>Ga0157365_10000748_pt1 | contig 13892 bp, 11 predicted proteins | sample AttsexASBM3_FD_111478 | JGI IMG/M metagenome (GOLD analysis project Ga0157365, IMG submission 111478) | Fungus gardens microbial communities from leaf cutter ant in Ribeirão Preto, State of São Paulo, Brazil - Atta sexdens ASBM3 | ecosystem: Host-associated > Fungi > Mycelium > Unclassified ... | reverse complement strand
TGTTGCCGCTGATCGGGCGCGATCGGGTTGCCGGGCGGCTAGAGGTCGGTGCACGTTCATGACGGTCGTGATCTGGCATAATCCGCGTTGTGGAACGTCGCGCAATGTTCTTGCGATGATCGAAGGACGCGGGATCACGCCGGATATCCGGTTTTACCTCAAGGACGTGCCGGACGTCGTCACGCTAGCCCAGGAGATCGGGCGTGCAGGACTTTCAGTGCGCGATGCGATCCGGCGCAAGGAGCCGGCTTTTGCGGCGCGCGGTCTTGACGACCCGGGTCTGAGTGATGCGGATCTGCTGGAGGCCATGGTGGCCGAGCCTGTGCTGATCGAGCGGCCCTTCGTGCTGACACCGAAGGGCGTTCGTCTTTGCCGCCCGGCGGAGAAGGTTCTGGAAATACTCTGACGGATCGTTCGGCAGGAGGCGTTTTGTGGCGGTAGTGCGATGCATCATGATGCAGCGGAACGAGGCCGCGCTGCTGGAGCCCTGGATACTATATTATGCCGACCTGTTCGGGTTGGAAAATCTTGAAATCATCGATCATGGTTCGGACGATCCGTGGGTGCTTTCCGTGTTGGTGCGGTATGAGCGTCGCGGCCTGACGGTTCACCGGCATTTCGCCGATCCGAAGGATTTCCTGCGCAAAGGCGAGATCGTTCAGTCCATCATCGCTGAATGGGACCGCACGCGAGACTATGATTTTGCGCTGCCCGTTGATTGCGACGAGTTCATCGTGTTTTGTGGCGGACAGATCACCTCGGACCCCGGGCGGATACATTTCTATCTGGATTACATCCGTGATGTGGATGCGACGTTTCAGATCAATCGCACCTTGCTGAATGTACCGGACGATCCTGGATTTTTCCTGCCGCAGGCGGTAGGGAAATCGCTTATCCGCAGGGGAACGATCGTCAGGCTGGATAACGGCTTTCATCTGCCGGTCACGATCCACGAGCGACGACTTGTGGTGCAGCTTGGTATAATTCACCTGCATAATCGCAGTTTTTCCGAAGTCCGGCGCTTTGCGGAAATGAAGCTGGCCACGTTGATCGATGTTGCCGATCACGGCGCACGGTCGAATTTCGATGGTGAGGGCAGGCACCTTCTGTCGTATTTCGAGATGAACGAGCAGTTTTATCTCTGGCGTTATGCGCGGTCGCCGGCTGTGTATCTGCCGTCGTTGCTGACGCACTTTCAGGGCTTGGGTGTGTCCCTTTCGGCCTGTTTTGGTCGGGAGCCTGCCCCGATCGAGCCCGCGCGCTGTGCGTCGGGGTTTCTGGTGCGTGTCCCGGATGCTGACGGCAGCGGCTTTACGATCACGGAGTTTGAGGAAGCAACGTATCTGGGCCGTTACCCGGAACTTGGCGAGACGGCGCCGTGGTTACTCGCGCATTATCTTGATACCGGTTACAAGGAACAGCGTGTTGCTTCGACGCTGCCCGCAAGGCGCGCCGGAGCGTGGGTCTAGGGTTCGGTGGGCTGCGGATTTTTCGGTAATATTGCAGAGATATTAAGGGGTTTTCCTTGAAGAATTTCCTGTCTGGTCTTGGTATTTTCTGCGGGTTGGCCGCCGCGCTTCATAGCGGATCGGCGCTCGCCGCGCATGGCTCGGCACGGGGTCTGGAGGGTGTGCCCCACTACGATTACATCGTGCTGGTTAACATGGAAAACCGACAGTTCAGCCAGATCATCGATGCGCAACCGGCCACATCGCCGCGCATGACCGAGCTGTCGCATCGTTATAACGTGGCGACGCAGTATTACGGCATCACGCATGTCAGTCAGCCGAACTACATTTCGCTGATGACGGGCAGCCAGCAGGGCATGGTCGATGACGACCCGTGGTATTGCGAGGCTGACGGCAGCAAGTTTGCGCGTGACAAGGCGATCGTGGGTGGCAAGCCGAACGAGGCGCCGATGGATGATGCGTGTGTGGGGAATGCGCGCAAGGGCATGCCTTATCCGGTACATCATTTCGATGTGCCGAGCTTTTTCCAGCAGTTGATCGATGCCAACATTTCGTGGTCGATGTACTTGCAGTCCATGTATGTGGATCCGAAGACCGGCGTTCCGTCGCCCCAGATTCCGCTCTATCCCACCAAGGCGGAAGCACCGGATCTGTATTCGCTGTATGCGTCGAAACATAATCCGACGATGAATCTGGATGGTATTCGCAGCCGTCCGGACATTTTCGCACATAACCAGACGGACGCAGCATTTTTCGCGCAAGCAAAGGCCGGAACGCTGCCGCGCTTTTCCTATGTTGTGCCGGATCAGTGCCATGACGATCACGGACCACGCGGGGCAATGTTGCAGGCTCCGCAGTGCAAGAGCAACGGGTCCGGCCCGTCTGGACTGCTGACAAGCGGGGACGATTACGTGCAGTCGATTGCGGACGCCGTCACGTCATCGCCCCTCTGGACATCAAAGAAGAATATCGCGCTGGTCGTAACATTTGACGAGGACGACTATGGCAGTGCGGGTGTGCAGGGTTGCTGTGGCTTCCATCCTGCCGATCTGTCTCAGGGGCGCGTGGGCGCGATCAATCAGGGCGGTGGTCGGGTTCCGATGATCGTAATCACCAATCACGGGACACGCGGCGTGCGCGACGAGACGTCGTATAACCATTATGCCTTGCTGCGGACGATGGAAGACGCGTTCGGGATCGCAACCCACATCGGCCATGCTGACGACCATGTGGCGGTTCAGCCGGCTGATGGATCTTTCGTGCAGACGCCGGTTCTGCCGATGGTTGCGATGTTCGGGCTGGCACCCTCGTCGAAGAAGTGAAGCGCGGACTGTGGCGGGGAAAAAATCCTGCCACAGTCCGGGTGCCGGGCACCGGGCGAATGGCGCGCGTTTTTTAGCCTTTGGCGCGCGATTTCCGGACGCGGCTCAGTTCCGTTACCACGCCGTGCAGAGTGCGGAGTTCCTGTTCGGTGATCTCGCCGCGTTCGAACAGGTGGCGCAGGTTACGGACCATGCCGGGTCGTTTCTGCTCGTTCCGCAGAAAGCCGGACTCATCCAGATCGTGTGTCAGGTGCTGCATGAAGTTGTCCAGTTCGCCCTTGGTGGCGACCTGGGCCTCGTTGGTCATGAGGAACCGCGGCTCACTGGTCTCAGTGGCCATCCACCATTCATAGGCCATGATCAGCACAGCCTGTGCGAGATTGAGCGACATGAAATCCGGGTTCAACGGATAGCGGATGAGGGCGTCGGCGCGTGCCATGTCTTCATTGTCCAGCCCGGCGCGTTCCGGGCCAAACAACAGGCCGACGCGCAGGCCTCGCCCGCAGATCGCGCGCAGTTCGGTTCCGGCACCGCGGGCGGTCAGCACGGTCTTGACGATGTGCCGTGGGCGCGGGCAGGTGGCAAAGACGTGGTGCAGGTCGGCGACGGCATCGGCGACGGTTTCGAACACGGTCGCTTCTTCGAGGATTCGATCTGCGCCCGAAGCGGTCCGCCACGCGCGTTCCTGCGGCCAGCCGTCGCGCGGCGCGACAAGGCGCAGATGAAACAGACCGCCATTGCCCATGGCGCGTGCCGTGGCCCCGATATTCTCGCCCATCTGGGGACGTACCAGGATAACCACGGGGCTGTTGCCGATCGGGCCAATATCGGCCCCGCCATCACGTCCTGTCATTGGTGCATCCCTGTGTTTGGGGGTGAGGCGGGCTCTGCCCGGACCCGGCAGGGACTCTTGGTCCCTGCATCCCGTTTGGTTTTGGTGTCCAGAGGCCAGGAGCCTTTGGCGGGTATTAGGGCAGAGCCCTGAGGATCAGGCCCGACGCCAGGTCGTGCCAGCGCTTGTATCTTCCAGCAGCACACCCTGTGCGGCCAGATCATTGCGGATCTGATCGGCGCGGGCGAAGTCGCGCGCCTTGCGGGCGGCCAGCCGTTCGTCGATCAGGCCCTGAATGGCGCTTTCGTCGACGCCGGCGCGAAACCAGATGCCGGGCTCGGCCGTCAGCAGGCCCAGCAGGTTGGCGCTGGCCAGCAGGGACGCGGCCGCGTGTCCGTCGCCTGCCATCGCCGCGTCAGCGAGAGCATGCAGGGCCGCGATGGCGCGCGGGGTATTCAGGTCGTCGCACAGGGCTTCGGTCACGCTCGGCGCAACGGGGGCGGTGCCTTCGGGCGGTGTCTTTTCCAGCGCGCGATAGAAGCGGTCCAGCGTGCGCTTGGCTTCGTCAAGGCCCGCAAAGGTGAAGTTCAGGGTCGAGCGATAGTGGCTGGTCAGCAGCAGCAGGCGCAGGGCTTCTGCCGGGCCGCGTTCCAGCACGTCGCGCACGGTGTAGAAATTGCCCAGCGACTTGGACATTTTCTCGCCATCGACCAGCAGCATCGCGTTGTGCAGCCAGACATTGGCAAACGTGCTGTCGGGGAAGCAGCACATGCTCTGGGCGCGCTCGTTCTCGTGGTGCGGGAACAGCAGATCGTCGCCGCCACCGTGAATGTCGAAGCTCTCACCCAGGTAGCGATGGGCCATGGCAGAGCATTCGATGTGCCAGCCGGGGCGACCATAGCCCCATGGGCTGTCCCAGCCGGGCTGGGTCTCGTCGGAGGGTTTCCACAGCACGAAGTCGCCCGCATTGCGCTTGTAGGGTGCGATTTCGACGCGGGCACCGGCCAGCATGTCGTCCGGGTCGCGGCCGGAAAGCGCGCCATAGGAGTCATAGCTGTGGACGGCGAACAGCACGTGGCCTTCGGCGGCGTAAGCGTGGCCGTTTTCGATCAGGCGGCTGATGATGTCCTGCATCTGCGCGATGTTGTCGGTTGCCCGGGGTTCGATATCTGGTGGCAGGATCGACACGGCAGCGAGATCGGCGTGGAAGTCCGCGGTGGTGCGGGCGGTCAGTTCGGCAATGGTTTCGTTGTTGGCGCGTGCACGCGCGGTGATCTTGTCTTCGACGTCCGTGATGTTCCGCACGAAGGTGACGCGCGGATACAGCACGCGCAGCAGACGGATCAGGATATCGGCGGTCAGCATGGCGCGCAGGTTGCCGACATGGGCCAGATCGTAGACCGTCGGGCCGCAATAATAGACCCGCACATGGGACGGATCGAGCGGGACGAACGGCACCAGCGCGCGGCGCTGGCTGTCGTGCAGGGTCAGGGCGGGCAGATTTGCGGACATGATTGCGCCTAGATGCGTCAGCGCGGCGACGGACGCAACATGAGTTGCTGGCAAACCGCGATTTTTTGAGTGATCGCACTGGTTTCGGGGGCGATGTTCTGCGAGACGATGGGGTCATGAACGCAGACATGAAGATCGAGCAGGCCGACCGCGCGGGGTTCGGGGCGCAGGTGCTTGCCATTGCGCGGGCAGCCGCGCCTTTGGGCGTGGCGGAACTGTGCCAGATGGGCATGGGTGTGACGGATTCGATCCTGGTCGGGCGACTGGGGCACGAGGCGCTGGCCGTCGTGGCGCTGAGCACCACACTGTATTTTACGACGACTGCGATTGTTCAGGCGGGCCTCGGGTCCGGGGGCGTGCTGATGGCGCGGGCCTTTGGCGGCGGCCAGCATCGCGATATTCCGGCGTTACATACGATGACGGTGGTGATGGCGCTGTTGCTGTGCGTGCCGTGCCTGCTGGTGTTGTGCAATACCGGCTGGTTTCTGGCCGCGGTCGGGGAGCCACAGTCGGTTGCGGCCCAGTGCGGGCATTTCATGCGGATATTGCTGTGGTCCGTCGTGCCGTATGTCGTGGGGCTGGGCGTCGCGCGAGAGGTGCTGCCCGCGCTTCAGGCGCAGCGGATGCTGCTGATCGTGATGCCCGTCGCGCTGGTGTTGAACGGGTTGCTGAACGCCGGGCTGATCTTCGGACTGTTCGGATTGCCGCGCATGGGCATCTGGGGCTCGGCCACGGCGACGATGGTGACGGGTTGGGGCTGCGCGATCGTGCTGTATGCGGGGGCGTTGCTGCAGTCGAACGTGCGGCGGCTGTTCATGCCGCTGCGGTGGCGCTCCGGGCTGTTGCGTCCGTTGCTGCGGTTCGGGCTGCCGATGTGTGCGACATCGGCGGCAGAGGTTCTGATGTTTCAGGCGTGCGGGTTGCGGGCCGGGTTACTCGGGACGGACGCGCTGGCGGCGCATGGTATTGCGCTGAGCATCACGTCCCTGACGTTCATGGTCAGTCTGTCGATGGGGCTGGCTGCGAATATGCGCGTCGGGCATCTGTTGGGGGCGAGGTTGCCCGGGCGTGCGCGCTCGGCGGCGAAGGCCGGCCTGATGATGGTCGCACTCTATAGTTTCGGGACGGCGCTACTGCTGGTCTGGTTTTCCCCGGAGATTGTGGGTCTGTATTTCGGTGCGAACGAGACAGCCAATGCGACGACGGTGCGGCTTGCGGTCGATTTGCTGGGGATCGCGGCGTTCTATCAGGTGTTCGATGGGCTGCAGGTCATGCAGATGAGTGTTCTGCGGGGCTTTGGCGACAGTTTCGTGCCGATGGTGATTGCCACGGTGGGTTATTGGGGTATCGGGTTTCCGGTTGGCGGATGGCTGGCGTTTCACGCCGGATGGGGCGTTCAGGGGCTGTGGTGGGGGCTGGCGGTCGGGCTTGGCAGTGTGTCGTTGATGCTGGCGGTGCGCTTGCGGCTGGTGATGGTTCGGTCGAGCGCGATGGACGCGGCGGTGTCGGCCACCACCGCGCACTGAAACGCGATGAGCCGGTGTATTTACGCGGGGTTTTTCCGCCTGTAACAAGGGTGGAACAAATATAACAAGGTGCCACCGGGTTGCCGGATGGTGCTGGTGTGGAAAGGGCCGTTGGGCACTTGACGCAAAGACCCTCGCTGTTCGTCATCACGGCCGTACTTGCGATCCTGACGTCTGTCGGGCCGATTTCCACTGACATGTATCTGCCGGCTTTTGCGGCCATGCGCGTGGCGCTGGGCGGATCGCATGGCGACACCCAGATGACGCTTGCGGCCTGGTTCTTCGGACTTGCCGTTGGTCAGGTTACGTGGGGCGCGTATGCCGATCATTATGGACGGCGCGGGCCTTTGCTGGTCGGGACCCTGATTTACACGATGGCGTCCGTCGGATGTGCTGTGTCGGCCAATATGCTGGAATTTTCCATATTCCGGGTTCTTGCGGCGTTCGGTGCGGCGGCGAGTCTGGTGGTGCCGCGCGCGGTGATTCGCGATGTGGTGGGCAATGATGGCGATGCGGCGCGCATGCTGGGTCGGATGGTGCTGGTCATGAGCATCGTGCCGATGCTGGCACCCACGCTTGGCGGCTTTATTGCTGAATACTGGGACTGGCGGGGGATTTTCTGGATTGCCGCGATCTACGGCATCGCGTGCCTGGGGCTGGTATACTGGCAGATGCCGAACACCTTGCGAAACACGTTGCATGTCCGGTTGAACATAAGCCGGACTGTTGAGGGCTATTTGCTGGTGTGGCGTGACAGGGTGTTTCGTCTGCATGCGCTTGAGGGTGGGTTCGCGACGTTCTCGCTCTTTGCGTTCCTTGGCGGCGCACCGATGGTTTTCCTGGCGGGCTTCCACCTTTCGCCGCCGCTGTTTGGCAGCATCTTTATTCTGAACGCGGTCGGTTATGCGATCGGCACGAATCTGAATGGCCCGCTGGTGGCCCGCTTCGGGGCAAGCCGTGTGTTGAGCGGTGCGACTGTCGGGTTCGCCGGGGTGACAACGTTGATGCTGATCGGTGCACTTGCGGAATTTGGCGCCTTGTTTCAGGCGCTGGCGATGACGGGGTGTATGGTGGCGTTGGGCTTCCTGTTGCCCGGTGCTGCGTTGGGTTCGGTGTTGCCGAACCGCGCGGCGGCGGGCAAGGCCTCAGCTCTTTATGGCACGGTGGTGTTTTTTATCGGCAGTATCAGCACGGCGCTGGTCGGGTATTTTGAATCCGACAGCGCGGTGCCGATGACGGCTTTGATGGTGTTCGGTGCTTTGGCCGCCGTCGCGTGCGACCGGATGCGTGGGGGGCGGTAAAACAGGCAGGTGGCCAGAGGGCTGAGCCCTCTGGCGGGTTTCAGGGCAGAGCCCTGACGCTGTTATTTGGCGGCAGACGGGATGGTCTGCTTGTATTTGTCCCAATGTGTTGCAAGCTCACGCACCACGACGCTGCCCACGCGCCACGCGGCATCCAGCGAGGGGACGAAGCCGGAATAAGCACCCTCTGAGGCTTCGCTTTTCAGGAGTTCGGCGGCGGTCTGCCCCGGCGGCGGCATGTCGTAGTTCGAGGCCGTCCGCAGGATGAGGGCGCGTCTGGCGTCGACGCGGCCGGCCTTGGACTGCGCTGTCAGGGCCTGCATGAAGCCGATATCTTCCTCGGCAGTTGTGGCCATCGTGCCAGCGCCGTCGGTCCAGTATGCCACCCAGCGTTCGGCCCACTTGTTCATCTTTGCGCCGACCCAGAAGGTCTCGCCCGAGATGGTGTCGCCCAGCATGACGGATGGCGGTGTCTGCGCCTTGGGAAAGCCTGTGTATCTGGCGCGAATTTTCTGCAGCGGCTCGCTGTCCGGGAGGGGGGTGCTGCGTGTCAGGTCATAGGCCCACTGCACCAGCCCGGGATCGAGCGTATAGGCCATGTCGCCCATGCCCGAGTGCAGGGGCGGGCATGGTTTTTCGTCTGGCACGCTGCCCTGGACCGGGGTGAATCCGTCGGGCCAGTCGGCGGGGATTTCACGCGGGTCGATCAGGTGCGACAGGCCGCCATTGATGACGGCGGGTGCCCACACGGCAGCGCCGACTGCGCCGAAATTCGGGTCGATCCCGCCGATCCCGGCCAGCACGAAATAGGCATGGCGCAGGTCAAAGCGCTGGTCCAGCGCGAGTGCGGTGATGGCCGAGGCCATGTGTGATGGTCCTTCGCCGCTTGCGATGCCCAGCACGTGGAGTTGCGGGTTGTAGCGCATCACGCCGTGGTCGGTGCCCGGGGCCGGAATTTCCTTGGAGAGCGGCAGTTTTTCGACCCAGTTCTGGAATTCACCGGCTGCATCGCCGGTGTCCTTGCCGATTTCGAAGGTGGTGACCACGACCACGCGCACCGGGATCGGGGCTGCATGGGCGAAGGCGGGTGCGAGCATGGTGGCCGCGAGGGCAAGGGGAGCCAGTCTGGAAAGGCGCATCGTTGATCTTCTTCCGGTCAGAGGGCGGGCGGGGCGCTGTTGAACGCGGCGAGCTGGGTTTCGAGTTGCCATTGCGCGCGGGCCTTTTCGCTGTGTGCGAGCAGGGCCTTGCAGGCAGCACTTTGCGGCGCAGCGTTTGCACTGTCACTGCGGCAGGCGGGTGCGCGCGTCAGCGGCGTTGTGGGCAGGAAGATACTGTCCCCCGGCAGGAAGCTGTAATTCAGGCCGGTGCGCGACAGATCGACCAGATCGGCATAGGTTAGTGGCCAGGTCGTGACGGCGCGCAGATACTCATTGGTCAGATCGATGCGCGAGACACCTTCGTCGTCAGTGGACAGGGCGACGGGCACGCCGGAAGCGCGATAGAGCGGGAAGGGGTGGTTCTTGCCGCTGACGCCGAGGATCACGTCGTTGCTGGTCAGGTTGATTTCGACCATTACGTGCTTTTTGGCCATTTCGGCCAGCAACCCGGGCGCGTCGTCTTCCTGCGCGATGTCGACGCCGTGGCCGATGCGGCTGGCCCCCGCGATTTCCACGGCCTGTCGGATATGGCTGCGAAGCCCCTCTGGCGGCACGAGGCCGAGGGCGAGTTCACCGGCATGCAGGCTGAGTTTCACGTCGGGATTTTTGGCCGACAGAAACTGGAACATATGCATGTGCAGGGTGTAGTCGCGCATGGCGACGAAATCGTCTTCAGGGGCGACGATATTAATGCCGACGAAACGCGGGTCCTGTTGCACCGTGGCGTAGCCAGTTGCCAGTTGGGCGAACAGAGCGGATGGCGGCATGGTGCGGATGGTCTGGAACAGATAGCGTACGGTGACCTTGCAGGCCGGATCGGCGTTTGCTGTGCCGCACTGGAGGCGCTGGCGCATGTCGGCTTCCATCGCATCGGTTTCGGCGCGGGAGGCCGCGACAAGGGCCGGGATGAGCGGCTTGAGCGTCTGCAGCGCGTCGCCGAAGGCTTCGCCCTGAAGCGGGTGTTCCAGTCCGACCTTGGAGATCGGCATGAGTTGCGGCGACACCATCAGTTCGAGATAGGTGACGTGGTCGCGGGCGGCCATCTGCATGGCGCGGGCGAGCATGTCGCCTTCATGGTGGGCTTCGACAGCACCGAACTTGCCGAAGGTCGCGAAGAAATGGTCGTGCCCGGAATGATCTGTGGCGGTCGGCACGAAGTCGCGCATCGACAGGGCGTCGATCACGTCGTGGCGGCGGTCGTCATTGGCCGCCATGCTTGTGACCGTCGGGGTATCGGGCGTGCAGGTGGTGGTCAGGGTGCTTGTTGCAGGCTTGATGCACAGCCCATCCTTGGCCGCCCAATCGAGCATGTCCTCAGCATAGATCGCACCAGCCAGGTGGTTGTGAAGGTCGGCCCCCTTGGGGAACGCGCGCAGGAAGGCCAGCAGTTTGGCTGGTTCGTTCCGGATGCGGGCGAATTCCGCGGCGGCGTCTGGCGCGTGGGGGGCTGCCTGTCCATCCGACGGCGCGGCAGCGAGCGCGAGGCACGTCAGCGGGATTGCGAGGGCGTAACGAATAGCGTGGAAGGGGGGGCTTTCTGTCTGCATGAGTCGCATCGTGATGCGATGGTGAGGCGGGTGCAAGAGGGGACGAGCGGGGTGTTGACGAGGGCCCTGCATGCAGCGGTGAGCGCGACAACCTTTACGCGCAGGTTATCCACAATTTTGTGGATGAGGCTGGGGGTTACTCTGTGGGGGAGTACTGGATGAGTGCGCTGAAAATAAATCAATATGTTGATTTTGTTGTGATATTTATCCGGTAGGCTTGTTTATCCTGACGATATCGAGATGAGCGTCCCTTTCGGGAATTCATCTTAGGGTTGTGACGATTGTTTGAGCCCTGTCCGGTCGCCGCTGTGCATGGGCATCTCATGTTGGCCTCTGGCCCGTGATAGTCGGGGCAGGAGGCCTGTTCTTCACGCGAGCCGAGGGTGTTCGCGCCGGTGAGATCTGCTTGTGGGAGAGGATCGGAGCGGCACTGGTATCTTTGTGTTGCGGATCGGAAGTGACAGGGGGCTCAGTCGTGTCGACGGCCGCTGTATGCTTGACAAGCAGGGCGGCTGAACCGTATACGCGCGTCCCATTGCCGGGAACGAGGACGGTCCGGTCGATGCCTGCTTAGGGTGATTGCTCCCCGGCGTCGATGATACGGACTGCGCCCGCTCCGATCCATGCTGGATCGGGGCCTACCGGTGCCACGGTGGCACACAGTTTCTTTGTGTGTTGCCTCTATAGGAAGTGAGCGCGATCTATGTCGAAGCGCCTTGAGAGCAAGTACAAGATCAATCGCCGTCTTGGCGTCAATCTGTGGGGCCGTGCAAAGTCGCCGGTCAACAAGCGCGAGTATGGCCCCGGCCAGCACGGTCAGCGCCGCAAGCAGAAGCCTTCGGACTTCTCTGTCCAGCTGATGGCGAAGCAGAAGCTGAAGGGCTATTACGGCAACATCAGCGAGAAGCAGTTCCGCAAGTATTACGATGAGGCCGTGCGTCGCAAGGGCGATACGTCGGAGAACCTGATCGACCTGCTGGAGCGTCGCCTGGATGCGGTGATCTACCGCCTGAAGTTCGCGATGACGCCGTTCGCGGCACGTCAGTTCGTCAGCCACGGCCACATCACGGTCAACGGCCGCAAGGTCAACATCCCGTCGTACCTGGTGCGCGATGGCGATGTGATCGAAGTCCGTGAGAAGTCCAAGCAGCTTGCGATCGTTCTCGACGCAGCGCAGAGCGGCGAGCGCGATGTTCCGGAATACATCGAAGTCGACCATCGCCAGATGAAGGGCCGCTTCGTGCGCGCTCCGAAGCTGTCCGATGTGCCGTACCCGGTGCAGATGGAGCCGAACCTGGTGGTCGAATTCTACTCCCGCTGAGTTCTGCTTTACCGGAAACGGTTGGTTTTGGCGCCGGACGGATGGGGTTACCCTTCCGGCCGGCGTCGCCGTTTTCGGCCCTGTTTTTTCTTCCGTATTTCGACAGGACCTGCCTGCCATGAGCGACGCTGCGACCACAATCGAGACCGAGATCGCCCGCAGGCGGACCTTTGCGATTATTTCCCATCCCGACGCGGGTAAGACGACGCTGACCGAGCGCATCCTGCGTGCCGGTGGCGCGATCCAGCTGGCGGGTAATGTACGCGCCAAGGGTGAACGCCGCCGCACACGGTCCGACTGGATGGGGATCGAGCGGGATCGCGGCATCTCGGTCGTGACCTCGGTGATGACGTTCGAGTATGGCGGTTGCGTGTTCAATCTGTTGGACACACCGGGCCATGAGGACTTTTCCGAGGATACCTATCGCACTCTGACGGCCGTCGATTCTGCGGTCATGGTGATCGACGCGGCGAAGGGCATTGAGGAGCGGACGCGCAAGCTGTTCGAGATCTGCCGTCTGCGTGACATTCCGATCGTGACGTTCATCAACAAGATGGACCGTGAGGCGCAGGACCCGTTTTCGCTGCTGGATGAGATTTCGTCTGCGCTGGCGCTTGATACTGCGCCTGCGACCTGGCCGGTCGGGCGTGCGGGGAATTTTGTCGGCACGTATGACATGCGGACGCGCGCGCTGCGCCTGAACGGCGACATCGCGCAGTCTGACCCGCGTATGGTCGCGTTGGGCGAGGAACTGGAACTGGCGCAGGCGGCGCTGCCGGAGTTCGATCAGGAGTCGTTCGATGCGGGGCACCTGACACCGGTGTTCTTCGGCAGCGCGATGAAGGAGATCGGGGTGATCGATCTGCTCGACGCGTTGGCGGCATTCGGTCCCAAGCCGCGTTCCCAGCAGACCGAGACACGTGTGGTGCATGCGAACGAGGAAGCCGTGACGGCTCTGGTTTTCAAGATCCAGGCCAATATGGACCCCAATCATCGGGACCGCATGGCGTTTGCGCGCGTGTGCTCCGGGCGGCTGACCCGTGGGATGCGGTTGCGCCATGTGCGGATCGGCAAGCATTTCGCACTCCACACACCGCAGTTCTTTTTTGCCCGCGATCGTCAGTTGGCCGAAGAAGCGTTCGGTGGTGATGTGGTCGGCATTCCCAACCACGGCACGCTTCGCATTGGCGACACGCTGACCGAGAACGAAGATTTGCGTTTCACCGGCGTGCCGTATTTTGCGCCGGAAATCCTGCGTCGCGTGCGTCTGGATGACGCGATGAAGGCGAAGAAGCTGCGGCAGGCGCTGGTGGAGTTGGCGGAAGAGGGCGTGGTTCAGCTTTTCCGTCCGCAGGACGGGTCTGCTCCGATCGTCGGTGTTGTGGGCACGCTGCAGTTGGACGTGTTGCAGTCGCGTTTGCAGGGCGAGTATGGCGTGGGGATCGGGTTTGAGGCGACGCCTTATTCACTGGCGCGCTGGGTGACCGGTGACAAGGCTCGACTGGAACTGTTTGCGATGTCGAACCGCAGCGCGATGGCTGATGATATCGATGGCGACCCTGTCTTTCTGGCAAGTTCGACTTTCATGATGCGCCGGACGACAGAAATGCAGCCGGAACTGAAGTTCCACGATATCAAGCAGATCGGGATCGAGATCGGCTGAGGGCGGCGAGGACTTCCTCACCCGCAGCGTTGAAATTGCTGCGGCTGTAGCGATCGAGGACCAGTGCCCGCGCAGCGGCGCCGACTGTATGGAGCCTGTCTGGTCGGCTGAGGGCCTTGTGCAGTGCCGTCGCCAACGCCTGTGGGTTGTCCGGCTCTGCCTGCCATCCGGTGACGTCTTCGATCACGGAATGACGCATTTCGCCAACGGCACTGGCGACGACACCCAGCCCGGCAAGC
>Ga0157365_10000747_pt1 | contig 13892 bp, 8 predicted proteins | sample AttsexASBM3_FD_111478 | JGI IMG/M metagenome (GOLD analysis project Ga0157365, IMG submission 111478) | Fungus gardens microbial communities from leaf cutter ant in Ribeirão Preto, State of São Paulo, Brazil - Atta sexdens ASBM3 | ecosystem: Host-associated > Fungi > Mycelium > Unclassified ... | reverse complement strand
GACGGTGCTCAGGTCACCATGAAAGCCCTGCGCCCTGCTGACAAGGCGAGCGGGTTCATTTCTCTCGGTGGCGGCACGCATAGTCTGCAGAAGGAATTCCTGCGTCTCAACACAGGCGAAATCGGCCATAGCGACGTTCGGGCCTATGCTTCTTTCTCTCACTCATCGGCCAATCTCTGGCGCGGTCCGGGCGATGTCGCGCGCTATCATGTCGATGCGAATCTTGAAAAACGCTGGGCGCGTCATTCTGTCAGTGACGTGATTTTCGGCTATAATCAGGGGCGCCAGACCATCTACCGCTATCCCAATCTTGCCCAGTGGCAGCAATACGGGACAAGCTTCAATTATACCGCACCCTATACGGCGGGAAATTACGCCTATTACAAGCTGAACGAGCGCTTCACCAATGTCGCTTTCGGGACGATACGCAACGATATCGCGCTTGGCGATCACTGGCTGTTACATGTCACGCCCTATGGGATCAGTCAGATGGGGCCGAATAATTATGGTATGGCCGTTCCGACGGCCAATGGCTATATCGGCACGCAACGCTACGATTATCTCGACGGCTATCAGGGCCAGAACCGCACCCTGCTCGTTCAGAGTGTGCATCCCTGGGAACAGCGCAGTTCGGGCGTGACCATGGCACTGGACTGGAAGACGCGCCATAACACACTGACCTTCTTCTATTTCTATTCCTTCGCCGATCATCAGGAGCATCAGAACCGGTTTGTCGTTGGTGATGACGGGTCAGTCACCTGGAAAAACCCTCTCACGGCCAATGGATTGCTCGTGACCGGCTACGATATCAACCAGACGCAGCAGCTCAATGCGCTCGGTTTCGACGACAAGCTGCATCTTCTGAATGACCGGCTGATGATCGATGCCGGGTTCAAGGCCACCATGGTGTCGCGCATGACCTCCGAGAATGTTCCCGGGGCCAATCCTTACAAGGTTTCGCCTAATAATTTCATACCCACACCACAATTCCTTGCGAGCTATCAGATCACGAGAAAAGATCAGGTCTATCTGAACGCAACAACCTCTTACCGCCTGCCTGCGGGCTATTCCGCCTATGTGCCTGCATTCGGCAATACATCACCCAATCCGACCACCATCCCGCCCAGCAGTCTCAATCCCGAGTATTTCATCGGTGAGGAGCTTGGGCTGCGTCATAACGGCAGCATCACGGCGTCTGTGGCAGGGTTTCACTACAACCTGACCAATCATCAGGTGACGAGCCTCGCCTATCAGCCGGGAAGCACGATACTCGTCAGCAGTCAGATCATGGCGGGCGGGGAAGAGGCCTGGGGCATACAGGCCGAACTGGCGACACGTCCGTGGCATTATCTGAGCGCCTATCTTTCGGGGCAGTATCTGCATACCCGGCTCGGCAATAATGTGAGCACCGGCAATGACTATCTGCCCACCAAGGGAAAATCGGCCCCGGGCGCGCCGAAATATACAGGGGCAATCGGTCTGACATTCGATGACAGTCTGTGGTTTGGCAATTTTAACTTGCGTTACCAGGATTCCCAGTATTCGACCCTGATGAACGATCAGAGCATTCCGGCGTTCGTCACGGCCGATCTCTCCCTCGGGCGCAAACTCCCCTCTTTCGGCACTCGCGTGCATCCGCGCGCCATGCTGAATCTGACCAATCTCGGCGGCCTGAATTATCTTTCCGGTCTCGGTGGGTTCGGTCTTACGGCCCAGCCACGTACGGGCATCTTCGGTAACAAGGTCGGTGCGTCCAGTCCGGTTTTTGTCGTGGGTTCGGCATTTACCGCTCTGGCAACACTGGCAGCGGATTTCTGAGGTGCTTGCGGGGCTCTGCCCCGTCCCTGCCAAAAGATGGACCGCCTTCGAAAGCCCGCTTTGCGGTCAGCTCTGCGAAAAACGCTGGAGCCGTGGCTTATCCTCGGCTGGTCACGCCTGCGCAAAACAAAGGGGCAGAAAAAACCATGGCGATCCGAAGGGCGAAAACTGCTGGTTCTTCGGCATCGATCACTTGCCCGGGAAAAGCAGGGATCCGAGTTTCATCCTGTCGCACAGCAGAATTTCTGCTCTGAATCCTTGCTCGTCATATTCGATAACGACGCGTCTTTCGTTCCATTCCAGATACGGATTGAGCGTTTTCCTCAAATGGATTCTGTTTTCGGTGAGTTCGTGAACCCTGAAACCACGCAGCTCGAATGCCTCGATAATCTTTTTCCGGTTTATGGGTATGGTTGTCATTCCGACCAGTCGAACTGGCATGGCGAGAATGACGCTTGGAATTGCGCCTATCAGGACGAATGCTGCATAAAATCTGTCAGAAGATGGAAACAGGAAACGTTCAACAAGCACGAAAACTGATACGATAATGAACAGATATGCGATGCGGACAGACAAAGAAAAGTTGTATAAATAATGCACTGCTGACCAAATTGTCGCTTTCGTGTCCAGTCTGATCACGGATAATGTCTTTCTTCTGGTATTCACGAGAAAAATACAGTTCCTATCACGATAGGTCCAGTGGTCCGGTTGCGCTTGTCTTGCTGTTCTGAAACGGCGTCAGCATGAAGACCTGATGACAGGGTTTGGATGGCTTCTGCACGGATAACTCACGCCCATCTGCAATTATCCCACACCCTTCTATCGACACCGCGCGTGAACGCGGGGATCTGAGGGTAGATTGAAATCCGGGTCGGTCAGGATGCTTCTCAGTATGTTCCCTCTTTTCGCGCCTCGATCGGTTATCGCATCCATCGCCCAGAATGATAGATGAGGCAGATTCAGGATATGAATTATGCGCTCATTATGGATGTGGTGGCCTTTGCGTATCTGCCAGCTGCCATGCTCAGCACAGCATTTACGGTCGAATTTCATTGAAAGAGCTTGCTCGACCAGCGCGTGATTTCCATGCGTCAGAATGAGGCGGGGCTGGATTGCATTCAGAAAAATATCATGAACAGGTTTGCATCGCGTCACTGCGGCAGAGAAATTGCCGTGTGATTTCAGGTTGCGCGAGCGGGTAAACACAAGGTTGCTCGCGGGCACAGAGCAGGTTCTCAGTCCCATTATGGCAAACAGCGTCTTCACGCGTCGTTGCAAGATGGACTGGCCTGGCTTGGTTTGTCTCGGCGGGTCGCCCCATACGGCATGCGCGAATTCGTTTTTCCCCGCACGGCTCTGTCGCAGCGAGGCTCCGAGAGTCCCTTCGGGATTGTTTTGCGGGCTGCCCCCGGGATTGAGGCCAAGGAAATAGACCGGACCGGGTTTCAGTGTATCGACGGAGGAGTACAGAACCGAGCCCGAGGCAGCGAGCAGAGAAGTGCCGTCGGGTAGGGTTTGCAATTCAAGATAGGCCTCTGCTTCGTCGAGCACGGTATCTGGGTTCCTGACCGTCATCTCATGGTGCTTCTGATGGTTCCCGTAATGCGAGAATGGTGATGTTCGCTATGGACCGGCTTTCGTCCCGGTTTCATTATTCTGCTCCCCATGCTTGTGAGGATCCAGAGGAGATCGGGTGATGGACATACGAACCGACGATCTTTCCGGCGATGAAACCCGCGCTCTTGTGGCGCTTCATCTGGCGGGGATGGCGGAGAGTTCGCCCGAGGCTTTCCGGTTTGCACTCGATCTGTCCGGGCTGACGGTACCTGAGGTGACGGTCTGGTCTGCGTGGATAGAAGGGCATGTGGCAGCGATTGGCGCATTGAAAATGTTCGGCGATGGCGTGGGCGAGGTCAAATCCATGCGCACCCATCCTGATTTTACAGGGCGCGGTGCGGGGGCGGCTATACTCGCCACCATTATCGAAACGGCGAGATTGCGTGGCCTGACGCAACTGAGTCTGGAGACCGGCACGGCGCCATCTTTCGATGCTGCAACCAGGCTTTATTGCAGGTACGGCTTTGAGAGCGGGCCGCCTTTCGGCCCGTACAAAGCCACGCCCCATAACCGGTTTTTTCACCTGAGCCTCTAAGGCCGGATCGAAGGATCGACCCTGTTCATGGCCGGGGGAGGCCCCCGGCCTCACAGCTTACCGGCTGATCATGATTTCAATGAGATTGGCCTTGCCGCTCGCAATGCCGGCCTGAATGGCAGGGGCGATATCGCCCGCGCGTGTCAGGCGCTGGGCAGGAAGTCCCATCGAGGCAGCAAGTGCCTGATAGTCGATGACAGGATTGACGATATCCATCGCAATGAAGCGTCCGGTCTGGGCGGCGGTGTAGTTCTGCTGCCCGCGCATGAAGTTTTTCAGCACATTATATTCGCAGTTGTTCATGACCACGAATGTGATGGGCAGGTTTTCATGCGCTGCGGTCCAGAGCGCCTGAGGGGAATAAAGCGCCGCGCCATCGCCCACCAGACAGACGACCGGCTCGCGTTTCAGACCGAGTGAGCAGCCGACCGCAGCAGGCATTCCCCAGCCCAGAGCGCCACCGCGCAGAAAGGAATATTGTGCAGGGTCGCTGCTTGCGAGAAAGCTGCGTACGAAGCCCGATGTAGCAATGGCTTCATCGACGATCGGCGTGTTGGGCCCGATGGCGCGTACGGCTTCGCGGGCAGCGAGGATCGGAGGAATGACAGCTTCTGCCATGGCGTCATCGGCACACTGATGAAGGGTCGCACGTTCAAGCGCACGTTGCGTGGCAGCATTCTGGAGCAGTGTTGCATAAGCGGGCGCATGAGCGACCGAAGCACTTTCCACCAGAGGCAGAAGGGCTGCAAGCGAGGCCCTGAGATGGCCGCAGGTCGACAGGGCCGTTGGGTAAGTGCGCCCCAGATCGTTCACATCGGCAGAGAGCTGATACACCATGCATCCCTCGGGAATGGCCGAACCTTCGGTGTAGAGAATGGTGATAAGCGACTTTCCACCGATGGCGAAAATGGCGTCATAGTGTGAAAGCGCTTCTGCGATGCCGCGTGCGGTAGTGGGCAGATTGCCGCGCCAGAGCGCATGGGCCGTCGGGAAAGGCACGCGCGAGGGCCAGGACGATCCATAGACAGGCGCGCCGAGCGTTTCGGCCAGCGCGGCCGTTTCGGCAGCAGCCTGGCTTGCGTGGATCTCATCGCCAGCGATCAGTGCAAGACGGCCGGGCGCGATTGAGGCGAGGGCACTGGCCAGATCGGTCAGGGCACCCGCAGTGGCGTTGCGATCGATGCGCGAGGGCGCGCCGACGCCGATCGTGCTCATCTCCTCCATCACATCCATGGGCAGTGACAGGAAGACTGGCCCGGAGGGGGCTGCATCGGCATCGTGAAAAGCACGCCGAACGAGTGTGGGGAGCTGCTCGGCAGAAGCGACTTCCTTGCCCCATTTCACGGCAGGTTCGGCAATTTTCAGCAGATCGCCGAACAGCAGCGGATCGGTCACCGCATGACGCAGATCCTGCTGTCCCGCCGTGACGACCAGAGGAGTCTGCGACACATGGGCATTAAGCAGATTGCCCATGCCATGCCCAAGACCGCCTGCCGTGTGCAGGTTCAGGAATCCGGGTTTTCCGGCGGCCTGGGCGTAGCCATCGGCCATGGCCACGGCGCTCGCTTCCTGAAGGGCAAGGATATAGCTGATATCGGGACGGCGCAGCAGACTGTCCATAAGCGGCAGTTCTGTCGTGCCGGGATTGCCGAAAATATACTCCACCCCCTCACTGGCAAGAATTTCGAGCAGGATATCGGCCCCGCTCCGGGCGTCGAGTGTACGCGTTTCGGTAAAGCCGGCTGTCATGATCTCGCTCCGCAGGAAAGCTTTTCAGGGAAAGGAGCTGACTGTCAGGGCGGCTCCGATGTCAGAACGGTATCATGCTCGCCTCTGATAAAAATTGCGTTTTTTATGGAGATTCAGGCACATAACGGCATATAATATGCACATAATTCTCATTTTGTGGTGTTTATATGCTTGAAGATCTGGACGCGATAGACCGTCATCTGCTGCAGCTTCTCCAGCAGGATGCGTCTCGCCCCACGGCCGAACTGGCCGAGGCGGTCGGATTATCGCAGGCCCCTTGCTGGCGTCGCATACAGCGCCTCAAGGATGCGGGTATTTTGCAGAAACAGGTCTATCTGGTGGACCGGCGCAAAATCGGACTCAATGCTCAGCTCTATGCGCTGGTCAAACTCACAGCGCATGCGCGTGCCAATCTGGCAGCCTTCGAAGAGGCCATACGCGACTTTCCCGAAGTGCAGGATTGCTACGTGCTTCTGGGCTCGGTCGACTTCATTCTGCGTATCGTGACGCGCGATATCGAATCCTACGAGCAGTTTTTTCTGAAAAGACTGGCTCTCATTCCCGGCATACAGGAGGTCAACTCGATGGTGGCTCTTTCGGAAATCAAACATACGCTCGAACTGCCCATCGAACGCCTGACTTCCTGACTTCCCGATTTCCGATAAAAGGGCGGCGCGCCCTGTCACTCAGAGCGGCGACAACGCAGAAAAGCCGATCCCGGCCGGTATGAGCTCCTGCCGCACAACCGGGATCGAAGGGGCTTCGGCGCCCTTTGCAGGTTTCAGAGCAGCGTTGTGACCGGTTTTACCAGCAGCAGAAGCCCCCATCGACCAGCAGATCGACCCCGGTGCAGAAAGACGCCGCGCGGGACGACAGGAAAATCGCCGGTCCTACCATTTCGCGCGGGGCGGCGATGCGGTTCATGGGAGTATCGTTCTCGAACACTTTCACGCGTTCTGCCCATTCGGGACGCGTATTCATGGGGGTGGCGGTATAGCCGGGGCTGATGGTATTGACGCGCACGCCGCGCGTGGCCCATTCCATCGCCAGACTTTTGCTGAGATGGATGACGGCGGCTTTGGACGCATTGTAATGCGCCTGCATGAGCCCGCGATTGACGATCACCCCCGACATCGAAGCAATATTGACGATCGATCCGCGGCCATTGGTCAGCATGGCGCGTCCCTCAGCCTGCGAAGACAGAAAAACGCCAGTCGTGTTGATATCGAGCACGCGCTGCCACTGATCGCGTCCCATTTCCTCTGCTGGCGCGGCATTGGCGATGCCCGCGGCATTGACAGCAACAGAAAGCAGCCCGAGTTCGGCCTGTGTGGCTGCAACGGCATCGGCCAGACCGGTTTCGTCTGTGGCATCTCCCGTACAGACCAGTGCGGCGCGTTTGAGACTGCGGATGCGATCGGCAGTCTCGTCGAGGCCCTTGCGCGAGCCGGGCAGATCGAAACAGGCAACTGAAGCACCGGCTTCGGCAAGACCGATGGCAATCTGTTGCCCGATGCCGCTTCCAGCTCCGGTGACAAAAGCGACATCGCCGGAGAGATCGAAAAGGTCCATGATTTTATCCAGTAGGGGTGCAGGCAATGCATCTGGCATTGCCCGGAGAAACGCAGGGAAAAACGCGGGAAAAGAGTGAGCCGGTCAGGCGTCGAGGCGCCTGCCGCTGCGGGTAAGAAGGGCTTCGGCGCGGGCCACGACGTTCTCGGGCGTGAAACCGAAATGGCGGAACAGATCCTGTGCCGGGCCGGATTCGCCAAAACCTGTCATGCCCACCACATCGCCATCGAGCCCCACATAGCGTGACCAGTACATCGTGCTCGCAGCCTCGATGGCGAGACGGGTGCGCACGCCATCGGGCAGAACGCTCTCGCGGTAGTCGGCGTCCTGCGCGTCGAAGGTCTCGGGTGAGGGCAGGGAGACCACGCGCACAGCCACATTCCTGTCCTTGAGAATGGCGGCAGAATCGAGCGCAAGCGTCACTTCCGAGCCTGTGGCGATCAGGATGAGGTCGGGTGTGCCAGCACAGTCGGACAGGATGTAACCGCCGCGCCATGCATTGCGCAGCTGCGCGTCTGAGCGTGGGTGCTGTTTGAGCGGCAGACGCGAAAGCGAGAAAGCGGTTGGTCCGTCGCGACGTTCAAGAGCGCTGATCCAGGCAATGGCCGTCTCGACCTGATCGCAGGGGCGCCAGGTGACCATGTTGGGCGTCTGGCGCAGACTGGCGAGCTGCTCGACGGGTTGATGGGTCGGCCCGTCTTCGCCCAGACCGATGGAGTCATGCGTATAGACCAGGATCTGACGCTGCTTCATGAGGGCCGCCATACGTACGGCATTGCGTGCATATTCCATGAACATCAGGAAAGTGGCGGTATAGGGAATGAGGCCGCCATGCAGGGCAATGCCATTGGCCATCGCCACCATGCCGAATTCGCGCACGCCGTAATCGACGTAATTCCCCGCCGCATCGAAACAGACGGAAGAAGATCCCGACCAGCGGGTAAGGCAGCTTGGGGTGATATCGGCACAGCCGCCGAACATTTCGGGCAGGTGGGGGGCAAAGGCCTCGATGGCGTTCTGCGATGCCTTGCGTGAGGGTATATCCTTGGGGGCGGCCTGCAGCGTGGCGACAAAATCACGCGAGTTGCGCACCCACTCGGCAGGAAAGGAGCCGGTCTGACGTCGGATGAATTCCGCAGCCAGTTCGGGATGGGCATCGCGATAACGGGAAAACAGATCGTTCCATGCGGCTTCGGCCATCGCCCCGGCGGGGCGGTGATCCCAGTCCCGATAGATGTCGTCGGGGATTTCGAACGCCGGATGCGTCCAGTTCAGGCGGGCGCGGATTTTCGCGATTTCGTCGGCGGGCAGAACGCCGCCATGCACCTTGTTCGTCCCCGCATAGCCTTCCGAACAGCCCTGACCGATGGTGGTGCGACAGATAATCAGGCTGGGGCGTGCGGTTTCGGCACGGGCAGCGTTCAGCGCATTCAGCACCGCATCGGGGTCATGACCGTCAATCTCGCCGATCACCTGCCAGTTATAGGCTTCAAAGCGCTTACGCGTATCGTCGGTGTAGACACCCTCGATCGGACCGTCATTGGTGACCATGTTGCGATCATAAATGGTGATCAGCTTGCCGAGCCCGAGCGTGCCCGCCAGGGCGCAGGCTTCATGCGAGATGCCCTCCATCAGACAGCCTTCGCCGACATAGGCATAGGTGTGATGATCGACGATGGGCAGGCCGGGTCGGTTGAACTGTGCGGCAAGGGTCTTTTCGGCCAGTGCCATGCCTACGGCATTGGCAATACCCTGACCCAGAGGGCCGGTGGTGGTTTCAATGCCCGGCGCGTAGCCGAATTCGGGGTGGCCCGGGGTTCTGGAATGGAGCTGCCGAAACTGCCGGATATCCTCGATCCCGAGATCGAACCCGCTCAGATGAAGCAGGGCATAGAGCAGCATCGATCCATGGCCGTTCGAATAGACGAAGCGGTCCCGGTTGCACCAGTCAGGGTTGGCAGGGTTATAGCGCATCACGTCGCGCCAAAGCACTTCGGAGATATCGGCCATACCCATCGGGGTGCCGGGATGACCCGATTGAGCCTTGAAAATAGCGTCGATGGCAAGAATGCGTATGGCATTGGCGCGTTGCGTACGGGTGGTCATGGGTGCCTCGGTCTGATTCGGTCGACAGGGTCGGGATGTTAGATTCGCAGGATGAAATGATATGTATTAAACTCTGTTCATGATGCGTCTTTTACGAAACATGGCCAGTACCTGCTTTGTCTTGATGTGGAATTGCCAGAAAGAACAAGTAAAATATAAATCAATATGATGGAAAATTTATATCAAACGAATAAGTGTGATTAACTGTTTTATATATGTTTAGAAAACCGCAGTATGAGCGCTGTTAGATTGTAACTAGAATACAGATTGATCGTCGATATAAACTCAAATTCTCGTTATCAAGTGTGGGGAATCCATGGGTGGTTCCATAAAAGTTCTTATATGAACTCATTAATAAATGTTTATCGTACCAAGTTTGTCAGGATAAACGTCTCATACGAACATATGGTCTGGTAACTATAACTCTTTTTTGTGATTTGCCGCAGGCGGTCAACCCGCGCAAAGGAGGAGGGCCAGGCACGCTGCATGGCAGCAAGATGCCTTTTGTAAGACTCAGGAGAAACACAATGGCAGGCGGGACATTCGTCGGAGGGGCACGGTCCGTAACCGACACTTTGCCAGACATTGAGCCACAGACAGCTTTCGGGCGGTTCATTTCATGGGCCGGTATTCCGCCGATCATGATCTGGGGTTTCATCGGAACGCTGCTGTTCATGATCGGTGACGGCGTGGAGAGTGGTTATCTCTCGCCCTATCTCGTCTCGCTCGGTTTTCAGGAGCATGATGTTGCCGGTTTGTTCACCATCTACGGTCTGACAGCCGCTGTTTCTGCCTGGGCTTCAGGTGCTCTTTCCGACATGTGGGGCAGCCGTAAGGTCATGCTGGTCGGACTTGCAATCTGGATCGCTTTCCAGATCGGCTTTCTCGGCTTTGCCCTGCCGTCCAAGTCCTGGACGCTGATCACGCTGTTCTATGGTCTGCGTGGCTTCGGTTACCCGCTCTTCGCCTTCGGCTTTCTCGTCTGGGTCGTGAATACGGCGCCTGTGCAGAAGCTTGGCTCGGCTGTGGGCTGGTTCTGGTTCTGCTTCACCGCCGGTCTGCCGACGCTGGGCACGACGATTGCCGGTGTGCTTTTGCCCATCATCGGCGGCTATGCCACGCTGTGGGTTGCTCTGTCCTTTGTGGTCTTCGGCGGTGCTCTGGCCCTGCTTGGCATGAGCCGCGTTCCCCGCGTCGAGACCGGCAACAAGGGGGCCATCAGAACCCTGTTCATGTCGCTCGCCATTGGCTGGCAGCGTCCGAAAGTGGGTATTGGCTGCATTGTGCGCGCCATCAACACCTCTGCCGAGTTCGGCTTCCTGGTGTTCATGCCGCTCTACTTCACCCATACGCTCGGCTTCACCATGGGCCAGTGGCTGGCTGTTCTTCAGGCCATCTTCATCAGCAACATCTTCTTCAACCTGTTCCTGGGTATCATCAGTGACAAGCTGAGCTGGCGCTACACGGTGCTGATCATGGGTGGCATCGGTTCGACGCTGAGCACCATGGCGCTGTATTTCGCTCCGACCCTGCTCGGCCCTGACCACCTGTTCATCGTCATGATTGCCGGTGCATTCTATGGCATGACCCTGGCTGGCTACGTTCCGCTCTCTGCCCTGATGCCCTATCTGGCCCCTGAGAACAAAGCAGCTGCCATGTCCCTGCTGAACCTCGGCGCCGGTGCCAGCGTCTGGATCGGCCCGGCTATCGTCTACATCTTCGAGCCTGCCTTCGGCGTGTTCGGTGTCATGGTTGTCTACTCCATCATCTACTTCATCAGTGCAGTTATGACCTACTTCCTGAAGCTGGACCCGGAGGTGGAAGCCCATCTCCACTCCACCCGCGCTTCGGCCAAGGGGTTCAGCCACTGAGATCGGTTTTCCTTCCTTGAGACGAGGGGAAAGAAAAGGCGGGGCCAAAAGCCCCGCCTTTTTTCATGGCCCGATTTTCCATAATCGCGGCTTCCCAGGGCTCGTCTCTCACGCCGTTTGTCGCGCATGATCGGGCGCAAGATCATGAATGCCACCGGTAATTAACGATCCGGTTTCGTTATAATCTGACTCGATACCCGCACCGACAGCGCTCCAAAATGGCCAGATTCCTGCGTAAATAACTGATTCACAACAGTTTCATGAACGTAACCCGATAGGCGGCACTGTGACATTGTTGCACAGTCGATTTCAAAGCATGTAATAAGAATGTAACCCGTCTTGCGAGTTTTATCGAAGTGCCGTTACGCATTGGGAACATTGTGACGATAGATGTCGCAGAATAACCCATTTTGACGGAACACTTCATGACGCCCCTCAGCAGAGAGACGACTGAGTCCGGTCGGCAGCACCGGATCATTGCCCCGTCAACCCGACGCAGGAAAAACCTCGCTCATGGACTGATGAGCGCCACGGCCTGTATCGCCCTGTTGCATTTTGTCAGCGAAGCCAAGGCACAGACTGTATCAGCGCCGGAAACATCGACAATTCCGGTTAATGCCGCCAAGGCACCTGCGCGCAGCAAGGTGAAGACAAACGCAGCCACGCGTTCGGTTCGTGCCAAGGCTGTTTCGGCGCCCGTGGCCAATACACCGGCTGCGGAAACATCCCGACCCGAGACCATCATGGTAACCGGCTCGCTGTTTCGCGATCCAAACACCACCAGTGCGTCGCCCATCACCCATATCACCATGAAGGACATGCAGCAGCGCGGCATCAAGACCGTGACCGATGCGCTGCAGCTTCTCTCGTCCAACGGCGCAGGCAATCTGACCAATGCCTGGTCGGCAGGTGGCGGCTTTGCCGCCGGTGCTTCGGCCCCGTCGCTCCGTGGTCTCAGCACGGATTCGACGCTGGTCCTCATGGATGGCCAGCGTCTGTCCTACTATCCGCTGGCAGATGATGGCGAACGCAACTTCGTCGACACCAACTGGATGCCGCAATCCATCATGCAGGGCGTGGACGTGCTGCAGGATGGCGGTTCGGCCACCTACGGTGCCGATGCCGTGGCCGGTGTGGTCAACATGATCACCCGCAAGGAAATCAAGGGTTTCGAGGGTAATGCCGAAGGTGGCCTGACACAGCGTGGCGACGCAGGGCATCAGCGCCTTTATGCGACCTGGGGTCATGGCGACCTGCACAAGGACGGTTATAACTTTTACATCAACTCGGAATATCAGCAGGACGATCCGCTCTATTACCGTCAGCTGAATGCGCCCTATAATAATGGCGATCTGACCGGTATCGGCGGTTCCAACGGAAACGACAATATCGCTTCCGGCGGATCGATCACCAATTTTGCGCCGTCAACCGTTGCACTCGTCCGTCCCGTGACGGGAAGTGGTACGAACACAGCGCCTTGGTCGCTTCTCAATCAGCAGGCAGGGTGCCGCAATCTGGACGGACTCGTGACCGGGAGCGTCGGTGGAAGCACCGGCACCAGCCAGGCCTGCTCATGGAACACGCAGAAATACGCCCAGCTTGCGCCAGATCTGCGTCGCATCAGTGCCACGGCGCATTTCACGGCCAATGTCACCGAGCGCTCGCAGCTGACGGCCATGTTCACCTGGTCACAGGCGCGTTCGATCATCACCGGAACGCCCTATTCCACTTATGGCAGCACGTCCTATAGCCAGGCAAAGCTGGCATCGGCGCAGAATACCTATCTGCCCGTCTATCTGGCTGACGGCTCGCTGAACCCCAACAATCCTTATGCCGCACAGGGTCAGCAGGCTCAGGTCAATTACCGCTTTGGCGATCTGATTCCGACCACCATGGATACGAGCCAGAACTTTCGCGGTTCGGTGCGCTATAATGGCTGGCATCCCTCTCACTGGGGTTCCGACTGGAATTACGACGTCAATTTCGTTGGCATGAACACGCTGCTGAACCAGACGATCACGGGTGTGCCGACCATCTCCGGAATCCAGAACGCGATTACCAGCGGCAGCTACAATTTCGTCGATCCGTCGCAGAATTCGCAATCGGTACTGAATTCCATCGCGCCGCGTAACGTCATCAATGCACGCACGCAGGAATATTCCGGTGAAGCCACGCTCAGCAAGGGACTGTTCCGCCTGCCTGGCGGCATGGCCAAGCTCGCCATCGGCGGCAACATCCGTTACGAAGCGCTGAACGATCCGAACGCCAACCCGCTCGACACGGCCAATCCGGCCAATCAGTATACCAGCTATATCAACCCGGTGAACGCACAGGGCAGCCGCTGGGTCGAATCTGCCTTCTTCCAGGCCGAGGCGCCGATCGTGAAGATGTTGAGCGCCGACGCGTCGGGTCGCTACGACCATTATTCCGAAGGCTTCAGCCACTTCTCGCCGAAATTCGGCGTGCAGTTCAAGCCGACCGAAAAGCTGACCCTCCGCGGCACGTTCCAGAAGGGCTTCCGCGTTCCCAGCTTTGCTGAAACTGGCGGGTCGAATGTGGGCTACACCACCTACACCCCGAACAATGCCAATTTCGTCAGCCAGCATCTCAATGCCAACGGTACG
>Ga0157365_10000746_pt1 | contig 13896 bp, 9 predicted proteins | sample AttsexASBM3_FD_111478 | JGI IMG/M metagenome (GOLD analysis project Ga0157365, IMG submission 111478) | Fungus gardens microbial communities from leaf cutter ant in Ribeirão Preto, State of São Paulo, Brazil - Atta sexdens ASBM3 | ecosystem: Host-associated > Fungi > Mycelium > Unclassified ... | reverse complement strand
CTGGCGAAAACCGGCCTGCTTGACCGTGTCCGCTTCCGCCCCATGACCCTGCCCGACCGCTTCATCGACCACAACACGCAGGATGCGCAATATATCGAGGCAGGGCTGGATGCGGCGGCAATCACCAATACCGCCCTTGATGCGCTGGGTGTCGGAATCAGCATGACGCAGCCCTTGCTAAAGACAGCAAACGGACCGAAATCATGAACATTATGAAATATGTCCTGAAAACCACCTCGCTGGCGCTCTGCGCCGGGCTTATGGCGGCGCCCGTCATTCCGGCCGTCTTCCCCATCAACGTGGCCCATGCCGCCAGCGCGACCGACGCGCAGGTGCAGGAACCGATCAAGTCGCTATATGCGGCGCTTGACCGGATTCAGGCCAAGAGCGCCGGTTCGTTCGAACAGCGCGCACAGGTACTGGCCCCCGCCATCGACCGCGCATATGACATGCAGGCCGTGCTCGCCTCCTCCGTCGGCCCCCGCTATGCCGGGCTGCCCGATGACCAGAAGCAGCTTCTGCTGTCCACGTTCCGCCAGTTCACGATCGCCCGCTACGTCTCCAGCTTCAAGCCGGGCAGCGACGCGCGCTTCACCATCGACCCCGGCGTGACGGCATCCCCCGTGGATGGGGAGCGCATTGTTATAACACGAATCGGCTCCTCCGATGACCCGAACGGCACGGAAATCAACTACGTCATGCGTTCCGGTGCGAAGGGATGGCAGATCGTTGACGTGCTGCTCAACGCCCATATCAGCCAGGTCGCGGCCCAGCGCGCCGATTTCAGTTCCGCGCTGGCGGGTGGCAATGTGCAGAAACTGACGGATCTGTTAAAGAAGAAGATCCAGAGATTCTCGGAAGAGTGATATCACAACTCTCCGATACCGTTTTCTGATTCGCTCCATACGCGGGACCTTGCCGGAAAGATAATGTCTGTTTTCAACGCTCTTGTTTCACCCGCCGGACTGGCCGCAACCATTGCGGCCGCCGGGTGCATGCAGGCAGCGCTAGGCACTTTTCTGGTCTCGCGTTTCCGCTGGCAGGAAAAACGGGTGGACCGGTCGGTGCCCATGCCACCGGTCTCCGTGCTCAAGCCCCTCCACGGCGACGAACCGCTGCTGGAGGAGGCGCTTGAAAGCTTCTGTACGCAGGACTATCCGCACATGCAGATCGTCTTTGGCGTGCAGGACGAAAACGATGCCGCCATACCGATCGTGCGCCGCCTGATGGAACGCCATCCGGACGTGCCCATGAAACTGGTGATCGATCCCACCTTCCATGGCGTCAACCGCAAGATCGGCAACCTGATCAACATCATGACCTGCGTGGAACATGATGTGCTGGTCATTTCCGATTCGGATATCCACGTCGCCCCCGACTACCTGCGTCACGTGGTCGGCGCACTGGTGCCGCCCGATGTAGGGCTGGTCACCACGCTGTATGCCGGGCTTCCGGCATCATCCAGCGTGCCGCGCCTGCTGGCCGCGTGCCAGATCAACCACAACTTCCTGCCCGGCGTGATGCTGTCGCGCTATCTCGGGCGGCAGGACTGTCTTGGTGCGACCATGGCGCTGCGGCGGTCCATGCTGGAGAAGATCGGTGGCCTTGCCGCCCTCGTGCCGCATGTGGCCGATGATGCGATCCTGGGCCGCTATGTCCGTGAACAGGGCAAGGATATCGCCATCGCCGCGTGCATGACATGGACGACGGTGGGCGAGACCTCGATGCGGGAGGTGCTGGCGCATGAACTGCGCTGGGGCCGGACCGTCAAGACACTGGAACCGGTGGGCTACGCCGCATCGGCCATCCAGCTTCCCCTGTTCTGGGCCACTGTCGCCATGGTACTGGCGCCACATGCGTCCTGGACATGGTTTTTCTTCCTTGGTGTGTGGGGATGGCGGGCAGTATGTTCCTTCATCCTGGACCGGACGCTGGCGCAACGCAGCCTGCTGCCGTTACTGCTGCTGCCCCTGCGGGACTGGATCTCGGCCGCCGTGATGGTTGGCAGCGTTACAGGCACACGGGTTGCCTGGCGCGGACAGACGATGCATGTCACGCCACATTCGGTTATGACACCACGATCCCAGCCGGCTTCCCCCGGTGACTGACCCCCCGCCGGCAGGCCAGACTGCCGTAAGATACCAACCCTGTCGTTAATAAGAACGGGTATTAAGGGAACCCCGTTCCCCGCCAGAACCCGAGGATACGCGTAGCATGATGAAGACCCTCTTTCTCCAGCCGCCTTCGTTTGATGGATTCGATGGCGGAGCCGGTTCCCGCTATCAGGCCAAGCGGGAAATCAAGTCGTTCTGGTATCCGACATGGCTGGCGCAGCCCGCCGCCATGGTCGAGGGCAGCCGCCTGATTGACGCACCGCCCGCGCGCATGGGCATGGAGCCCATTCTGGAAGACGTGCGCAACCGTGACCTGGTCATCATGCACACCTCCACCCCGTCCTTTGCGTCGGATGTGCGCGTGGCCCAGATGCTCAAGGACGCGAATCCGAAGGTGAAGATCGGCATGGTTGGCGCCAAGGTTGCCGTCCAGCCGGAAGAAAGCCTGCTCAACGCCCCGCCGGTCGACTTCGTGGCGCGCAACGAATTCGACTTCACCATCAAGGAAATGGCGGAAGGCCGCGACTGGAAGGATGTCGATGGCATCTCCTGGCGCGATGCTGATGGCAAGATCGTCCATAACCGCGACCGCGCGATGATCGAGGACATGGACAGCCTGCCGTTCGTGACCGAAGTGTACAAGCGTGACCTGAAGATTGAAGATTACTTCATCGGTTACCTGATGCACCCGTATATTTCGATCTATACGGGCCGTGGCTGCAAGTCGCGCTGCACCTTCTGCCTGTGGCCGCAGACAGTGGGTGGCCACCACTACCGCACCCGCAGCCCCGAGCATGTGGCGGCGGAAATCCGTCTGGCCAAGCAGTATTTCCCGCAGGTGAAGGAATTCTTCTTCGACGACGACACCTTCACCGATGACCTGCCGCGCGCGGAAGCGATCGCCAAGGAACTGGGCAAGCTGGGTGTGACGTGGTCGTGCAACGCCAAGGCAAATGTGCCCCGCAAGACGCTGGAAGTGCTGAAGGCCAACGGCCTGCGCCTGCTGCTGGTCGGTTACGAAAGCGGCAACCAGCAGATCCTGCACAACATCAAGAAGGGCATGCGCGTCGAAACGGCGCGTGAGTTCACCAAGAACTGCCACGAACTCGGCATCAAGATCCATGGCACCTTCATCCTCGGCCTGCCGGGCGAGACGAAGGAAACCATTCAGGAAACCATCCGCTTCGCCACCGAGATCAACCCGCACACGCTGCAGGTCTCGCTCGCGGCGCCCTATCCCGGCACGTTCCTGCACCAGCAGGCGACCGAGAATGGCTGGCTGGATGAAAAGAATGCCGAACTGATCGACGATAACGGCGTGCAGATCGCACCGCTGCACTACCCGCACCTGTCGCACACCGAAATCTTCCAGAGCGTGGAAGAATTCTACCGGAAGTTCTATTTCCGTGCGCCCAAGATCATGTCGATCCTGAACGAGATGGTCCGCAGCCCGCAGATGATGAAGCGCCGCCTGCGCGAAGGGGTGGAGTTCTTCCAGTTCCTGCGCGAACGCCGCGCCGCCTGATCCGGCCAGTCTGCGTTATCCCATGCCGGGACCTTCGGGTTCCGGCATTTCTTTTTTCAAGCCACCCGGTTTTCCACCATGAAGCGCGTCATCATATCCGCCGATGATTTCGGCCTGTCCGAAGAAGTCAACGAGGCGATCGAGATCGCCCATCGGGACGGGCTGCTGTCGACCGCGAGTCTTATGGTGTCCGGCCCCGCCGCAGCCGACGCCGTGCGCCGGGCCAAAAACCTGCCGGACCTGCGCGTGGGGCTGCATCTGGTTGCAATCGAGGGACCGGCCACCCTGCCCCCTGCCGACATTCCGCTGCTGGTGCCGCAGGACGGGCAGTTCCCCTCCGACCAGTTGAAGCTGGGTGTGGAGTATTTTTTCCGTCCCGCCGTGCGCCGCGAACTTGCCGCCGAGATCGAAGCCCAGTTCCGCGCCTTTGCTGCAACGGGACTCGCGTTGGACCATGCCAATGCCCACAAGCACATGCACCTGCATCCCACCGTGGGGCATTACCTGATTGAAAGCGGATTGCGTTACGGGCTGCGCGCGGTGCGCGTGCCACTGGAACCACCCAAGCCCCTGTATGCCGCCGGAACCTATACCGACACGCTGGGCGATGCCGCGCTGCGTCGCTGGACGGGTCTGCTGCGCCACCAGCTACACAAGGCGGGCATGGTTACGAATGACTGGTGCTTCGGGCTGGCATGGAGTGGTCACATGACCACCGACCGTGTCTCGGCCCTTGCCGCGCACCTGCCCGATGGCCTGTCGGAAATCTATTTCCACCCGGCCACGGCAAAGAATAAACTGCTTCAGAAACTCATGCCCACCTATGAGCATGAAGCGGAATTCCGCACGCTCTGCGCGCCGGGTTTCCGTTCGGGACTGGCGCATGCGGGTGCCACACCCACAACATGGACGGACGTAGCCCGCGCCCGCTAGGGACGCAGGCCACATCCCATCGGCTCAGCCGATGTTGCTCTGCACCCATGCCTTGAGCTGGCTCTTGGGCATCGCACCCGTCTGGGTCGCTACCGGCGCACCATTCTTGAACAGGATCAGGGTCGGGATGCCACGCACGGCGTAATCGTTGGGCGTGCGGGGATTTTCATCAATGTTGACCTTGGCCACGGTCAGCTTGCCCTTGCCTTCCGCCCCGATTTCATCCAGCGCGGGGGCAATCATCTTGCACGGCCCGCACCATTCCGCCCAGAAATCGACCAGAACGGGTTCCTTGGATTCCAGAACAAGCTTCTTGAACTGGTCATCGCTGACGGCAATCGTGTTTTCGCTCATCACTTATTTCTCCTTTGCGGTGGCATGAAGCCACCCCCTTGATCCTACTGACATGGCCACACCCGCGCACGCGGTCAAGACTGCGCTCCACCCTTTGTGCGCGACGGCCCATCCGGCGCGTTCTGGTCCAGCAGGGCGGACGGCAGGATGTCAACGCGCACCCCTTCCGTCCAGACCAGCGCGCATACGACCTCCTGACCCGGATAGACACCCCGCAGCAGCGCACGATAGGCCGCCATCTGCCGCAGGTAGAGCACCGGGGTCTGCCCGACTTCCGCCGGTGGGTGGCGGTTGGTCTTGAAATCACAGACCGTAACCCTGCCCCCGCTGACCGCCATACGGTCCACCTGCCCCACAATGACCTGCTGCCCCACGATACCGGCCAGCGGCTGCTCGGCACGACTGCCGGGCGCGAACAGGGCGGCCAGATCGGGACGCTCCATGACCGCCAGCACCTGTGTCACCAGTTCATCGCACAGCGCAGGCTCCAGACCCGCCGCCGGGCGGGAAAGCCATGCATGCGCCAGCTCCGCCCGCTGGTCCGGGGGACAATCAGGCAGGTACTGCAGCAACGCATGCACCAGTTGTCCCCGTTGCAGGGCACGGGCCCGCCGGGTGGCTTTATCGGCGCGGTCGCGGACCATGTCCGCCGACAGCAGCGGCGAACGCACGGCAGGCTGCGGGCCAAGGCCGATATCATCGGGGCGGCTGGGGGCCAGCGGACGGGCAAGCGGTCCTTCCACCACCGGCATGACGGGCTGCCAGCGCGGGGCATGACCCATCCAGTCCGGCAGGGTCACATCAGGGGCCATTACCCTGCTGTCCGTGCCGTGCCCTGGCTGCGGCGTGGGAGCGGGTGAAATGGCCCGTGCCTCCTCCAGCACCAGACTGTCCCCCTCCCAACCCAGATCGAAGGGCTGGACCGTGGCCGCCGCACCTGTAAAGCCCTGACGGCACAGGTCGTACCAACAGCCATCGGGTATGCCCCGGCGCGGTTCCCACCCACACACCACCAGCCGGTCGCTGGCGCGGGTCAGCGCGACATATAGCAGGCGGTTATATTCCTCCGCCGCGGCCAGCCTGATCTTTTCCTGCAGACTGGCGGTCGTGTCCGTAACCAGTTCTCGCCGGGGCACCCATATCGGTATGTCCAGTTTGGTCGCCCGGTCGCGTTCCCACAGGATGGCGGTATCGGAACGCGGGGTCGCGACCGTATCGGGCAGGATCACAAGACGCGCCTGCAATCCCTTCGCCCCATGCGCGGTCATGACACGGACCATGTTGGCCGAGGCATCGGGTTCATGGCGCACGGTTTCATCCGACGCATTGAGCCAGTGCAGGAACCCCTGCAGGGAAATGGCGTGCGTTTCCTCGAAACGGAGCGCCGCCGACAGCAGTTCGTCAACCGGCTCCACCGCTTCCGGGCCAAGACGGGCCAGCAGACGCGCACGACCGCCCAGCGGGCCAAGCGCTTCGGCCAGCAACTGATACGGCGTTGCGTAATCAACCTGCCGGAACAGGGTATTGAGGCAATGCCATGCAGCCGACCAGTCGGGCCGCTCAGCGTGGCGGGCGCGCAGCACGGCCCATAGCGGCTGTCCATCACGCCCGGTTGCCAGATCCATGAGCGACCTGTCATCCAGACCACCCAGCGGCGAGGTCAGGACGCAGGCAAGGGTCAGGTCATCCTGTGGCAGCAGAAGGGCCGCGCACAACGCCATCAGATCCTGCACCGCAAGCTGGTCCGTCAGCACGGTGCGCACCAGCGTCGCCACGGGCACGTCATTGCTCTTGAGCGCACGGATCAGCGCACGCGCGAACGCGGAACGGCGCGGCACGAGGATCAGCACATCCCCTGGTGCCAGCGGGGTTTCACCCGGCGGAGGGACGCGCCGCAGTTCTGCTGCGATCCATGCCGCCAGCGTATCCGCCAGCCGCTGCTGCGCCGTGGACTGTCCGGCATTGTCGCGCGGGGCCATCCACGGGCTTACATCCGTCTCATCCACCACGACGGGCACGGGCGGCCAGATTTCCACCCGCCCCCCCTGCCCCGGACGTGCGGTGACATGGGCGGGGACGGAGCCATCCGGTTCCACCACGCCACGCGCTGCGGCGGGATTGGCGAATACACTGTCCACCAGTTGCAGAACGGGGGCTGTGGAGCGGAAGGAGACCGTCAGCGCCGGTTCGCGCCATGTGGCTTCCGCTGCCTGCGCGCGGTCGCGGAAACGCTGCCGCCATGCGCGGAAGGCTTCGGGATCAGCACCCTGAAAGGAATAGATCGACTGCTTGTAATCGCCCACCGCGAAAATGGTGCGGGGGCACCCGTTTTCATCCCGCGTGCCTTCGCCTGCGAAGAATTCGGATGTCAGGCCACCGGCTATGGCCCACTGGTCGGGGGATGTGTCCTGCACCTCATCAAGCAGCAGGTGGTCAATGCCGCCATCAAGCTTGTACAGCACCCACGCGGCACCCGGATCGCGCAGCAGGTCCAGCGTGCGGTCGATCAGGTCATCATAATCGACCATGCCCTGTGCGCTCTTGCGCGTGGCGTAGCGTTCCAGCACGGGCTGGGCGACAGACAATAGCGCGCAGGTCAGTTCAAAGACCGTCAGGGCGCGAAGCTGTGCATCAACCCCGATCACCCGGTCCGCTTCCGCCAGCAGGATGTCGGCCAGCCCTTCACACGCCGCGTCGATTTTGGGATTCAGGCCACCACGCTTGCGCGGCGCACCTTCGCGCGTCAGAAGCGCCTGCCGCCATACGGTCCACTCCGCCGCCCGCGCCGCCGTATCACCACCCAGCCATGCCAGCATGGCTTCAGCCTGCACCCGGACCCTGGGCGATCCCGCGCTGGCGACAAAACGCAGGCCATCGCGCAGGGCTTCCTCATCGGGAATGGTGGCGCAGGCGGCGTGCAGCACTTCATCCGCACTGCGTCCGCTCAGGCCCATCATCCGCATCAACGCCGCTTCCACGCTGCCGCGGTCATCCACCCACTGGCGCGCCAGTGGCAGGATACGGCGGGACTGGGCCTGCAGGCTTGCGATCAGCGTGGTGAATTCCCCCACCCCGATCTGCCCCGCCAGCAGGCTGACCGCCGCGCCGCCGCGCCCCACGATATCCTCCACCGCCGCACGCTGGGCCAGGCGGGCATCGGTTTCCTCGATCAGGGTGAAATGCGGGCTGATGGCGGCCTCGACGGGAAAGCGCCTCAGCAGCGACTGGCAGAACGCATGGATAGTGCCAATGCGCATCCCGCCGGGCAGGTCCAGCACCCGGGCGAACAGTTCGCGCGCGACACGGCGGCTTTCCTCGCCCGTCGGCACCGACAGGCGGGCCAGTTCGGTATCCAGCGCCTCATCGGGCAGCATGACCCACTGTCCCAGCCGGTTCTGCAGGCGGATGGACATTTCCGCCGCCGCCGCCTTGGTAAAGGTCAGGCACAGGATGCGGGCGGGATCGCTACCGGGCACGCGGGTCGGCGTGCCGTCACGATCCGGCACGATGCGCGGCAGCATAAGGCGCAGCAGGCGGTCGATCAGCAGCTTGGTCTTGCCACTTCCTGCCGAGGCCGAGACGAATACCGAAGCCTGCGGGTCCGATGCCAGTGTCTGGCTGCGGTTGGCGATGCCGATGGCATCCGCCGTGCTGTCATGGGGCAGAATGGGTCTGTTCATCCGCCATTCTCCTCACGCGCGGCGCTCCATTCCGCAACCCGCGCCAGATGCGCGTAATCAGCGAAGCGCGGTTCTTCCCCCGGAAAGGGATGGGACAGGTAAGGCTGGTCGGGATTGTCATAGGCACTGACCAGCGCACGCAGCCCCGCGCGGCAACTGGCGATCAGTTCCGCCAGTTCCTCCCCCCGCGCGACATCAAGCACCTGCGCCGGGACGTGGCCCCCCGTCAGCCGCCAGTACACCAGTTCCGATACGCTACCCGCAACCGGGGGCGGGAATCCGCCGCATTCGATCATCGCCGCTTCCAGAACAAGCTGGGACTGCCAGCCTTCCACCACGCTGCGCCGCAGGGGCAGGGTGCCGGTCTTGTAATCGAACAGGCTAAGCCCGCCATCCCCATCATGCAGGTCGATCCGGTCCGCGCGGCCACGCAGGGTAAACGGACCACCGGGCAGGTCTTCCAGCCGCATCCGGCCGCTCAGTTCCGTCAGGACCGTGCGGGGCGTGCCGGTGGCGCGACGCGCTTCCTCCGTCCGGGCGCACCATGCGGCGATACGGTCCAGCCGGGGCGCCCACCACGCGGCAAGGGCGGGACGCAGCCCGGCCTCGCGCAGCACCTCGGCAAAAACCGCCTGCATCCGTTCCGCCCCGCCTGCGGGCCAGTCGGATGGATGGGCGCGGAACCAGCGTTCCAGCGCCGCATGCACGATCTGGCCATAATCGGCGGCATCAGCCAGTTCTTCCAGATCCGCAAGCCTGCGCAGGCGCAGGATGCGACGCGCGTAGATGGCGTAGGGATCGCGCATCCATGTCTCGATTTCCGTCACCGACAGGCTGCGGGGGCGCAGGCCAACGGGCGGGCAGGGCCGTGGCGGGGAAACGGGGGTCGCCACGCCCCCTTCCGGCCGATCCAGACTGTCCAGCCAGCGCAGCGCCGGATGTACGGGCAGGCTGCGCCCATGCCCCGCCAGATAGGCGTCAAGCCGCACCAGCCACCGCGCGGGCACGGTTGGCGCGCCCTGCCGCCGGGCCGCGACCGACAGCACGACCTGCCCCGCTGCACACGCGCAGGACACGAAATCCCGCGCCGCCTGACCAATCCCCCATTCCGGGCTGGGCAGGCCGACGCGGGTGCGCATCGGGCGACTCATCCACGGTCCGGGATCGGTCGCGGGTGGCCAGACGGTTTCCACCAGACCGCCGAGGACGATGGTGTCCGCCGTCTGCAACCGCGCTTCCAGCAGGCCCCATATGAACACGCGCGGATGCGCCGTCATCCCGTCGCGCCCACGCACCGCCCGACGCCCGTGCACCGTCATGCCCGCCAGCGATGACGCCAGCAGCCCGTCCAGCGCGCCAAGCCGGGAATCGGGCAGCACGTCGCACCATGCCAGCAGCGCACTCATATGCTGGCCCAGCGCGTTGCCTTCCTCTCCTGCCCACAGCCGTTCGGCGCCATCCATCGTATCGGTCGCGGCAAGGGCCTGCGCGGTTTCGACCAGTGCCGCAAGCAGCACGGATACCGGCACCATGGTATCGCGCGGCAGGGCCAGAAGCGGGCCGAACACCGTTTCCAGCCGGTTGATGAAGGCGCTGATTTCTTCCGGCGCATCCGGCGCGTCGGCCAGTGCGCCATGCGGGTCTTCCGTCGCGCGCTGGAGCGCGCTACGCAGTCCGGCAATCCCCGGCGGCGGGGCCGGGCCACGCAGCACGAGGCGTTCAAGCTGGCGGGCGCTGGCGCGGCATGTTCCCGGCGAAAGCCCGCAGGCCGCCAGCGGATGCTTGATGGCCGACAGCAGCGCCACCGGCGACAGGCCCCCATCCACCGCCTGCACGATCAGCCGCAGGAAGGCGGTCTGGGGCACGGTGAGCATGCTTTCACCCGCGCTGTCATCCGCCACCACGCCCCAGCGGACCAGTTCCGTCGCCACACGTCCGGCCAGTGCGCGATCGGGCGTGACAAGGGCTGCACGCCTGCCGGGCCGTTCAAGCACCTGACGCAGGACCATGGCGATGGCGGAGGCTTCCTCCTGCTGGTCGGCGCTGCGCAGGATGGACAGGCCGTCCGCTTCCACCGGCACGTCGCGTTCGCGCCAGCGTTCCAGCGCATGGGCGGGCAGCAGGGCGCGCGACAGCAGGCTGGCGCGGGAAACCGGACTGCTGGCCACGCAGTCATGCGGCAGGCTGGACCATATTTCCATGCTGGCACGCTCCACCCCCAGTTGCGCCAGCATATGGGCAGTTCCCGCCTGCGGGTGGTCGGGCGGAAGGTGCCGCCAGATGGCGTCGTCACATTCCATGTCCACACCCGGCAGGATCAGCATGCCGTCAGGCTGGTCCAGCACCGCACGCAACATGACGATGGTGGACGGCACGGCATCGGAAAAACCGGCAGCCCAGACGGGATAACCCGCCGGCGGCGGGGAATCACGCCACCGCGCGGCCTGCGCGTGCAGCAGGGCGGTCTGGCGGGCGACGGGGTTCATGACCCCCTGTTCCGCCAGCCATGCGGGCCAGACACTGGTGACAATGGACAGGAACTGCAGCGTCTGGTGCCAGTGCTGCGCGAAATCTCCCTCCGCCGCGTGGGGCAGGCGTTCGCACAGGTCACATTCGGCCCATTCCGCCTCGTCCATCAGTTCGGCCAGCGCACGGGCCAGTGGCCATGCCTGATCCACGCCCTGCACATCACCGAACGCCTTGCCCGCCTGCATCACCAGCAGGGTCAGCGTGGCCAGGCGACGCATGGGGTCAACGGCGGGCGGCAGGTCCAGCGCGTTCTGGCCGGACAGGACAAGCGACGCCTCGTCCAGCGCGCCGATCGGCGCGATGCGCGGCAGCAGGATGGGACGGCCATCGACCTGCCGCACGAAGGCTTCGGTCAGGGCACGGCCCGCGCGGCGGCTGGGCAGCAGGATCAGGCCATTGCCGCATGCCTGCGGATCATGACCGGCCTGCTCCAGCCAGCGCGCGGCAATCTGATCGACAAATGGCACATGCGGCGGCACGACCGCCACCCGGCCCCGCACGGGGGCTGCGGCGCGTGCGGTCATATGTCGTTATCCACATCCGGGTTGAAGACGGAATGCAGCGCGCGTTCCGCAGCGGCAATATCATCGGGGCGAGACAGGTGAAACCATAGCGAATCATGCACGATCACGCCCAGCCTGCCCGCGTCAATGGCACGATCCCACAGATGGTTCATGCTGAATCCGCCTTCGGGCGCCTGCGCAAACAGACGGGGGGAGACAATCTGCACGCCGGTAAAGACATAAGGCGTGATCTCGCCCGCGCGGGGGCGGCGCGGCCTGCCATGCGCATCAACCGCGAAATCTCCATGCCCCACTTCACCCACCGCGCGCGTCATCGCGCCCAGCAGCAGCATGGCGTCCATCGTGTCGGGATCGAACGCCGCTGCCAGCCGCCGCAGGGCGGGAACCGGGCCGTTAAGCCACATGACATCGCCATTGATCAGGTAAAACGCATCCGGCCCCAGCCGCCCCGCACGCAGGGCGGCAGCAGCACTTCCCCCGGTTTCCAGCAAGGTGGGTTCAGGCTGTTCGACCGTCAGCGGGCCACGGCCACTGGCCGCGCGATCCGTCAGCGCCCTGTGGATCGCATCGGGCTGCCAGTGGGCGTTGACCACCACCTGTTTCACACCTGCATTTTCCAGCCGGTCAAGCGTATGATCGAGAATCGGCTGTCCGCCCACCCGCAACAGCGGCTTGGGGACCGATTCGCTCAGCGGTCGCATCCGCCGGCCCATACCGGCGGCAAAGACCATGGCGGTGGCCGGAATGTTCACGCTCATGATGCCTCTCCTGTCCGTGGGGCTTCCAGCGATGCAAGCCGTCCGTCCCATCCGCCCAGCCGCGCGATGCGCCCGCCCGCACCATCATGCAGCAGATGGATGTGCAGCGCGCCATCGGGCTTCAGCGCGCCCAAACGGTCCGGCCATTCGACAAGGACGACGCCTTCACACGCATCGTCCCATCCCAGTTCATGCAACGCATCGGGACCATCAAGACGCCACAGGTCGAAATGCGAGATTTCGGTCCCGGCGGCCTCATAGACCTGTACCAGCGTATAAGACGGGCTGGGCACCTCCATTGTCGCATCCCCGCACAGCGCGCGCAGCAGCGCGCGGGCAAGCGTGGTCTTGCCCGCGCCCAGATCCCCCTCCAGCAGCACGGCGTCGCCCGCGTGCAGATGGGCCGCCAGCATGCGGCCAAGGGCTGCCGTGGCCTGTTCGTCAGGCAGGGGAATGTCACGCATGCCCGTCATGATTCCCGGCCCTTACGTGGTTGTATTTCATGCAATGATTGTGCCCCCACCGGGCATGCGCGCACAAGGGGCGACGGCATGGGCACGCTTGAGGCTTGCACCGATGCGGACAACAACGCAAAACCGCATGCAGCCTATGCCTTTGACCAGACCATGGATTACGGGACACCAGAGCCGGACATGACCACGCCATCTTCCCCCCTTACCGTCGATGTCGCCATTATCGGCGCGGGCCCTGCCGGGCTGTTTGCCGCTTTTGAATGTGGCATGCTCAAGCTGTCATGCGTGCTGATCGACGCGCTTGACGAAATCGGGGGCCAGTGCGCCGCCCTGTATCCCGAAAAACCGATCTATGACATTCCCGCCCACCCCGCGATCGAAGGCGGCGCGCTGATCGAGGCCCTTGACCGCCAGATCGCCCCCTTTGACGTGCCCCGCCTGCTCGGCCGCCGGGTGGAAAGCCTGGAGGGGACACGCGGCGCCTTCCGCCTTGGCACCACGCGGGGTGATGTCATCCATGCGCACGCCGTCATCATCGCGGCGGGTACTGGCGCGTTTGGCCCCAACCGCCCCCCGCTGGAAGGGCTGGAGGCATTCGAGCGCACGGGCGGCGTGCAGTATTTCGTCCGCCGTCGCGCCGATTTTGCGGACAGGGATGTCCTGATCGCCGGTGGCGGGGATTCAGCGGTGGACTGGGCGCTGTCGCTTCGTGATATCGCGCGCAGCGTGCGGCTGGTGCACCGGCGCGACCGTTTCCGCGCGGCCCCCGAAAGCCTGCGCCAGCTTGATGAGGCCGTGGCGTGTGGCCAGATCGAAAAGATCATCGGCTACCAGCTTCATGGCCTGCACGGAACGGACGGGCAGTTGCGCGGCGTGGATCTGGCCACCATGGACAACAGCATCCGCCATGTCGCATGCGATCACCTGCTGCCCTTCTTCGGGCTGGCGACCGATCTGGGACCGATCGCACAATGGGGGCTGGACACCATACGCGGCACCATTCCCG
>Ga0157365_10000745_pt1 | contig 13899 bp, 10 predicted proteins | sample AttsexASBM3_FD_111478 | JGI IMG/M metagenome (GOLD analysis project Ga0157365, IMG submission 111478) | Fungus gardens microbial communities from leaf cutter ant in Ribeirão Preto, State of São Paulo, Brazil - Atta sexdens ASBM3 | ecosystem: Host-associated > Fungi > Mycelium > Unclassified ... | reverse complement strand
GGTCATTTTCGGGGCGCATGGGGATCTGACCAAACGGCTGCTCATGCCCGCGCTGTACAATCTGGTGGGCAACGGGCTGCTGGATGACGGCTTCCGCGTCATCGGCGTGGACCGCGTGGACAGCACCACCGCGCAATGGCGCGATGGCCTTGCCGCCATGATGCAGTCCTTCACCCATGACCCGAACGCCGAATTCCATCCCGCCAGCATCAATGCCCGGCAGTGGGACTGGCTGGCGCAGCGGCTGGACTATGTACAGGCCGACTTCAGCAACGTGGAGGCCCTGCGGCAGCTGGGTACGAAGCTGCCGGGCAACGCCATCTTCTACCTGGCCATTCCGTCGCGGTTTTTCGCCACGGTGGTGGAAACACTGGGCCAGGCGGGCGTGGTGGCGCAGAAGGAGGGCGTTTTCCGCCGCGTGGTGATTGAAAAGCCGTTTGGTTCCGACCTGGCGTCGGCAAAGGAACTCAACCGCCGGGTGCTGTCGGTACTGGACGAGTCGCAGGTCTTCCGCATCGACCACTTCCTTGGCAAGGAAACGGTGCAGAACATCCTCGCCATGCGCTTCGGCAACCTGATATTCGAACCGCTGTGGCGCAATGAATATGTTGATCATGTCGAGATCACCGCCGCCGAGACCATTGGCGTGGAACAGCGCGGCGCGTTTTACGAACCCACAGGCGCGCTGCGCGACATGGTGCCCAACCACCTGTTCCAGCTTTTCGCCATGGTGGCGATGGAGCCCCCCAATACCTTCGACGCCGAAAGCGTGCGCAACGCCAAGGAACAGCTGTTCGAGGCCGTGACCCCCATCGACCCGGCGGATGCCGTGCGCGGCCAGTACGCAACGGGCACGGTGGAGGGCAGGCCCATGGTCGGTTACCGTGAAAGCCCCGGCGTGGCCCCGCACAGCAATACCGAAACCTATGTGGCGCTGAAACTGCATGTGGATAACTGGCGCTGGGCCGGGGTGCCGTTCTATCTGCGTACCGGCAAGGCGCTGGGGGGCAGGCGGACCGAGGTCGTGGTGCAGTTCCGCAAGCCGCCGATGCTTATGTTCCGTGAAACCGAAACGGAGGAACTGCCCCCCAACCGCATCATCCTCAACATCCAGCCAGCCCAGGGGCTGACGGTGGAACTGGGCGCGAAGAAGCCGGGGCCGGAAATGGACCTGACCGATGTGCAGGCCCGCTTCCGTTACGAGGACGTGTTCGCCAAATCGCCCAATGTTGGCTACGAGACGCTGCTGTATGATTGCCTGATGGGTGATGAGACCCTGTTCCAGCGCGCTGATAATATCGAAGCCGCGTGGAAGGCCGTCGATCCTGTCCTGCAGGCATGGGCGAAGGATACGGCTGGTCCGGAACTGTACGAAGCCGGGACATCAGGCCCTGGCGGGGCGGACGACCTGCTGCGCCGCGACGGACGGGCGTGGTACCCGCTTGATCGCGCCTGAAAGGTTTTTTGAAAACGGCCTGTTCATAAGAGTGGAAGTTGCCGGGTGCCGCCTTTTTTCAAAAAGGTGGCATTCCTTCGGTGCTTTTTGGAAAAAAGCGCCACCAGAAACCTGCTTGTGACCGGCTCCGCCTGACTGGCGCGGATCGCCCGGGACTGTCAGGTGAGCCGGATGTGCCTGCCGCCCCGCCCGCAACATGCTGCGGGCGGGGGCAGGGCGCGTTTATTTACTGCGCGGGGGCGGCTGCCGTCCCCTGCGCATCGGCAGCCTTGGCCTGCTGTGCGGCGGTGTGTTCGCTGTCGCCTTCACGGAACAGGGTGTCGGCATGCTTGCGCTGCTTCTTGGACAGGCTGTCATACAGCGACGCGAACGCCGTGTTCAGCGTCTGCATGTCACGCGCGCGCTCGATCACCAGATCGGCATAGGACTGCATGTTTTCCACCGCGTTCAGGGTGGGCAGCTTGGACCGGCGGTCCTCGATCGCATCATGCAGGCGCTGCGCGTTGTCGCGCATGTCCTGTGCAAAGGGGGCCCACAGGGCTTCCTGCTTCTTGGTAATGCCCAGCTGGTCATGCAGCGCCTTGATATGGGCTTCCACCTGCTCCGGCGCGGGATCGTGCGGGGTGTGGGCCAGTGGCGCGGTCGGGTTGGGCTTGCCTGCCTCTGTCTGGGTGCCTGTGGCGGGCTGAGGGTCAGCGGCCATGGCCATGGCGGGCAGCATCAGCAGGGCAGCGGCGGGTAGGAACCGGCGGAACATCATGTTGTATATTTTCCTTCGCAGGGGTGTCGGTATGCGTGGGATGTGTCAGGGCTGCGGTTATCAGTAACCGCCGCCATAGGGGTAGTAGGCCGGCGGCGGCGGGGCCGGCGCGGGGGTGGGATAATAGGCCGGTGGCGGCGCCGCGGCACCGCGTTCGGCCAGCGTGCTGCCCAGCATGGCGCCCACCGCAAGACCGGCAAGGCCACTGCCCACGGCCAGACCCGCGCCGCCGCCGCCACGGTGGCCGCCATAATAACCGCCACGCGGCGGCGGCGGGGGCGGTCCGCCACGTCCACCACGGGGACCGCCATGCCACGGCTGGGCCTGCGCGGCCAGCATAGCCGTTGTCAGTATACCCAGCGCAAGACTGGCTGACAGGAGGGAAGCAGTAAGTTTGCGCAGATGCATGGAGTTTGAGAACCTCGACATATCGTGAAGGCGGATAACGGGACCATTATGACCAATGTCCGTGTCGAAACAATGGCCGGGTCCGTGTCAGGCCACCCAGGGCAATCGCTTTGTCAGGGCGGATAACCGGTGGCGGCGCAATTCGTTGCGCGCCCTGGTATCATTGGTCATGTAATTCAGCTGGATGGTGTGGCGGGGGCCGACGTACTGCCGGTGGCCATGCCATGTGTCCGGCCCGTTGGGGAAGACCAGCAGCGTGCCGTTGACGGGCGGAACCTCGACCGTGAAATCTTCCAGATCATGGCCGTTGCGCAGCAGCCGCAGGCAGCCTTCATGCCGTGCCCATGCGGTGTCGTCGCCAGCATTCAGGTACAGCAGGACGGTTACGCGCTTACTGGCGGAATCGCGGTGAATGCGTCCGTCCTTCGCCCGCGTGCGTCCACGCAGGGTCAGCATGGTGGGGGCGGTATCCAGATCCAGCGCGAATTTCCGCGCGATCAGGGTCCGCAGCCGTGGTCCTTCCAGTTCCGTCACCAGCTGCGCCATAAGCGGCGAAAGCGTCAGCGCGCCGGGCGGGAAGGACCCGCCGGAGCGGATGTCGGGCAGGCTTGCGGCAAGGGCATGCAGGTCATCGGGCCTGATGAAATGCGGGACCACCACATGCGCGAACGGCGCGGTGGACACGGGCGCTGTCTCCAGCGCCGCATAGTCGGGGGTGACGGGTTGGATCATGCCATCCTGCAAGCTGGTCACTAAGCAGCCCCCAGATTAGGCCCGGACACGCCCCCCCGCAAGCATGCGTACGGGGGTCAGGCCGTGACCGTGTCCACCGCGTCCAGCACCCGGCTGGAATAGACCGTGGCCGCCCCTGCGTTCAGCGCCACGGCAACGCCCAGCGCCTCGGCAATTTCCTCTTTCGTGGCCCCGGCCTTCACTGCGGCGGTGGAATGGACGGATATGCAGCCGTCGCACCGCGTGGTCACGGCAACAGCCAGCGCGATCAGTTCACGCGTCTTGGCATCCAGCTTTCCGGTGCGCGCGGCAGCGCCATCCAGCGTCTGGAGTCCCTTGATGGTGTCGGGCGCGAGCGCCGCGAATGCTTTGATAGAGTCGCCCAGGTGGGCGCGGTAGGCGTTCCAGTCAGTCATCACAAACTCTCCATTCTGGCTGGTTTCAGTTCACCAGATGGAGAGAACCCCTGTCATGACACAGTTTGGCGAGTTTGCGCCCTTGATGGGGTGTTTGTTACGGACTATCGCCGAAATACCATGGATACAGACATAGCCCCCGCCCGCCCGTCCGCTGCGGCGTTGCCCGCAGGTACCGGCCCCCTCGCCGCCTATGAGGCCCGTGTGGCTTCTGGCCGTCTTGATCGTGACCCGGAACAGGAAAAGGCCGCCCGCCGGCTCGACCGCCTGTGGCGTGAACTGCGTGACTACCACCCGGTGGTCCAGCAGCACGCGCCGCAGGCTTCGGGCTGGCTGGGCGGGCTGAAGGCGCGCCTGGGCCTGTCGGGGCACCACGCCACCGAGGCCCCGCGTCCGCGCGGCGTTTACATGGTGGGACAGGTGGGGCGTGGCAAAACCATGCTCATGGACCTGTTCTTCAGCCTCGCCCCCGTGGAGCACAAGCGCCGGGTTCATTTCCACCGCTTCATGCAGGACGTGCACCAGCGCCTGCATGACATGAAGGTGGCCGATCCTGGCCTGACCGATCCCATCCCGCCGCTGGCGCGCCAGATCGCGCAGGAAGCGTGGCTGCTGTGCTTTGATGAATTCCAGGTCAACGACATTGCCGACGCCATGATCCTTGGCCGCCTGTTCGACTACCTGTTCGCCGATGGCGTGGTGGTGGTGGCGACATCCAACACGAAACCCGAGGACCTGTTCCAGGACCGTCCGGGCGCTGATGCCTTCAAGCCGTTCATTGCCGCGATTCTCAAGGAAGTGGATACCGTCATCCTCGATTCCCCGCGCGATTACCGCCGGGGCAACGCGCGGGGGATGCAGACATGGATCATCCCCGCCAATGACGCGGCGCGCCGTGCGCTCGACTCGATCTTCACCCGGCTGGCCGATGGCGCGCCGGTCGTGCCGGTCACGCTGGACATCATGGGCCGCCGCCTGAAGGTGGATCAGGCCGCGGGCCCGGTCGCGCGCTTCAGTTTTGCCGACCTGTGCGGCAGGCCGCTGGGCGCAGGTGATTACCTGGCGCTGGCCACGCGGTTCCCCAACCTTGTCCTGGATGGCGTCCCGCGTATGGGGCCGGATAATTTTGACGAGGCCCGGCGCTTCATCGTCCTGATCGACACGCTGTACGAACAGAACGTCAAGCTGTTCGCCTCAGCGGAGGACAGGCCGGACGCACTGTATGCAAAGGGGCAGGGTGCCACCGCGTTCGAACGGACCGCGTCGCGTCTGGAGGAAATGCAGAGCGCGGCCTATATGCAGCTGCCGCACCTGAACGCATAGAAGCGGACAGGGGATGAAAGGGTCACGCCATCGTGACGGTTATGGCGGTGGTGTGACTGGTCAGGCGGTAGGCAAGCAGGACGGTCTTTGCTTGGGTATGGGCAAGTTCGCATCAGCCGGGGCAAAGGCTGCGGATATGGATGTTTTCCGCACGCCGGTCCCCGCCTTCGGGGGACAGGCACGAAAATGTCAGTATGCGCGGCAAGCAGACCTGATCCTGATGAATGATGGCGGCATCCCGGCAAGGGTGCGGCTAGGGTAGCGATACAAATCGGGCCGGTGAAAAATGACATGCCGGATCCGACAATAGCGCGGCCAAAAAAGGCCGCCAGCGAGGAGATGTCTTCAATATGGCGGGCGTAGATATTCTTTCGACCGCATTCAGTGGCGCCAATACGGCCTATCTGGCTGAATTGTATGCGCGCTGGGTGGCCGATCCCAACAGCGTCGATCCTTCCTTTGCCTCCCTGTTCCAGGAACTGCATGAGGATGGTCCGGAAATCGTTCATGATGCGGAAGGGGCCTCCTGGGCGCCGCGTCCGCATATCATCACCGGTGATGAACCGGCCCCTCTGCCCAATGGCAAGGCGGCGGGGGTCACGGCCGAAGGGCTGCGGGCCGCGGCTGATGACAGCCTGCGCGCGACCCAGCTGATCCGCGCCTTCCGCGTGCGTGGCCACCTTGAGGCCCGACTGGACCCGCTGGGCCTGCAGGTGCCCCAGCCCCATGCCGACCTTGACCCGGCAACCTATGGTTTCGGCCCCAGGGACCTTGATCGCCCGATCTACCTTGGCCACACCGTCGCCAGCCTGATCGGGACCGATACCGCGACCATCAACCAGGTGCTTGATGCCCTGCGTTCGGTCTATTGCGGGCCGATCGGCGCCGAGTTCATGCATATCCAGGACCCCGAACAGCGCATGTGGGTGCAGGCGCGGCTGGAAGGTGACAACTGGCGCAAGGGCGCAAGCCCCGAGCAGAAGAAGGTCATCCTGCAGCAGCTGACCGAAGCAGAAGGCTTCGAGTCCTTCTGCCAGAAGCGGTATGTCGGCACCAAGCGCTTCGGCCTTGAGGGCGAGGACGTGACCATTCCCGCGCTGCACGCGATCATTGATCAGGCGGCGGCTGGCGGCGTGCGGTCGGTTGCCATCGGCATGCCGCATCGCGGGCGCCTGAACACGCTCGTCAACATCGTGCGCAAGCCCTACACCGCCATCTTCAGCGAATTCGCCGGCGCGTCCTTCAAGCCGGACGACGTGCAGGGGTCGGGCGATGTGAAATACCATCTCGGCACTTCCACCGATGTCGAGATCGGCGGCACCCCGGTCCATATCTCGCTCCAGCCCAACCCCTCGCACCTTGAGGCGGTGGACCCGGTGGTGATCGGCAAGGTCCGCGCGACACAGGATGATGACGATCCCCACCAGCGCGGCCGCCACATGGGCCTGCTGCTGCATGGTGACGCGGCGTTCGCCGGTCAGGGCATCGTGTATGAAACGCTGGCCATGTCGCAGCTGATCGGCTACCGCACCGGCGGTACGATCCATGTCGTGGTCAACAACCAGATCGGCTTCACCACCGTTTCGGTCCATTCCTTCTCCGGTCTGTACTGCACGGACGTGGCCAAGGCGGTGCAGGCCCCGATCCTGCACGTCAATGGTGACGAGCCGGAAGCGGTGATCTACTGCTCCCGCCTTGCGGCCGAGTTCCGCCAGAAGTTCGCATCCGACGTGGTGCTGGACATCGTGGGTTACCGTCGCCACGGTCATAACGAGTCCGACGAACCGTCCTTCACCCAGCCCACCATGTACAAGGCCATTGCCGCGCGCCCGACCATCCGCACGCTGTATTCCGACCGTCTGGTGCGCGAAGGCGTCGTGACAGAGGCGGAGGTCATGGCCGAATGGGACGGCTTCCACAACAGGCTGGAAGAAGCCTATCAGGCGGCACAGGGTTACAAGCCCAACAAGGCCGACTGGCTGGAAGGCGCGTGGAAGGGCCTGAAGCCACCGCCGGTGGACGCTACCCGTCCCGCGCCGGAAACCGGCGTGGCGATCGACACGCTCAAGGAAGTCGGTGCGGCGCTGGCGCATGTGCCCGATGACTTCAATGCCAATTCCAAGATCGTCCGTCAGCTCAAGGCCAAGGCCAAGATGTTTGAAACGGGCCAGGGAATTGACTGGGCCACGGGCGAGGCGCTGGGCTTTGGCACGCTGCTGCTGGAAAAGCACCATGTCCGCCTGTCGGGCGAGGACTGCCAGCGCGGCACGTTCAGCCAGCGTCATGCGGTGCTGATCGACCAGATCAACCAGAACACCTACGTGCCGCTGAACAACATCACCAAGGATCAGGCTGCGATCGAGATCTACAACTCGCTGCTGTCCGAATTCGGTGTGCTCGGGTTTGAATACGGCTATTCGCTGGCCGACCCGAACGCGCTGGTGCTGTGGGAAGCGCAGTTCGGTGACTTCGCCAACGGCGCGCAGGTCATCATCGACCAGTTCATCGCATCGGGTGAAACCAAGTGGCTGCGCATGTCCGGTCTGGTCATGCTGCTGCCGCATGGGTACGAAGGGCAGGGGCCGGAGCATTCCTCCGCCCGTCTGGAGCGTTACCTCCAGCTCTGCGCTGAAAACAACATGCGCGTATGCAACCTGACCACGCCCGCCAACTACTATCACGCCCTGCGTCGCCAGCTGTTCCTTGATTACCGCAAGCCGCTGATCATCATGACGCCGAAATCCCTGCTGCGTCACAAGCTGGCGGTGTCGGAACTGAAGGATTTCGGTCCGGGCACGCGCTTCCTGCCGGTCATTGGCGAAATCGACCAGATCGCAGCCCCCGCCAAGGTCGACCGCGTGGTGATCTGTTCGGGCAAGGTCTATTACGACCTGCTGGCCGAACGGCGTGAGCGCAAGCTGGATAATGTCGCCATCCTCCGGCTGGAACAGTTCTATCCCTTCCCCGAAAAGATGCTGGCCGAGGAACTGGCCCGCTATCCGCAGGCCAAGGTGATCTGGTGCCAGGAAGAACCGGAAAACATGGGTGGATGGAACTTTGTCGATCGCCTGATCGAAGGCGTGCTGACATCGGTTGGCCACAAGAGCACGCGACCGGCCTATGTCGGGCGCGTGGCGGCGGCAAGCCCCGCCACGGGGCTGGCGAAGGTCCATGTTGCCGAACAGACGGCGCTGGTGAACAGGGCGCTGGGTGTCAGCGCCTGACCGTCACGGGTTGCGCATAAGGGAAATGGGAACGGCGATCTGGCCGTTTCCCTGAATAATGATAAGGCCGCCCGGACGTATCCGATGCGCCAGGGCGGCAAAGGGATTGGGAATTAAAAGATGTCTGCCGATATCAAGGTACCGACACTGGGTGAAAGTGTTACCACAGCAACCGTTGCAAAATGGCTGAAGCATCCCGGTGATGCCGTGAAGGAAGATGACCCGTTGGTGGAACTGGAAACCGACAAGGTCAGCGTGGAAGTTCCCGCGCCGCAGTCTGGTGTGCTTGGCCCGCTGCTGGTTCCCGAAGGTGAGGAAGTCGAGGTCGGCACCGTGCTGTCCACGATCGAGGCCGGCAGTGGCGCCGCCCCCAGGCCTGCGGCGGCTCCCGCGCCGAAGAAGGAAGCCGCCCCCGCAGGCGTGCAGGCCCAGCCCGTCGCCAGTGGTCCGGTTGCCCGTCCTGCAACGCCGCCGTCCGATGTCGCGGCACAGGGTGCCGCGGCCGTGGCATTCCCCAGCGCGCGCAAGATGATGACCGAGCAGGGCGTGTCCGCAGCCCAGGTCGGCACCGGCACCGGCAAGGATGGCCGGATCACCAAGGGTGACGTGCAGTCGTTCCTGTCGCAGCCGCGTGCAACCCAGCCTGCCGCCGCCGCGCGCCCGCCCCGTCAGGACGACCCGCGTGAGGAACGCGTGAAGATGACGCGCCTGCGCCGCACCATCGCCCGTCGCCTGAAGGATGCGCAGAACACCGCAGCCCTGCTGACCACCTTCAACGAAGTGGACATGTCTGCCGTCAAGCAGATGCGCGCGGAATACAAGGACCTGTTCGTCAAGAAGCACAACGGCACCAAGCTGGGCTTCATGTCCATCTTCAGCCGCGCGGTGATCGCGGCCCTGCAGGAATTCCCGGCCATCAACGCCGAAATCGACGGCGATGACGTGATCTACCGTGAATTCGTGAATCTGGGCATTGCCGTGGGCGGCCCCAACGGGCTGGTCGTGCCCGTGATCCGCGATGCGGACAAGATGAGCTTTGCCGAAATCGAAAGCACCATCTCGGGCTTTGGCAAGAAGGCGCGCGAAGGCACGCTGAAGATTGATGAACTGTCGGGCGGCACGTTCTCGATCACCAATGGCGGGATTTATGGCTCGCTCATGTCCACGCCCATCATCAATGCGCCGCAGTCGGCCATCCTTGGCATGCATGCCATCCAGGATCGTCCGGTGGCGGTTGACGGACAGGTCGTGATCCGCCCGATGATGTATATCGCTTTGACCTACGATCACCGGATCGTGGATGGCAAGGAAGCGGTCAGCTTCCTTGTGCGGGTCAAGCAGAACGTGGAAGACCCGCGCCGTCTGCTGCTGCAGGTCTGATGCCTGCCGGGGCCGTGCCCATGCGCGGCCCCTACGCGCAACCGCATAGCAAGCAGGACTGAATAGACATGACAATCGACATCAAGGTGCCCACGCTGGGCGAAAGTGTGACCACGGCTACGGTCAGCAAGTGGCTGAAGCAGCCCGGCGATACCGTGAACGCGGATGATCCGGTCGCCGAACTGGAAACCGACAAGGTCAGCGTGGAAGTCCCCGCCCCGCAGGCAGGCGTACTGGGCGCGCATGCCGTAAAGGAAGGCGACGAGGTTGAAGTCGGCACCGTTCTGACCACCCTGACCCCCGGCGCGGGTGGCCAGAAGGCAACACCCGCTGCCGCCAGGCCGGCCCAGCCCGCACCGGCCGCCACGGCCCCTGCTGCTGCACCCGCACCCAAGGCTGCCGCAGAGGCTCCGGCCGAAACGGATTACGATGTGATCGTGATCGGTGCGGGACCGGGTGGCTATGTCTGCGCCATTCGCGCCGCCCAGCTTGGTTTCAAGGTGGCATGCGTGGAAAAGCGCGCGACCCTTGGGGGTACCTGCCTCAATGTGGGCTGTATCCCGTCCAAGGCGCTGTTGCAGCAGTCCGAAAACTTCCATGCCGCCAAGGATGAATATGGCGAGATGGGCATCATCATCGACAGCGTGAAGCTGGATCTGGCGAAGATGATGGCGCGCAAGCAGTCCGTGGTCGATGCCAACGTGAAGGGCGTGGAGTTCCTGTTTAAGAAGAACAAGGTCACCTGGCTCAAGGGCGTCGGCAAGGTTGAAGGCACGGGTCGTATCACGGTTGATGGCAAGCCGGTCACGGCCAAGCATATCGTGATCGCGAGCGGCAGCGACAGCGCAGGCCTGCCGGGCGTGGATGTTGATGAAAAGCAGATCGTCACCTCCACCGGCGCGCTTGAACTTTCGGCCGTGCCCAAAAAGATGGTGGTGATCGGCGGCGGCGTGATCGGCCTTGAACTGGGTAGCGTATGGCACCGGCTGGGCGCGGATGTGACGGTGATCGAATACCTCGACCGTCTGGTTCCCGGCACCGATAACGAAATAGCCAAGACGTTCCAGCGCATCCTGACGAAGCAGGGCCTGAAGATGAAGCTGGGCCACAAGGTGACCAGGGCGGAAAAATCCGCCAGGGGCGTGACGCTGACCGTGGAGCCTGCGCAGGGTGGAACCGCTGAAACGCTGGAAGCCGACGTGGTGCTGCTGGCCATTGGCCGTACGGCGGCCAGCAAGGGCTTCGGGCTGGAAGAAGCGGGCATTGAACTGGACAGGCGTGGCCGGATCGTAACCGATGCGCATTACGCTACCAGCGTGCCGGGCATCTATGCCATTGGCGACGTGATTGCGGGCCCGATGCTGGCGCACAAGGCCGAGGAAGAAGGCGTTGCCGTGGCCGAACTGCTGGCTGGTCAGGCAGGCCACGTCAATTACGGTGCCATCCCCGCCGTGGTCTACACCTGGCCGGAAGTCGCAACCGTCGGCAAGACCGAAGAAAACCTGAAGGAAGAAGGTGTTTCCTACAAGGTTGGCAAATTCCCCTTCACCGCCAATGGCCGTGCGCGCGCCATCGGCATGACGGACGGGTTTGTAAAGGTTCTGGCCGATTCAACCACCGATCAGGTGCTGGGCGTGCATATCATTGGTCCGATGGCGGGCGAACTGATTGCCGAATGCACAATGGCGATCGAATTCGGCGCATCGTCGGAAGACATCGCACGCACCTGCCACGCCCATCCCACGCTGAGCGAGGCGGTGAAGGAAGCGGCGCTGGATGTGGACAAGCGCGCGATCCATATCTGATCTGGCGTGATTAAAAGAAAACCCACCCGGCAGGTCTGCTGCCGGGTGGGTTTTTTTGTTTATGAAACAGGACTTTTATAATTTTCTGGGAAGATTTTTTTCAAAAAGCCTTCAGGAAACGCCACCTTTTTGAAAAAAGACAGCACCCAAAAACGTCTTTTAATTACAAATGAACGGGGTAACCGCAGGGAAGCGATGGCGCAGGCATCAGGATGCGGTCGGTGCGGGGTTCCAGGCTTCTTCGCGAGTGATGCGGATCAGTTCCGTGGCGGAGACCGCAGGCGAAATGAAGAACCCCTGCACATAATCCACGCCCAGCTTGCGCACCGTATCGAATTCATCCTGCGTTTCCACGCCTTCCACCGTTACGGCAAGGTTATAGCCGTGACCAAGCTTGATGAGCGAGGCCAGAAGGCTACGCGCCTTGGTATCCGACCCGATATTGCGGACCAGGCAACGGTCCAGCTTCAGTGACTGCAACGGCAGTTCCCGCAGGGTGGACAGGCGCACCGTGCCGTATCCGAAATTGTCCATCGCCAGACCGAACCCGTCTTCCGCCAGCCCACGCAGGCGCAGGCGGCTTTTTTCCGCGCGCCGTCCCTGCAGCATCTGTTCGGTGACTTCCAGCATGAAAGTGCCGGGATCAAGGTTGAGCTGCCTGATTTCACTGAACAGGTCGATCTGCTGTTCAAGGTTCAGCAGGTCCAGATGTGACAGGTTGACCGCCAGCCGCAGGCTGGGAAGACCCGCTTCCTTCCATTTCAGGATATCATCATGGAAGGACTGTACCAGATGCGTCTCCATGATCTGGGCCAGCGCCGAATCCGCGAACACATCGGTAAAGGCACCGGCGGACAGCAGCCCACGTTCGGGATGGTGCCAGCGCATCAGGGCTTCCGCCTGTTCGATCCTGCCGGTGCGGGCGTTGAGAATGGGCTGGTAATAGACCTCGAACTGTTTTTCCACGACACCCTGCCGGGCTTCCGACAGGATCTTGGCCCGTTCCATCGTGGTCTTGTGCAGGCTGGGCGTGAACATGCGTGCCTGTTTGCCGCCCGCCTGCTTGGCGGCATAGACCGCGACATCGGCGTTTTTCTGCAGTCCCTCCAGCGTGTCCTCGCTGGTGATGGGGGTGGCGCCGATACTGCCGGAAATGCGCACGGTGGCGCTGTCCAGCATGATTGGTTCCTCCAGCAGGTTCTGGATCCTGTTCAGGATGGTCTGTAGCGGCGTGTGCTTCAGGCTGTGATGCAGGATCACCGCGAACTCATCCCCGCCCAGACGGCTTATGGCATCCTGCGGCCCGATCACTTCAATCAGGCGGGCCGCAATGGTCTTGAGCACTTCATCACCAGCATGGTGGCCATGGATGTCATTGACGGGCTTGAAGCCGTCAAGGTCGAACATCACCAGCACCTGCGGGTCGGCGTTACGGCGCTTGCTGGCCTCGACCGCGGTGACAAGGCTTGCGTTGAACCCCCCACGGTTCAGCAGTCCGGTCATGACATCGGTCGCGGCCTGCTTTTTCAGCCGGACCTTGGTGTTCATGAGTTCGGTAATCTCGAAACGGGTCGCAACGAACCCGCTTATGTCCCCGTTTGCGTTCTTGTGGGGGATAATGGTGGTCGCCACCCAGTAATGGCTGCCATCCTTGGCGCGGTTGCACAGGTTGCCATACCATGTCTCCCCTGAATACAGGGTGCGGTACATGTCGCGGAAGAACGCCTTGTTATGTTCCCCGGAATTCAGGATACGGTGGGTATGGCCCAGCAGTTCTTCACGCGAATACTGGCTGATCTGGCAGAATTTGTCGTTAACGTAGGTAATGATCCCCTTGCGGTCGGTGACCGCCACGATCAGGACATTATCGACCACATCCGCCCAGAAGTCGGCATCTTCATGTGTTAGGGCACGAAGCCTGTTATCATGGTGTGCGGACATTCTGTTACCTCGATACGGAGCGGGAAACGGGGAATTACCGGTATTCAATCTAGGACGATTTCTTCTTGTCGGAAACAGTTTTGGCGGCTGCGACCGGCGGCGGGACCTTCTTGATCGTCTTGTGCTGCCGCACCCATTTTTCCAGATCGTCGGGGGCCAGCGGCTTGGCGAACAGGTAGCCCTGCATCACGTCGCAGTTCAGTTCCTCCAGCAGCTGGCGCTGCTGTTCGGTCTCCACCCCTTCGGTCACGACCGTCATGCCAAGGCGCGAGCCAATGCCGATTACGGCCATGGTCACGGCCTGCGCGTTAGTGTCGTATTCGAAATCGTTGATGAAGCTGCGGTCGATCTTGATTTCCGTCAGCGGCAGGCGCGTCAGCCGTGAGAGCGACGAATACCCCGTCCCGAAATCATCCATCGACAGGCCACAGCCAAGGTTGCGGATGGATTGCAG
>Ga0157365_10000744_pt1 | contig 13913 bp, 9 predicted proteins | sample AttsexASBM3_FD_111478 | JGI IMG/M metagenome (GOLD analysis project Ga0157365, IMG submission 111478) | Fungus gardens microbial communities from leaf cutter ant in Ribeirão Preto, State of São Paulo, Brazil - Atta sexdens ASBM3 | ecosystem: Host-associated > Fungi > Mycelium > Unclassified ... | reverse complement strand
TACGGCGCGCTCGGACGCCTTGTCATAAAGCGAGGTGCATTTGTACTGAACCTCGGTGTTTTCCTGCAGGGTCACAAAGCCATGCAGAAAGCCGGGTGGCACCCAGAGCTGCGACCAGTTTTCCTCCGAAAGCTCGGCTGCGACCCATTTGCCGTAGCTGGGCGACCCGGTACGGGCATCAATCGCCACATCCCAGATCGCGCCCTTCGTGCAGCGCACGAGCTTGCCCTGCACATAGGGGGCCACTTGACAATGCAGGCCGCGCACTACGCCCTTCTGAACGGAAAGGCTCTGGTTGTCCTGGACGAAGGTCAGATCAATGCCAGCCTCGACCATCTTCTGATGGTTGTAGGTTTCGGAGAAGAACCCACGTGAATCGCTGAAGCGCTGCGGCGTGACGAGAATGACGTCAGGAATGGCGAGACGTTCGACTTTCATGGCGTGGCTCCTCAGTTGCGGCCGGATTGGGATTGTTGGGCCAGCTCAAGCAACATGCGGCCGAGTTCCGTCTTGGCCTTTGCCTTGCCCTGCGTGATGAGCTGATCGCGATCGATGAAGCCCATGCGATAGGCCACTTCGGTCGGTGACCCTACCAGCATGCCCTGACGGGACTGGATGGTCTGCACGAACAACCCGGCCTGCATCAGGCTGTCAGGCATGCCTGCATCGAGCCAGGCGCAGCCTCGCCCCAGACGATCGACCTGAAGTGTCCCCTCTTCCAGATACATCTGGTTGAGGTCCGTGATCTCCAGCTCGCCACGCGGGCTCGGCTTTACGCGCTTGGCGAATTCAACCACGCGATGGTCATAGAAATACAGACCGGTCACCGCCCATGTCGATTCCGGCTCGCTCGGCTTTTCAACAATACGCTGGGCCCGACCACTCTCATCGAAGCTGACCACACCATAACGCTCGGGGTCGCGCACCTGATAGGCGAAGACGGTGGCCCCTTCCGGACGGGCGGCTGCGGCACGCAGCAACACGCTCAGATGATCGGCAAAAATCAGATTATCGCCCAGCGCCAGAGCGCAGGGCGATCCATCGATCCAGTCTTCCGCAATCAGGAAGGCCTGAGCCAGACCGTCCGGCGAGGGCTGTTCGCGATACTCGAAGCGCACACCGAACTGCGAACCATCGCCAAGCAGGCGCTTGAACTGCGGCAGATCATGGGGCGTGGAGATGATCATGATATCCTGAATACCAGCCAGCATAAGCGTGGTCAGCGGATAATAGATCATCGGCTTGTCATAGACGGGCAGAAGCTGCTTCGACGTTGCCAGGGTCATGGGGTGCAGGCGCGTGCCCGACCCACCGGCTAGAAGAATGCCCTTCATCGGCTTGGATGCGGCAACGGCGTTCATGCTTTTGTTCCCAGTCTCTGTCCGGTGTAACGGCGGGCGCGGATGCCTTCCCACCAACCGCGATTATCGAGATACCACTGGACCGTACGGCGGATACCTGTCTCGAAATCGTGCTTCGCCTTCCAGTCCAGTGCCTGCTCGGCATGGCTGGGGTCGATCTCGTAGCGGAAATCATGGCCGGGGCGGTCGGTCACGAAACGGATCAAACGCTCGCGCGGACCGGCCGGATCGGGCGACAGCTCGTCCAGAACCGTGCAGATCGCCTTGACCACCTCCAGATTGGTGCGCGGCTGGCGCGCGCCAATGGCATAGGTCTCACCAGGCTTGCCATTCTCGACAGCCTTGACCAGCGCCTCGGCATGATCTTCGACGAACAGCCAGTCGCGGATGTTTTCCCCCTTGCCGTAAACCGGCAGCTCCTTGCCCTCGAGCGCATTGATTGTCACCAGGGGAATCAGCTTCTCGGGGAAGTGCCAGACGCCATAATTATTGGTGGTGTTGGTCACGAAAGTGGGCAGGCCATAGGTATGATACCAGGCGCGCACCAGATGATCGGAGGCCGCCTTCGACGCCGAATAAGGGCTGCGCGGATCATAGGGGGTGGTCTCGGTGAACGGTGGGTCGTCGAGCTCCAGATGGCCGAAGACCTCATCTGTCGAAATGTGATGGAAGCGGAAAGCCTTCTGGGATTCGGCGTCCAGCGTCTGCCAGTAGCGACGTGCGGCTTCAAGCAGCGCATAGGTGCCGGTCACGTTGGTCTCGACGAATACGCCGGGACCGTCAATCGAACGATCGACATGGCTTTCCGCAGCCAGATGCATCACGGCATCGGGGCGATACTCCTCGAACAGCTTCGAGAGCTCGACGCCGTTGACGATATTGACGGCAGCATGGCGATAGCGCGGATCGGCCGCAACCTCACCGACCGTCTCTTCCGAAGCGGCATAGGTCATGCAGTCCACATTCAGGACCTCATGGGAGGTCTGACGGATCAGATGCCTGACCACGGCAGATCCGATGAAACCGCAACCACCTGTCAATAAAATTCGCATCGCAACTCTCAGTCACAGCATTGCACAAAAGCAGCAGTCCGGCCTTCAGCCCTGCGCCAACGATCCCTGATTACAGTCTCACAGGGTGGGAAGGAAAGACGAGATGTATAACAAAATACGCTTGGATTTCGTTTTATTGCATAGTTATCATGGCACCATCGCGCAAGTTCTGGCCCATCTCGTTACGATGGCGGAAATATCTCATCTCTGCCCTACCGAAAAGTGAATTCCCTCAAGTAATTTCTCTCGTTTTATTGTATTTTGAGTGTCAAATAAGAGAAAATATTGATTTGTACGGAAATATTTTCTTTACCATAGAATAATTTTGTCATTACACCACTAAACCATCAAGTAATGACCATAATTTTATTCGATCTCATTCGTTTCAGCCATTATTCCTCTGGGTCTTCGATTTCCCGGCTACTTCCCCACTCCTCAAATCCCATATCTTCCCTCACATGGCGGGTGAGCCAGAACCAGGCAGGCATAGGGGGGCTGGATGTAAATTGCCCGTGAGCCGTCCTTCTGAACTCAGATTCGTCTGATCACCCTGAAGGCCGTGAGCGCCGCAAAGCTGCCGAAAATCACTACGCCCAGAGATTGTCCCACCAGGATACCGATCGGCCCGTAATGCGAGCCGACCCAGACAAAGGGAATCGTCCCAAGAGTGGCGCGCCCCCAATTAAAACCGGTCGAATAGAGCGGGTGCCCCAGATTATTGAAGGCCGTATTCGAGACGAAAAGCAGTCCGACGAAGAAATAGCTGGCTACCAGCCAGCAGCAGAAAAGCGTGACGATATGGATCGCGACCCCCTTGGACGCGAAGAGATGCAGGATCGGCACGTGAAACAGGGCCAGGATCGCCCAGGTGAGCACGACACATAAGGCCGTCAGCTTCAACGAGGCATGGAGCGTCTCACGCACCCGATCCTTTTTTCCGGCTCCAAGGTTTTGCGACATGATCGGTCCGACGGAACCTGTCAGCGCAAACACGAAGGCAAAGGCGACCGGCACGATCCGATCGATCGTCGCCTGTCCGGAGATGGCTTCCAGCCCAAAACGCGACATGAAATGCGTGGTGAACAACCCGCCCACAGGCGTCGCCAGATTGGTCGCGATCGCCGGGAGCGCCACCGCTCCGATCTGACGCGTGGCCGGGGCAATCGCCCAAAGCCGCGGCCATTCCAGCATGCGATGATCGCGCAGACTGACGAAGCCGAACAACACCACCGCTCCACGGGACAGGATGGTGCTGATCGCAGCCCCCGTCAGCCCCATGTGAAAGCCAAAGATCAGAATCGGATCGAGAATGGCCGAAACGAAGGCCCCCACCAGCGTGACCTGCATCGAACGCCGCGCATCGCCCACGCAACGCAAAAGTGCCGATTGCGCCATGCCATAACAGACCATAGGCAAGGCGGGGGACACCAGATGCAGGAAGCCCGCAGCCTGTTCCAGCGCTTCCCCCCTTGCGCCCAGCAAGGCCAGGAAAAACGACGCAAACAAGGCGGTCAGACAACCCAGGATCGCCGTGACGGCCACCATCACCACCATGAACGCCGAGGCAAAGCGTCGTGCCCTGATGATACGACGGGCTCCGATCATGCGCCCGATGACCGCTCCCAGTCCGATGGTCATCCCGATCGACACGGCCACTTGCACGTAACCCAATGCCGCAGCGAAACCGATCGCCGCCGTCAGGGCCGGATCATGAAGATGCGAGATATACCAGAAATTCAGCAGATCGACCGCAAACACGGCCATCAATCCGATCGCCCCCGTGCCCGCCATGACCACGACATGACGCATGATGCTGCCATGCACGAAGCGCGCCGGACGCGTGGCCTTCAGATCGACAGCAGGTTCAGAATCCAGCACCGTCGATGCATCAGGGGATATCTTGCCGGGGGAAGGAGCAGTCAGGGACATATCCTTCCGATCCTGCCCGTTTCCTGCCACTCTGGAAACGACAGAAATCCCGAAACCTTTCTTTTTTTACGGAGTACCGCTTCCGCCGTTGCGCGGATCGGGGTCGGGCATGCAGGGCAAAGCCCCGCACCCAGATAGGGAAAGGTCCCCTCGATTCCCGCCTCTCAACGGGCAGGCTTCCAGAAAATGATCAGCCGTTGGTGGGGTGGGAGCCAGGCCCCCACCCGCCCTTACTTATGGTTTTTCACTTCCCTGATCCAGCTATCCACCCGATCGGCAAGCAGGTTGAGCGGCAGGGCTCCTCCAGAGAGAACGACGTCGTGGAATTTACGGATGTCGAATTTCGGGCCTAGTTCCGTTCTGGCCTTTTCACGCAGGCGCAGAATGGTCTGCTGACCCAGCATGTAGCCTAGGGCTTGTCCGGGCCAGGCGATGTAGCGGTCGGTTTCGGCCTGCATATCGGGTTCGCTGGTGGGCGGATGGGCGTGGAAGAATTCCAGCATCTGGGCACGCGTCCAGTGCAGGTCATGCACACCCGTATCAAGCACCAGACGATCGGCGCGCAGGAGTTCACCGTTCAGGCGCCCGTAGTCGCTGTAGAGGTCCTTGTAGAAGCCCAACTCCTTGCCAAGACCTTCGGCGTAGAGCGCCCAGCCTTCGATATAGGCGTTATAGGAACCCTGCTGACGGAAAGGCGGCAGCGGCAGGGACTGGGCGGTAGAAATCTGGAAATGATGGCCGGGAACACCCTCATGATAGGCCGTGTCCTCGATGGTGTAGAGGTCACGCTTGGCGTAGTCGCCAGTATTCACGAATACAATGCCAGGACGTGAACCATCGGGCGTACCCTGATGATATTCGGCGCCAGCAGCCTCGGCCTCACGATACCGCTCGACCGGACGCACCTCCAGCTTGGTGGTTGGGATCCGGTCGAAATCGCGGGTGAGAGCAGGCTCCATCTGCGCGATATACTTGCGATACAGTTCGATGATCTGCTCGCGCGAGGTCGCATAGAGCTTGGAATCCTTGGCCACCGAAGCGCGCAAGGCAGAAAGGTCGGCGAAACCGAGCTTATGGGCAATCTCACCCATTTCGCCCTCGATCTTGGCGACCTGATCCAGCCCGAGCTGATGGATTTCCTTGGGAGACATGGTGGTGGTGGTCAGAGTGCGAATATCGTAGCGATAAAGCACATCGCCACCTGGCAGAGCCCAGACGCCGTCCTGAGCACGGCCATGTGCCGTGTAACCCTTCTTCATGAAGGCCGCGAGGCGCTGATAGGCCGGGCGAACGTCGTGGTCGATCGCATTCAGGATCGCCTTGCGCAGGCGGGTCTGATCGGCAGCGGGCACAGCGGCCGGGAACTTCGTGACAGGTTCGCCAAACGGACTCTTCTCACCGGCGGGTGCGGCAATCTGCTCGACCTGCTGCTCTGCTTTCTCGAGCAGGAATCGCGGCGGCATCAGCCCATCCTTCTCGCCTAGGCGTGCCAGGGCGATCACCTGATCGATGGCCTTGGGAATGGCGCGCAGGCGTGCGAGGTAATCCTCATACTGCCTGGTCGTGTCGAAGGGGATACTTGAAACGAAACCCGGATACTGAAGCTGGGCACCGTTCATCTGGTCGATCGGCATCTCATAGGTCTTGAGATGGATCCCCTCGAGCGTGTCCTGGATCTGTTGGATAATCATCGCGCGGCTGATCTGCCGCTGTTCATCGAGCGAGGCGGGCGAAATCGCCTCGAACTTCTTGAGAAAGCCGGTCAGAACAGGGACGGAGCCCTGGATATGGGCGAGAGACAGATCGCTCCACCGATCATTGTACCGGTAATCGCCAATCGATGTGGCGAGTTCAGGCGCGTTCTGCAACTGATACTGCCATTCCTCGTCGAGGAGACGATCGAACACGGCGGCCGCCTTGGTGTCCGTCGGGGCGGTAGGTGCCGCGAGCGCCGTCGTCGAAGCAAGGAGGCAGCCAAGTCCCATCAGGGCGAGGCGAGAGGAGCGGGGGAATCTCATGCGGGTCGGATCTCCTGATTCGCGCCAGGCGCAGGACGATCCGAACCGGGTCAGAACGCCGCGCGCCAGTCTGTCGAGGGAACCTTCATAGCGGTATCGTTACGATGCCACCACCCGCCGCCCAGGGCCTGAAACAGTGCCACGCTATCGGTATACCGTGTGGCCTTGGCCTGAATCAGAGTGAGCCGGGCCTCGAGCTCGATCTGCACGGCGGCCTGAAGCAGGACAGGGCTGATATCGCCATAGGACATCTGGCTCTGCGAAATGCGCAGACTGCGCACAGCCGCATCCTCATTGGCTGCGCTGATCGTCAGGGCATCGGAATCATCCTGCAGGGCGTGGAGCGTGTCGGCCACATTCTGCATCGAGGTCAGCACGGTATTCTTGTATTGCTCCGTCGCCGCCAGAAGATTGGCGCGCGCCTGACGCTCCAGATGCATGAGCTCGAAGCCCTGGAAGATCGGCTGGGTCACCATCGCACCGATCGACCAGTTACCGTAGCCAGGGGTGAAGAACTGGCTCATGGCATTGATAGCCTGACCCGGCGTGGCTGAGAGCTGCACGTTTGGCAGGCGGTTGGCAATGGCGACACCGACCTGTGCGCTGGCGCTGTGCATTTGCGATTCCGCTGCGCGTATGTCCGGACGCTGGGCCAGAAGCGCACTGGGCAGGCTGACCGGCAGGGTGGCAGGCAGGCGATAGGCCTCAAGCGGGATCTCGGGCAGGACCTCATTGGGCGTGGTACCAACCAGAGATGCGATCTGGTCGTGCGCCTGCTCGGCCTGCAGATGCAGAGGCGGCAAAGTGGCCTGGGCCTGCGTCAGGGCGGCCTTCTGCGCCAGAAGCTGCGCCTCGGAAATATCCCCGAGCCTGAACTGCTTCTCCATGATGCCGAGCAGTTTTTGCTGCGTCGCAATGATGTCGTTCGCGGCCTCGATCTGGGCGTTGAGGCTCGACTGCGTGATCAACGACACGATCAGCGTATTGATCAGCGTGTTGGTCGTCGCGATCAGCTGGAAACGCTGCATCTCGGCCTGAGCGGCCTGAGATTCCACCTGACGGCGCAGTCCACCCCAGAGATCGGGCTGATAGGAGATATTCAGCTGCAATGTATGCAGATTGTAGAGATAGGCATTATTGCCTGGCACGGGCGAGAGGGCCTGCGAGGTCTTGTTACGCGTTGGATTGAACGAGGCCGAGATACTGGGCAGCAGGGGCGCACCAGCCACCTTGGTCTGCTCATACGCGGCCTTGAGCGTGGCCTGGGCCGATTTGAGCGACGGATTGTTCTGAAGCGCTCGTGTTACGAGGGCATCAAGTTGCGGCACGCCCAAGGCCTGCCACCAGGCGCCTGACAGGTCAGCCCCGGCGGTCAGGGTCTGGGCTGCGCCTGCGGCGCCGCTACCGGCGGTACCATGAATGGCGGCAGGCAGGGCCGTGCTCTGATAGCTGCCCGTCTTGAGCATGTCAGGACGATGGAAATCCGGACCGATGGCGCAGCCCGACAGGGCAAGGCCAGCCGCGCAGGTCAAAAGCGCGAGACGGTTCATGACAGACCTCCCGAACGGCGCGCCCTGCGGCGCTCGATATAATGCTCCATCTCGAAGAAGAAGACGGGCAGGACGAACAGGGTCAGCAGGGTTGCAATGCCAAGGCCACCCACCACGACCGTCGCCAGACCGCGCTGCACGTCGGTGCCGACACCCGTAGCGAGGGCAGCAGGCAACATGCCGGCGCTGGCCACGGTCGCGGTCATGAGAACGGGACGGAAACGTTCGGCCGCACCCGCCAGTACGGAGTCATGAATGCTGAGCCCGGCGCGATGATGACGATTGATCGCCGCAATCATGATGATGCCATTCTGTACCGCCACGCCAAACAGGGCGATGAAGCCGACGGCTGTGGCAATATTGAGGGTCTCACCGCGCAGGTGAAGCGCGATCAGGCCGCCCAAAGTCGCGAGCGGGACGACGCTGAGCACCAGAACGGCATGACGGAAGGTCCCGAACTCCATGAACAGGAGCAACAGCATGATGGCGAACATGACCAGAAGCGCGACACCCAGACGCGCCTGGGCACGCTGCTCCTGCTCGAAGCTGCCCGCCCATTGCAGGCGATATTTGCGTGGATCGAAATGCACCTGCGAGGCGATGCGCTTCTGGGCATCCTCAAGATACTGAGACAGGGGGCGCTGCCCGTTATCGACCCGTATGGTGATCTGGCGTTCACCCATTTCATGCGCGATATTGCTCTCACCCATATGAAGGCCCACATCGGCCACTTCAGCCAGGGGAATGGGCGCACCATCAGTGGAGCGCAGCGGCAGGGAACGTATAGAGGCGAGATCGCTCAGGTCGTTGTTCCCGACATGCAGCGTCGCGTTATAGACGCGGTCTTCCACATAAACCTGGGTGATCGCGCCATCGCCGATCGCGTTCTGCACGACGGTGCTGATATCGGACACGTTGATGCCATAGCGCGCCGCCTGCTCGCGACGAGGCGTGATCATGAGCTGCGGGATCTGCGGCTCCTGAAAGATCGAGGCGTCGGTCGTGCCGGGTACGTCATGCAGGATGCTCACGATCTGTCGGCCGATACGGCGCAATTCGTGGAAATCATTGCCATAGACACGAAGCACCAGAGGCGAATGCGCACCCCCTACCAGATCGTTCATGCCATCCTGGATCGGTTGGCTGATACCGAAGCTGATACCCGGAATCTGGGAGAGACGGTCGCGCAAACGCGCGATGAACTGCGCCTTGGTTTCACCGCTCGCCCATTGGTCATAGGGCTTGAGCCCGACGGGCATCTCGATATGCGAGAAGGTCCAGGGATCGGTCCCGTCATCGTTACGGCCGAGCTGGGTAATGGCATAGGATGTTTCCGGGAACTCGCGCACTGCCGAGCGTACCTCGCTGGCGATACGGCTGCCCTCATCCAATGAGATACCCGTGGGCAACTGAACCTGAAGCCAGAGCGCCCCTTCATCCAGATCAGGCAGGAACTCGCGCCCGACGGTAGCCCCCAGAATGACGACAGAAAGCAGGGCCGCTCCCCCACCGATATAGGTGACCAGAGGGCGGGCGAGCATGTGATTGAGCCCGCGCTCATAGGCATGATGCAGCTTTTCAAGCGGGCGGTTATGCCAGATACGCCGAGGCTTGTACAAAGCCAGATAGCTCAGTGTCGGAATAAGGCAGAGCGCACAGGCCAGCGCCCCCATGAGAGCGAAGCTGACGGTATAGGCCATGGGCCGGAACAGCTTCCCTTCGCTTCCTTCGAAGGCGAAGAGCGGCGAATAGGCTACGATGATGATAAGCGTCGAAGAGAAGATCGAGCGCCCCGCGATACGCGCGACACTCAGCACCTCGGTACTGGTCAGCGTGGCCTTGGGCGATTCCTCGCGCAGGCGCAGGATCGCCTCGGTAATGACGATAGCCCCGTCCACAATCACGCCGAAATCGATGGCGCCCAGCGAGAACAGATTGGCCGCCATGCCGAAGAAATGCATGAGCACGAAAACGGTCGAGAGCGCGAGCGGAATGGTGACGGCAGTGACCACCGCACTGCGCGGGCTCCCGAGGAACAGGGTGAGAATGATCAGCACGAGGCCGATACCCTCGACCATGGTTTCGCCAACCTTGTGGGTGGTAGCCTTCACCAGATTATCGCGGTCGATATAGGGCACCAGCCGCACATCGAGCGGCTTCAGGCGCTCCTGCAACTGGTCGACCACGTTATGCACGTTATCCAGAACCAGAGAGGGATTGGCACCGGACAGCATGGTCACGATTCCCTCGATGGTATCGGGGTTGTTGTCCTTGCCCAGAATACCCTCACGGATCTGATGGCCGAACTGGACCTGCCCCAGATCACTCAGCAGAACCGGCGTACCGTTATGCTGCGCCACCACGATGCGCTTCATATCGTCCAGCGTATGGATCATGCCCACGCCGCGCACGATATAGGATTGCTCGCCACGCGTGATGCGCCCGCCCGCAGCATTGGCGTTGTTGTTTTTGATGGCGTTGACCACATCATCGGTGCTCAGCCCGTAGCGCAGCAGCGCGTCGGGCTTGAGCACGAGCTGGTACTCACGTGTCAGCCCACCGAAATTATTGACGTTGACGATTCCCGGTACGCGCTGAAGCGTGGGGATGACAATCCAGCGCTGCACATCCGAAAGCTGCATCAGATCCATCGAATCCGATTCCAGCGTGTAGCGGAAAATCTCGCCTGCCGGGCCGGTGATAGGGCCGAGCTGCGGGGTCACGCCATCGGGCATGCTGGCCGTGCCGAGCAGTTCCAGCACGAGCTGTCGTGCCGTGAACACATCGACGCCATCATGGAAAATCAGCGTGATAAGCGACAGGCCGAACGTACTACTCGAGCGGCTCTCGGTCACACCAGGCACGGCAGAGAGCGCGCGCTCGAGCGGCACCGTGATCTGCTGTTCCATCTCTTCGGCAGCCAGGCCGGAAACCTGGGTCGTGACCTGAACGTTGACCGCGCCCAGATCGGGATAGGCCTCGACAGGCAGCACGCGCCAGGCATAGCCCCCGGCAAGCGCCAGAAACACGGCGCATATGAAAACGATATGACGGCGCGCAAAGCACCATGAAATCAGGGTCGCAATCACGGATCAGGAGACTCTCATCTGCGGCGCTGACGGCTCAGTCATTATCATTGAGAAGGATGGCGCCACGGGTGACGATGGTATCGCCCCCCTGCAGACCGGTCAGAACGCGCACGTTCTCGCCCTCGTCATAGCTCACCGTCACGGCTCGGCGACGGAAATGCATTCTGCCGCCGTCCTGCACAAAAACGGTCAGACGATCATTATTCATCAGCAGGGCCGTTTTTGGCACGATGATCATCTCGGGCTGCTTCACTGCAATCTCAACATCGGCAAACATGTTGGGACGCAGCATCCCGTCGGGATTATCGCACAGGAAATGCGCGATCATGCGACGCGTGTCGCTATGCAGTGCCGGGTCAATCGACATGATGGGCGCATCGCAATGCCGTCCCGGCAGGGCCGCAATATGCGCGACAGCCTGCTGTCCCAGAGAAACGATCCCGGCAGACTCCTCAGGGATCTCGGCGTCGATCTGGAGCTGCGAGATATCGAGCAATACGGCCTGCACAGCTGTGGCATCGGTGATGTTCACCCCTGGTGCAAGGCTCGTACTGGCAATCAGCCCATCGACGGGCGCGACAAGCCTTACCAGCCCCTCGCCATCCTGATCGGTGCGGCTGTTCAGGGATTCGAGACGACGCTCCGCACGCTGACGTTCGGCACGGGCCTGGGAAAGGTCATTGCTGGCAGAGTCCAGATCCTTGCGGGCATTGCCCCCGATAGCCAGCACGTCCTGCGCGCGTTTGACCACGCGCTCCTGATAGGTCTCCTGAGCACGCGCCTTGAGCAAATCGGCATAGGCCTGATCCAGATCCCCAGAAGCCAGCACGGCCAGGACATCGCCCTTGTGCACCATCTGCCCAGGCTGGAGATCGGTTCTGATCACGTGACCGGTCACAGGGGTCAGGATGTTGATGCTGCGCCGAGGCTCGGCCTGCACCATGCCCGGAACGCGCAGCCCGTGATCGAGCACGCTCGTTTTCACGGGGGCGACATGGAGCCGCTTCATGAGCGGTGAGTCATCGGCGACGATGACCAGACCGTTTTCACGCGTCAGTTGCGGATGGGGGCCGTCCGAGCGGGGACCTCCATGCTCATGAATGATCGTGATGACGATCCCGAGAAGGATGATGGCGATAAGCGCTGCCAGACCGAGGCGGCGAAGGAGAGGTGCCTGCATTGTCAGGCAAGGCCGTCTAGGGAGCGCATTAAAACCTCGGCTCAGGATCTTTGAAATGATTTGTTGCAGTTGATAGCCGGTTCGACCTATCGCGCCAAGCGACCTTCAGCCCCGAACCCGCCTTCTAATAGAATATGGCTGCGGATTACGCATGATAATTTCATGTCACAAGCCCGTTGCCAGATCAGAATGGGTTGATCTGGACAAACGCGGCGGTGGCGTTAGCCGACCTTTAGGGGGTAGGGCCGGGAGTGACCTCGGGGCCAAGGGTGCGCAGAGAGCGTGGGCGTACCGGACCGCCCAGCACATGGCCGATCGGAGAGAGGCCTTCGATATGGTCGCAAAAGATCTTGAATACGGCGAGCATGGGCACGGATAGAAAAGCCCCGCCAATCCCCCACATCCAGTCCCAGAATAGCAGCGAGGCCATGACCAGCACCGGATTAAGCGTGAAGCGCTTGGCCAGCAGCATGGGGGTAATCGTTTCCCCCTCCAGTATATGAATGCACAGATAGATCGAAGGGGGCAGCAACGCCATCAGGAAGGATGGGAAGCTGATGAGTGCCACGCAGAAATAGACGACGACACCGGTCAGAGGACCGATGATCGGCACGTAATTGAGCAGAAAGGCCAGAACCCCCCATAGCAGGGGGTTGGGCATGCCCGTCAGCCAGCATTGCAACAGATTGAGCAGCCCCACCAGGATATTCATGATGGTGATGGTCGCCAGATAAAGCGACACGTTGCGCTCGATCTGTGTGGTGATCTGCACAAGACGACGCTTGTCCGAATAGGTCGGCATGATCTCCACGATACGGCGCAGAAGACTGTCTCCCTCCGTCATCAGGAAGAACAGCATCAGCAGCATGGTGAAAAACTCACCCATGAAGGCGCGAGTCCCGATCAGGAAGGATGACCCCCAGACCCGCAACGTCTCAGCACCATTCGAGGCTGACTGGGCGGCAGCCGTCGCCGCGCTCACATGGTGATGACCCCCATTCGACATTAGCGCGACCACGCGCATATAGCCGCGCTGCAATGAGTCGATCGGCCCCTGCAGGAAGGCAAGCTTCTGCTGGAGCGCGGGAAGACTTTGCGGAACCTTGGTCAGCCACGCCGCCGCAGGGACCGAAATGGCCGTGCCTATGCAGACAACCAAAAGAAACATCGCGATGATCAGCAGCAGCGCCGAGATGGGCTTGGGGATATGCAGCCGACCATGCAGAAAGCGCATCGGCCCGATCATCAGCAGATTGACCACCATCGCAAACACGAAGGGCAGCACGATGTCGGCGGCAAAATACAGGGTGTAGAACACTGCCAGCAATGACAGGATGAGAACCCCGACATCACGTAGCCCGAGACTATGGCGCAGCATCGCCTTACGGATCACTCCGGCCTGATAGGCGTCGCTTTCCGCGGTTTCCTCCTGGGAGGGCATTGCGGGGAGGATGGTCGGTGCGATCGTCTTTTCGTGCGTCTGCCTGTCTTCAGGCGTGGGCGTATCCGAAGCCAGAGACGGGCCTGACATGGCGGGCGTTTCTTTCCTGAAAGGCGGGTTGCAGCACGAGAAGGGCGCCGTGATGAACGACGCACAACCACCCGGGATCGCAAACGTTGCCGTCAACGTGAAGCATGTTACATTTTATTGGGTTGAATCAATTTGGCTTGCAACCCATTTTCGGGTTCTATCGTATAGCTGATCAAGCACTTTCAAGATTGTCACAAGGATCT
>Ga0157365_10000743_pt1 | contig 13915 bp, 15 predicted proteins | sample AttsexASBM3_FD_111478 | JGI IMG/M metagenome (GOLD analysis project Ga0157365, IMG submission 111478) | Fungus gardens microbial communities from leaf cutter ant in Ribeirão Preto, State of São Paulo, Brazil - Atta sexdens ASBM3 | ecosystem: Host-associated > Fungi > Mycelium > Unclassified ... | reverse complement strand
GGAGAGGGTTACAAATCGTGAAAGATAAAAAAATGTCCACGTGGCCGTGAAACTGCCCACATGATCACGACCGCTGGTCAGCGGTCCTGCAGATTCAATGCATGCTAACTCACCCGGACCTAATTATATTGAAGATGCTACCAAATCTCCAGTCATATATCATTCAAAAGCGCACGTTCTCGGAAATTCTACCTGATGACGAGTCTCGTCAGTACAAAAAGCACAGGAAGGAGCTTGAGATTCTCACCAGCGACGACAAAACCGTGGCCAAATCCAACATTCACAACGACAGTAAAAAGAAGCGCAAGAAGAGGAGGAAGAGAAAATCACCTCTCATCAATCCCGACATCGAAATTCACTCATTTCAACAGGTACCAAAATCAATGATTACTGAGGTACCTATCTCGGTGGCATCTTCATCGACGCTTTCCGAAATATCCCTAATGTCGGCTACTGCGGAGACTGGGAAAATACTGGTTGACCACAATGTGCCGCACACTAGACCACTAGTGACCGAAGCAGACGAAAGGCCAACATTAAACGTGAGTATCAAACTTGTACCGTGGATCATCCTTACAATTTGGTCTGGGCGATAAGGCCGTAGATAAAGGAAAGGGACGCGCAATTTTGGATTATTCGGATAATTTCTCACCAGCTCAAGGATGCACTAAGGCTGCTGGACCTTCCTGTAAGGCTGATCCACTGGGAGAAGCTCAAGCCCAAATCGCTGAACTCAGCACCCGACTTCAATGCCAGAAGATGGTGAATACTCCTCCCTTATTCTTATTAAAGTTGTCCTCCTCATTCTCGAACTCGTAGCTGTTGTCTCGATATGAGGACAATCTCTCCCTCGTCCAACAATCTCTCACTTGTGAGATCTGTTTGGATCTCCTTTACAAACCATTTTCTCTCTCCCCTTGTGGTCATGTAGCTTGCTACACGTGCCTCATTCGTTGGTTCACCAGCATTCAGAGTTACGGCGACGGTGGCAATGATCAATACGATATCGATCCACCAGTTGAATCCGACGACATCTCAACGCTCCTCAACAGCAGAGCCGCCACATGCGGTGCCTTCCTTCGTAACCGAAAGACCTGCCCCCTCTGCAGAGCATCCATCACGACCCGTCCGGCCGAAGTTTGGACCATCAAAAGCATGGTTGTCAACCTTATTAAGAGCAATCTGGTCAATTTACCCTCTGTGCTACCAGCTTCGGCTAGAGACACTCCTGGTGCCGATGCTTTAGACAACTCTCATAATGATCCTTGGCGTAACGTCTTTCCCAAGTACAATCATCAGCACCATCATCAATCACATTTTTATCCCCAGCCGATAGAGAATAACGAAAGGGATCGAGAATGGGACATTGAAGACATAGGAATGTATGATGTCGAGGATGGGGGAATCTACAGATGCTTGGGTTGCATGCATGAAATCTGGGGTGGGGTTTGCACCAATTGTAATCGAGAATACAGGGGTCATCCGAGATTCAGTGATGGTGATAGTGATGACAATGATGATGACGATAACTTTTACAATGACGGCAGAAATGGATTTTTCGGTGAAGACGGATTCTTGGGTGGGAATGTGAGGCGGATACGGGAGATGCTAGGAAGATATCATGAGCCTACGCCAGGTTGGGGTCCAGAGGATGATGAGGATGCTGACGATGATGTCAATTTAGGAGAATTCTCCGATGCCAATCCGGTGGAATTAACAGATGATGAAAGTGTATCCAATGAAGGAAGTGATCAGGGCCCACACACAGCAGATGAAGGATGGACTACCGAAGAGGAAGATGGTGAATCTGACATTGATTTCCATTTCCGTGGCTTACCACTTTGGTATGCCGTAGGTATATCACAAGGAATGCCTACCTTCGGTGGACTTCCCTCCTATGACAGATCTGAGCCTGTTGCACACATCGTGGAAACCGAGGATGAGGAAGATGAGAACGATTCGGAATCGGAATCGGATCGTTCGCATCCTGATTCAGAAGTTGACTATGAAGGAAGTGCGATCGATGATGTGGAAAGTGGACATGAAGATTATCAGGACCATGATGGTGGTGGTTGGAACCACTGTCACCATTATGGAGGTTACGAGGACGAGCCTGATGACCCTGGTTACGGATCTATAGCGAGAGAGTTGGGTCGGGGTTTACGACTTGGTGGTGCAGGTGGATCACATCGTGCACGCCGACCAGGTGACAGAACCTTTCTTGATTCTGAAGATGAGGATGAGATCCATGCTCGGTTGTGGAGAAGTGCCCTTACGTCTGGTGTGGCATCGAGTCGGAGACGCAGACCGAAGACGCAGTTGCATGATGATGATGAAAGTGAATGAGCCAAAGGAAGACACAACAATTTGGGACTTTCATGTACTAATGGACTGATGAAGTAATTGAACAGGGTCGACAGCGACTGAATGTAATGCACATAAAACATGATGTGAAACAAGGATCTCAACCAAATGAGACTGTTTCGAAGAACACGAATTCTAGCAATGCCTGCTCAATCTGTACTCAGTAAATTACTAATCGAATTCTCGCTGAATTCTCGCTGTCACTTGGGCCAATCGTCTCCGCAAGACAGTTATTACTTGGCCATTACTAGAGTTCTCCACTCCCCAGCACAGCAGTAATACCCCTTCCCTGACAATCCCTTAAAACTGAATTCTGCCAGAAAACTATGCTTTGATACCACCTCTCGGGTGTGTGGGGCAGTTACCACTGTGCTGATGTAGCAAACGTTTTTTCCCGACAACTGGATCTAGACGGTAACCTGACATGGGAGCTGGAAACACGAGAAACTATCTAATCAATGAAGCTCTCTCAGAGCCTCATAACTCTCCGAGGTTGTACCAACGCGAAACTGGACGGTGATTCTGCCCAGAAATAACATCCAACCCGAACCGAAAAAATGGCCTATATTCGGCCTGGAGAATCCTCGTGAATCACTTTTGAATGCATATAAAAGTCCATCAACTTTGGTTCTTGCGAATGCCTGCACAATGACTAAATTTCTCTTGATCGTCTCTTCTTTTCTTCTTTCTGCGTGTGCTGTTTCTGCTCAAGCTGGTGAATATGGACAGGTAAAACTACATGAACCAGCGCTCTTGTAATCTTGTGTTCACAACGGTTATGCATCATACTTAGTGTGGTGGCCAAGGTTGGTCAGGTGCGACCACCTGTATTAATGGTTGGACCTGCACGTATCTCAATGACTGGTACTCTCAATGCCTTCCTGGAAGCACTACCATTGGAAGCACCACTGGAGGTGGAGGACCGTAAGTTCTACGTTAATTCTGCTGGACAAACCTTGCGTTGTCTCATGACTTTGTCTTCAGATCAACAACAACAACCGCAAGCGGAGGTTCGGAGACTCTCGTCCCTGGATATTCTTTCATTCGTGCAGTCGTAGGTTATATTCTTCTCTTCCTCCTTCCAATTGACCATTGATGTCCACTCTTTCTTAACACTTGTAGGTCGACCCCAATTTCCACAAATATCTCCGTTCCGAAACCAAAGATGCTGCTTCACCAGCAGTTCTTGGCGAACCTGCTGATGCAGCCCAATTCCAAATCACCAATGGCCAACTCGTCCAAAGCGGGGCTCTGAAACCGCTCTATGCTGTTGTTGAGCCTTTCGTCAGTGGAAGCGGTCAAAACAAACTAGCAGTAAGCTGGTCTGAGACCCCTGCTGCCGCAGGCGATTTCTCTTGGAGCGGTGACTCTCTCTTGTGGTCTGATGCCAGCGTAACTCGGCCTCAAACAAACGTAAGTTTCCAGTCTCAATGTGATTAAGCATTTGAATCTTTTTTCTTGTGTCAGGCTTGGTTGGTTTGCCCTGATTCTGCTGGTAACAAGCTTTTGTATGTCAACTTGGGGCCTTACGGATACCAGACCCCCGCTGGATGCGCCGACCAAACTATGAATGCTTACACAGGTTCAACGGCTACTGCATAAACACGTTACGCATAGTACGACTGGCAATGATGTTCCCAAAAGTATTACATAAAAGCGAAAGTGAAAATCCCAGTTCATGATATGGTGACTCCATGTTTTCTAATACAAGTAAGCGCTTCCAAGCGCAGCCCGCGTGAAAAGAAAGAAAGAAAGAAAGAAAAGATCTGAACTCAATTTTGATCTTCGACGAGATTGCCAGCCGTTTTGAGATCGGCGGCAACCATCTCTTTGACCAAGTCATTAAAGGCAACTTTGCGTTTCCATCCAAGAATTCTCTCGGCTTTTCTAGGATTACCGAGCAAGAGGCTAGCAGAGGGAAGCAAGAATTATGAATTGGATCCATAAATTCCAATTAAATCGACGTACTCGACTTCGGCTGGACGGAAATATCTTGGATCAATTCTGACGACCGTCTTTCCTGTCTTTTTGTCGATAGCACGTTCTTGTTCAGCGCTCCCTGACCATCTGATGAAAGATGTCATCAAAAGTGAGATACGTGAGAGGAGAGAGAAGTGAAACCTACTCAAGTTCCATGCCAACCTCTTTGAATGCCTTTTCCGTGAATTCTCTTACGGAATGCATTTCACCCGTCGCGAGGACAAAATCTTCAGCTTGAGGTTGCTGTAACATCAACCACATCCCCTCGACATAATCCCGAGCTAATCAGATTCATTGAGTTTGTGGTGTACATTCCCATGAATGATGAGATGCTAACCATGTCCCCAATCGCGCAATGCGTCCAGGTTACCAAGATACAAACATCCCTGCTTCCCTAATGAGATATCTGCTGCAGCTCGAGTGATCTTCCTCGTGACAAACGTCCTTCCACGTCTTGGACTTTCATGATTGAACAGGATCCCATTACAGGTAAACATCCCATAAGACTCGCGATAATTCACAGTGATCCAATATCCATAAAGTTTTGCACATCCATATGGAGAACGAGGGTAAAATGGCGTCGTTTCACTTTGCGGTGTTTCCACGACCTTGCCGTACAGCTCAGAGGTCGAAGCTTGATAGAATCGTACGTGCTTTTCGAGGCCACAAGTTCGAATCGCATCAAGAAGGCGAAGTGTCCCTAAACCATCGACATCGCCTGTGTATTCAGCCATTTCAAAAGAGACTTTGACATGAGATTGAGCGCCGAGGTTGTAGATCTCGGTAGGTTGGACTTGGGCGATGATGTATACGAGGTTCGTACTGTCGCTGAGATCGCCATAGTGTAGCTTGAATTTGCCAGGGCCTGAGGGAGAAGTACATTGAATATGAAAAGAAAAGCGTTTTAAATAAACCTTACGTTCGTGTTGGTCCTCATAGAGATGGTGCAGACGACCAGTGTTAAAACTTGATGATCGACGAATGATACCATGAACTTGATAGTCCTTAGCCAAGAGAAATTCGGTCCTAACGACATTCAAAACAAGGACTGCAAAATGGTTTGCAATAAAAGCATACAAGTATGAGCCGTCCTGGCCGGTGATGCCTTATAACGTCTGTCAGTCTCAAATGGTTCAGGCACTCATTACCGTGACAGTACCAGAGATGAGCGCGACTTTACGCTTTCGGTATTCCTCAGGAGGCGGAAGATTTAGCTTTGTAAAGGCGGGAACGTTGTCCGAAATAGACATTGTGAGAGAGGAGTAGAGAAGCTTATGGTCAAAGGTAGGTAGTTCTTATATTCTTATGTTTTGACTGCAATGACAGCGAACTACTTCGAACATGTTCATATTATCACTCGCTGACCAAATATTATGCTTCTATCTCCTTACAATTACCTCCTCAGCCATGTATATTGTTAATATCGTCGGCAATGCACCCTCCATGAGGTGACCATGAGGTTCTATTCTACAGAATGCGGAGACCTTGACGAGATATTTTGACGCTCCAAATCACTAGGTACTTTTTACATTTCCCGTTCTGGCTACGTCGTAGTTTTTGAGGAACCAGTCAACTGTGATATCAAGAGCTGAAGAACAGTGAGGTTCGGGGACTTGAAAATGACAGAGTCTCTTGCCTTGCTCAAAAGGGGTGAACTGGAATCCACCAATAAGCGTCAAGAGTTTCTTGTTTGATGCGGGCTTGCGGAATTGGCCATCGGCACGAGATGTGTCGAACTGATACCAAATAAATGAGAGACAGCGAAGTGACATGTGTTGTCATACCGTATAGTCTCCTTGGAAGCCAATAGCCTTTACAATTGTATCGGCCACATACTTAATGCTTAGTTCCTCGTCCTCACCAACTGTATGCAATCAGTAAGAGAAATAACCGGGGACAACGATATTCACCAGAAAGAATGACAGGTTCAACATCGTCATATTCTCGGAGCATCCAGATAAAAAGCTTGGCCAGATCCCAGGAGAAAATGAACTGGCGCAAAGGCTTCCCGGTACCAGCAATGACGAAAGGAGTATTGTTCTCTATGGATTGTCAGCACCATATATCGGGATGTAGGTTAGGTAAACATACTTTTAGCAAGATAGCATTTGTGTATCAAACCAGGAATAACATGAGAATCTTCAAGGTCACTAGAAACTGCATGAGTAGATAATCTCGGAAGTAGCTCGGATCACTCACAAGTTATCATGAGGTCCGAATACATTTGTTGGGATAGCCGAGGTGAAGTTGCAGCCAAACTCTTCCTTATAAGCACTGTTCCCCTTGAAAAAAGCAAGCAGATAATTTGTGTGTCACGCACTGATTTTGCACATCGACCATACGCTTAGCATGAGCGTAACCAAAGTTGCTGTCATGAGGAGGGCCTGTGTGAATTTTATTCTCATCCAGGGGATATTCAACCTTGTCCGGGAAGACACAGGTTGAGAGACAAGAAACCAGTTTGAGAACCTTGGCCTGACACGAAGTATGGAGGACATTGTCGTTGATGAGGATATTATCGCGGAGGAAGGTCAACTGATGGATTGAAACCTTCAGTCATGCTAAATCCAGGGCATGTATTCACAGTGACCTTGTATTTCATGTTTTTGAAGAGTCCACCAACTGTGATAATTGATAATCAGATTTCAACTGACAAAGCGTTCATCTGGTGCACGTACCCAAGGCAGCAAGATGAATAACATGAGTAGGATTATATTTCTCATATAGTCGACGTGTCTGAGCAGCATCTCTATCCCAATGTGATGTTGGTTTGGTATCAGCAAACATTCAATTACCTTAGGTCACCTTCGGCTGAACTGGCGAATATCCAAGTCTCTCCTGATCTCTTTCCAAAGCGAGATCCCTCTGGCTCTGAGTGGATAATATGCTTGATAGCTTGTCCAACAAGACCGGTGCCTCCAGTGACGAGTATAACGACTTCAGACATATTGGTCAGGATTTAGTGATTTTCACGAATTAGGGAAAGCTAATCATCACGTGAAGGCCGGCAGTGATGTGATAACAACTGTTATATGTTATACTTGTCTACATGAACTACAAGAAGATTGCCGACGAAGTCTATAGCCTTGGCGAGTCTAATCACCAGATGGCCTTGCAAGTTAAGGAGGCACTACTAGTAATCGACCAGTGCTTAGACACCCATGGGTGGGTAAGGGAGCTGTCTCGAACCCGTTGACACGATTCTCATATGAACTCTCTAGGATGGAAGGCGTTTCAGTCAGCTTTAACGGTGGCAAAGATTGTATATCAGACACCGCGACAGAATATTCTCAGAGCTTATCATGCTTTTAGGCACTGTTCTCCTGCACCTCTATGCCGCAGCTCTGGCCCGTAGACTGCAACAGGGTCAGCAGATGAGGCCTATAAAAGCCCTCTATATCCCTGTGTCCTCTCCCTTTTCCGACCTCGAGCTGTTCATCGACAAGACCGTCAAGGCTTATAATATTGATCTGTACTCACCGTCAATTCCTATAGACAGTGTCCCAGCATCTGCCTCGGCGACACCTATAGCAGTGGCTAGTGCAAAGGGTGGAGTGTGTATGCGTCAGGCACTACATATGTACCGGGAACTATCGCCACAGGTTACTGCTATCCTTATTGGGATGAGGCGGACTGATCCTCATGGTGGTGAGATCATCTATCACCCTTGCTTGAGTGTCTGAATTTATTTCTTAGCCAAGCTCTCATATAGGAATATGACCGATCCTGGCTGGCCTCAATTTGAACGCATCAATCCCATCATCAACTGGTCTTACGGAGACGTCTGGATGTTCCTCCGTCATTTGAATGTACCGTATTGTAGTTTATACGATCAAGGGTAAGTATTTCTTGAGTCTCAGACCCGGACTGTTCTGACTTGAGCAGCTATACATCTCTTGGTTCAACATACAATACTTTTCCAAATCCTGCTCTATCGATTCCAGATACTAGCATGACATCGCTTGAGCTAGAATCATCGTCTCCCGCGTCCGACACCGACTCTTCAACTTCGAACGTTGAGCCACTACCCTGTACGGCTCAAGCGCCCACGACGCCGAGTGGATCAATGCTGGTGTCTGAATCTCGATCCTCGTTTTCTAGTTCGATAGACTCCGTTTCCAAGAAGCTGAGGTATTTGCCTGCATACAAGTTGCAGGATGGGAGCCTCGAGCGCTGTGGACGTGGGCCTGCTTCTGCAACATAGGCTGTGCAAATTGCAAAATGTAGTATATATGAATGATGGAAGGAATAATATTCATGTTGTATTTTGTTACGAGAGATTGCAGTCACTTATTCTGTCATGATTCTGACTATCAACACAAAAAACTATTCATTTTCTAAGGCTATCAGATTTGACTATGCCCATCGCGAGGCCATTCCCTCAATTGCTCGTTTCATCGCCCGATGCCCCCCATGTCGTTGCTCAGATCATGCACAAATTATCACAGGCCTTCCAGGAGGAGGGAATTATCAGGGATGCCAACGACACTCTCCAATTTCACGAATCTACAGCTGGATCCCTCCTTGAAGAATCAAAGTCACTACTCACAACCCCTAGCGATCCTTCAACATGGCGACATCACCATGTCGTCGTATACCGCGACGGGTCTCTCCCGCCAACAAAATATACTGACTCCTATTTCAACATCTCTCTTTTCTTCCAACACCTCTCCTCCCTTTCTTCTCACGGATCGTGGTCACTAGGCTCTGCACTCTTCTTCTCCCCATCTGTAACCTCCACTCAGACGATCCTCGACAAAAACCCTCTCTACCTCTCTTCCCTTCCCACTCCCACCGTCCACATCGCCTCTTACCAGCTTCAAGGCCGAGGCCGCGGTTCTAACGTTTGGCTATCTCCGTCTGGCTCTCTTTCCCAATCTATACATCTGAGATTGACTAAAGACCAGGGTGTCCCTTGGAGCAAATTGGTTTTTGTACAGTATTTGTATGCGTTGGCGGTTTGTGAGGGCCTGAGGGACGAGAGCGTTCTAGGTGGTGAGGACGACGCCGACGGTGGACAAGGGTGGAGAGTCAGAATCAAGTGGCCGAATGATGTGTACGCTTTGGTGGGTACGAAGCAGAGTGAGATGGATAAACAGAAGATTGCTGGGATTTTGGTCAGTACGAGTTTTAATTCTGAAGGTGATGCTGAGATCATTATCGGTGCGTTTTTTCCCCCCTTTTTTCATTTGTGTTATGTATATTGAAGCACGGTTGTATATCAGGTTGCGGGTTGAATGTGTTTAATGATCCCCCGATGACGTCGCTCGTCCATCTGTTAGCGGCCTCTTCGCCTCGTCGTCAGGCGTTGAGTATGGAACGTACAGCAGCTGTTATACTCGTTCGGTTTGAACGAATGTGGAATCAATTTAGCGATGGTAAAGGAAGTTTTGAACCGTTTTTGGAAAGCTATTTGTCAAGATGGATGCACAGGTACCCTCTCTCTGACATACACACATACACCTCACTCACTCTCAACCAACATTCGCAGTGATCAACAAATGATGCTCACAACAGTCACACCACCTGTGCCAGTTAGAATAAGAGGTATAACACTCGATTATGGGTTGTTGAGAACGGTTCTTGAACGACCCAAGGACGCTTCTTTTGATCCTTGGGGAGAGGAGGAATTTATGGATCTACAACCTGATGGGAATAGTTTCGATTTGATGAAGGGGATGATTAAAACGAAACATTGACTTTGCGGTAGGACTAGTCATGAATACATTAGAGAAAGGAATCGGGCAAGGTACTACAGTTGGTCACCGATAAAATTGTTCATGGACACGGGAAAAGACAAAGGCGATATCTACTTTGCCATGATTTAAAGACAATGACAATTATACAAAACAGTCGGTCAGTGGGAGATCCTTAACCCTATGAAGGATTCGGAGGGGTCGAACAAACGATCCATCCAGACCGAAAAAAAAAAATGTCCCAACCCATCCCCAATTTAAAGATAAAAGACACAGTGAGAGAAATAAACGGTACCGCAATATCAAAATGTTCATCAACTACTGAGGAAAAGAACAGTTCCACGTTCTCGTAAATCAAGGACAGCATACCAAGCCCCACCCGTCAGTGTCAACACTATACCAACTGCATTCATCCTCGTTATCGTCAACTTGAACAACACGACCGATGTCAAGATCGTCAACACTTGTTTGACATTAGCTAAAAAAAATCATAAGTTGACATTACAGATGAAATAAAAAACATCAACACATACCTGCCACACTCATACCCAAGGGACCCACGCTTCGATTAGTATGAAAACTAACGATGTTGAGCGCAAACGCCATCACTATATTAGCCAACAACCCAACTCCTCCAAACAGACTCAACCCAGCTTCGGTAGCACGAATTTCAGAAGAAAAACCTTTAAGAAACAAAATGCCATTTTGTCAATGCCTGATTTGATTCCTCTTTGAGAAAAAAATGTCTGATTACCCGACATCATTGAAGGAGTAGGACCGTAGGTGAAACGCTGAAAATACAAGAGAACCTGATCGGTTTCGCCAAAATAGATCGCGAGAAGGATGCATTGGAAAAGCGCAAGGGGGGAGAGAAGATGTAAGAGTTGGATGGGTGTCAAGTGGAGTCTTGGAATCAATTTCATTCTTGTGGTAGGGTCCTGGCTCTTGGGTACCCATATCTGTGAATGCGGAGGGATACAGGTAGAATAGGGAGAGGCCTTTTCTTTCTCCCAAGATCCCATCTTTTTGTGGAAGTGGGACGACTGCGGGGCTTGTAATATGTTGGTAACCACGGTTTTGAGAGCTGCTAGGATGGTGCTCAACAGGGTTAATAGAAACCCACAGAGAGTGTAGTAATAGTCTCCATATGTTCTAAACACATAGTTGGCAAGGGCCAGAGGAAATGAGCTTGTTGTTACAACTTACGCAAAACCAACACCTGCTATCACAGGTACCAGAGATAAGAGTTTCAAGGGCGGAATAGGAGACTGAATCAAGACGGCGGAGAGAAGAAGGGTGAAGAGGGGTGATGAAGATCGAACAATTTGATGGAACTGCAGAAACAAAGTGAAGGAAAGGGAGTCACGTTGTTGAGAGGTGAATATGAACCAATCACAACAAGGCAAAACTCACAGGCACAGTAACGAGCTGCAATGATACATTGCTTACAACAATATTGAGTGTAAACAAAACACTGAAGAACACCAGAACGACGATCTCATTCAAAGCGAGAGTAGGTAGGCGATCCTCCGGTCGCATCACAACCCACGTTCCAAGGCACCCACCTAGCGCATGCAAGGCGGTGATAATATAAGGAAACGGAAACCGGTTCAACACGACCTTGTTACTAATCGTAAGCGAGAAGTTGAGAAAAAACCAAAGGACGATCCAAAAGGTACGCGAGCCTGACGGTCGATCATCTCTGGAGAAAATAAACGAGGAACGGCGACGATGGTGGTGGGAACCATTGGGCGTGAGAGAAGTGTGCTCTGGAAGGGTATCCGTATCCGCCGACGCAGAAGGTGCGAGCAGCGGTGGAATGGCGTCGTCTGAAGAGAACTGGGCTCTGGGGTATCTACGTTTTCCGTGAAGGGAGGATAGTTTGAGCCCCTGTTTGCTACGCACTGGAGTTGGAGTGGCGTTGGCCATGGGCGGTGGACGGACAGTTTACATGAGTATTGTTGCAGAGCTTGATCAACTTTATCTTAAGCTGCTTAGTAAGCCTTCTTTTGAGGTCAGATCTATATTGGGTGGGTAGTATATATCCTTAATTCTATATTGCCGAGCTCCTGCATTCTTTATTGCTGGCAGTGAATTCTCTAGTAGAGAAGAGCACACATAGAATCACCTTTTTTCTGTCACACTATAGCACCCAAATTTGAGTACGTAGAAGCCTCCAATTTTTGCAGGGACAATGAGTGAAAACTCGGACCCCGATAGAACAAGATGTCCTTCTCCAATTTTGTATTTCGAACCTAGTATCCGTCCTCCCCAAAACCCTTGTTGATTATCGAGTTCCAAGCAAGTTGTCCCTAATGCAGTTGATGAATCCAAGAGACATCCTTCTATCCCCTGTTATGAACATTGGAAACATCTAGATAGGCTGATCCCAATGCATTCAACTGATCGTGTAATATAACTGAGGTGAATACACCCATGCACAACCAAGCAAGGGGAAACCGAAACGGAAGACAATTCACTGGCTATCGATGTTGATGACTAATCGTAACGATTCATATCTTCTTTAGACTTCTACTCTCAAGGAAATCTTCTCATGGATTCGGGTCTTGAGAAGGATCTACATATTCGAGAAACCATCCCAGAAGCGAGAAATGTAGTCAGCAATCCACGCGTGAAACCAGCTCCGACATCGAGCGAGCAAACGATCCCCACACCGTTTTCCTATTTACCGAGTGGCGATGGGACTGACGAAAATTTACTAATCTTTATACATGGCCTAGGTGAGTTTTTATTTATATTTTCAAGTTCAACGTATTGCCCAAGGCACACGAAGAAATGTTTAATTTCTGATGTATTGGTGTTGTCTTATGTCCTTAGGCGACACACATGCACCGTTTGCGAGGATGGGGAATAAACTTAAACTTCCTCAGACCGCTGTGATAGCGCTTTGTGCACCTGAGCAGTAGGTACTCCGCTCCTCTTCCATACTGTTGCCCTTTTTTCTACTATCGCTGACGATTCTCTGCCCACCCTTTGCTTCGTTGTACCACAGAATCCCATTTCTATACGAAGAAGCATACCAATGGTATACCTCCTTCGACCATCTGGGAGAACTCATCCCCAACCCGAATCCTACATCTGCAATCCAACTGCTAGACAAAGTCGTTACACATCTGACGACGGATTGTAAATGGCCGCTGAATAGAATACATTTATTTGGATTTGCACAAGGAGGAAGTGTAGTGGTTGAGTTTGGGCTATGGTGGTGGAGAGAAAAGCAGCTATTGGTTGCCAGGAAAGCTTTATCTCCGAGCGAATCCATCCCGGAGATACCGGCAACTTCTTTTGGGTCCATCATTACTGTCTCTGGTCCTTTGCTTTCATTTCCTTCACTGTCGACATCCTCACCTACCCCGTTACTCGCAGTCTCGCGACCCCCTCCCTCCGAGCTGACTCTGACTCCAAATGATGTTTTGGCACTCAAGAGAGGATTCCAAATTATCAGGGAGGTAAAGTACGAGAGGCAGAGTGGTGGGATGCCAGAGAGTCAAGCTGAGTGGGAACCGATAATGAGATTTTGGAGTGAAAGATTGGGAAGGAGAGTGGGTGAGGAAGCAGGACTATACGAGGTAATGGATGGATTTTTGTGAATGAGATTCCATCTCCGTGTGAGTGCCGCACGCACACAGGCTCCTGTTTATCGGAGACTTTTATCAATGATTCTATTTTCAAATAGAGTGGATTTAAATGATATAGTCATATGCTCAATCGATTTAACCGTGTGATACGACTTTGCCCAGTACTATAATCATAAAAATGCGTGAACCCTGTGCAAACCCTTTGCGAACCTTATGTTGTTCGTATTGTCAATGACTCAAACAACGTAAGACTCGAAAATGCTTAATCGTGGTCAT
>Ga0157365_10000740_pt1 | contig 13928 bp, 16 predicted proteins | sample AttsexASBM3_FD_111478 | JGI IMG/M metagenome (GOLD analysis project Ga0157365, IMG submission 111478) | Fungus gardens microbial communities from leaf cutter ant in Ribeirão Preto, State of São Paulo, Brazil - Atta sexdens ASBM3 | ecosystem: Host-associated > Fungi > Mycelium > Unclassified ... | reverse complement strand
CGTGACGCCCTTCAGACCGTCTTCAGACACCAGCTTCGAAAGGCTGCCATTCTCCGTATAGGAGCGCTGGATGAAATCCAGCCAAGGCGACTGGCCATAGGCCGATAGCTGCTTCAAGGGGTTCGTCTGGGTCATGATCGTCTTCTCCTGAAAGGATGCAACAGGGCATCGAACCGCGCCAGCGCGCGCTCGTTGCTGAACATGGAGCACCTGCACGCCCCTGCAAAGCCCAGCTGTCCAGCACAAACGCCCGATCCGCTTCACACGGCCGTGAAGCCTGTCGTCCGCCGCACGTCATACCACGCAACACGCCTGCCAACGAGGGGGCACACACACGGCGTTGACACCCGCCCCCTGGCTTCCGATATCTGGACCCCATGAGCATCACCGGCATCGCCGCCCCACAAACATCATGCCCGATCTGACCGACCAGCTCGGGCGGCCCCTGCGGGATCTGCGGATATCGGTCATGGACCGCTGCAATTTCCGCTGCCCCTATTGCATGCCCGAAGACAGCTACCCCGAAGGCTTCCGCTTCCTGCCCCCCGACGAGCGCCTGACGTTCGACGAGATCGAGCGCATCGCGCGCATCGCGGCCGGGTTCGGCGTCACGAAACTGCGCCTGACAGGCGGCGAGCCCCTGCTGCGACCCAACCTTGCCGAACTGGTCGCCCGCCTGACGCAGATCGACGGCGTGGACGATGTCGCCCTGACCACCAACGGAATCCTGCTGCCGCGCGCCCTGCCGGCCCTGCGCGCTGCCGGGCTGCACCGCGTGACCGTCAGCCTCGACAGTCTGGACCCCGCGATCTTTGCCCGCATGTCGGGCGGACGGCGCGAACTGGAAACCGTGCTGCGCGCCATCGACACGGCCCAGGCCGCGGGCTTCCCGGGCGGGGTGAAGGTGAACATGGTGGTCCAGCGCGGGATCAACGACCACGAAGTCCCGCACCTGCTGGCGCGTTACCGCGGCACCGGGGTGGTGGTGCGGTTTGTCGAATATATGGATGTCGGCACACGCAACGGGTGGTCGCAGGCCGATGTCGTGCGCTCGGCCGAACTGCTGGAGCAGATCGACGCACTGTGGCCGCTGCTGCCGCTGACCCCCACGACCCGGGGCGAAGTCGCCCGCCGCTATCGCTTTGCCGACGGCGCCGGGGAAATCGGGTTCATCTCGTCAGTCAGCGACCCGTTCTGCGGCGATTGTTCACGCGCGCGCCTGTCTTCGGACGGCAAGCTCTATACCTGCCTGTTCGCAACCACCGGCACCGACCTGCGGGCCCTGCTGCGCCACGCCGCCGACGACACCGCCCTGCGCGACCGCCTTTCGCGCGTGTGGCGCCAGCGCACCGACCGCTATAGCGAAGAACGCTCGCAGCAGCGCACAACGCCGGCGCAACGGGTGGAAATGAACTATATCGGCGGCTGATCCATCCGCGCATTCGCCCGCAACGTCACAGCCGCCCGATCAATTCTCGACCCGGTCAGTTCTCGACCAGGGTCCAGGTGCCATTGACCTTCTTCAGGTTCAACTGCGCCGTGTGCGTGCCCTTCTTCGTCACGGCCGTCACCGCACAGCGGTAAACCCCGTTCTCCAGCGCCGAACAGTCGGCGTTGCTGATGGTCATGTCAGACGGATCATACGGCCCGTCAAACAGCCCCAGCGACTGGTCGGACGTCTGCTGGTTCACGCCCTGCATGTACGTCTGGACCACCTGCTGGATATCGGCCTTGTCCGGCGCGCCCTGTCCGCACGCGCCAAGAAAACCCGCCACCACAATCGGTGCCACGCGCAGACAGCGCGCCAGCGAAAAAGGGGTTCGGCCAGAAACACGGGAAAGGCGGGTCATGACAGCTCCTGCTCAGATGGTCTTCACCCGTCATAACGCCTTGCCCGCGTGCGGGTTTTTTTCGCCCGAACAGGCCGAACGCCCGATGGCCGTCAAAAAATACCAGCCCCGATGCGACATTTCGCCCCGCCCCCCGTTTGCCATCAGGGGGCCACGCGCAACACCCCCGCCGCAGGAGGGCCCGCCATGCAGACCACCCCCGCACGCACCATCGCCGTGATCGGCAGCGGTGTCTCCGGGCTTGCCTGCGCGTGGCTGCTGGCGCGGGGCGGCAACCGCGTGACCCTGTATGAAGCCGCCGAGCGGGTGGGCGGCCACAGCAACACCGTCACGCTTGACGCCGATGTGCCCGTGGCCGTCGATACCGGGTTCATCGTCTATAACGAACGGACCTATCCGAACTTCACCGCGCTGCTGCGCCATCTCGGGGTCAGGTCGCATCCGTCGGACATGTCGTTCGCAGTCTCGCGCCCCGGGCTGGACTATGCGGGATCGTCACTGGCCGGGCTTCTGGCGCGCAAACGCAACCTGATCCGCCCGCAGTTCTGGCGGATGCTCAGCGAAACCCTGCGCTTCTACCGCGAGGCCGACATGCTGCTGGCCAGCGCCGCGGACCCGGCACTCTCGCTGGGGGCGTTGCTGGACCTCGGCGGCTTCGGTACCGCCATGCGCACCGATCACCTGTTGCCCATGGCCGCCGCGATCTGGTCCTGCCCGCCGGCCGCCGTGTGCGAACAGCCGGCCAGCGCGTTCCTGGCCTTCTGCCGCAATCACGGGCTGCTACAACTGCGTGACCGCCCGCAATGGCGCAGCATCATCGGCGGCAGCCAGCGCTATGTCCGGCTGCTGGCCGACAGCATCGCACAGACGCCGGGCTGCGCCGTGCTGACCGGTCAAGCCGTGCGCCACGTCCTGCCCACAGCCCGGGGCGTCACCCTCCACACCGCCACCCACAGCGCATGTTTCGATGCCGCAGTCATCGCCACGCACGCCCCGCAGGCCCGCGCCCTGCTGCCCCCCGACGCCCCGGTGTCACAGGCCCTCGCGGCCCTGCGCACCACACCGAACCGCGCCGTGCTGCATGAAGATCCGCGCCTGATGCCCCGCCGCCGCGCCGCCTGGGCAAGCTGGAACGCCCTGACAGACCGCCCGGACACCGCCCCCTGCATCACATACTGGATGAACCGCCTTCAGCACCTGCCCACCCGACGGTCGCTGTTCGTGACGCTGAATCCCCCCTTCGCACCGCAACACGAACACGCGGCCTTCACCTATGACCATCCGCTGTTCGATGCCCCGGCCCTGACCGCCCGCGCACAGGTCTGGGCGCAGCAGGGGCGCGACAATCTGTGGTTCTGCGGGGCGTGGTTCGGCGCGGGCTTCCACGAAGACGGCCTGCAGGCGGGGCTGGCCGTGGCCGAAGCCATCGGCCCCGCGCGCAGGCCCTGGCGCGTGGCCGACGAGGCCGGGCGCATTCCCTCCGCCCTGCCGGCCGCCGCCGGCCCGCACGCGGTCCCGGCATGACACCCCACGCACTGCTGCGCTGCACCGTCACCCATGTGCGCCACGGCAGGGTGCGCCACCGCCTGCGCTATCGCATCGTCACCGTCATGCTGGATCTCGGCGCGCTGGACCGGGGACGCCTGCCGCGCCTGTTCTCACGTGCCCGGTTCGGCCTGATGGGCTTTCGCGCGTCCGATCATGGCGATGGCACCGCCGCCACCCCCGCCGCACTGGCCGCGTGGGCGCGCGCCACCCTGCATCAGGCCGGCCTTGCCGCGCCGGCCGGCCGGTTGCGCCTGATGTGCATGCCGCGCGTACTGGGCCACGCCTTCAACCCCATCTCGGTCTTCATCTGCGACGACACACACGGCCAGCCCGCCGCAGTGCTCTATCAGGTGAACAACACCTTCGGGCAACGCCACATCTATGCCTGCCCGCTGGGCGGGACAGCGCCCTTCACCCACACGGCAGACAAGATGTTCCACGTCTCGCCCTTCCTGCCGATGACCATGCGCTATGCCTTTCGCCTCAGCCTGTCCGACAGCCACATGGCACTGCGCATCACCGGCCATGACAGCACCACCAACATCCCCATGATCGACGCAACCTTCACCGGGCGCGCCACCCCCCTGACCAATGCAGCCATCGCACGCGCCGTTTGCATCATGCCGCTTCTGGGCGCCAAGGTGGTGGCCGCCATCCACTGGGAAGCCCTGAAGCTGTGGCGACACGGCGCCCCGTTCCACCGCCTGCCGCCCGCCCCGCCCCACGCCTGCACACCGGGATCGCACGCCCCATGAAAGCGCCGACCTCACCCGCCGCCGCCGCCGCCGCCCGTGCGGCGCACCCCCTTGCCCTTCCCGCCAGCGCCCGGTGGCGGCCCACCCTGTTTCCCGCGGCCTTCGTGCGGCACCTGCTGGGGCGCCTCCGCCATGGCCACCTTCAGGTGCACCTGCCCGACGGCACACGCCTTGAGGGGCAAGGCCCGCATGATGGCCCCGCGGCAACACTGGTGCTGCACCGCTGGCGCGCCGTGCGGCGCTTTGCCACGGGTGGCACCCCCGCCCTGGCGGACGCCTATCTCGATGGTGACTGGGATACGCCCGACCTCGTTGCCTTGCTGATGCTGGGGGCGCGCAACGAAACGGTTTTCCATCATGGCACGCGGGGGCATGCCCTGGCCCGCCTGCTGCGCCGCGCAGCACATCTGGCCAACCGCAACAGCCTTGCCGGCAGCCGCCGCAACATCCGCGCGCACTATGATCTGGGCAATGACTTCTACCGGCTGTGGCTGGACGACGGCATGTCCTATTCCTCCGCCCTGTTTTCCGGCGACCCGGCCCAAAGCCTGGAAGACGCCCAGACCGCCAAACAGGACCGGGCCATCGCCCTGATGGCCGCGCAGCCCGAAGCCCGCGTGCTGGAAATCGGGTGCGGGTGGGGCGGCCTCGCCGAACGCCTTGTCGCCCACGGCCACCACGTAACCGGCCTGACCCTGTCGCCCGCGCAATGCCACTACGCCCGCGCGCGACTGGCCACACAGCCCGGCCGCGCCGACATCCGCCTTCAGGACTACCGCGCGGTCACGGAACAGTTCGACGCCATAGTCTCGATCGAGATGCTCGAAGCCGTGGGTGCGGCTTACTGGCCCGCCTATTTCGCGGCCCTGCGCCGCGCCCTGCGCCCCGGCGGCACCATCGTGCTTCAGGCCATCACCATCGCCACCGAACGCTACGACGCCTATCGCCGCTCAGCCGATTTCATCCAGACCCACATTTTTCCCGGCGGCATGCTGCCCTCGGCCGAAACCCTGCGCGCCCACATCCACGCCGCCGGGCTGGTCCTGACCCACGCCGAAACCTTCGCCGCAAGCTATGCCCGCACCCTGTCTCTGTGGTCGCACCGCTTTCACGCCGCATGGCCGCGCATCGCCGCCATGCCCGGTTTTTCCGGCACGTTCCGACGGAAATGGGCGTTCTACCTTGCGTATTGCGAAGCCGGGTTCCGCACCGGCGCCCTGGATGTCGGGCTGTATCAGATCCGCATCGCCACTGCGCAGGACACCCCGCCATGACCCAAGCCATATCGGGTGCCACGCCGGACACCGTCCCCCGCCTTGCGCCAGGCCCCGTGTCGCGCCGCCATGTCCTGTGCGGCGGCGTCGGCCTGATGCTGGCCTGCGGCCGATCGCGCGCCGACACCCCGACACCGGCCGCGCCACCCGCCCTGCCAACCGACGGGCGCATCGCATTCAACGTGTTCCGCCACGGCAGCCAGATCGGCACCCACACCCTGACCTTCACCGCGGAACCGGGCGGCTTTTCCGTGCAGATCGCCGTCGCCCTGCGCGTGGGCCTCGGCCCGCTGACGCTCTTTCGCTATCAGATAGCCGCCATGGAACGCTGGCGCGATGGGCAGTTCACCGAACTGACCTCCACCACCGACCACAACGGCACCCGCCACGAAGCCCGCGCCCACGTCACGAACGGCACCCTGCTGATCGAAGGCACCGGGGTCGCCCCCTATGTCGCACCTCCCGGCACCCTGCCACTGACACACTGGAACCGCGCGCAGATGCAGGCACCGCTGTTCAACCCCGAAACCGGGCGCATGAGCCACGAACGCGCAACCGACATGGGCCCCGCCCCGGTGCCCCTGCCCGGGTCAGGCACTGCCGCCACCGGCCAGCACTATGCCCTGACCGGCGACGCACGGATCGACGACTGGTACGACGGCGAAAGCTGGATCGGCCTCAGCGCCGTGGCCAAGGACGGCTCGACCATCCTGTATCAGCGCATCTGACCCTGCGAGTCGCACACACCCGCGGACGCCCCTTCCGGCACATCCGGATAGGTGACATGCATGACAGAACAGCGCGTTATGGTTGTCGCGGGATAACACTGTTCTTATCCTCTGCCCGGCACGCGCCCGTTACTGCCCGGGACCAGACCCGGCACACACCCGCGCACAGAAAGGAACACGTATGACCGTCAACACCTTCACCATCGGCGCCTACAGCATCGATATCCTGCTCGACGGGATTTTCGAGCCCACAAAGCAGTTGCTGACCCACCAGAAGGGTGCGGCCAGGCTCCAGCCGATCATCGATGGCATCGAAGGGGACACGCTGCACTTCCAGGTCAACTGCTTCCTGGTGCGCGGCAACGGGCATACGGCCCTGGTCGATTCCGGCGCCGGCAACCACTGGGGCCCCAGCTTCGGCCACACCCGCGCCGCCCTGAAGGAAAAGGGCATCGGCCTCGACCAGATCGACCACGTGCTGGTCACCCACCTGCACACCGACCACATCCTCGGCCTGCTCGACGGCGAAGACGCCGCCCTGCCGAACGCCACCCTGCTGGTGCCGCGGGTCGATCTCGAATTCTTCACCAACGCCGAAGCCCGTGCCGCCCTGCCCGCAGAAAAGCAGGGCACATTCGACACCGTCGCCACGCTGGTCAAGGCCTATGGCAGCCGCATCGTCACGATCGAGGCCGGCGCGGTCCCGGGCTTTGCCGGCATCACCGCCTATCCCCTGCCGGGCCACACCCCGGGCCAGGTCGGATACCAGTTCGCCGGCACCGACAAGACCGTGCTGCTGATCGCCGATGCCATGCACACAACCCCGCTCCAGGTCGAAGATCCCGAAATCGGCGTGGGCTTCGACATCGATTCCGAAACCGCCGCCAAGACCCGCATCGCGCTGGTCAAGGACACCGCGGCCAAGGGCTGGGTGATCGCCGGGGCACACATCCTGGGCTTCAGCACCATCTCGGCCGGGGCGGACGGGCACCTCGTCATCGCCCCCGCAGCCGCGTAACCACAGCAGGAGGGCACCGGGAATGGACGCTCCGACATGGCATGAATTCGGCACCGGTGCCCTGCGCGCCCGCGTGGCGGCACACGGCGCCGAACTGGTCTCCGTCAAGACGGCCGACGGGGCCGAAATTCTCTGGCAGGCCGGCCCCGCATGGCCGCGCCATTCCCCGGTGCTGTTCCCCATCGTCGGCCGTCTGGCCGACGATCAGGCACGGTTCGACGGCACACCCTATCGCATCACCCAGCACGGCTTCGCCCGTGACCAGGACTTTACATGGCACGACCGCACGCCCGAGGGCTGCACGCTGGTCCTGTCCGACACCGATGCCACACGCGCCCTGTTCCCCAAGGCGTTTGTCCTGTTCATCGACTATCGCATCACCGGCAACCGCCTGACCGTGCGATACAGGCTGGAAAACCCGTCCGCCACCGAATCACTCGCGGCCTCCCTCGGTGCGCACCCAGCCTTCGCATGGCCGCTGGACGGCCGCGATAAATCCGGCCACAGCCTCACCTTCGCCGAACCGCAGGCCCCCGAAATCCGCCGCGTGAAAGACGGCCTGATGCTGGCCGAAAGCGTCCCGTCCCCCGTTCAGGGCACACGGCTGGACCTGCACGATGACCTGTTCATCAATGACGCCCTGATTTTCGAGGCCGTGCGCGGCACCGAACTAGTCTATGCCCATCAGGGCGGCCGCTTAATGCGCTTTTCATGGTCCGGCTTCCCGCAACTGGGCGTGTGGATGAAACCGGGCGCAGACTTCATGTGCATCGAACCCTGGCACGGATATGCAAGCCCGGTCGGTTTTGATGGCGACTTTCAGGACAAACCCGGCCTGATCCACCTGCCCCCCGGCGCACACTGGTCCGGGCACTGGCAGATCGAACTGCCATAACCACCGGCAACGCCGTCGTCCTCGCCGTCACACGTGCGACGGCGAGGGTTCGCGCTCCAACCACCGCGCGACACCCCGCGCCAGCGGCGGCCCGCACACCAGAATCACCACAAAACGCAGCGTCTGCATCGCCATCACAAATGCCATGTTCACATGCGTGGACGCCGCAATGATCGCCACTGAATCCGCACCGCCCGGGCTGGTCGCCAGATACGCCGTCAGCGCATCAATGTGCGCATATCGCCCCAGACACGCCGCAAACCCGCCGCACACCGCAATCAGGATCAGAACCGCCCCGACCACCTGCGGCAGGGACCGCAACGCCACCCGCAGAATCGGGCGCGTAAAGCGCAGGCCGATGCTCCACCCCACCAGCGCATAACACACGACCAGCAACGGCGCAGGCAGCACAATATCGATCAACCCCGTGTCCTGAAACACCATCCCCCCCACCATCGACACCAGAAGCGGCCCCGCAGGCACCCGCAACCGCACCGAAAGCGGCACCAGAACCCCGATCAGAACAGCCTCGATCACCACAGGCCACACCGGCACGGCCGCAAACCACGCAACCGCCGGCGCGTGCCCGCCATGCACCCCCCACAGCCGCGCCACAACCGACGCCACAACCGTCACGCATGTCACGCGCACATATTGCATGACCGCAACCAGCCGCATGTCAGCCCCGAACGCCTCGGCCATCAACACCATCGCCGTGGCCGCCCCCGGCGACGTGCCCCACACCGCGGTCGTGCCCGGCAGAATCCGCCACCGCGACATCAAGACACCCAGCGTCGTGCTGGCCCCCACCACCGACATCACGCCCAACGCAAATAACGGCCAGTCGTGCACAACCTCGTGCAGAAGCGACAGTTTCAGAACCCCCGCGATCATCAACCCGATCACGCCCTGTGCCACCGCAAACAGCGCCCGCGGCACGCGCACCGTGCCCTCCATCGCCGCCATGATAATCGCCGCCAGCATCGGCCCCAGCAAGAACCCGGCCGGCAGCCCCAGCATGTTCAGGATGGCCGCAAACACGCCGGACACCCCGACCATCACGCCCCACTGCACCACGCGTGGCACGCCCGTCACCGAAACGTCCATGTTCATGCCGCACCCGCGCCGCACACCGCCAGCCCCGTTCCTGCGATCATTCGTCCCCCCGATCCGGTGCGGCCACAGCCCGCAACCCCCGGACACCCAGCCTAACGCGCCGGCACGAAATGTCTTCAGGAGATCGGCAAATATCAGCGGGAATATGGACCTTTCATTCCGAATTGCGCACGAATATCACAACGCCGTGCGCGCACCGCAGGCCAGACGTCAGCCCGGCCCCAACGACACCGCATCCAGCATCGCATCGAAATCCGGCCGCACACACGGGTCAATGCCCGCCGCCACATGCGCCCGCGCCCGCGCCTGCACCAGTTCAGCCACATCGCACGCACGCCCGGCACACGCAGCCCCACCAATCACCTGCGACACCGGCACGCGCCGCTCGAACGCCTCACGCGCAAGGGCAAAGGCAATCTGGCCCAGCACCGCCTCGAACATCCGCGCACCGAACGCCGTCTCGCACGCATCCGCCTGCCCGCAGGCCTCGACATAACGTTCGGCCAGCGGCTTGTCGGGCATGTCGATCATCGCGCGTCGCCGCCAGGGCTGCGTCCAGCGAAATTCACACGCCGCGCGCTGCCACAGGCGCATCCCCTGCGCATCGCCCGACATCAGGCTCGCCACACGGTTCGACGCCAGCCACGCCCCAATATAATCGGGATAGCCATGCCCGTTCCAGATCGGGTCCTGCCCCGGCGAGCCCACGGCGAACCGAAACGCCCGCCGGCCATCAACCCCGAACATCACCTGCGCCCCGATCTCGGGCCGCGCCTGCTGATGCAGAACCAGAATGTGCGCCGGATCGTTCGCCCGCATGTCCCGTTGCTGCGTCAACAGGTCGAACAGCGCGTCGTCTTCCATGCTGCGCGCCACATGCGCCTTCACATAGGTCACAAACAGCGCCGCCCGCACATCGACCGCAAGGTTGGGGCAGAAATCGATCATCCACCACCGCGACAGCTTCACCAGATGAAACGCCAGCGCATTGCGCAGATCCACAAGGTCCGACGTCACCGGGCCACCGCCCACACACACCTGTTGCACCGCACAAAATCGCACCATCGCCACATGCGCCTGCTGCAAAAACGGCGCGGACAGATCGAAATAGCGGAACAGATCCCGCGGTTGCGACCGCTCCAGATGCCATGCACCGTCAAACCCCAAACACTGGCTGGACGAAACATTCATCGGGGGATCTCCTTCGGGGCGCGAAAAACGGCGGCATCGCGGGCGTGAGACAACAGGAATGCGATGCCGCCGGATCTGCATGGCGCCAACCGGCGGAGGGGTTGGGGGATCGCGATCGACGCCACGCAGTTTGTTTTATTGATAACGATTATCATTTGCAATATTAAAATGCACACCGCCCCAAAGCCGCAACTTCCCCCGAGACATCACGTTTTTATCGCCGAACCCGCTTGATCCGGATCATTGCCTTGCGTGCCTACGGATCATAAGCAGAGAATGACGGCCCCGCGAACGGGCAGCCGTCGCACAACCCAGGAGACCATTCATGGCAGACAAGCAGACCGGCGCTGCAGCAGCGCACGTCAAGGCCAATCTTGGCACGCCCACAGACCTGTCAGCCGACACCGTGCGCGACGTGTCCGCAGGCCTGAAGACGCTGCTCGCCGACGTGTTCGCCCTCTATATCAAGACGAAGAACTTCCACTGGCACATGAGCGGCCGCCACTTCACCGAATATCATGAACTGCTGGACCAGCAGAGCGACCAGATCTTCGCCATGACCGACCCCCTGGCCGAACGCGCCCGCAAGATCGGTGGCACCACGCTGCACTCCGTGGGCGAGATCGCCCGCCTGACGCGCGTGGCCGACAACGACGCCACCTTCGTCACGCCCGAAGATATGCTGTCCGAACTGCGTGAAGACAATCTGGCCCTGACGCGGGCCATGCGCGCCGTCCACGTGGTCTGCGACGAAGGCAACGACATCGCCACCGCCAGCCTGCTGGAAAACTGGATCGACGAAACCGAACGCCGCACCTGGTTTCTCTATGAAACCACGCGCCCTGCTTTCGGCGCCAATAGCTGAAACGAAAAAAGGCGGGGTTATGCCCCGCCTTTCTTCTTCTTCGACCGGCCGAACAGTTCCAGCCTTCGGCTGACAAGTTCAAAACCCATCCGGTCCGCAATCGCCTCCAGCGCGCGTTCCAGCGAAGGGTCTTCGAATTCCGTTACCTTGCCGGTATCCACATCGATCAGATGATAATGCTGGCCGTCGTCGGTTTTTTCATACCGCGCCCGCCCGCCGCCGAAATCACGGCGATGCAGAATGCCGTGCTCTTCAAACAGACGCACCGTGCGATAGACCGTGGCAATCGAAATGCGCGGATCAACCGCAACCGCCCGCCGATAGAGTTCCTCGACATCGGGGTGGTCATCGGATTCAGACAGAACATGCGCGATCGTCCGGCGCTGACCTGTCAGCTTCATGCCTTTTTCGCGGCACAGATCGGCAATGGGAGAATCGAGAGGGGAGAGATCACTCATCAGGCGGTCAGTTTACAGCACAGGCTTCATGGTCGTCCAACGGAATTGGGCACATGCACCGCCTGCATGTGCCCAAGGGGCTGATCAATCCTGATCCGGTGCCGGCGCAGAATTCAGCTGGATATAACGCTCGATCCCGATCTGGCGGATCAGGTCGAACTGGCGGTCAAGGAAGTCTTCGTGCTCTTCCTCATTGTCCAGAATCCGGCGCAGCAGGTCACGCGACACGAAATCACGCACGCTCTCGCAATACGCAATGCCGTCGCGCAGATCGACCAGCGCCTTTTCCTCAAGCTTGAGATCGCACTTGAGAATTTCCTCGACCGATTCGCCGATCATGATCGTGTTCAGGCGCTGAACATTCGGCAGGCCGCCCAGATAGAGAATACGCTCGATCAGCCAGTCCGCATGATGCATCTCCTCGATCGACTCGGCATATTCCTTCTTGCCAAGCAGCGTCACGCCCCAGTGGCGCAGCGTGCGGGCATGCAGGAAATACTGGTTGATCGCCGTCAGCTCATTCGTCAGCTGAAGGTTCAGATACTCGATAACCTTCGGATCCTTGATCGGCATGCGCCCCTCCCCAGAACTACTGTTCAATATCAGCATCTAGCCGAGTGCGCGCCGGCAGGCAAACACTCGGTCAGACGCCGCGCATGCCGCCTGCGTCAGATCCGTCCCAGCACCAGCAGGATAATCACGATCAACAGCACAAGACCCAGACCACCAGACGGGTAATAGCCCCATCCCGCGCTATACGGCCATGTCGGCAAGGCCCCCAGAAGAAGCAGAATAACAATAATCAGAACAATCGTGCTCATGGCCGCAGCCCTTTCCTCTCGTTCCGGTCCTGCATATCGCCCGTGTCATGGGCCCGGTGCCATCACAGCCACCTGGCTTCCGACCGTGAAAACACATCAGGTTTTCCGTTATTGACTTACGCGGAAGGCCCCGATCCGGTTCATCATCGCAGCCTTCGGGCACAAAAAAAGCCGGCACACTGGCCGGCTTTTCGCGTCGCGTTGCACACGCGTCAGGTGAACAGGCTGATCCCCAAAAGGGCCATGACCACAAACACCAGAAAAATGACAATCGCGATAAAGAACAGAATCTTTGCGATGCCCGCCGTCGCAGCAGAAATGCCCGTAAATCCGAACAGACCGGCAATCAGCGAAATCACAAGAAACAGAAGCGCAAGCTTCAACATGAACAAACCCTCCTTCTAGCGTGACAGCGCGCCAGAGCCGCGCATAACCCTCTGGCAAGAATACGCCTGACGCGAAAAAGGGTTCATTTCTTCTGTCGCTTGAAAACAGTTTTCCGCCTTATCTCCGGCGACGGCGGAACACGGCACTCAGCACAAAACCAACCACACCCGTGATCACCACCGTCAGCAACGGCTGGTCAACCGCCAGATCCCGCACATAATTCAAAGACCCGCAGCCACACCCGCACACCCGGCGCATCGCCGCCTTGCCACAGGCAATCACGCTGCACCCGCCAGCGTCCGCCAGTGTCTCGACATCACTCGAAAGGCTGAATTCCGTTTCTTCGGCCATGGACCGTCTCCTTGTCTGTCCCCAACCCGGGGCCGCGTCATTAAAGCAGATCGCGCCGCGACACACAGTCCCGGAATACAGGCCCCAAACGCAAAAAATCCGGCCCAAAGGCCGGATTTCCTGAAGACTCGGTCGTCGATAAACCCGGGCAATTATGCCGCGAGAGTGTCGTCCGCCTGCACGTCCTGCTTCGGACCGCTGTCCTGGCCCTTGGCCGAGACATCGCGATCAACCAGCTCGATCACCGCCATGTCGGCAGCGTCGCCATAGCGCACGCCAGCCTTCAGAACGCGGCTATAGCCGCCCTGACGCGTGGCATAACGCTCGGCAATGGCCGAGAACAGCTTGCTGACGATGGTGTCGTCACGCAGCTGTGCATAAGCCTGACGGCGCGCATGCAGATCGCCGCGCTTGCCCAGCGTGATCAGCTTCTCGACCACAGGGCGAAGTTCCTTCGCCTTGGGCAGAGTCGTGGTGATCTGCTCGTGCTTGATGAGAGCGACGGCCATGTTGCGGAACATGGCTGCGCGATGAGTGGAGGTTACGCCGAGCTTCCGGCCGGCAACACCGTGACGCATGGTAAGTTCTTCCTGTCTTTCCGGTCCAGAGGCTCAGAACGGCTCGTCGAGCCGCTTGGCCAGATCCTCGATATTCTCCGGCGGCCATGCCGG
>Ga0157365_10000739_pt1 | contig 13929 bp, 14 predicted proteins | sample AttsexASBM3_FD_111478 | JGI IMG/M metagenome (GOLD analysis project Ga0157365, IMG submission 111478) | Fungus gardens microbial communities from leaf cutter ant in Ribeirão Preto, State of São Paulo, Brazil - Atta sexdens ASBM3 | ecosystem: Host-associated > Fungi > Mycelium > Unclassified ... | reverse complement strand
TGGAGCATGTGCAGGGGTCGTGCTGTCCAGGGCCATGGTCCGTGATCTGTATTCCGGCGATGAAGCGGCCCGGATGATCTCGACTCTGATGGTTGCGATGGGGGTCGCTCCGCTCCTCGGTCCGATTGTGGGGGGACAAATTCTGGCGGTAGCGGGCTGGCGTCCGATATTCTGGACACAGGTTGCTGCCGGCGGCGTCATATTGGGTGCGGTGTTGATCCTACCTGAAACGCTTGCCATTACCAGACGCCAGACGTCCTCGTTGCTGCAGATCGTCAGTCGCTATGGGGGATTACTGTTTCACAGGCGTTTCATGGCGAATACATGTGCTGGCGGCTTCTTCTTTTTTGGCACGTTTGCCTACGTCGCGGGGTCTCCGTTCGCCTATATCACCTATTATCATGTGCCGCCTGGTCTGTATGGCTTTCTGTTCGGAGCAGGGATTATAGGGGTCATGACGGGAAGCTTCGTCAATGCACGGCTGGTCACGCGCTTTGGTGCTGCTCGTCTCCTATACGGTGGAAGTCTGATCGGTATGCTTGCAGGGGTAGTTCTTGCCCTGACGTCAAGAACGGATATCGGTGGCTTTGCCGGGCTGTTTATTCCCCTCCTGGTATATGTCTCAATGACAGGGCTGGTCATTGCCAACTCTTTTGCCGGAGCGTTGGCAGAGTTCCCTGCTATGGCGGGCAGTGCATCCGCTCTGGTTGGTGCGCTCCAGTATGGCAGTGGCATGCTCGGGACGGCTCTGGTTGGATGGTTTGCTGATGGCACGCCATGGCCGCTTGGGTGCATCATATTGGCAGCGGGGATCGGTTCCGTTGTCTGTGCGAGACTGGTTCGCCACTGGTCGTGAGTGCCGATTAACCCGAGCCTCCCTTACCTGCAGGTTTCTATATATGCATGTCATACATAGTTTCATGCAGGATAAAGCGGCTAATCACTATAATCTGCTCCGTTTATCTTTCGCTGAAAGATAAGAGGTGACGATGAATTTTTCCCGCATGATACGTATGGCCTTGGTGACGACGGCCCTTTCGGGCGTCTCTGTGGGTAGCGGGTTCGCGCAGACGCCTGATCCCTTGACCGTGCGTACGGTGTCGGGACCAGTGACCGGCGTCTCCGCCAACGAGATTGAATCATGGATGGGTATTCCCTACGCTGCGCCGCCTGTCGGAGCGTTGCGCTGGCAACCGCCTCAGTCTCCGGCGAACTGGACTGTACCCCTCAAAGCCGGAACGGCGCCGACTGCCTGTGTGCAGAACGCCGATCTCGGCGTGTTCGCGCGTCCTGGCGGGAGTGAGGACTGTCTTTATCTGAATGTGTCCCGAAGCCACGAAGCCGTAAAATCAGGAAAGAAACTTCCCGTTTTTGTGTGGTTTCATGGTGGCGCGCTATGGGTCGGGCAGGGTTCAGATTATGCGCCGACCAAACTGGCCAGAGACGGCAAGGCGATTGTCGTGACCGTCAATTACCGGCTGGGCGTATTCGGCTTCCTGGCAAATCAGGCTTTGGACCGGGAAGGGCATACGTTCGGCAATTATGGGCTGATGGACCAGCAGGCGGCGCTCCGCTGGGTGCAGAAGAACATCTCGGCCTTTGGTGGAGATCCGGAGAATGTCACAATCGGTGGAGAGTCTTCGGGCGGAAACAGTGTGATGGCGCATATTGCCTCGCCGGATTCCAAGGGGCTGTTCCAGCATGCCGTCGCCATGAGCGGCTCCGGGATCGTAGCCCGTCATCCTGCCTTTGGAGCCCCACGGCCCTTGCCGGTTGCGGAAGCGGTGGGCGCAGAGTTCGCGAAAGCTGTGAACTGCAAGCCTGAAGACACAGCATGCCTCCGTGGGCTTTCGACTAAACGCATTCTGGATGCGCAACGCCCTTATCTTCTCAACGAGTTCATTATTGACGGGAAGACTTTGCCTATCCATCCGTTGGATGCCTACCGCTCTGGACGGATCAATAAGGTGACCCTGGTCACTGGAACCAATCGTGATGAAGGGCGCTTCTTCGCGGCTTTACCAGAGCTTCTGACCGGCAAACCTCTCACAGAGGCCAATTACCCGACGGCTCTTTCAGGATTTTATGACAGCACGCTGCTGCGTAAAGTGATGCAGGAATATCCTCCTGCTCAGTACGTGACGCCCAGTGAAGCGTTTGCGGCAGCGACAACCGACAGCATGTTCGCCTGTCCGGCGCGGATCATGAATCAGGCGCTGACCGACAAGATGCCCGTTTATGCATACGAATTCGCGGATCGAACAGCACCATCCTATGTCGGGCCGACATCGTTCCCGTTGCTCGCAGCACACACGTACGAGCTCGCTTATGTTTTTCCCGGGTTCCGAGGAGGGGCTGATCTGTCTGTGACCCTGAACCCTCTTCAGGAAAAGTTGTCCACGCAGATGGTCGACTATTTTGCTCATCTCGATCGTATGAGCGATCGCGGGACGGAATGGTCGCATTATGACGGTCGCCAGGACAACTATATGACCTTTGTGCTGCCGCAGGGGCGGATGGAAAGCGGACGTTTTTCACAGGCACATCACTGTACGTTCTGGGATCGTGCCGGAATTTACTGACGTCTTCTCAATTGTAACTGGAGTGATCATGACTGATATTTTTGGCTTTCATACCACCGCAGACGAAGTGCTCGCCAACATTGATCTGCGCAGCAAGAGAGTGTTGGTAACCGGCGTCTCATCCGGTCTGGGTGTAGAAACCGCACGCTCTCTGGCGGCGCATGGTGCTCATGTGGTGGGTGCTGCGCGAAACCTTGAAAAGGCACGCAATGCCACAGCTGTCATACAATCAGAGGCAGCGAAGGTAGGCGGTACGTTCGACTTGGTCGAACTCGATCTGGCGGACCTGTCCAGCGTCAAGACTTGCGCGAGTGAACTGCTTTCCGGCGGTCAGAGCTTTGATCTTGTTATCGCCAATGCAGGTGTCATGGCGACGCCCTTCGGCCACACAGTTGATGGTTTTGAGACGCAATTCGGCACGAATTTCATTGGGCATTTCGTTTTCATTAACCGCATTGTCTCACTGATCCCCACAGGTGGTCGTGTTGTCATGCTGTCGTCCGCAGCGCATGGCATTGCTGATGTCGATCTGAACGATCCCAATTTCGAGCATACTAAATATGACCCGTGGGTCGCATATGGCCGTTCCAAAACGGCCGATATTCTGTTCGCTGTTGAATTTGATCGTCGCCATCGCGCTAACGGTGTGCGGGCGACCGCAGTGCATCCTGGTGGGATTAAAACTGGGCTTCAGCGTCATTACAGCGAAGAGGAAGAGCGGAAATTAGTTGAGTCTATCAACAAAGGCAACGCTGCCATAGGGCTTCCACCGTTCGAGTATAAGACCATTCCCGAAGGAGCCGCGACCACAGTCTGGGCCGGGGTTGTCGCAAAAGCTGACGACGTAGGAGGGCATTATTGCCAGGACTGTCATGTCGCCGAGGTAAGTGAGGGGCAGAATATCAGGGATGGTGTTCGTGCGTATGCCGTCGACCCTGATCATGCCCGTGCGCTGTGGAAAAAAGCTGAAGAGATGATTGGCGAACAGTTCTGACAGACTCTTGCACTTACACTTGCACTTTTAAGAAATGGCGGAGGAGGCTTCCATGAAAACGCGTAGTCTTGGGACAGCCGGATTGACGGTCTCGGAACTGGGCTTCGGATGTATGGGGCTGTCATATGGTTATGGCCCGGCATTGGCCCATAACGACGCGATCGCACTCATTCGGGGCGCCCATGAACTGGGCATCACGTTCTTCGATACGGCTGAAGCATATGGTGCCGAGAACGAAGAACTTCTCGGCGAAGCGCTGGCTCCCGTCCGTGATCAGGTCGTGTATGCGACCAAATTCGGGTGGAAGAATGGAAACGCTCGTACGGGGGAACTCGATAGTCGCCCCGAGAGGATACGATTTGTCGCCGAACAGTCTTTAAAGCGGCTACGAACTGATCGCATTGATCTGTTCTACCAGCATCGGGTTGATCCCGCGGTTCCCATAGAAGATGTGGCGGGAACGGTCCGCGACCTGATTGCGGAAGGAAAGGTCAAGCATTTCGGCCTGTCCGAAGCCGGACCGAAAACGATCCGGCGCGCTCATGCTGTTCAGCCTGTCGCGGCACTGCAAAGCGAATACTCACTGTTTACGCGCGATGTGGAAGTTGAGATCCTGCCGGTCCTGGAGGAACTGAAGATTGGCTTTGTGCCTTTCAGTCCACTAGGCAAAGGCTATCTGACTGGCAAGATCACGGCAGATACGGTTTTCGATGCCGGGGATATTCGCAATACGCTGCCCCGTTTTCAGGGGGCAGCCAGACTGTCCAATGAGCATCTGGCTGCCGAGATCGCTGCGCTGGCGGAACGCAAAGGCGTCACATCAGCACAGATCGCACTTGCCTGGCTGCTCGCGCAGAAGCCATGGATTGTACCGATCCCCGGGACGACCAAGCGCAGCCGTCTTGAGGAGAATGTTGGTTCGACAAATGTCGTCCTTATGGAAGAAGATCTGGCGGCCATTAACGCCCTGTTGGCGCGCACGCCCATTCAGGGCACGCGGTATGCCGAACAGGGCATGAAGCTTATTGATCGCTAAATGTGACTAAGACGATAACGAGTCCTCGGTGAGATTGTGTCTTAAATCGGTTTAGTTCAGGCTGGACTGGAAGAAAGAAACGATTTCATCGAACGGAATCTTGTCTTTCTGATCGTAGAGATCGACATGGTTTGCGTTCTCTATGATCAGCAGGCGTTTGGGCTCGGCAGCCTGCTTGTACGCATCTTCGCTGAAATAACGTGAGTGCGCGTTTTCACCGGCAATAAGCAGAATGGGACGCGGTGAGATTTCATCAAGATAGGTCAACAAGGGAAAATTCATGAAGGGCATCGGAGCTGTTGCGATCCATGAACCCGTGGAGTTGGGTGAGTTTTTATGAAAACCGCGCGGCGTGCGATAGTATTCGAAGAATTCCTTTGTAACCGGATCTGCATCTTCGTTTAGGGTTTCGGGCAGGATCCGCGGCCCGAGCTCCGGATTGCCAGCTTCGGCATCGTTCCAGCGCTGTAGACTGAACTTTTCCTGGGTTTCCGCGCGCTGCGCTTTGGTCATGCTGTCGTTCATGCCATGCGCCATAACCCGTGACATGTCGTACATGCTTGCAGTCACGGCCGCCTTGATGCGCTTGTCGGCCGCCGCAGCGCTCAGGCCAAGGCTGGACCATCCACAAATGCCGATCAGACCGATGCGATTGCGATCCACCGAAGGGTGTAGCCCGAGGAAATCGACACTCGCGCTAAAATCCTCTGTGTTGATGTCGGGAGACGGAACGTGGCGGGGAGAGCCGCTGCTTTCGCCCGTGAAAGACGGATCAAAGGCGAGGGCGACAAAGCCCTGTGCGGCCATCATCTGGGCATAAAGGCCAGAGGACTGTTCTTTTACGGCGCCATAAGGACCGCAGACAGTGAGGGCCGGGAGTTTCTTCCCATCACGGTTTTTTGGAAGATAAAGATCCCCGGTCAACACGATGCCATAGCGGTTTCGGAAAGTGATTTTCTCACAGTCAACGTGATCGTTTTTCGGAAATGTCTTGTCCCGGTTCGGCGTGGTCTGCATGGATAATCCTCGAATGCTTTGAGATGTCTGACACGAGAGAACAGCAGATTGGTCCCTGCGATCAGTCAAAGTAACAGACCTCTCTTCATTGCGACGCATGCACAAAACAGCATGAGTTTATGAATCCCATACATAAAAACCCGCTACGACAGCTCGATCGCGTTTTATATCGGAAAAGGATTCTATAATTATGCACTGTGTTCATTAGTTCATGCTGTTTGATGCATGGTGAGAGAGGCGCAGTTTTGCGTTAGACTGAATGAAAATGCGCGAGTGACCGCACATTATGGAGATTCACGCAGGAGTTGGATATGAGGCTGGAAACACAACAGGTGCAGATACTCTTTGTGCATCTTCAGCCTCATCTGGTTGTGCATAGTGCGACCGAGAAGCCGGAGCGTATTGAACGCTCGGTAAAGGCCCTGATGGACGCTGCCGCTGCGTTTGCAATTCCGGTGACGTTTGTTCTCGTCCCTTCAGATGGTTCCGCGCCAATTGACCCGCTTGTTCCATTCGTGGACGACAGGAACTGTTTTGTGGCCGAGTTGGCGGCTCCTTTCCTGCTGGATGGACTGCGGCATCGGCTTGATGGCCATGGTCGACCCATTCTGGTCGTCTGTGGTTTCACGACTGAAGTCGCGGTCCTGCATACCGTCGGGGACGCCATTGCCGCTGGATATCGGGTTCTGGTTCCGGTCGACACGGTCGGGAGTCAGTCGATCCGGGCCGAACAGGCAGCCCTTCAGCATATTGATCGGATGGGAGGAGAGGTCATGTCCACGGCGACGCTCCTCTCGCTTTTTGCCCCCGATTTTCGGGATGAGCCCGGATCATCAATCGTGAAACTGATCAGAGCCCTGAACGCGTGAAGTCTTCACTCTCCCTTTTTAAAACAGGACTACACATGAAAATTACACGTAATGCGTCATCAGCGTCGATGACGGGGAGCGAGCCGGACAATTTCACTGGTCAGGCTCGTGTCGATAATCTGGCGTCCACGGGTGGGGAAACGCCGATTGTGACAGCCTTCGTCACGTTTGCGCCTGGTGCGCGAACTGTCTGGCATCGGCATCCAGTTGGCCAGACGGTCATTGTGACCGCTGGCAAGGGCTGGGTGCAGCGTGAGGGCGGCGCGATTGAGGAGATATCTCCCGGCGATACGGTGTTCTTTGAACCCAATGAAAAGCATTGGCATGGCGCCACGGCCACGACCGGCATGACCCACATTGCGATTACGCAAAGCGTGAATGGCTCTGGCGTGGAATGGATGGAGCCGGTTCCAGCTGAGGACTACACGGCGTGATGTCCATCTTGTTTCGGAAGGTGGTCATGAGGGCTGTGGTGCCGCTCGCCGTAGCGGCCATGACGTCTTCTGTCGCTCTGGCCCAGTCAGAAACGCCCACACCCGTTCTGCGGTCCGGTGTGGCTCCCGTAATGAAAGGGCCTGCTAAAATCTTCACCGGTGATGTGCAGATACGCATTCTGGCGAAGTCCGAACCCCCAGGCCGGACTTCGGTCGGGCTTGTGACCTTTGCTCCTGGAGCAAGGAGCTTTTGGCATACGCATCCGGCAGGTCAGACGCTGGTTGTGACGCAGGGGTGTGGCTGGACCCAGCAGGAAGGTAAAGCACCAGTGCGCATCTGTGCGGGCGATACGGTCACTGTACCTGCTGGCGTTCGGCATTGGCACGGGGCGGCCGCGGACAGCAGCATGACGCATCTCTCGATTACCGAGAAAGTCGATGGGCGTGACGTGGACTGGCAGGAAGCGGTCAGTCCTGCCGATTACCACGGGCCACTGGCAAAACAATGAGCCCCGACAGCCATGCTGGCAACAAGGCCCATGGTGCGGGCGTGCAGTCTTCCCTGCAGGCTGCCAGCTTAACCCGTCGGTCCGTTGCCGCAGGAGCCGCATGGCTTCTGGCGTTGCCTTCACAGGGCATGGCGGAGGACACGCAAATCCCTATCGGATCGACCCATATTCATGAAGGAGGCCTCATGGCCAAGGAACCAACCGCCGCACGTGAAGCGTTCGGCGATATCGCTCCCCAACTCGCGGAAATCTCCGACAAAGTGCTGTTTGGAGAAGTCTGGAGTGATCCAACGCTTTCACCGCGTGATCGCAGTCTGATTACGATTTCAAGCCTCATAGCAGGATATCGGCACAATGAGTTGCCCTGGCACATCAAACGCGGACTGGAAAATGGCCTGACCAAGGACGAGATCGCGGCGACGATCACGCATCTTGCTTTCTATTCTGGGTGGCCAACAGCGATGACCGGTCTGAAAGCGCTGCGGGACGTTTTGAAGGACAGGTCTCTCTAAGTTTTTCATAAAATTATTTAAAAAGGACTGTAGAAATGAATCCAACTTACAATTTCAAAGATCAGGTGGCGTTCGTGACTGGCGCAAGTCAGGGGATAGGTTTGGCTGCTGCCAAGGCGTTCGCCATGGCCGGGGCGTCTGTCGTATTGGCCGACGTAGATGAAGCCAAAGTCGTCGATGTGGCTGCTCAACTTGTGTCAGCAGGTCATAAGGCGATCGGTGTCGCTTGTGATGTTTCCGAGGAGGAGCAGATTGCTGCTGCCGTTGAGCGGACTGTCTCGACTTATGGTCGTCTTGATATGGCCTACAACAATGCAGGCATCCAGGTTGCTCCGAATGATCCGGCCGACGCCTCTACGTCGGACTTCGATCGCGTCAACGCAGTCAATATGCGTGGCATCTGGCTTTCGATGAAGCATGAACTCAAGCAGATGCGTAAGCAGGGAAGTGGTGCCATCGTGAACTGTGCTTCGGTTGCCGCTCTTGTCGGAACGCCGGGGTTGGCTGCTTACAATGCGTCCAAGCACGGTGTTTTAGGCATGACTAAAAGTGCCGCGATTGATTATGCGCCGAAAGGTATTCGCATCAACGCCATTTGCCCGGGTACGATTGATACACCCATGGTAGCCGGGATGGATCAGCAACTCATCAAAGATGTTATGCGCTATCAGGTGATCGGACGGCTAGGACGTCCTGATGAGGTGGCGGAAGCAGTGCTCTGGCTGTGCAGTCCGGGTGCCAGCTTTATCATTGGTGTCGGCCTGCCGGTTGATGGTGGATTTACGCTCACCTGATTTCGGTCTGATTGGAGACAAAAAAGTGTTGGTGTAAAAAATCAGGGAAATGATTTAATGAACGAAATCGAGCGTCTACAGGCGATCGAAGAAATCAAGCGGGCGAAAGCCCGTTATTTTCGTGGTATTGATACTGGCCAGCCTGAACTGGTTCGAAGCGTTCTGGCGCAAGATTGTGTGTTGGATTTTCGAGGGTGTTGGATTGATCCACAAACAGGACATGATTATTTTCCAACAATCAATATTGTATTGCGTGGATCAGAACAATGGTCTCCAGAAGGCTTTGCCTCTCTAGGAGTGGTTGCCACTCATCAGAGTGTACATCACAGTTTCAACTGTGACGTCGAGTTTATAAACGATTGTAATGCCAATGTAGTCTGGGCGATGACCGATAGATTATTCTGGCCTGACGGCAAACTTCTGACAGGTCACGGTTATTATTACGAAACTTATAAACAGGACGATGACGGATGGAAGATCCAGACACTCTGGGTTGAACGTCTGTTTGTAGAGAAATGATAGGAGAAGAGAGAAAATTTTCTCTCTTCTGTCCTTTTGTGAGCGTCAGATGCAATACAAAGTGATTTGTTATGACGCCGTTTTTTAATCTGTTTGCGTCACTTTAGTGTCGTGACAGTCTGGCTGTTCCAACAGCAGCGATAGTTGCGCCTGCGAGAATGATAGCGCTGGCCCCAAATGTTGCCTGGTACCCGATCATATCGAAAAGGATGCCTCCAGAGGTTGCACCGAGCGTGATGGCGAGCTGGACAACGGCGACCATCAACCCACCACCGGCTTCGGCGTCATGCGGTAATGTACGCGCAAGCCACGTCCACCATCCGACGGGAGCAGATGTCGAGAAGAAGCCCCATGCGGTCAAAATCAATGCTACGAGCAGAACTGATTTGCCGGAGACAATCAAAAGAATGGCAAGCCCCATCATAATGAGGGGTACTGTAACAAGCGTAGGATAAACGGTGGTTTTTAGAGTGTTGCCAATAAGCAATGTCCCTACAAAGCCAGCTAGTCCCATCAAAAGAAGAATGATGGACAGGTTTGAGACAGATATGTGAGCGCTCTCTTCAAGAAACGGTCTGACGTAGGTGAAAAGAGTAAATTGCCCCATAAAAAAGAGACTCACGGCAAGCATGCCAATAACGACAACAGGGCGTTTGAGTAAACCAAAGACGCTTCCGGATACATCGCTTTTTTGAGACGACATTGAAGGCAGACTGAGCATTTGCCAGACCAGCACGATAGCGCCGATGGGCACGACGCAGAAAAATGCACCGCGCCAGCCAATTAACCCTCCAAGAAAACTGCCCGCGGGTGCGGCAATCACAGTTGCCAGTGCATTTCCGCCATTCAGAATCGCCAGGGCACGGGGAACATGATGATCTTCAACAAGACGCATCGCAGTCGCTGCGGACATGGACCAGAAGCCGCCGATGACAACCCCGATCAGCGCGCGTCCAAGCATGAAAATCTCGTAATTGGGCGCAAGGGACACAACCGTTCCTGAGATAATCATGACGCCAATCAGACCCAGCAAAAGGGTTTTACGATCCAGCCCCTTGCTCAAAGACGATATGAAAAGGCTTGTGATGACGGCAAAGGCGCCTGACACTGAGATAGCCTGTCCTGCCTGACCTTCGCTGATGTGCAAATCCTGAGCGATAGGGGTGAGCAGACTAACAGGCATAAATTCTGAGGCGACCAGCGCAAAGGCTCCGAGTGACATCGCCAACACGGCGCTCCATGAGCCTTCCTGTGCTGTTGGTTCCTGCATGTCAGCAGTAGGGTTTTCAGAAAGATGTTTCATTAAATCCCAATAATTGAAAACATGGAAATTCTCTCAGCTCACGTTCCCAAAAGCCTGACACTGATCGCAGAATGTCGTGGGAGGAGGGGAGCGTAGAGAGGCTCTCGGGAGTCAATAAAGGCCGCGATATTGAAAAACTAGTCGTCTGAAAATAATTATCGTCATGAGAGAAATTCATAAATAAGCGGCGGGAAACACCTGGGGTTCCTAATCCTGGCTATAAAATGTTTCCAGATTGGGCGTTGCATGGGCTTTATAGTAGTGATGTTGTGATATTCGTAAGTCAGTTCTGTTTTATTCTAACAACCACTCTCATTTTCTGAGATGAGCGCTTTGGATAACGGGATCCTGACGCATTTCTTCGAGGAAAAGGGCAAAGGGCATCAGGTTTTCATGATGTCGGGGAAAGCATAACCGATAGCCATTCCAATGAGGACACCAGTCTTCGAGCACTTTGACCAGGCGGCCGTCTGCAATATATTTTTCGGCCATAATCTCTGGCATATGCGCCAGACCTACACCGTCTAAACAAGCGTCCCTAACTGGGAAAATACTATTGAAAATGAGTGGTCCGTCAGTCCGGACTTTGAGGTCGTGGCCATTTTTCTCGAATTCCCATGCATAAATGCCTCCATGGGTCGGCAGGCGCATCGTGATACATCTGTGCTTAAGAAGGTCGTGGGGGACTTTAGGTTTTGGGTTCTTTTTAAAATAGGATTTTGTACCGACAACAACAAACCGAATATCAGGCGTCAGCGGTATTGAGGCCATCTCTTTGGTCACCTGTTCTCCCAGCCGTATAGCGGCATCATAACCATCGGCCACAATATCGACCAGTTTGAGATCAGCGACAATTTCGATTTTCACACTGGGATATTTTTCAACAAACCGATTAAGTTTCTCACGGAGAATATAGGCGATTGCATCGTCTGTAGCCGTAATACGGATGATGCCACTGGGTTCATTTTTCAAGTGTCCGAGTGAGGCAATCTGGGCTTCGATTTGATCAAAGTGAGGACCGATGTTTCGAATGAGGTGTTCTCCCGCACTGGTAGATGTCACACTCCGTGTCGTACGGGCGAGAAGACGTAAACCGAGACGCTGTTCAAGCAGTCGGACCGTATGACTCAGAGCTGATTGCGATACGCCAAGTTTAGCAGCAGCTTTCGTAAAGCTCTTTTCTCGGGCTACGGCTATGAAAGCCTGAAGATCGTTCAGGTTCTCGCGCGACATATTCGAAGATCCTTTTTTCCAGTCATAGGAGAAAAATTTATAGTGAAAGGTGTTTCCAGTTTATGTCTCAGTAGGTTTTCGACGAATGTTGGATACCATATCGCAACCAGAGCATGCCGCCTGGAAGCGTTTCAGAAGACAGCAGAGTCAAGATCTGACCTTCGGCCGGCTGATCCCCGGATTTTCCCGGGTATTCGAAGATGCTTGGTTCTCCGGACAGTCCATCCAGTCCAGGATATACAAGAAGACTGATCTCATCGATCAGGTTGGCCTTCAAAAATAGGCCGTTAGTGATGCCGCCGCCTTCGACCAAGAGAGATGTTACGCCAAAATGGCTCCGAAGATCTTCCATCGCTTTCTGAAGGCCATTTTCACCGCTGGCGGCAAAGAGATATGAAACGCCACAGGCACGAAGACGCGAAAGATAGCTATCTGGTACATCGTAGCCAAGGATGGCCGTTGCATGATCCCCATCAATTTCGTCAGATGCATAGGTGCGTCGGCCGTGTAGATCCATTACGATGGCCAGATGTCTTCCTTTGCGTTCTCCCAAAAAGGGGACACGTGGCCATTCACGTGTTTGGACGTCGGCGGCTGGCCAAGGTGCCAGGCCTGTGATTTCGTCCATGGTGTGTCGTCCGACCAGCCATGCCGGTGCATCCATCTTTGAGGCCGTTTTTTCGTAATGCCCCATCAACGCTGATCGCGAAATGTTTTTTGCGGGCGCTGTCCAGCGCTTCGTTTGCAGGCGACCATCAATGGATGTGATCATGTGGCAAATTATTCTGGGACGCATTCAAGGGCTCTTTTGTAATAGCGGACGTAAGTCGGGAAATAAATCGTATCGCTTTTTATTTTTGATCGTGTCTCAGTCGCTTTAAAAGACGTCCGTTCAGGCATTCTTGCAATAGCCGACGTGATAAAATAGTTCGTTCTCAAAATGCTGGTGCATATCTGAGCGTAACCTATTTCTTGTGCTTCCACCATGCAAACAGTCGATCATTCGAGACTTCGCTTACTACACACCTAATAATCGGACTAGATACCAAAAATATATGATGGTCATGAGGATGATTCATTAATGGAGTTAATCAGATTTCCTGAAAGCAGATGGATTGCATTGATGTGTTACGATAGCAGCACTGCGCCTGATCCCTGTTCTCTCAAATGGTCATTGTCATTGACAAGTGGGCAGTCTTCCCGAGATAGACATCCACAGCCAATACATTTGTCGATGTGATCGCTAAGTCTATTCAGTCTTTCAATCCGCTCCTTCAACATTACTTTCCATAACGCAACCATGTGGCTGACGTCCGTTGCAGTCAATTTTTGCGTAGCGGGAAATGGTGCCAGAAGGGTCAGGATTTCCGCGAGACTTATGCCCAGGCCTTGCGCAGTTTTAATCAATGAAACACGTCGCAAAACATCCCGCGCGTAGCGCCGTTGATTGCCCTGAGTGCGAATGGAACAGATCAGACCTTTGGCCTCGTAGAAATGCAGGGTCGAGACCGCAACCCCACTTCTCTGCGCAACTTCTCCCACACTGAGATATGCGGCAAGCTTGGTCTTCATGGTATTTTCTTTCTTGACCTCAAGTTAGCTTGAGGTTTTATACAGTCTGTCAGCCTGCCTTTACAAGGCTCCCGATCCTGAAAAAGGTCGGGTTTCGTTCATGGGGAGATGTCACGGTTTTGAACGCATCTCCGATCGTATTCTGGAAGACTGACGATGTCTGAAACAAGCAAACAGAAAAAAATTGCTCTGGTAAGTGGAGCGAATAGAGGCATTGGCCTGGCCATTGCAATCGGTCTTGCCCAGCAGGGCGTGACTGTGCTGATGGGAACGCGGAATCTTAAGAATGGTGAGGCTGCCTGTGCGCAGCACGGTCAGGAGGGGCTGGATATTCGTCCAGTTGAGCTTGACACAACAGACGATGCGAGTGTTTGGGCGGTCGCCAGCCTCCTAGAGCGCGAATACGGACGGCTTGATATCCTTGTCAACAATGCAGGTATCGGTCTGGATTTTGTTCCAGATTTGTCCGTTGTTGAACGCATGGAGCAAACCCTGCAACTCAATGTGACAGGGACGATCAGACTCACAGACGCATTGCTGCCGCTCCTTGAGGCT
>Ga0157365_10000738_pt1 | contig 13938 bp, 11 predicted proteins | sample AttsexASBM3_FD_111478 | JGI IMG/M metagenome (GOLD analysis project Ga0157365, IMG submission 111478) | Fungus gardens microbial communities from leaf cutter ant in Ribeirão Preto, State of São Paulo, Brazil - Atta sexdens ASBM3 | ecosystem: Host-associated > Fungi > Mycelium > Unclassified ... | reverse complement strand
CCCCGACAAGATCGGCCATAACGCGGCGCATGTGGGCTTCGTCCACCCCCATCAGGATCGCATCATCGAACATGTCGCGCAGCACCTGCCGGGCCTCATCCAGGTTTTCCTGCAGAACCCGCAGCTTTTCCGTGCAGGTGACGGGCGTGCCGTCCGTCTGCGGCCAGGGCACGACCTGCGCTTCAAGCGTGCTCATGGCGTGGTCGCCCTGGGAGCGTCATGGTCGCCGTGTGTCGCGGCCTGATTGGCGCGCGTCATGGTGTCCGTGACCGAAAAGATGAATTTGCTGAGCAACTGTTCCAGACTGATCGAACCCTGTGTCTGGGTGATCGTGGCGCCGGATTTCAGGGTCTGGTCGTCGCCACCCGGGGACAGCGCGATATATTTTCCGCCCAGCAGGCTGTCGCTGGTGATGATCGCCCCCGTGTCGCGCGGCAGCACGATGTCGGGGCGGACGGAAAACGAAACCTGGGCGCGGAAGCTTTTCGGATCCACCCGTTCGGCGGTCACGTGCCCGACAGACACACCGGCCAGCTTGACGTCGGAACCGACCGTCAGCCCGTCAATGTGATCGAACACGGCATTAAGGGCATAACCTTCGACCGTGTGGCGATTCTTGCCGACAACGGCCGCGACCAGCAGCCCCAGAAGGGCCAGCAATATGACAAGACCCGCAACCAGTTCGCCGACGGCCCGCGGCTTTCCTGCTGTCGTGGCGACGTTCATGGACCCAGTGCTCCCGGAAAAAACCGACCCGGCTTCAGCCCTATAGCGCCACGCGACACCTTGCAAGCCGAGGGGGTGCGATCCCCCCCTCAGGCGTCGGGGGTCCATGCCTCGTAATCGCTGGTCGAACGCGCGCGACGTCCGCCACGTGCGGGCGTGCCGGGCGGGTTATAGGCTGCAGGCGTGCCTGTCATGTTGGCCTTGGGCGGCAGTTGCCAGCCCTTGCGCGCGCTCTGGGGAATCGGCGCGTCTTCCACGTGATGCAGCCAGTTCCACCATTCAGGCGGGACAGAGGATGCGTCCTCGCCCTTGTGATAGATGACCCAGCGTTCGTGCCGCCGCAGACCGCCGCCCACGCGTGAAGGAGTGCGGGACTCGTAATAGGGCCGGCCGTCGGCATCCTTGCCGACCAGACGACCCTTGAACATCGTGTGAAAGCGGGTGCCGAAGTTTGCCATGTCAGAAGCTTAGGACTCTTTGACACCTCCGGTCCATCCCCCCCGTCCCGGATCGGCAAGGCCGCCACGATCACAAGAAAGAGAACAGGCGCGGTCTGACAGGTGGTGAAACTTATCCCCCATATCCACAATATACAGTGGTTTGTATAGCCGCAGGCCCCCAACATGCAGCTTTCGTGCGCCCTTCATGAGTCATAGGATCGACAGCATGACAGCCCGAACCCACTGGAACGGCGTGCGGATGCGCGCCACCCATGTTGCCGCGACACCGGATGAAGACCCGCTGACCCGGGTGGTTCTGCCGGCCGACTGGGATGACAGCGCCGCGGCGGCCCTGCTGGAACTTCACGCCGCCGATGGCCCGTTGGGGCGCGAGGGGCTGAAGCTGGCGCACGCGGCCGCGCACTGGATCGACCCGCTCGACGGTCACGACCTGCCGGTGCGGTCACTGTCTTATATGTTGCTGATGCGTCAGGCCGCTCCCGGGGCCAGCGTCTGGCGCGGACTGCATGACCGCAAGCCGTCTTTCATCATCAATCTGGCCGCATTCGTGCGCCCGGGCGAAGGGTTCGGCACCGAGGAATTCGTCGCGGCCCTGAAGCTTTCATGCGCGTGCCTGCGGGTCATAGCGCGCGAAAGCCGCGACCTGCGCAATGGCGAATTGCCGCTGCCCGATGTCCAGCCCCGGCGCGGCAAGGCGGCAAAACAGGCCGCCCGCCCTGCCCCCGAGGAACCGGCGCCGCTGCCGCCCCCTGTGGCGGACCTGCTGCTGACGAACCTCGATGCGTGCCTGGCCGGGCTGGGGCTGGATTACGACTCGGACGCGGCGCGGGATGCGGCCTGCTGCATCACGGCGCTGGCAACACTGGTCGCGCATGCGGGCTGCGGGGCGGAAGACGTGCCGCTGCCGCCGCAGCGCTCGGTCGTGCCGGGTCTGGCCGCTATTGCACGGGCCGTGTGGCGCGATGCCGCCGTGCCCACCGACACGCCGCTGGCGCGCATCGAAACCGGGTTTTCCACCCCCGGCCCGATCGACGCCCTGCTGGGTGTGGAGGCCTGCGGGCTGGGGCCGGCTTTTTCGCCCCTGCGGCAGGACGGGTCGCTTTCGCTGTCCGCACGGGCGCGGCTGGCGGCGCGCGCGCTGTCGCCCGAGGCTGCCTTCGCGCTGAGCCTTGCGGGCGAGACCGTGTTGCCGCTGCCATCGGCCGGGGCGCATCTGGCAATGCACAAGGCGCTGGCCGGATTCGTCGATCGGCTGCCCGCCCGGCCGGAACCGTCGTCGCTGTCGTTGCGCGCGCGCCTGACGACCGAGCGCGGGGCCCATCGCCCCCTGCCCGACCGCCATGGCGGGTTCACGCAAAAGGCCAGCATCGGCGGCCACAAGCTGTTCCTGCGCACTGGCGAATATGAAGACGGCACACTGGGCGAAATCGCGCTGACCCCGGCGCGGGAAAGCCCGATGGTGCGCGGGCTGATGGAATGCTTCAGCCAGGCCGTAAGCATCGGCCTGCAATATGGCACGCCGCTGGATGCGTATGTCGAGGCATTTGCCTATACCCGTTTCGGCGCTGGCGGCACGGTCGAGGGCGACACGGTTGCCTCTTATGCCACGTCGCTGCTTGACTATGCCTTCCGCGCCCTTTCGGATGCCTATCTGGGGCGGCGTCTGCCCGACTCTCCGCATCAGGATGCGACAGAAGACCGGGTTCCGATGCTGCCGCTGGACCTGCCCGAGACCCCGCCCGAGCCCGGACGCAAAGGCACGAAGCTGCGCCTTGTGGGCTGACATGACCATGACAGGATTTTCGATATGACCGAGACTACACCCGCCGCCCGCCTTGCCGATCTGGGCATTACGCTGCCCACGCCGGCGGTGCCGGTCGCCAATTATGTCGCGACCGTCCGCACCGGATCGACGCTGGTTGTGTCGGGCCAGTTGCCACTGGTTGACGGCGCGCTGCTGGCAACCGGCAAGCTGGGCGGTGCTGTCGATGTCGAAACCGGCGTGGCGGCGGCCCGGGCCTGCATGATCAACGTGATCGCACAGGTTGCCGCCGCGCTGGACGGCGACCTGACACGCGTGCGCCGCGTCGTGCGGCTTGGCGGCTTCATTGCCTGCACGCCCGATTTCACCACCCATGCCGCGGTGATGAACGGCGCGTCGGATCTGGCGGTGGCCGTGTTCGGCGATGCCGGCAAGCACGCGCGTTCGACCATCGGTGTGCCCTCCCTGCCGCTTGACGCCGCGGTCGAGGTCGAGGGCCTGTTCGAAATCGACTGATCCCCCTCCGGCTGCGGGGACGCCATACCCCGCAGCCGCATGGCCCCTGGCGCAGGACGGGAGTATCTTGGCGCAATGTCAGAATGGTCCGTCTCTCTCCACCCCGATATTCACGCCATCCCCGCGGCCGAGTGGGATGCCTGTGCCGGTGACGACAACCCGTTCGTCAGCCATGCCTATCTCTCGGCGCTGGAGGACAGCGGCTCAGCCTCGGCGCGCACGGGCTGGATGCCACGGCACCTGAAGCTGATCGACCCGATGGGGCAGACGGCGGCGGTCGTGCCGCTTTATCTGAAATCGCATTCCTGGGGCGAATATGTGTTCGACCAGTCGTGGGCGCGGGCCTTTGAACAGGCGGGCGGGCGCTATTACCCCAAGATGCAGGCCGCCGTGCCCTTCGCCCCGGTGCCCGGCCCCCGGCTGCTGCTGCGCCCCGACGACACCACCCCGCCCGAAGTGATCGTTGCGGCCCTGGGCGATGCCATGCGCCAGGTGTGCGGTGAACTGGACCTGTCATCGGCGCACGTGACCTTCTGCAGCGCGCAGGAACGCGCCCTTCTGGCCGAACATGGCTGGCTGGCGCGCACGGGCATGCAGTTCCACTGGCACAACCGCGATTATCGCACATTCGACGATTTTCTGGACACGCTGGCGTCGCGCAAGCGCAAGGTTCTGCGGCGTGAACGGCGCGATGCCAACGGCTGCGGGCTGGTGTTCCGCACCGTGCGCGGCGGCGACATCACGCCTGAACTGTGGGACGCGTTCCACGGCTTCTATCTCTCGACCATCGACCGGAAATGGGGCAGCGCCTATCTGACCCCGGAATTTTTCACGATGCTGTCCGAACGGCTGGGCGACCGGGTGGTGCTGATGATCGCCGAACATGACGGCGTGCCGGTTGCGGGCGCACTTAATCTGGTGGGCCGCGACACACTGTATGGCCGCAACTGGGGGTGTGTCGGGGAATGGCCATTCCTGCATTTTGAACTGTGCTATTACCGCGCAATTGATTTCGCGATTGAACATGGTCTGGCCCGTGTGGAGGCTGGCGCGCAGGGCGAACACAAGATCCAGCGTGGTTATGTGCCGGCCGAAACATGTTCGGCGCACTGGATCGACCACCCCGATTTCCGGCGTGCGATCGCGAATTTCGTGGAAGAAGAAGCGGCCGTCCTGCGTGAGGAAATGCAGGAACTGGCCGCCCTGTCCCCCTATCGCCGGGATGAAGCCTGACACCGGCGCGCAGGATTATTGGCTTCCGGCGGAAGGAAGCCGGAAACGGGAAAGGTTTTGTCAACCTTTTGAGCGGTAGTGTCCGGAAGCACTTTCTGGACGACCGGTATGGACAATCCGACTTATATCGCCCTGTCACGCCTGGACACCGCCGACCGCGCCATGTCGGTCGTGGCCAACAACATGGCCAATGCGTCCACCACGGGCTACAAGGCCCAGCATACGCTGTTCAGCGATTATATCGTGCGTCAGACTGGCACCGACACTGTGCGCGGCGGCGGCACCCAGGACTACACGCAGGATCTGGCGACCTATCGTGACCAGCAGCAGGGCGCGATGCAGGCGACCGGCAATCCGCTGGATCTTGCGCTTGGCGGCAACGGCTATTTCTCGATCCAGACACCGAATGGCGTCCGCCTGACGCGGGCGGGCCGGTTTGAACGCATGCCGGACGGCACGATCACCGATGAAAGCGGCCAGCCCCTGCTGGATCGCCTCGGTCAGCCGATCCGCCTGCAACCGACGGACAAGACCATCACCATCAGTGGCGACGGGACGATGACCACCGAAAACGGCGTTGCGGGTTACATTGGTGTGGTCGAAGCCGATGATCCGAACATGCTGCAATCCGAAGGTGGCCGTCTTTTCAGTGCGCGTTCGGGAACACGCCAGAGCACGGCGCCCAAAATTGCGCAGGGCATGATCGAGGGCAGCACCGTGCAGTCGATGTCGGAAATGACGCACATGCTGCAGATCCAGCGCGATTATCAATCCGTCATGCAGTTTGTCGAAAACGAAGGCAAACGCGAACAGAACGCCATCGACAAGATCGCCCAGGTCCAGGCCTGATCCCGCCCTTCCACAAGGAACAGAACCATGCGCGCACTTGATATCGCCGGCACCGGCATGCAGGCCCAGCAGACGAATGTCGAGACCATCTCGAACAACATCGCCAACATGTCCACCACCGGCTATAAGCGCCGCCGGGCTGAATTCCAGGATCTGATCTATCAGAACCTGCGACGCGTGGGCACGACAAGTTCGGACACGGGCACCATCGTGCCTTCGGGCGCGCAGGTGGGTCTGGGCGTGAAGACTGCCGCGATTTATGCCATCAATGAACAGGGCAACCTGTCCCAGACCAGCAACAGCCTGGATTTTGCCATTCAGGGCAACGGATATTTCCAGGTAAGCCTGCCATCGGGCGAGACGGCCTATACGCGTGACGGCACATTTTCCCTGTCCAATTCCGGGCAGATCGTGACGGCTGATGGCTATCCGCTGTCGCCGCCGATCACTGTGCCGAATAATGCGGAATCCATCTCCGTCGATACATCGGGCCAGATTCAGGCCACCATTTCCGGCCAGACCACACCGCAGATCCTCGGCCAGATCCAGCTGGCCGATTTCCCCGACCCCAATGGCCTCGACGCCATGGGGCAGAACCTGTTCACCCAGACCGAGGCTTCGGGCAATCCGATCACCGGCAGCCCGACCAGTGTGGGATATGGCAGTGTTCAGCAGGGATATGTCGAAACATCGAACGTAAATGTCGTGACCGAGATCACCGATCTGATCACGGCCCAGCGTGCCTATGAAATGAACAGCAAGGTCATCACGGCATCGGACCAGATGATGCAGACCCTGACCAACCTTCAGTAAGAGCCCGCCCGTGCGTCGTACCCTCACAGTTCTGATCCTGCTGTCGGCCGGATACTGGCCGAGTGGCGTCGGGCACGCCGCAACAGTGCGCCCGCACATCACGATTGCCGCACGCCATGTGCTGTTGTCAGACATTTTCTCGGACGTTCCGGCAGCGGTCGATTGCGAACTGGGCGACGCCCCCGCACTGGGTGCGCACTATACCATGAGTGCCGCGCAGCTTTCGGCGATTGCCGCGCAATATGGCATCGACTGGACCAATGCCAGCCACCTTCAGGGCGTGGTCGTCACACGCAGCAACCGCACCCTGGGCGCTGATGCCATGACGGCGGTGATGACACGACTTCTGACGGACCGTGGCATGCCGGCCAATGCCTCGCTGCATATCAACGGGTTTCCGGCCGTCATGGCGCCGGTGGATTTCACCGGGGAGCCCACCCTGATCCGGCTGGATCTGAGCGGCACCCGACAAGACCATTTTGCGGCAACGTTCTCGGTGCCCGGCGACGACGCCCCGACGACGCTCCATCTCTCGGGCTTTTACGAGGCTTCTGCCGCGGCACTGGTCGCCCGCAGGACAATCCTGGCCGGCTTGCCCGTCACGACCGACGCGTTTGAAATCCGTCAGGTTCCCGCACGGCAGATTCCCGAGGGCGCCCTGCCGCCTTCGTCTGATATCGACGGTCTGGTGGCCACCCGGACGATCCCGGCCGGGCAAACCGTGCTGACAGCCGAACTGGAACACCCCGTGACAATTCGACACGGAACGCCGGTGGTTGCGGTCTATACGGTGGACAATCTGCGGATCACAGCTTCCGGCATCGCCATGGACGACGGGGGCATCGGCGATATCGTTCATGTCGCAAATCCCTCCACCCGCACGCAGGTGGTCGGGACAGTGATCGACCATGCGCTGGTGTCGATTGCCCCGGGAATGACAGCAACCCCCCTCAGCCCGCAAACCGCGGCCACCATCGGGCGGGGCGGACACGCACCGCTCTGATCGGCCCTTTCTGCCCCGACACAACGGAACAATCGTGAATGCGCGTCCCTCTGGTTCTTTTTGCCTGGCTTCCGGCCTGCCTGATACTGACGGGCTGCAACACGCTGGGCACCCTGTCCGAGGTCGGGCGGCCGCCGCGCATGACCGCGCTGCACGACCCCACATCGGACGTCAATTATCGCCCGGTGACGATGCCCATGCCGCCACTGCAACCACCCCCCAGTGAACTGGCAAGCCTGTGGCGTCCGGGCAGCCGGGCCTTTTTCAAGGACCAGCGGGCGGCACAGGTCGGCGACCTGATCACGATTCTGGTCGAGATCGACGACAACGCAACGCTGGTGAACGACACGACAGCGGCACGCAGCAACAACCAGAGCATGGGAATCCCCAACCTGTTCGGGGTGAAGCAGAAGATCGTCAGCCATCTGACGGGTGCAAATTCGTTTTCGACGACCAGCAACGATGGCAACACGGCCACTGGCCAGATCACACGCAACGAGGCGATCACGCTGAGCCTTGCGGGAACGATCACGCAGGTTCTGCCCAACGGAAATTTTGTTGTGATTGCGAAACAGGAAGTTCGCGTCAATTCCGAATTGCGCGAACTGACGGTCAGCGGCATCGTACGCCCGCAGGATATTACGGCCGACAACACGATCTCGCATGAAAGAATGGCGGAAGCCCGCATTTCCTATGGCGGCCGTGGTCAGTTGAGCCAGATTCAGACGCCGCGCTATGGGCAGCAGATTCTGGATGCAATCCTGCCGTTCTGACGCATGGCCTCCCGGTGTGGGCGGTTGTGCCGGTTACTGGTGCGCGTCACTATGTGTCAAACTGAAACATAAGTAAATTTAACCAGTATTTTGGATAAAAAGTCTCGTCCGAAAGAAACTCGACGTCCAGAATTTCGACGCGGGTTGCGCACCCGGATTTAATCGCTGGTGACCTTAATAAAGATTCACACAGACCGATAGAAACGGCTGTTTTATGTCCGCGCAGCGCGTTAAGAAACGGTAATATCAGCCGGTCTGTCCCCTCGACACGTTCTCGGCGCTTGTTTTATGTCCGGTTTATGTATTTTTATGTCTACGGGGCCGCGCGCCCTCTTCCTGCGACACGTTTGATACAGACGGACAGATATCAACCCATGCACGATCTCATATACCGGACCGGGCACCAGCCACCATGAACGCCATTGTCATAACGGCGCTCAAGCGGCCATACACCTTCGTCGTCCTTTCGATCCTGATCGTGGTGTTCGGGATCATGTCGGTGCTCAAGACACCCACGGACGTGTTCCCCAACATCAAGATCCCGGCGATTGCTGTGGTCTGGACCTATGGCGGCCTTCTGCCCGAAGAGTTCGCAGGTCGAATCATTTATAACTACGAACAGGGCGTGACCTCGACGGTCGAGGGAATCGAGCACATGGAAGCCGATTCCTATTACGGCCGAGGCATCGTGAAGATTTTCTTCCAGCCCGGAACGGATATCGGCTCGGCCGAAGCCGACGTGACGGCCATTTCGCAGACGGTGCTGCAGCAGATGCCGGAACATATTCCGGCACCGATGATCATGAAGCTCGAAGCCTCGAGCGTGCCTGTGATCTCGCTGAAGCTGACATCGGACAAACTTACGCCCTCTGACCTGTTCAAGCTGGCACATATTCGTGTGCGAACGCTGCTTGTGACGGTGCCTGGCGCGATCGTGCCGCATCCTTATGGCGGCATGGACAATTTCGTCATGGTGGCGCTGAGCCAGACGCAGCTTCGGGCGCATCACCTGTCTGCCATGGACGTGCAGAATGTTCTGGATCACCAGAACGTTGTGCGACCGGCCGGTGACCAGAAGATCGGCGCGACCGACTGGATGGTGCAAACCAACGCGACGCCCCACACGATGGAGGAAATCGGGAATATCCCGGTCAAGCGCGTCGGGAATTCAGTGATCTATATCCACGATCTGGGCGAAGTCTATCGTGGTGGGCATCCGCAGACGAACCTTGTGCTGGTGAAGGGTCGCCAGGCTGTCATCATGGTTGTGATGAAAAGCGGCGAGGCCTCGACGCTGGATGTCGTCAGTGGCGTGAAGGCCCTGATGCCACGCCTGCAGGCGGTGTTGCCGTCCAGCGTGCACATCAGCATCCTGTCCGATGCGTCGGAGTTCGTGAAGGACTCGATCAAGGACGTGGTGCGTGAAATGGTCACGGCCGCGTTCCTGACCGGCATCGTCGTGCTGCTGTTCCTGGGGTCGTGGCGGTCCACGCTGATCATCGCGACGTCGATCCCGCTGGCAATCCTGTGCTCGATCATTTCGCTGAACTGGGCAGGGCAGACCATCAACGTCATGACGCTGGGTGGTCTGGCGCTGGCCGTCGGTATTCTGGTCGATGACGCCACCGTCATGATCGAGAACATCGACACCCATCTGGAAATGGGCAAGGAGCTGGAAGTCGCGATCATCGATGCGGCGAACCAGATCGTCATCCCGACCTTCGTGTCCACCACCTGCATCTGTATCGTGTGGCTGCCGCTGTTCACGCTGAGCGGTGTGGCGGGCTGGCTGTTCATGCCGATGGCCGAAGCCATCATCTTCGCCATGATCGCGTCCTTCATCCTGTCGCGGACCCTCGTGCCGACGATGGCGAAGTTCCTGCTGGCAGGGCATGTAGTGCCGCATCAGCACGGTCATGCCGTGCATGAAGACAAGCCGGTGGGGCCGCTCGGCCGTTTCCAGAAGGGTTTCGAGCGCGGCTTTACCACGTTCCGCGAGAGCTATTCCGGGTCGCTGACACGGGCCGTGGCCAATCGCGGGCGGTTTGTCGGCGTGTTCATGGGCATTTCGGTGCTGTCGCTGGTGCTGTTCGCGGTGGAGGGGCGTGACTTCTTCCCCGAGATCAAGTCCGGGCAGTTGCAGATGCATTTCCGTGCGCCGCTGGGCACCCGGATCGAGACGGCCGGCCGCATTGCCGCCCTGGTCAGCGATCGCATCCGCGAGCTGCTGCCCAACAAGGTTGACGACGTGGTCAGCAATTGCGGTCTGCCGGAAGGCCCGCATAACCAGGCCTTCATTCCGACGCCCACCGTCGGCACGCAGGATTGCGACCTGACGATCACGCTGACGGAAGACGAGGCACCTGTCTGGGATTACCGCAAGATTCTGCGCAAGGGTCTTTCGGCCAGCTTCCCCGGCACGCAGTTCACGTTCCAGCCGGCTGACCTGACGGCGCAGATCCTGAACTTCGGTTCGCCCTCGCCCATCGATCTGAAGATCACGGGGCCGGACCTGCGCAAGGATTATGCCTACGCGCTGAAGCTGACGAACCAGCTGAAGCTTGTGTCCGGCGCCACCGACGTGTCGCTTCAGCAGACGATGCAGACGCCGACCCTGTTCATCAGCGGTGACCGCAGCTTTGGTCAGGCTACGGGTGTGACTGCGGGCGATCTTGCCGACAACGAACTGATGACGCTTTCGGGCAGTTCGACCGTGGACCCGCAATACTGGTTCGACCCGGAAACGGGTGTGACGTTCCAGTTCAACACCTATGTCTCGCAGGATCAGCTGACGCACTATAACGACCTGCTGACGATCCCTGTGGACAAGGGGGATGGCGACCAGAACGGCAAGAACATGCAGTTGCTGGGGGCCATGGGCAGCGTGAATGCCATCGGCACCCCGGGCGAGGTCTCGCACTACAACTCGATGCCGGCGTTCGACATCTATGTCTCGTCGCAGGACACTGACCTTGGGTCCGTGCTGGCGGGCGTGAAGAAGGTGGTGGATGCGTCGAAGGCAGACCTGCCGCGCGGCGGGGCCGTGGACATCGAGGGTCAGGCGACGACGATGCGCAGCGCGTATATCCAGCTTGTCGGAGGTCTCGTGGTCTCGATCGGGTTGATCTATCTGCTGATCGTGGTGAATTTCCAGTCGTGGCTGGACCCGTTCATCATCATCACCGCGTTGCCGGGTGCGCTGGCGGGCATCGCCTGGAGCCTGTTCTTGACGCATACGCACCTGTCCGTGCCAGCCCTGACGGGCGCCATCATGTGCATGGGCACTGCAACCGCGAACTCGATCCTGGTTGTGTCCTATGCCCGTGAGCGGCTGGAGATCCATGGCGATGCGCTGAAAGCTGCGGTGGAGGCCGGTTATGGCCGTATCCGTCCGGTGATCATGACCGCGTCAGCCATGATCGTGGGCATGGTGCCGATGTCGATCAGCAATTCGCAGAACGCCCCGCTGGGCAAGGCCGTGATCGGCGGCCTTATCGTGGCGACGTTCTCGACCCTCATGTTCGTGCCTTGCGTTTACGCAATTGTTTACAACCGTTCTTCCCGCACCAAGGAGTCTGTCTGATGGCTGGCCGGTCACGCAAAATCTATCTCGTGGCTGGGGGGGGGCTGTTCGCCCTCCTGGTCGGTGTCCAGATCGTCGAACGTGTTGCGGCACCGGGCAAGCTGCACGCTGAAACGCTGGCCGACGCGGTGCCTGATGTGTCGGTGATTTCGCCCAAGGCGGCACCGAAGACGACGGAGTTGACGCTGCCGGGCAATATCGATGCCTGGTATCAGGCGCCGATCTATCCGCAGGCTTCGGGCTATGTGAAGATGTGGTACAAGGATTACGGCGCGGAGGTTAAGGCGGGCGATGCGCTGGCTGAGATCAATGCGCCCGGCCTTGATGCCCAGTATGCACAGGCGAAGGCTGACTTCGCTGCCGCGCAGGCGAAATATCACCTGGCGCAGGTCAGTGCGGACCGCTGGCACGCCATGTCCAAGTCGCAGGCGGTGTCGGGTCAGTCGGTCTCGGTGGCTGAAGCGAACCTGAAATCAAGCGAAGCGGACATGGAAGCCTCGCAGCACAATGTCGATCGGTTCGAGGCCCTGGAGAAGTTCAAGACCATCGTTGCCCCGTTCGACGGGATCGTGACATCGCGCAACATCAACGTTGGCGATTATGTCAGCAGTGGCGGCGGCGAGCACGGCTCCAACGGCGATGCGGACCAGCTTTTCACGGTGGCGGACACGCACAAGATGCGCTTGTTCGTGAACGTGCCTGAAGTGTTCTCGTATGTGCTCAAGCCCGGGGTGACGGCGAACGTCACAGTTCCGCAGTTTCCGAACCGCACGTTCAAGGCCGACTTCCTGACCATCGCAAAGGGCTACGACCCGAACACCCGCACGGCGGTCAGCGAGTTCACGATTCCGAACGACAACCATGACGTCTGGCCGGGCAGCTTTGCCTCGGTCCGTCTGACGGCACCGACGACGCCGGGGGTTTATGAAATTCCGACGGCAACGCTGGTATTCATGGAGCCGGGCATGCAGGTGGCCGTTGTGGACAAGGACGACCGCGTCCATTTCCACAACATCAAGGTCGGCCGCATGGCGGATGCCTCGACCGAGGTGACGGACGGCATTACGCCGGACGACCGCATCATCAACAATCCGCCCTCCGATCTTCTGGAAGGCGAGAAGGTTCATGTGGTTGTTCCGGCGAAGGGGTATGACGCGGAAGAGGTGATCGAAGAATGATGATCGCCGCTTTGCGCCGGACGTTGATGTCCGGCGCCGCCATGCTGTCGCTTGCCGGACTGTCGGCGTGCGACCTGGCGCCCACCTATCATGCGCCGCAGTTCATTGTTCCGGCGAACTGGCAGGGTCAGGGGGCGTTCGGCGTTGCCAACCCCTCCGACGCGCAGTTGCCGTCCGACTGGTGGACGCTGCTGCATGACCCGCAACTGAACGCGCTTGAAACCAAGGCCATGGCGGAGAACGCCGACCTTCAGGCTGCGTCCGAGCGTTTTGTGCAGGCGCGTTCAATGGTCATGAGCGTGCGGTCCGACCTGTTGCCGCATTTCGGGCTGGCCTTTGGTGCGTCGGACAACAAGCAGTCGGCTGACAGCCTGTTCCGCTACAAGGGTGCGCAGATCCAGACGGACGAGTTCTATGGCGGCCTTGCGTCGTGGGAGCCGGATTTCTGGTCCAAGATCCGCAATCAGGTGCGCATGGCGAAATACACGGCGCAGGAACGTGCCGCGCAGTTTGCGGGTGCACGTCTGAGCCTTCAGTCGGAACTGGCGACGGATTATGTGGCACTGCGGGCCTATGACGCGCAGAACGCGATCTATAATCAGGCGATTGCGTATTACACCCGCGCGGTGAACGTCACGCAGACGCAGTTGGCCAATCAGGCGGCACCGCGGCTTGATCTGGCCCGTGCGCAGAACCGGCTTTATGTGACGCAGGCTGCGCAGCTTGATCTGGAAGCCGAACGGCAGGTGACAGAGCACGCGATTGCGATCCTGACGAACACGGCGCCCGGCAGCTTCCACATTGCGCCGGTCGAAAAGATGACGTTCACGCGCGTGCAGATCCCTACGGGGATCCCGTCGGACCTGTTGCAGCGGCGCCCCGACGTTGCCGCGGCAGAGCGCGAGATGGCGACGGCGAACCGGCAGATCGGCGTGGCGCGTTCGGCGTTTTATCCGAATGTTTCGCTCAAGGCGAATGGCGGGTTTGACGCGAACGGGTTTGACCTTGCCAATCTGGCAAACAGCATGTGGTCCTATGGTG
>Ga0157365_10000737_pt1 | contig 13942 bp, 13 predicted proteins | sample AttsexASBM3_FD_111478 | JGI IMG/M metagenome (GOLD analysis project Ga0157365, IMG submission 111478) | Fungus gardens microbial communities from leaf cutter ant in Ribeirão Preto, State of São Paulo, Brazil - Atta sexdens ASBM3 | ecosystem: Host-associated > Fungi > Mycelium > Unclassified ... | reverse complement strand
TCCGGGCATGCCGCGGCTCACGCGCGCACGGAACACATGCAGCAGCGCGGGCAGCAGCGTCATGGTGCACAGAAAAGCGATGATCATGCCGATACCGGCAATAAGCCCAAGCTGTGCCACACCAACGAAACTGGTCGGTACGAAGGCGAGGAAACCTGCTGCCGTCGCCAGAGCGGCGACCAGAATCTGATGGCCCGTCTCACGCCCGGTCTCGGCAAGCGCATCGGCTGGGGTCATAGGCTCGCCTGACGGCAGGCGCTGCCCACGAAAACGGACAGAGAACTGGATTGCAAAATCGACGGCAATGCCCACGAACAGCACCGCAAAAGCCACCGAGATCAGATTGAGCTTGCCCACGGCAATGGCGGCAAAGCCGGTGGTCAGCAGCAGACCGATGACCAGCGTGATCAGGATCGGCACGATCACCCGTACGGAACGCACAGCCAGAACCAGCCAGCAGGCCACTAGCACAAGGGACGTCAGCAAGCCGAACCCCATACCATGCGCAACGGTCGAGAACTCCTCGTCACTCAGCTGCACGGGGCCTGTAATCATCGCAATGGCGTTGCCGCTTTTTACGAAAGGCAGGGAATCGATGGCACGACGCATGGCAGCACTTGCCTCGCCGCCCGGCTGGAGCGAACCGAAATCCTCATGCGGCTGGGTCATGACGTACTGGTAATTACCCGCCATGTCGCCCAGCGGACCGGCCAGCAGATTCTGCCAGGACAGGTCCTTGGGGTGACCGCTGGCTGCATCGTGCAGCGCCGTGGCAAAGCCCCGCAGCTCGGGCGTGAAGCTGTCCGGAATATCCTCACCCGCCGAAAGACCTTCACCCAGCAGACCAAGAGCCGTGAAGATACCGCGCGAGGATGGGTCGGCAGAAAGCGTCCCGAGGAAAGGCTGCGCAGCGACAATCGAGTCGAGCAGCGAGCCCAGAACCGGCTTGTCGAGATAGAGCAGCCCGTGATTTTCAAGGAAGGGCGAGTCGTCAGGCAGGCGGACGGTTCGGAAATTCTTGTGGTCGGCACGCAGGATTTTGGCCAGCTCACGCGCCGTGGCGCGCCCCTGCTCGGGCATATCGGCCTTGATGATGGCCACCATCAGGTCGTCATTCTGCGGAAACAGCCTGCTCAGCTCGGCACCACGTTGCTTCCAGGGCAGGTTCGCGGCGAACATCTCGTCGGTATCGGTCGTCACACCCAGACGTTGGGCGGTAACCAGCAGGCTCCCGGCAGTCAGAACCGTAAAGAGGGCGACGATGACAAGGGCACGCCTTGTGCAGAACGAGACGATCGATCCGATGAGATTTGCAAGCATTGACGTGTAATGAACCCTGCCACGGAGAGACGCTTAGGCGTCATGGTCCGGGCAGGTTTAGAGCATTGTTACCCGAATGGGAAACGAGTCACGTCACAGCGTTGTAACAAACGCCTCAGCTACGCGTATTGCGCAGGAAAGCGAGGGTCTCGACACAGGCGGCCGAGGCCTCGCGGCCCTTGTTGTGAACGTCCTTGCGCGAGCGGGCCTGGGCCTGTTCGTCCGTATAGGTGGTGAGCACACCGAAGGAGATGGGCGTCTCGGTAGCCAGCTGGGCCTGCATGATGCCGATTGTCGCGCCGAGGCTGATGAACTCGAAATGCGCCGTATCGCCCTTGATCACGCAGCCTAGGCAGATGACACCCTCATAGGTGCCGGTCTTGGCCAGAGCCTGCGCCATCAGGGGCAGTTCGAACGCACCAGGTGCGTCGAACACATCGACATCGCGAATGCCATGTTCTTCCAGCCATTCGAGCGCACCATCGCGTAGACCATGCGTGACATCCGTATTGAAACGGCTGACCAGCAGAGCGAGCTTGGGCGTAGGGACAAGGGTAAGATCGGGGGCAACGGGGATGGATTTGCTCATGGGGAGATCCTTACTTCTGTATCACTGACTCAACGAGTTCGGGCCAGACATCGCTCAGCTGATGCCCCATCCGGGTCCGTTTGGCATGAAGATAGGCGCGATTGAACGGGTTCGATCCGGCTTCGAGCCGCTCCTGGCTGACCACCTTCAACCCGGCCGCCTCGAGACCCGATACCTTGGTCGGATTATTGGTCAGCAGGGTCAGCGCGTCGACACCGAGAGACTGCAGAATGGCCGCCCCGGCCACCCAGTCGCGCGCATCGCCGGGCAATCCGAGTTCGAGATTGGCCTCGAGCGTATCCTTGCCCTGATCCTGCAGGGCATAGGCACGTATCTTGTTGCCCAGACCGATCCCCCTGCCCTCATGGCCGCGCATATAGACCAGCACCCCGCTGGGTGCGGCGGCGATCCGCTCCAGCGCCTCGCGCAGCTGCGGGCCGCAATCGCAACGCAGCGACCCGAGCGCATCGCCGGTCACGCATTCGGAATGAAGGCGAACCAGTGGAACGCCCTGGCTCGGATCGCCCTTGACCAGAGCAACATGCTCTATGCCATCAGGCGCACGAAAAGCATGGATACGCAGATCGTGCCCGCCATAGATGCTGGGGAGTGCGGCCTCGGCAATACGTTCGACCGCAGGGGGAACCGGCTCGGGTACAATGCTGTCACCCAGCGCCCCGCGACCATGGACACGACACCAGGCAGCGATTTCCTCGATGCTGATCACCGGGATATCGTGACGGGCAGAAAACGCGCGCAGTTCGGGCAGACGGGCCATCGTGCCGTCGGCACTCATCACCTCGCAGATGACGGCTGCAGGATAAAGCCCCGCCAGACGCGCCAGATCGACTGCGCCTTCGGTATGACCGTCACGCGCAAGGGTGCCTTCAGGATGGGCTCGCAGCGGAAAGATATGACCGGGCGTGCTGATATCCTCCGGCTTCGCATCCGGGTGGCCCGCAACCTGAATCGTCCGTGCCCGGTCTGCGGCCGAGATGCCCGTTGTGATGCCGCTTGTGGCCTCGATCGACACGGTGAACGCCGTTCCACGTGGATCATGACCGCGACGGGGCATCATGGGCAGGTCCAGCCGGTCGATCTGCTCGGGTTCGAGCGGCAGACAGATCAGACCGCGCGCATGTACGGCCATGAAGTTGATGGCATCGGGTGTTGCGAACTGGGCCGCAATGACCAGATCGCCCTCGTTCTCGCGCGCCTCGTCATCGACCATCATCACCATACGCCCTTCGCGCATGGCCGTGATGGCCCGCGCCAGCGTATGGGACAGCATCGTGCTCATGACCGTACCCCGTATTTCAGCAGGCTCTCGACATATTTGGCCAGAACGTCGACCTCGACATTGGCCGGATCGCCCTCATGGAGTTCGGAAAGCCCCGTATGATCCCATGTGTGTGGAATGATCATGAGCGCAATGGTGAAAGCGTCATCCTGCACGTCGCTCACCTCGTTGACGGTCAGGCTGACGCCATCGAGGGCGATCGATCCCTTTTCGACCACATAGCCGCGCAAGGCAGCCGGAAGGCGGAAGGTAATATGATGCGATTCACCGACCGAGCGGATCGCCACCAGATGCGCCAGCCCATCGACATGACCCTGTACGATATGTCCGGAAAGACGCGTGGCCGGTGTGCTGGCCCGCTCCAGATTGACACGCGCGCCCGGTTTGAGCCTGCCCAGCGCCGTGCGTGAAAGGGTTTCCGAGCTGACGAAGAAATCAGCAAGCCCCGATGAGTCGTACGCCGCAACCGTAAGACAGACGCCGTTGACGGCAATGCTCTCGCCCAGATCCATATCCGACAGGCCGGTCTCGACCTGAAGCAGGATTGCCTGATCGCGCGGCTCGACAGCACGGATACGACCGATATGTTCGATAATGCCTGAAAACATCAGAAAACAGCCTCGTCAGCAGGAAGAGGACGAACCCCTTCATCAAGAATGAAACGCAAGGGGGTGGGGCCATGAGAAAAGACCCTGTACCGATCGGGGCCATTTCCGGTGGTCTGGATATCCAGCCAGTCATCCCACAGACCGAGCCGCCCGATCTCGCCAAGCAACCCCGGCCCGGCCTCGACCATCGCCCAGTTCACGCCATGATCGGCCAGAAGCGAGGGTATCTCGCCCAGCTCGCGTGAGACGACGACACGAAAGCCGCTGCCGATCATTTTCTCGCGCCATGAATCCGGCAGACGGTTCTGCCTGTCGCATACGACGACCAGTCGTGGCGCCCTGTCTTCATGATCGGGCACATGACGCACATCGAAGCGCGGGCTGTCGGCAAGAATGGTGCCGATGCCTGTGATAATGGCATCGCTGGCACGGCGCAGACGATGGGCGATCTCGAGCGAGGCCTGACTGGTGAATGTCTTGCGCCCCGCAGGTGGTATCATCGAACCCACTTCGTTGCGGGCCTGCTTGACCGTAATCCAGGGACGCTGTCGCAGAATGCGACTGGCGAAGGGTGCGAGAAGTGCTGCACAGCCTTCGCGAAGATCGGCAAATTCCGGGAAGTCTTCCAGCAGAAAGACATTGCGCCCCTCGGGCATCTGGCGCAGCCGCGCGATACCGCCCCCGGCGACAGGATTGGGATCGCGCATACCGACCCAGACATCGCGCACAGGGCTGTCGCGCAGCGCCTCGCTACAGGGTGGCGTACGCCCGACATGATTGCAGGGTTCGAGTGTTACGAGGGCTGTGGCCACACGGTCGATCACCCCGAGCTCGCGGGCACGATGCAGGGCAAGCGCCTCGGCATGGCGTGCACCGGTGCGGTGATGGGCTTCCGTCACCAGAATCGTTCCAGCGGAATCGAGCAGACAACAGCCTACAGCCGGGTTCGGAGAGGTGGCGCCAAGATAACGCGCTGCCTCGGCAAGCGCAGCCTCGAAACCCGAACGGACAGCCTTGCGATAGAGCGCATCGCGCTCCTCGTGGGCTATGGGCGTTCCGGGGGCGAAAACTCCCGACACGATAATGCGATCCCATCCATCTAGGACGGTCTCCGGGCGCGAACATCCCACCTGCCTGCACGGCGCGCACCTAAGCGCACCCTGCCGGGACATGTCCTGTTCTCTTTCATCCGGACTGTGACCGTCGGCTCCGGAGTTTGACCGGATCTGCTGACCCCTCACGCAAACAGTGAAGGCGCTCGCGGGCTCGTGCCTTGGCACCTACCGCCGGTGGGGAGTTTCACCCCGCCCCGAGAACGTCGAATTCTAGACCGGTCGATATGACCGGTCAGTCACTATGTGCCCTCTCCGACAGGTTTTGCAAGTAGCGGCTCATTCCGCCCCGCAGGAGAAGGAAAGGCGGACACGAAAAAGGCGGGGTGTTCCCCCGCCTTTTCAGCCTTGCCCGAAAGGGAGTGCGTCGCTCAGTGCGTCGCCGCCTGCGGCACGGAATTGTGAATAGCGCCCTGCGTCGCACTCGCGCCGTTGCTCACATTATGGCCGATCGAGCTGACATCGCGTCCTGCGCCATCGACCGTATTACAGGCCGTAAGCCCGAGGGCGGGCAGTGCCAGCATGACAGCGAGAGCACCGGTGCGGAGGAAGGAAGCCTTGGTCATGAAACATGTCCTTTCAGAAAGTCTGCGGTAATAAACGCACTTCCAGCATATGGGTTCGCTTCGTTACAATTCGGCATCGTCGCATGGCCTACCCCGATCGCAGGCGGCCCAATGAATGTCCGGTGACCGCCCGATCATCGGACCTGTGACGCATGCAGCGCACCGGGCAAACCACTTGCAAGTGAACCCCTGACACCCTGCCGCGCTGAACCTGTCTCCCCTGTGCAAGTCCCTTGTACAATTCCTGCACCCATTCCCGGGCATGGCGCCCGATCGTCCCGCCATGCCCCCACCCGTGATCGAGAGTCAGGCAAAATCATCATGACCGACAGCCCGGTTTCACTCGTCTGGTTTCGCGAGGACCTGCGTTTGCAGGATCATCCGGCACTGCATGCCGCCAGTGAGAAAGGCGGAAAAACCCTGTGCGTCTATATTCTGGACAATTCGGGCACGACACGTAAGCAGGGTGGTGCCAGTCGATGGTTCCTTCATGGCGCACTCTCCGCCTTCCGGCAGTCGCTCCAGGAACGAGAGGGAGACTGTCTGATACTTGAGGGTGACCCGGTACAGATACTGCCCGATCTGGTCAGGGAGACCGGTGCGCAGGCGCTGTTCTGCCATCATCGCTATCAGAAAGAGGCGAAACTGCAGGATGAGGCCGTAGCCCAGGCGCTGGAAGATCGTAACTGTCGCATGACGCAACTGCACGGCACCATGCTACGCAATCCTGATTCGGTCGTGACCAAAACAGGCACGCCCTACAAGATTTTCTCGGCATGGTGGAAAGGCTTCAAAAGCCTCGGTACGCCTGCTGCCCCCCTGCCTGCTCCTTCGACCCTTTCTTTCATGCCGCTCACATTTGCCGAGGGCAAAAAATCGGCTTTTACCCCCTGCTCCATCGATCGCGTTCTTCTGCCTACCAAGCCGGACTGGGCAACGAAAATGGCGGAATACTGGGAGCACGGTGAAGAAACTGCACACGAATTGCTGCACGATTTTGCCACGCATAATCTGGGCCATTACGACACGGGCCGAAATGACATGGCAGCCGAGGAAAGCTCACGCCTGTCGCCCTATCTTCGGCATGGCGTGCTATCGCCCCGGCAGGTCTGGCATCATTGCGCCAACAAGGGAGACCCTGAAGATCGTGAGACCTTCCTGTCCGAAATCGGCTGGCGCGACTTCTCCTGGTACACGCTCTATCACAACCCCGAATTGCCGACGAAGAGCCTGAAAGAGCAGTTCCACGCCCTGCCCTGGCGACGGAGCAGCAAGGATCTTGAGGCGTGGCAGCGTGGCCGGACTGGCATTCCAGTCGTGGATGCAGGAATGCGTCAGCTCTGGGAAACGGGCTGGATGCATAATCGCGCCCGCATGATCGTGGCCTCGTTCCTGGCCAAGCACCTGCTGATCGACTGGCGCAAGGGAGAAGACTGGTTCTGGGATACGCTTATCGATGCCGATCCGGCATCGAATGCCGTCAACTGGCAGTGGGTTTCGGGGACAGGTGTTGAAGCCTCTCCCTTCTTCCGTATCTTCAACCCGTTACGTCAGTCCGAGAAATTCGACCCCAAGGGCGATTATATAAGGCGATGGGTGCCGGAACTGGCCAAACTCCCCGACGCGGATATCGCAGCCCCCTGGAAAGCCGATGATACCGTTCTGCGCAACGCTGGAATCAGGCTTGGCCGTGACTATCCGGAACCTGTCGTATCGCTCGAAGAGGGACGGGATCGTGCCATGGCGGCTTATCGCAAGACCCGGTCCTGACACGTCCGGCCCGATCGGCCTCTGAAAACGGGTCTCTGTTCGGTTTTATGCCCGCCTGACGCTGAGGGTGACGGTTTCACCCTCGATGGTTTTCAAAGCGAGGTCGACTGCCTGCCCCGGTTCGAGCATCGCCAGCGCTTCCAGCTCGGGCAGATTGGCCGCCAGAGAGAAGCTGACCGGTCCGATAACCCCGCGATGCCCCTGCGCAAACGTCATGGGCGGCAGGGTTTCGCCTTCCTGGTTCGTAATGACGCTCACATCGGCCTGACTGAGAATGGCATAGGCATGCATCATCTGCTCGGACAGGATGAAGAACTGTTCCCAGTCCTTGGCCTCGGTAGCGAGAAAATCAATTCCGTCATTCTCGACACTGCGCAGATAGCGCCCTGACCCGTCGAGACGCTGGAGAGTGACGACACCGCTCGGCTGACGCGTGGCGAGAAGTTTGGGAATAGGCACAGGCAGCGAGACGGCCTTGCGCAGCGTTACGGCAAATTGCGGCTGGGATACGGTGTCGGCAAAAAAGAAAAGACCCGGATAGCGTCCGGGCGGCGGCACGACAGAAAACAGACAGTCACGCAGTGGATCGTGATCGACCACATGTCCGAAAAAATCGAGAAGCCAGAACCGATCGGAGGCAAAAAGCATGGACAGGCGTCCCTTTCATCTATCGCTCTGCGCTATCGCCCGAAACGACATAACAGATTACGCGCTCGACCCGGGCGACCGGGCCTGAACTGATCCTATAGCGGGTGCCGGACCGCATTCTCCCGAGGTCAGGGATCACAGGGTCAGGCATTTACGCATGACACTCGGCAGGGCCTGATCTGCAATGGCGTGTGGCGGACAGGCAAATCCCGGCTGATTGTGAAGCATCCTGAAATTCTCTACCACGCCCCTGACGACAGTCAGGTTAAGCGTAAAATGTGTAAAAACATGCTTCACCTGTCCAGCGACTTTCCATGTCACTTCAGCGGGCGACTCACTGAATGCTTCGGAAAGCGCGACAGGCCGGTCCTGCCAGGACGTTCCGGGAAGCTCGGTCATGCCCCCCAGCAATCCCTGCTCGGGGCGATGCCTGAGCCAGATCGCACCGGTCGCATCCTCCAGCACAAACACCACGCCATGACGCTCAGGTCTGGCCTTGCGCGGCGCCTTGACCGGAAAACGCGCCGGCTCGCCTCCGGCATGGGCACGGCAGGATATCCGCCAGGGGCACATGAGGCAGGAGGGACGGCGTGGCGTACAGATGCCAGCTCCGAGATCGAACAATGCCTGGGTGAAATCGCTTGGCACGGCCTGTGCTGCGGGATCGTCATTGAGCATCGAAGCGAGCTGATCCAGCGCACGCCGGCCCGCGGGGAGAGGTGTCTCGAAAGCATGCAGCCGTGCAGTGACCCGCTCGACATTTCCATCGACCGGCACGACCGGAACCCCAAAGGCGATCGACGCGATGGCTCGTGCCGTATAGGCCCCGATACCCGGCAAGGCCTGCAAGCCCGCCACCGTATCGGGAAAGCCCCCCCGCTCGGAAACGAGCACGGCACAGGCATGCAGATTGCGCGCGCGGCTGTAATATCCAAGTCCTGCCCAGCTTGCCAGCACGTCCTGAAGCGGGGCCGAAGCCAGAGCATCGACCGTCGGATAACGCTTCAGAAAGCGCTCGAAATACGGCATAACGGTCACGACTGTCGTTTGCTGCAGCATGATTTCGCTCAGCCAGACAGCATAGGGATCGGCTACCTGCCCAGGAAGAGCACGCCATGGGAGAACACGCCTTTGGCGTGCATACCAGTCCAGCAGATCGGAAGCAGAAGGAGTCACCCCGGCGATATGAAACGTGATACCCGATCGGACAAGGGTTTTTCCCGCACCGGAGCCGTAAAAGACCCTTCGCGCGTTGCAGCCAGCACAAACAAACCACGCGTGAAAGCAGCGGGATCGGCGACTCCTGCCGGTGGCACGCCCTCATCCCCCGCTCTTTACGAAAAGCGGATCATGACAGGGCGCGCACTGGGCGCGATCCTGCCACAGATCACCCGCCCCGCTTTTGCAAAACGCCCCGCTCCGGCGGTGAGGCTCATTCTGGACTGGGCAGAAATCGTGGGTGCAGCGCTGGCAGCACAAAGCGAGCCACGCAGAGTCAGTGCAGGCACGCTGACAATTGCCTGCACCGGCCCTGTCGCGCTTGAGCTGCAACATCTTGCACCGCAGCTGATCGAGCGCATCAACACGCATTGCGGCCCGCTCAGGAGCGGGCGCGACCTGCGTTTCGATGACGGGACGGTTCTGGTCAGAAAGATACGTATCGTGCAGGACCCTGCCGTGCTGCGCCCCGTCTCGCCTGCTGCCAGACCGACCCCTCAGCCCGTTGCGATTCCCGGCATCAAGGACGGGGAATTACACGATACTCTGGCCCGTCTGGGCGCCCATATACGCAGGCGACCGAGACGCTGACCTCAAGCAGGAATTTTTACAGGCGAGCATCCCGGTACGGAACGCCCCGCGTCCAGCCCGGACACAGTAGGCATTCCTAGGCATCGTATGAGCCTAGGCATCGTCTGAAAATCCACACACCTTCCCCGCATCGCTACGCGTCCGGTTTTTTAACCCTGCGCCCTTGGCCCGAAGCATAATCCCGTACCGCGTGCGGCTCATGGGACGCATATGGGCAAAGACCAGAATATTTTGTCACGAAACGATATCGCGCAGTTACGCTTTCGTCTTTATTCCGCCCTGCACCCACACGATATCGTAGGGAAGAGAAACGGACTCCACCGCTTTCCAAGCCGGGAAAGATATCATCCATGCGTAAAGCGCTTAAGGCAGGCTCCCTGTTGCTTGTCGTTCCCCTGTCTGCCTCACTCTTGCTTCTCTCCCCGGCTGCTTTTGCGCAGCATGGCGGCAGCGGCGGTGGTTTCCATGGGGGTGGACCGGGCGGAGGCCCCGGCGGAGGTTTTCATGGGGGCGGTCCGGGCGGCGGATTTGGTGGCGGTCGCCCCGGGGGCTGGGGCGGAGGCGGCCCAGGCTTCGGTCATGCCGGATATGGTCGTCCGGGCGGTGGTCCAGGCTGGGGTGGTCCAGGAAGGGGCGGCCCCGGCTGGTACGGACGAGGTGGTGGCTGGGGCGGCGGATGGGGGCGCCCATGGGGAGGCGGATGGCGTGGTCCCGGTTGGGGCTGGGGCGGTCCCGGCTGGGTAGGCTATGGCTGGGGCATGCCCGGCTGGGGCGGCGGATGGGGCTGGGGTGGATGGGGCGCAGGCTGGGGTGGCCTCGGCCTCGGCATTGCAACCGGAGCGGTGATCGGAGCAGCGGTTACTGCGCCCTACTATGCCCAACCCTATCCTGCGCAGCCTTATGTGGCGGCACCCTATACCTATGCGTGCGGGGGCTACGTCAATTGCGATCCACAGCAGGGCTATGCCTATCCGGGCGACCCGTATCCGGGCGGATACTAGAGACGCACAAAGGGGAAGAAACCAACGTGGTCTCTTCCCCATGAAGCCGCCGCAGGTATCCACGACGAAACTATAACCCTCCACATCCGGACTGGCGCCGCATGGGCCCGGCGCCTAAGCCGGGCTGCACCGTCCGCTGAAGACCGAAGGCAGAAAACCTCAGCGCGTACGACCGCGACCGAAGATGAAGCTGACGACGAACAGGACGAGGAAAATAAAGAACAGGATCTTGCCGATCGACGCGAAGTCGGCCGAGATACCGCCAAAGCCGAGAAGGCCAGCAAGAAGGGCGAGAACCAGAAAGACGATTGTCCAGCGCAGCAGATCCATGACGAAAACTCCGTAAAGGAACATAACATAATCGTCATGATCCGGGATTGATCGTGAACGGGTGAAAGCCGGACAGGTTTGCTGCCTCGACAGGAACTCTTGTTTTTTAATCCGGAAAGACGTTTCTGGTCGGAAATATGCCCCCACCCGGCCACACTGCGGATCGCAAGAGCAGGACAGGAGACGAAATGACGAACCCTTTCAGGTCTCTGTACCGGCATGGTTTTGCACGCGTTGCAGCCTGCACCGTGCCCGTTCGTCTGGCCGACCCGCAACACAACCTCGCCCAGATATGCACTCTGGCAACTCAATGTGCTGCAGAAGGCGCCGCTGTCGCCGTATTTCCCGAAATGTGTCTGTCCGGCTATGCCATCGACGATCTGAGGCAGCAGGATGCTCTGCTGGATGGTGTGATGGCCGCGCTGCTTTCCCTGCGCGAAGCCTCGCAGGACTGGGGATGCGTGACTGTGGTAGGAGCGCCTCTCGTCCACCGCGCAAGACTGTTCAACTGCGCCGTCATTCTTCATCGCGGGAAGTTTCTGGGCGTCGTTCCGAAATCCTATCTGCCTAATTACCGCGAATTCTACGACTCTCGGCAATTCACACCGGGTGCCGGCATTGCAGGTGAGACGATCAGGCTGGGGACCGATGAGGTTCCGTTCGGAAGCGATCTTCTGTTCGAAGCATCCGACCTTCCCGGTTTCACGCTCGGGATCGAGATCTGCGAGGATCTATGGGTTCCAAGCCCACCCAGCACCGCACTGGCCATGGCCGGGGCGACAATCATAGGCAACCCTTCTGCCAGCACCATCACCATCGGCAAATCCGAGGATCGTCACCTGCTGTGCCGCGCACAATCTCAGCGCGCGCTTTGCGCCTATGTCTATGCTGCGGCAGGCGCAGGAGAATCGACGACAGATGTCGCGTGGGACGGACAGGTTTCCGTATATGAGGCGGGACGCCTTCTGGGCGAATCAACGCGCTTTCCGAAAACCGCCCAGGTAACCCTTGCCGATATCGATCTGGATCTGCTGCGTCAGGAACGCATGCGTATGGGCAGCTTCCACGATTGTGCCCGGCAGAACACAGAGACAGCCTGGCGCCGGGTGACCTTCTCTCTTTCACCGTCGCTGGATGATATCGGTTTCAGACGCGCTGTTCCGCGCTTTCCCTTCGTACCCGAAGATCCCGCAAGACTGGATCAGGATTGTTATGAAGCCTGGACCATACAGGTACGCGCCCTGACCCAGAGGCTCGAAACCAGCGGCGTCGAACGTGTCGTGATTGGCGTATCAGGCGGTCTTGATTCCACCCTCGCCCTGCTTGTGGCCGCAAGGGCCGCCGATGAAATGGGATGGCAGCGAGACCGGGTGCATGCCTATACCATGCCGGGTTTCGCAACCGGTGAAACGAGCCTCGGTCTGGCTCATGCATTGATGAGCGCGCTCGGCGTGTGTGCGCATGAACTCGATATACGCCCTACAGCCATGCAGATGCTCGACACGATCGGCCATCCTTTTGCCTCAGGAGAGGCAACGCATGATGTGACGTTCGAAAACGTACAGGCAGGGCTGCGCACGGATTTCCTGTTCCGTCTTGCAAACCAGTGCAACGGTATCGTCATAGGAACCGGCGATCTGTCCGAGCTGGCGCTTGGATGGTGTACGTACGGTGTCGGCGACCAGATGTCGCATTATAATGTCAATGCAGGCATGCCGAAAACACTCATCCAGCATCTGATCCGATGGCTGGCCCGTCAGGAAAGCCTTGGCGAAGCCATATCACCGGTGCTGGACTCCATCGTTTCTGCGGAAATCACCCCGGAACTCGTTCCCGCAGATACGCAGGGCGTACAGAAGACAGAAGAAAAGATCGGTCCTTATCCCCTTCAGGACTTCAATCTGTATTATACGCTGCGCCACGGATTCAGACCGAGCAAGATCCTGTTCCTTGCCATACAGGCCTGGGAGGACAAGAACCGGGGTATCTGGCCCGCTCATTATCCAGACGATCGCCGGATTTCCTACAATGCCACCGAGATACGCGACTGGCTCTCCCTGTTCATCAGACGTTTCTTCGGTTTCAGCCAGTTCAAACGCTCTGCCATGCCCAACGGTCCGAAGCTTTCCTCGGGCGGAAGCCTGTCTCCCCGTGGCGAGTGGCGTGCTCCCTCCGACGGGACGGCAGCTGCCTGGCTCGAGGAATTAGCACGGGTGATTCTCTGAATTTCCTCGCCAAAATCGGGTAAAACAGCTCACAATCCCGCGATCACCAATCGATAGGGATAGCAAGTTATCTATTGATAATTTTTCAGCAATGAGATTTGCCACGTCTAGCGATTTTTCGTCAATATCCCGAGAATTGATGAAAATAATACTGTTCTTCAGCGTCTTGCGTCACCTAGTTTGGGTAACATAAATTGTATTATTTGACACAAATATGCGTCACTCAGCGACAGGCATCGCAACATATGAACAATAGAAGAAGTTTTGTTACTTAATCTCGCAATATTACAATGTCGGACCCAGCCTGATTCCCGATCAAAAAATATGGCTTTTTCTCACCAAATTGTGAGCAAACGGAACAGAAGACGAACTCGCTTACATTTTAGATTCAATGGCTTAGCTTTTTTATCAACCAAGCATGTCTTAACAAAATATTTCTACTTGTGAAATCACCTCCCAGAATATGAGTTCTCTGAAATCGGGTATCGAATGATTTCCAATACCTTCATTTTATTGACTCATCATGAAGGTTAAGACATTTATAAAAAAGTTGTTGGTCAAAGCGGGTCTTATCAGATAACAAAACCACGGCCGCGCATCGGAACTTGCAATTCCGGGGTAGTGTAACGTTTTGCGTCGTAAGCCTCCAAAAATAATAAAGGAG
>Ga0157365_10000735_pt1 | contig 13947 bp, 10 predicted proteins | sample AttsexASBM3_FD_111478 | JGI IMG/M metagenome (GOLD analysis project Ga0157365, IMG submission 111478) | Fungus gardens microbial communities from leaf cutter ant in Ribeirão Preto, State of São Paulo, Brazil - Atta sexdens ASBM3 | ecosystem: Host-associated > Fungi > Mycelium > Unclassified ... | reverse complement strand
GTCCAGCATTGACGGTTTCTCGGATACGGTTGCCGAGCGCGCCGTCCAGCTTGGTGGTACGGCGCTGGGAACGGTGCAGGAGGTTTCAAAGAACAGTGCCTGCACACCTTATCCGACCAATGTGTACCGTGTTGCCGACCATCTCGCGGCCCTGATCGACCGCTACGCAACGGTTGCCAACAACATGCGTGAATCCATCAAGGTGACGGACGAAGCTGGGGATGACGATACGGCCGACGTGTTTACGGAAGTGTCCCGTGGCCTCGACAAGCACCTGTGGTTCCTTGAGGCCCATGTCCAAGAACCGACTGGCGAGATGCGTGATGGTGACCACAAAGGCAGCCGCGGCTGATCCTACCGATAGCCTTCTGCAATCAGTCAGCGCCCCGCAGGCCATCTGCGGGGCGTTCTGCGTTTCAGAGGCATCGCTCAAGATGTTCGCGGGCAAAAGTCAGATCGGCTGCCTCGTATGTCCAGCGCCCTACGTCTGACTGAACGGGAGTGGTATCATTCTGGCGCACAACAGAACTAACAGGCTCGGATGCAGGCAGCACCGGCGAGATCAGAGCTGCCAGATGTTCAAAATCCTGTACCTCTAATGGGCCAGGTTTGGCTCCCGGCTTCTGCTGGACAACCCAGTTCTTTGTCAGTTCACGCAGATTGCCCCATTCCCGTTCCCCTTCCGGAGATGCTGGATCTGACATTCCTGCCGTTGCAGCCAGGGCAAGATCATGAACGTCTGACTGTGTAAGCAGCGCTGGTGGAGATGACGCATCCTTTTTACAGACCCACCGCCCTACAGCGGCCTCCAGCGCCGAGACTATTTCATTCATCATACTGGCTTATCCTTTATGGAGTTACGTTCAATTCCCTCTCTGGGAAGAGTGCGTCTTCATGATCCGGGCGACCAGTTCATCGTAATTTTTCAGATAATCGTTCAGACAGAGGTCAGCTTCAGCATAACGGCGGGCTTCCTGCCCCAGACGTCGGGCAGTTTTGCGATCATCCAGCATGGCAAGAGTCGCCTCGGCAATCTTCTCCGGCTCAAGAAACGGCACCAGACGGCCGGTTACGTCATTTGTGATGAACTCCCTGACCGGGGCTGTGTCACTGCCAATGATCGGACAGCCTGTCGCCATGGCTTCACGCAGAGACCAGGAGGCTACGAACGGATAGGTCAGATAGAGATGCGCATCCGAGCGACGCAGCAGCGCCCGGAAATCATCGTATTCGACCTTGCCGACAAAATGTACGCGATCAAGGTCGAGCTTATCCCCAAGCTCGCGTAGCATGATTTCACGCCAGCTTCCGCCTCCCGGGGGAAGTGTACCGTAGCTGACCCTGTCGCCTCCTACGAGGATGACATGGGCATCTTTGCGTTCTGAAAGAATACGCGGGAGAGCGCGCATCACGACATGGAAACCGCGATAGGGCTCAAGGTCACGCGCGACATAAGTCACAAGCGGCATCTTGGGCGTAATACGGACATCCTTGATGACCAGATTACGTCGTCTGGCCTGAGGGTCCGGAGAACAAAGTTCCAGATTGACCCCTTCACGCAGCAGGGAAATCTTTTCCTGCGCCCAGCCAGGATAGGTTCCAAGCTGGAACTGGGTCGGGCTCTGGCCATATCCGTTCGCCAGGCAGAGCGCCTGCAGATTGATCGCGTTCTTGACCCTGACCGCTGCGGCGAGTTCCGGAGAAGGAGGGAATTCCGGATCAAAACCGACGTCATTACGGTCGGCATGATAGAAAAACTCGAAATATCCGAGGATCGGACAGTTGGGGAAAACATCCCCCAGATTGAGCAGTTCGCCCCAGCCATGATGGCCAATGATAATGTCGGGCTCGTAGCCAAGCCCCTTGAGCGTCCGTGCGGCGGTTGCAACGGCTTCAGCACGGAGCAGGCCGTACTCGAATTCTCTCAGATGAGCATGTGTCTCTGTCGATGGCAGGCGCGGCACACGGTAAATGGCGCGCCGCACGCCGGGGATATGACCGTTATTGGCTTCGGAAATAAAGACGATCTCGTGATCCTGCGCCTGAAGATGGCGAACAAAATGCAGGAACTGTCCCGGAAAATTCTGGTGAACGAATAGATAACGCACGTCGTCTCCGGAGCGACTGTAAGCCTCTGCGGCTTCCAGTTCGCGCACGGAGAGGACAGCAGATGGCAGCAGTTTTTCAAAACGGCCGGAGAAGGAGCATACCTTCCCCGGTCACTCAGTCAGACATCACCGATGGATCAGGAGGCCGAAGCAGGCTTGCGCTTTCTCGGAGTAGCAGGCTTGGCCTTGTCTTCAGCAGCCTTCGGAGCGCGCGGCTTGGCAGGCGCCTTTGCGCCTGTCTTGCTGGACGCCGCTTTTGACGCAACCCGGGGAGTTGCAGCTTTGGGAGCTTCGGGCTTGGGCGCAGAGGTTTCTTCGCTCTCACTCACGAATTCGAGCAGGAAAGCCTCCAGCGGGGCAAGGCTCTCCGCCTCGAGCGCTTCGGAACCATCTACAGGCCCAAGACGTGTACCATCCGTGAATGTGGCCGTCAGACGAACCTTGTGCGTTTCGGCGGACTTGCCTTTCAGACGGACCCGCAGACCGAGAATCGGGAGCGCCATACCGCGCGAGCCGCAATACTGGCCGCCTTCAGCCCAGGGAGACAGCCAGCCCTTGCCGAGGACCGCCTGATATTCGATGTCCGATGCCGGGATGCCATCTTCGGGCGCAATGCTGAAGCCTTCGATCCAGCTCTGGCTGCCCGGTACACCCATCCAGTGTCCGATGCCGGTTGCGACATCGCCACGGCGCTGGATGTGAGCGGAGATATCATTTGCGATCTTCTCGGCCACTTTTTCCGCGGAGGCTTCGCTCACGTCAGGTGCAGGCGCTTTTGCTGCAACCGGCGCCACAGCAGCCGGGACAGCCGGCTGGGCAGGAGCCGATGTTACCGGACCAGCCAGCTGGGCAACCTGCAGACGGGGAGCCGGATGAACGCTGTCCGGTTCCTGATAGGTTGTCACCAGCACGGCGGCCGGGCCACGCATAACCCGGACGAGGGCCGCGCCGTTCGATCCACCGATCCAGCCATCTTCTTCAAAAGTACTGACCGTCACCAGTCCCGGCGGCGTACCCGGCGCGCGGGAAATCCGGACACCCGGCAGCCCTGCCGGACCTGCAGGCGCCTGTCCGGCAGCATGAAAAATGCAGAAAATCCCTGCATCCAGCACCATCATGTGCGCCCCGGCCTTGAGGTCAATGACCCGGTTCTGTCGTGGTGCTTCGGCGGCGTTAGACATTCCCTACTCCCAATTGCGTCCGTTCTTGCGGGCAATAATACCAGTATGTTTCACAAACTGTCACGGGTGGTCATCACAGTTATGAGCAGCATCCCGACGATGTGTTGCAACGGCCTTCTACAAATACAGGCATGTGTTCGGACATTATAGTGGCCTGTTTCCATAAAAAAGGTAAACCACCTATTGTCAGGATGCACCCCATCGCCGCAACAGAATCGCGGCAAGCTGAAAAGGCGGAACTCCAAGAGGAACGGCGAGGCCGGTCATACTTTTTCTGACCCGCTCTCCCTGCGCCCCAAGATCGAAACAGACAGCCTCCAGACCACTGAGCCAGACCTGACCCAGTGCATAGCACCAGGTTTCGGGCGCGACGGAAGGGATCAGACCCACATCCGGCCGTTGCTGCCGGATCAGATCCTGCACTTCCTCTTCGCGATACTCTCCGGTAACGCGGACACCGCGCGAAATCAGGGCATCATCGTCATGCGTATGCCCGACCAAAGAGAGTTCGATCGGCAGGCGATGGGTCTGGATTTCTTCTGCCAGTGCCAGCAGAACATCATAGCCCTTCCATTGACTGATCCCGCCAACGACGCAGACCCGGAGCGGCTGCCCGGATTTTGCATGATGGTTCGGACGGATGCCCTTCCAGAGTACAGCATCGTTTTCCAGCGGCAGCGCCTCGATCGCGAGACCGGGAAAATGGCGTCGGATGCGCCGAACCGTATCATCAGAGGGTGCCATGAGTGCGCGCGCACCAGACAATTCCCGGGCAGAACGGGCCAGAAGTTCAGGCAGCGAGATGTCTTCCCCGAGATAACCTCCCCAGCGTGACACACAAAGTTCACAGCCCGCCAGATCAGGTTCCCCACAGTAGCGCCCTTCCCCGTCGCAAAGCGAAATACGTGGGCAGAACCAGACATGATCGTGAATGAACACGTCATAAGGCACGGCAAGCGCATCATGCAGGCTGCGAACGCAGGGCGCATGACCGATCAGATGGTGCCATTCAACCGTTTCGACCCGCAGGGTTCTGAGCAGGTCCAGCAGCGACGGTAGTTCGTCCGGAAGACGGAATTTCAGGTTGGGAAAGCGTTTTCCGTCCAACGCATATTCCAGCAGGCATCCGCTCTCATGCGGACGCAGGGCGAGCGCGAAAAGACCAGCAGCTTCGAACGATTCCGACCGCTCGCGTACGACACGCCCCACCCCGCCCCCGGCGTCATGCTGCACCATGAGAACGGCGGACCGACCCGCAGCCAGACGGGTCAGCCTTGCCGCATCCAGTCTGCGCCGCGTTTCATGCAACGGATCGGCTGTAATGAAGCGCCTGACAAGCTGGTCGTAGCCCGGGTGCAGGGCGTTGATGATTTCAAGGTTGCGCGCGCCGAGTGCTTTTCGCGCTGTTCCGAACGACGCCGAACCGACATGAGCGACAAAAAGCTCCGGTGCGGCCAGATGGCGGAAGCCTCTTACTGAAGCACGAAGACAGAAATCATTTTCCTCGCCGTAACCCTGGGCGAACAGATCCTCCCGGAACAGACCGATCTCTGACAGACAGTCGGCGGAAATAGCCATGCAGAACCCGTGGGCAGTGGGCAGCTCAATTCCGTTACCACTGTTCGTATCCTGCGCCCGGAAATTGTCCCGGCACAACCGGTCCATCGCACGCATCTCTGTCAGCGACGGGACTGGATTGGCGCGTTCAATGGACGGATAGGACAGGATGGTTGCGTCATTGGAGAGCGGCGTGACCGTGCCGACATCCGAACAGGAGAGCCTCGCACGCAGGCGTTCAACCCAGCCCGCAGGAACAAGCGTGTCACTATTCAACAACAGGATATCACGCCCTGCCGCAGCGCGCATTCCATCATTGGCAGAAATCGGAAAACCCAGGTTCCGGTCATGACGGATCAAAATGATCCGGTTTTCTTCCGCCAGTTTATCGAGCGCACTGGCAAGAGAGGGTTCCGGAGTTGCGTCGTCCACGACGATCACAGGCACATCAGGTGGGCACGTCGCCAGAACACTCCGCAGACAGGCCAACGTACGGACCCGGTCAGCGTAGACTGGAATAACGATCGCGCAGCCAGGGCTTCTGCGGGAATGGCAGGCACGCATGGCCGGCCCTTCGACCTTGATTGGCTGCAGGCGCGCAGGCAAGCCCGACACATGCTTTGCGAGCAGTTCTCCAACCATGGGATCGACGGGGGCACCAGTCAGCAGGCGTCCATTTTCATCCCGTAATGTGAGGGGCCCTGGATCGCCTTTCGGACACTGTGCGCGCAGGATATGGAATGCCCGGCTGCGGGCCAGTGGGATGTCGCTATCGACATCCTGCGCGAAAGCCTCGGCACGCAGGCTGGAACCGTCCCAGAGAGTAACAAGAGGTGCATATTCGGGCTCGGCAGGTGTCCAGATCCAGCCTTTCAGGCCCTCCCCTGTAGCTTCGACGAAGGACTCACACCGGGTCAGGGCAGGAATATCGAGCGGACTTCCCAGAACATGCTGCCGCCCGGCCCGAACCTCCAACTTCCTGGCCGAACGCCAGCCTTCCGGAAGATCGTACGTGTCGTACGTTATGGCTCTGGCGACCTCCTGTCCGTCCAGAAACAAATGGACCGGTCGGGACGTCCCAAGAAGAACCGTGCCTGTATTGGACACCGTCATCCAGCCAGGAAGTCCTGCAGAAGCGGCGACCTGCTCCGCAAGCGGATGGGTTTCCGGCGTGGCATGAAAGCGCGAAAGGGCCATCTGCATCCTCGCAGTGGCTTCCTCCACCCGCTGCAGCCGCATGAGGCAAACGATTTCCAGAAAAGCAGCTTCGCGCAGACCGAAATCCTGCCGCAGTGTCTCCATACGGAGCAGGCAGTCGACAAGCCGTCCAGCAGACAGACAGGCCAGCCCGACCGACCATTTCAGGTTGGGATTGTGTCGCGACATTCTCTCAGCGCGCTCAAGCCAGAACAGGCCGAGCGATGTGTTGCCACCCTGAAAAGCAGCCTGTCCTCTGGCAAAAGCTTCCTGGGCCCGGCGGCTCATCGCCTCCCGCCAGAGGGCCCGGTCTTCATCGCTGACAGTTCGACCGAAACCGGCAAAAGCCGCACTGGATGGCTTCCGACTGGAAGAAGAATGATCAGCAGACACAGAGATCAGTCATCGTCATCCGGCTGAGCCTCATCCAGTATGGCAAGCTCGACTTCAGCATCCTTGATATTCTGGGCTTTCGCCCGCTCCAGCCAGATACGGCCTTCCACAGGGTCCGTCACCCCAGCCAGTCCACGCACGAGATAACGACCCAGCATCATCTGGGCGAGCCCATTTCCACGCTGGGCCGCCTTGCGGAACCACAGCTGGGCCTGCGGACGGTTTTCGGGCACGTCATGCCCTCCTCCGTACATCGCAGCGAGAGAGAACATTGCGTCTACATTCCCACTCTCGGCAGCATTCCGATAAAGGGCCAACGCTTTTTCATGATCCTTGCGGCCGTTGATGTTTCCATTCACGAGCAGACCCGCCACCGTGACCTGAGCCTCGGCCATGCCTGCGTCCGCGGCTTTTTCCATCCAGTAAAGGGCCTGTGCGGGATCAGGCTGCACGCCACGTCCCTCCAGCAGCATCCTGCCATACCAGTACTGGGCATTGACGACACCGTCAGCGGCTTTCTGCATCCAGCGGGCCGCCTCACGTCCGTTCTGCGTCCCGGTCACGCCCTCTGCAAAAGAGACACCGAGATTATAGGCGCCCACCAGATCGCCTTTTTCGGCTGCCTTTTCAAAACGTTCATGCAGCGCCTTTTTTTCATCAGAGGTTGCTGCAGCACCTGCAAGGATCAGGTTTCCAAAATCGGCGTCCGCATGCGCATCCCCGGCTTCAGAAGCAATTTTGAACCAGTGCGACGCCACATCGGGATCCTGATGAACGCCATTGCCCGTCAGATATAGCAGTCCAAGCGCGCGCGCGGCTCCAGCATGTTTCTGCTCTGCTGCGAGCCGATACCATTTGGCTGCTTCCACAAGATTAGGAGGCAGTTCTCCACCATTGGCACACAGATCACCGAGCAACGCCGCAGACTGGATATCACCATTCGTTGCAGCCCGCTTCAACCAGGTCTCGGCCCGTCCGTAATGCTTGGGGGTGCCGATCCCCTCCAGCAGCATGAGCCCGTACCGGGCCTGAGCCGTGACAACATTGCGTTCCGCAGCTTCATGAAAGTAAGTCGCCGCTTTTCCAAGATCCCGCGGCACCCCGGAACCTGATTCATACATGCGGCCCAGAATATCAAAAGCTGTTCCAAGACCGCCTTTCGTTGCTTCCAGCAGATGTCGGGCAGCAGACGATAACTCCTCGCCCGTCGTCGCATTATGAAGAATGGAAAGCGCGACCCCGAGATGTCCCTGAGAACACCCGGCTTCGGCAGAACGTTCATACCAGGTACGCGCCTGTGGGAAATCACAAAGATCCTCGGGACCATTTGTGAGAATATATCCAAGAAGGGCCTGCGCATCCGGAGATCCGGCTTCTGCCGCAACCTTGGCCCATCGGTGTCCGAGATGAAAATCCGGATGCCTGGGGCCAATCTGAGGCTTTTGGGAAAGATCCAGCCCTTCACTGGACGTCTGGATTTCAAATCCTTCCGGCAACCCTACAGTGTAGAGCGTCGCCAAAATGAACGTCGCCTCGATATGGCCTGCCTTGGTCGCCTGATAAATCCATCGCGCGCCATCTTCGAGGCTGGGCGGCACACCAAGTCCATCCAGATAAGCACGTCCAACCCGGAATGAGGCCTCGGCATCTCCTGCAGCGGCGAGACGACTGAGGAGCGCAAACCCCTGAACAGCTTTGCCAGTTTCCGTAAGATGGATCGCATATTCCAGCTTTCCTCTTGAGGAAAAAAGGGCGCCAATACGATGTTTGAGCGACATGAGCGGCACAGGTCCTGAATAACTGTCATATGAAAACGCCCGGGCTTTGCCGGGCGTTCCTTTGAGCGCTTCCTTAAAGACGCTCTATCCTTTTCTTATGGCTCCCTCATGCCATTGGTAATTGCCGGGGTAATCTTGTTGAACAGGTACTGTAGTACCGTCCGCTTTCCGACATCGATATCGGCTGTCACGGACATGCCGGGCATCGGATGAAAGAAGGAAGGCTGACCGTGAAGCGTATAGCGGTCGATCCGCAGACGGACCCGATAGACACCTGAAGCCGCGGTATCTTCACTAGGCGAGGTTCCATTTGTACCGCCACTTCCATTCTGCGAAGACGGCGTGAAGGCGTCGGCACTGATGACCCGGACCGTTGCTTCCGCGCCACCATACTGATCATACGGGAATGTTGCGAACTTCAGAAGCGCATGGTCGCCAACCTGAACAAAGCCCACGTCCTGCGAACGCATGACGGCTTCCATTTCAAGACCATAGCCAGTGGGCACAAGAGTAATGAACTGTCCTGCCGACTGCAGCACGGAACCAACTGATCCCTGAGCAATCGTCAGGACGACACCATCTTCCGGGGCGCGCAGAAGAACAAGATCCTGACGAAGACGCGCCTTTTCAAAAGCACTGCGATATTCCGCCAGATGGTGGCCGGCTTCCGTGAGATCAGAATAAATCTTGGCCTGCCAGTTTCCGATATAGCCGTCACGTTCCGCTTTCATGGCGGCCAGCTTTTTCTCTGCCGAATTCGCACTTTGCTGGGCTGCGATCTCGGCCCGTTCTGCTTCCATCAGTTCGGTCTGGGCGCCGAGAGTTGAAAGACGGGACCCAACCTGATCGGCCTGTTCCCGCTGACGCATCTGCAGCACTTCGGAGGCAACACGCATCTTGCTGCCATACATGGCGGCATTGGCCCGATAGCCCTGGATATCGCTTTCGAGACTTGCGATCTGTTGGGCATAGTTTTCGACATGTGCCTGATATTCGGTCTTCCGTCGCAGGAACGCAGCTCCCTGCTCCACAGAAGCCGGCTCATTCAGGTTGGCATGATAGTCCTGACCGGCTGCCTCGGCTTTCAGACGGTCATATTCAGCCTGATAGGCATCACGCTGCTGGCGCATGTTCGTGATGTCGGCTTCGGTAATCGTCGGATCAAGATGAGCCAGAATGTCACCTTTTTTGACAAAATCGCCGACATGGACATCGATAGAACGGATAATGGCCGTCTCAAGTGGCTGCACGACAATAGTTGGCTGCGTTGAAATCAGACGTCCGGGCGTAGAAACCACGCGGTTGATCGGGAACAGCGCCATGGCTGCCAGACAAGCCAGGAACAGGCATCCAATGAGAAGGATAATATAACGGGCAGCCGGGGTTGCAGGAAGATTGACCAATCCCGCCGTCGGAGAGTGGAACTCAAGCAGCGCCAGCGGCATGTCGTTAGGCGCAAAAGGATCCGTGGCCGTACGGGGAACATGCTGGTTGAAATCTTCGCCAGACTGACGCGATGTATTGTCGTCCTGCGGGATCATGTCGGAAGAGCTCATGATTACTCTCCTTCCGTCAGTTGCCCGGCATCGCCGGAAACATCGTTATTTGTCATGTGCCGGTTCTGCTGCAACCAGAGCATGCGATAGATTTCACACCTTTCCAGCAGAACCCTGTGCGGAGCAATATCGATCAGTTTCCCCTGATCCATGACTGCAATCTGATGACAGTTTACAAGAGAGGACAGGCGATGGGAAACAATCACCATCGTCCTGCCCTTGCCGATCCGTTGAAGGTTGGCATTCACAAGCGCCTCGGATTCCGGATCCAGAGCCGATGTCGCCTCATCCAGGATCATCAGTTTCGGATCACTGATCACGGCACGTGCAATTGCAAGCCGCTGGCGTTGACCACCCGAAATATTGGTTGAGCCTTCCTCAATCCAGGTGTCGTATCCTGCAGGCATACGTTCAATGAACTCTTCCGCGCCAGCAAGGCGCGCCGCCCGGATGGCATCGTCGATCGTCAAGCCGGGGCGACCGGCCGTGATATTCTCACGAATGGTGCCACGGAACAGGAAGTTATCCTGAAGAACCACACCGAAGGAACGGCGCAGATGGGTCAGATTAATCTCGCGCAGATCCACACCATCAAGACGCAGATACCCTGTGTAATTGCGGCTCACACCCTGCAGAAGGCGGGTAATCGTTGATTTACCCGAACCCGAACGCCCCACGAGCCCCAGCATTGTTCCAGCCGGGATATCGAATGTGACATCGTTCAAAGCTTTAGTTGTCGAACCCGGATAGCTGAAGTCAACATGGTTGAATGAAAGGGCACCCTTGACGGCTGGACGCATTCCGGTTGTCAGGGCCTTGGTTTCTGTAGGCTGGTTCAGCACCGCACCTGCTTCTCCAAGGGAGACGCTGACCTCGTTGAAGGCTTCCATCAGCTTTGCAAGACCGACGAGCGGACTGGCCACACGCCCACCCAGCATCATGAAGCCCATAAGGGCACCCGCCTGCATGGCACTGGAATTCGTCAGAATTAGATAAGCGCCGACCAGAATAATGCCGCGATTAATAAAGGTTTCGAACGGCATAACCAAAGTCTGTGGCCAACTAGCCATTCGTCCAGCAGCCAGCTTCCAACGTACGACATCTGCCGTCCTGTCATCCCACAGTTCCCGTCGTGTTGCTTCAAGGGCAAGTGTCTTGACGGTCCGGATACCAGCTACCGTCTCGTAAAGGATGGAGCCGCGTTTCATCTCCGCAACCACCTGCCGCCCAATTGTCCGGGTAACAGCAGGCAGGAAGATCACTACGATCAGCCCGATACAGCCAGCGGCAGCCAGTGTCATCCAGGCAAGCGTTGCACTCATGACAAACAGGACAGGGAGAATTACAATAAGAGTAAAAAGATCAAGCAGGGTGGTCATTAACTGTCCGGTCAGAAAATCCCTGACCTTGAAGACGGCCATGAACCGACCTAGAATCTCGCCCGTCTGTTGACGTTCGTAAAATTCCAGTGGAAGTGCCAGAAGCCTGTTAAAGGCGTGTAGTGAAATCCTGGCATCCAGCCGGGTAGACAGAATCAGGGACAGCTCGCGTCGGGCATAGGTCAGCAGGATTTCGTAAAAAGAAAGAATAATGACGAAGGCAGTCAGCGAGATCAGTGTCGCCATTGAGTGGTAATTCACCACCCGGTCGATAACCTGCATGACAATCAGTGCAGGAAAGATCTGAAGAATACTCAGGATCAGCGATGCAAAGGCAATGTCCCGCATCACCTTCTTTTCGCGAAGCACCATCTTCACGAACCATAGCAGATCGAATTTTGCGTCTGCTTCGGACTCGTCCCGCCGCCGCTTGACCAGCAGAACATCGCCGGTCCAGACCTGCATAAGGCGCAGTTCATCTACCGGGACGGGCGCATCACCTTCCCCGCCCATTGGATCGCGAAGCCACACCACACCCTTTTCGGCATCAGCATGGACCATCAGCCCGGCCGAGCCGTCCTTGAACATCAGAACGACAGGCGGGGAATTACGGATCTTGATGAGGTAGCGCCACCGGAGCCGCATGCCCTTGGCAACGGCACCCTGTTCGTTCAGCCATCTCGCAAGAGTAGCAGGAGAAGGCGAGTCCTCACCTGGCTCTGCCGCAAAATCGCGGATATCCAGTTCAAGGCCGTGATAACGGGCTGCGGCCATGACAGCATAAAGCCGGATGACGGACGGACTGACTCTTCCGTCCGGGCCTGACAAGCTCTGGGTATGCTCCACGAAATGTCCTCTATGCTGTTGTCGCGCCAAGGCGGACCAAAGGGCGGCACCAAAGGCAGGAACGCCAGTTCATCTTCTTATGAATAGAGAAGACTTTCTTTTCCGTCACCACCCTTACCGGCGGGAACTGAAAAATACCTAAGGCCAGCATAGTCCAGAGAGATCAAAAACTCATTAACGGCTTCAAGCATAGATACCTCTTCACAAGACCGTTTTATTCAGAAAATGGGACATGATCACAACAATCATGTCCCGCCTCCTGTATTCAGGCTCTGGATTTTTCGCCTCCCCCGATTTCGGCATAACAGATTACGAGTTTTCAAAAGCGCTGGCTTCCCGTTCCCGAGGGCTTGGGAGCCGTTACTTTGTCGTATAACCGCCGTTGATAAGAATGGTCTGGCCGGTCATCCACCAGCCATCCGAGACCAGGCACCGGACGATGGGGACGATATCCTCGATATCGGTCAGACCCGTACGGCTGAATGCTGACAGAGCAGCCGCACTCTTGTGGTAGGCGACGGCTTCCGGCGCTTCCTGTCCATAGAAGAACGGCGTGTCCATCGGCCCGGGTCCGATTGCATTGACGGAAATACCCCGCGCGCCGAACTCCTTGGATGCCGCCCGTGTCACATGCTCGACAGCCGCTTTCGATCCGGCATAGGTCGAATAGAACGGCGTATAGGCGCCAAGCAGGGATGTCACGATGGTCAGGAGCTTGCCGTTGTCGTTCAGATGACGCCCGGCCTCCTTGATGAAGAAATAGGCTGCCTTCGCGTTGATCGCGAACATCTCGTCATACTCTTCCTCGGACGTTTCGAGGATCGGCTTCTTGAGAACCTTTCCCGCCGTGTTGATGGCAATATCCGGCTTCCCGACGGCCGCGATGACGTCCTCGAAAAGCTTTGCATTGGCGCTGGCAGTCGTCAGGTCCCCTTGAAACGCCTGCGCTTTGACGCCTTGCGCCTTCAGGGCGGCGACCGTGGCGTCGGCATCAGCCTTTGTGGCAGCGCTGTTGTAATGGATGGCAATGGCAGCCGCGCCCTGCGCTGCGAGATCGCGGGCAATCAGGCCACCGAGATTCTTGGCCCCACCCGTAATAAGAGCGGTTTTTCCCTTGATGCTGTGATCGGCCATGAGAACGGCCTCCTTGCGCTGATGAATGACAATCTGAACTATGATTTGTCAGGAAAGCTGCAAAAAGAGCGAAGTTCTGACATCATCTGTCAGAAAACCCGAACAAACCGATCTACTGACGTCAGAGGCATGATGGACCGCATAGACCTGTTCCGCATTTTCGTACGGGTTGCGGAAAGCGGAAGCTTCACCCATGCCGCCGATACGCTTCAGATGCCGCGCTCCACCGTCTCGACCGCTGTGCAGGAGCTGGAAAACCGGCTCGGAACCCAGCTCCTGACCCGCACGACACGCTCCGTCCGGCTGACGGAAGACGGGAGGCTGTTCCACCAGAATGCGCTGCGCCTTCTGGTCGATTTCGAGGATGCCGAAAACCAGTTCCGTCTCCGCCGGGAGGAAACGCGGGGACATGTAAAGGTCAACCTGCCCGGAAGGATCGGCCGGCTGATCGTGGCCCCGGCCCTGCCGCAATTTCTGGAGCGGCATCCGGGTCTGGACATTGAGCTTGGCATGACCGACCGGAGCATCAATCTGGCCGAGGACGGCACCGACTGCGTACTGCGCGTGGGGCCGCTGCGGGATTCCAGTCTGATTGGACGCAGGCTCGGCATGCTGCCTGTTCTCAATGTTGCCAGCCGGGTCTATCTGGCCCGGCATGGCACACCCTGCACACTGGAGGATCTCTCGAACCATCAGGCCATTCTCTATGCGTCTCCGTCCACCGGCCGGATCGAGGAGTGGGAATGGGAAGCGGACGGGCGGGAAGAGAGCATGCCGCTTCAGGGGCGGGTGACAGTCAACAGCGCGGAAGGAGCCAT
>Ga0157365_10000734_pt1 | contig 13952 bp, 19 predicted proteins | sample AttsexASBM3_FD_111478 | JGI IMG/M metagenome (GOLD analysis project Ga0157365, IMG submission 111478) | Fungus gardens microbial communities from leaf cutter ant in Ribeirão Preto, State of São Paulo, Brazil - Atta sexdens ASBM3 | ecosystem: Host-associated > Fungi > Mycelium > Unclassified ... | reverse complement strand
CTTGACCTGCACTTCAACTCACGAGATATAGCCAGTCAACGCCAGCCGGTCCGGTGGCAGAATGGTTATGTAGCGGACTGCAAATCCGCGTATGTGGGTTCGATTCCCGCCCGGACCTCCACATCTCTATCAGGTCCGCAGAAATCCGGGCTTTTTCGAGCATCTTTGTAAAACTTCGCGTTGCGTTTTACAGCGGCCATCCTTTCCATCGCCTCTTGCGCCAGTTTTCGCTGATCGACAGCGCGCGTGTATCGCTCCACTTCTGAGAGCGTCTTGTGCCCCGTGATGGCCGCGATCTGGTGCGTCGTACAACCAGCTTCTGCAAGTCGCCGGGCAGCCGCTTTCCTGAGTCCGTGCCCAGATATGTCAGATGCCACACCTGCGGCATTCGCCCATTCCCTGAACTGGTTGCCGAGGCTTGCAGCGGATGCCACCCCCTGGAGGGTGTTCCCGAGCCACGTCTTGTGGTCCTCCGGTGCCAGGGCGATCACCTCGGCAAGGCTTGGATGGATCGGGATCAGAAGGTGGGTGCCTGTCTTCTGCTGAACGACAGAGATCAGTCCTTCGTTAATGCTGCCCTGCCCCATCCTGACGACATCAGAGCGCCGCTGGCCCGTATAGAGCATCAGGGCGAATGCCATGCGGGCACGCGTTCCCACCGGCCAATGCGCTTCGTACTGTGCGATCTCATCCTCGGTCCAGGTGCGTGACCCTTGCGCCTTCTCTTTCATGCGTCGGATGCCCATTGTCGGGTCAGCGGGAATCATCTCCTCCTCGACTGCATAACGGAACAGGATGCCGAGAATCGACAGCCACCGATTTGCCATAGCAGGACGGCTGGAAAACCCCTTGAGGATGCCACGGATGTGCTTCGCCTCGAAGTTCGAGAGCTGCGAATCGGCGAAGGGCTCTTTGCGCATTCGGATGATGATGTTCGAGTATGTCCTCTGCGTCGGGCCACGAAGCGACAGATATGCTGCTGTTCGCATCCAGTCGTCACATAGCCGCGCAAACGTTCCCTTGCCGCGTTCCCGCTTCGGGGGATCCGGGGGTTTGATCTGCCCGAGCGCGGCCTGATAGGCGGCCCAGAATTCCGGCGAATCGGCATCCGGCAATTTCTGGCGCGGGAGCGTCGGATGCCGGAAGTAGAGTCGGACTTTTCCATCACGCCCCTTATGGCGCTGGATGAACTTGAGGCGCACTGCAATCACCGGACAAGGTAATCCAGCGGATTGCCCATGATAGGCTCCTCATCCAAAGGCGTAGACGTCGCAAGGCTGTCGACCCATCGGTCAAGTGCGAGTCGATCCCATCCCCTCCTGCGCTCGGTCAGGCGCAGAGGCGGCACATCACGCCCGGCTGTATTCAGGAAAGACGTCCGCGACAGCCCGACATATTTGCATGCGTCGTCTAATGCGAGAACGCGCGGCATCACCTCACCCATCACCCACCTCCAATCATACGCTCGCAAACACGCATGCGCTCCCGATAAATCACCGTCGCCACGGTCAGGGCGGCGACAAGGGCATGCTCGATCCAGATCATAGCAGTGATCCCGTACGTCGCTGGCGGGATCGAGCGGCGCGCTCTGCGGCACGCTCGCAGTCAATCGCCTCGTCCAGGCAAATTTGCAGGGCGCGTTTTTCGCCTATCGTCGTGATCGCGTCCTGACGGCGGCCGATAAAGGCCAGATCGTGCGCCTCGCGATCGAGCTGCTCGATGCGGGCGCGCAGATAGGATGATGGTACCGGGCCGGTGAGCGGCGGGCGCAGCGGATCGGGCGTGCTCATGCGTGCATGCACCCTGCATCGGTCAGATACACTTCCGGGCGCGCCTGCCCAGGCCGGACATCGGCCAAGAGGACGCCTAGATAATGGATCGTGACATTTGCTCGAGATGTTTGCGCTGCGGATCGCGCGGCATTCTCGACGGCACTGTATTTGTGAGCACGCTTGATGATGATGCCATCAACGCGTGCGGAGTAGCGCCTTGGCGCTGCGCGAGCCACGATGCTCATGCGGCATCTCCCGCCCGAAAGCCCGCGCCATCGAAGCGCAGATGGAGCGTTTCATGGTGGATCGCCGAGAACGAAATATCGGCGCCGTAAGGCAATGGCATCGCGGCGGCGATGGCACATGCCAGCTCCTCGACGCTGTCCGCCGATCGCATGCGCCCGATATCCAGCGTGGTGACGATCAGATCGCTCGACGGCGGCAGATCAGGCAGATCGCCGTCCAGGCGCCATGTGTCGATCGTCTGGACCACAATCCGGGCCATGCCGAGGCGCGCCACGCGCTCAAATCCCACATCGGTCCCGATCGTAAGCCTGATCGGGTCGGGATCATTGGGATTTCCTGTCGTCAAGACTGCGCCACCCGGCACGCGCATCGCCCATGCATCGGGTGTGGCGCGCGGCGCTGGCGTCACCTCATCAAGATAGGCAGTCGGGACGTATCCCCAGGCTGGCGACGTCATGAGCGTGCCCTCCCGATGCGTCCATGCCGTTCGGCGAGCACGATGACCGGATGAGGGATTGGCGGGATGATCGAGCGGCCCTTCGCATCAGCCACAAGGCGCGCCAGCCGCGTCTCCATCCCGTCTGCTGCGGCGTCAAAGGCGCGCGCGCCATCCGGGTCATCATATCGCCGTGCAAGGGTCGCCTGATGGCGTGTCTTGTGGATGCGTGAGGCAAGCGCCGTCGCTTCGTCGCGGACGGCCAGCGGATAGGGTGTTTGATGCACGATGGTCTCCATCGCGGGGGTGCGATGAAGAAACACTAGGCATTGCCTATATTATAGTCAATAGGCGTTGCCTATCTGAATGGGTTAGTGTCCCCGTCTGGAGTTTGTGGAATATCACCACCTGCATGGACGGCCTCGAGCCGATACCCTTTAGATAGTAGGCAGTCTCGCCGAAATGCGTTTCGTGGCCCTAGCTGGTCTAATGTCCCAGCGAATGTTTCCGAATTTGGGCCAAAGGCAGTAGCCTCTTTAACCTTGCAATCAGAAATATCCACAAGTGTAGGACTAGGCGTCCAAGATAATCGTTCTTTAGGCGCGCAGGATGCGAGGAATGATAAAGTTGCGATAGCAACAAATCTTCTCATTATGCGCGTCCTATCAAATGAAAATCTATTGGAGAAATCCAAACTATTTGAGGATTAAAAATTATTGGTATGCTTTGATTAAATGAAGATAGGGCAAATGTTCCTACCTCGGGTCCTTCAATTATTGTTTTTAACAATATTCTTTCATCTTTAAGCATTACTACGGCGTCTTTGCCAATCATTTTGGCCGATGGGCGAACATACCGGTTAGGAGTTACTCCAATTATCTCTCCAGGCTTATAGCGAGGGAGCATTGATTCTCCCGATACTTCAAGCAAGATTCCACTATAACCATGGAATGGTAAGTCAATCTCGTCCGCCCGGCTGAGATCAGGCGAGACGTTGATTAGCACGCGATCTGCTGCGGAAACTGTGCCGGTGATGCGGCCAATGTCGCGTGTTTCGGCTCCGCCTATATCGCGGCTCGCGACCATGTCGTGGCCACATAGCTCTTTAAGGCTCACCCCATAAAGAGATGCCAACTTTTCTAGTCGCTCAATAGATGGCCGGCTGCGTCCAATCTCCCATTGAGCAACCGACGGCGCGGCAATTCCGAGCTTTTCGGCAACTTTAGCTTGTGACAAGCCGGTTGCCCGGCGGAGGCGTCTAAGACGATCAGGCCAACTTTCCATAGGGTGGCCTACCATTAGGCTTGACCTATGTGCGCCTAGTGATTGCCTATTGATTATCCGATAGGCGTTGCCTAGTGTTGTTGCATGATGAATGATCATGTCAGACGGATAGTCGAGGCAGCGGGCGGTCCAAGCGTTCTAGCGCGCAGGTTGGGCATAAAAATGCCGTCCATCTACTCATGGTCAAGCATTCCACCAAAACGAATGGCTGACATAGCCCAAATCACTGGCATTCCAGTCTCGGAATTACGCCCTGATTTATTCGTCGGCTCTGCTGCCAACCCAAACGAGAGCGTCGCAGCATGAAAATTATCCATGCCATCAGCCGTAATGCGCGCGGTAACTTCCGTCATGTGGATGCGGTCCGGCGGCAAGGTCAATCGGTTCTCTGTGCCCGTCCGCATCGCGAATGCCTGGGGTTTGTCATCAGCTGCATTCCTGGCGGGGCTGGTGTGCAGCTGGTCGACAATATCGATCCTGATCGAGAGTATCGCGTCAGTGAGCGCCAGTTGTTTACGTTGCTTCAGTGTCTGGCAGGCGGTCCGCCAGATACCGCACTGCCCACGCAGTCCACTGACTTTCCGTCGTGGCTGGCAGGGTTCGTAATGTGGTCTCGACCCGGATGGCGCTCGGCCCCACCATCTCGTTGGGATTTTCGTCTCCTGAGGCCCATACGCCCAAAGGGTCGGCAAAGTCCCATTCAAGCTGCGCCTGAATCTCAAACAGCTGTGAGCGGAGCTTCACATCGAGACTTTTCAGTTTCGCAACATATTTCATCAGAATCGTCCCCTTGCATGGGTGGAAACAGCAGGATGGACGATCGCGGCCGGGACGGCGAGTCCCGGCCTCTCACCAATGATCCACGGTCGCCGGACGATCATCCGGGGTGGCTCACCCGCCAGGAGATCCGGGACGTCGAGAATGGTGCTCGCGCAAAGCATTTGCCATCTTCTGAAAACCGTCGCGGAACGCGTCGAGCGTTATCTGCCCTGAAGGCGATTGCGAACTCATTTCGAAGTGCGACACGAGTCGGTCCATTGCTTCGAGGCTGTCGGGGTGTTCGCCCGCAATCTGGCCAATGGCCTGCCCCATGAGCGCGGACAGCAGCTTGATCGCCGCCTTGGCGTCGAACGGCGCATCATCATCCATCGGAATCGTCCCCTTGCGTGTGTGGAAACAGCAGGATGGACGATCGCGGCCGGGGCGACGAGTCCCGGTCGCGTCAGCGCGAAAGCACCCGAAATGACGGTTGAAACGATCAAGACGGCCACGAAAGCCGCCATCGCCGCGATCGGTGGTGTCGATGCCGCCGAGACGATCACGCGCGTCAGGCGCAGCGTGCTTTCCGACTACGGCAACCGCAATTCACCGCATGTGGTGCCGGTCGATGTCGCTATCGATCTCGACAGGTGCGCGCAGACACCTCTCATCCTCCAGGCGATGGCGCTGGCCGAGGGCTATACGCTCCTACCGATCGAAGTCGGCAAAGGCTGCGTCGCCGCCTCCATGTCAGCGATTGCCGAAAATGCAGGCCGCACGATCTCGACCGCGCTCATGGCGATCGCTGATGGCGTGATCACGCGCGAGGAAGCCGATGCCATGTTGCGCGAGCTGGCTGATCTCCTGCGCGTCGTGCAGCACGCGCAGGCTGCCGTCATGGGAGAGCGCGACCGCGTGGCCCCGTTGCCTGCGACATTGCGGGGGAACTGATGGCGCGGCCTCCATTGGATCATCAGCGCATCGACCCGGTCATCGCTGCCTATAGACGGTCCGGATTGTCGGTTGCCCGGATAGCGCTGCGCCTTGGTATCAGCCCGCGCTCGGTGGACTACGCACTACAGCGGATCAACGCGCGCGATAATTCTCTTGATCAGATGGCAGCGTGAGATGAGCGCGCGCGTCACCTCATCCGAGATATCCGCGATGCTGGCGCAGCGCATTGATGCGCTTGTGCGTGAGCTTCTGCCGGCGGGCAAGAAAAACGGGGCCGACTGGCGTTGCGGCTCTCTTGCAGGCGAGAAGGGTGGCTCGCTCGCGGTCAAATTGTCCGGTCAGAACACCGGGAACTGGACGGACCACGCGACTGGCGAATTTGGCGATGCACTGGATCTGGTATCGGCCTGTCTGACGCGTGGCAATTCGCGCGAGGCTTACAGATGGGCGCATCACTGGCTCGGCCTTGGCGATATGGGTCAGATTGAGATCCACCGGGCGCATCTCATTGCCGAAAAGCCCAAACGTGATGAGGTCGCCGACGAGATCGAAGGGCGGCGTCGTGCTTTCCGGATGTGGCTTGATGCCGCTCCTGTTACGGACGGCAGCCCCGTTCTTTCATATCTGATGGGGCGCGGCATCGACCTGTCGGTTTTCGGGCGCGTATCGCGCTCGCTTCGGTTTTCGCCCGCGCATTACTGCAATGAAGTCCGCGCTCCGTTACCGGCCATGCTGGCGGCATTTTCCGATCTGTCCGGCGCGCATGTCGCCACGCATCAGACATGGCTCGAGCAGGATGCATCCGGGCAATGGATCAAGGCGCGTCTGGACGTTCCGAAAAAGATACGAGGCCGGTGCCATGGCGCGTCGATCCGACTGCGCAATGGGGCCAGTGGGTCCAAACTTCGCGATGCGCTTCCTGGTGAAATGATCCTGATCGGTGAAGGCATTGAGACATGCCTTTCCGTTGCGGTTTTCTGTCCGGAATTTCGCGTTCTCGCGGCTGGCAGCCTTGGGAATATGGCAACGATCGATCTGCCTGACCATGTCCGCCGCGTCACCTTGCTAGCCGACAATGACGACAAGGACGCCGCCAAACGCGGCCTAGATCGCGCTGTCGAATATCATCTTTCTCAAGGCCGTGAAGTGCGTGTCGCCAGACCGCCACGCGGCAAGGATTTTAATGATGCTATCAGATGATATCCGTGCCTCGGTGCTCCATGCCGATCGGCAATTCCAGGTCATTGATGGTGGCAAACGCGGCGGGAACGAGCCGCCCGAAGAGTCTTGCGACGATGCCCCGTGCCCTGTGACGGCACTGGGCCACCTCGACGGGGAATATTATTTTCTTGATCGCGTTGGGCAGAAGCGCGTGCTTTCCGCGCGCCAGGTCGGGGCACGCCACGACCTGATGTCTTTGTTCATGGGAGATGACAAATGGCTGCGCAACGCATTTCCCAAAAAGGCGCAATGCAAGGTCAAGACAGAGGATGGCGGCGAAACGACCGAGGAAAAAGTCGTCGATTTCCGGATCAATTCCGTCGCCGCATATCTTCAGGCCGAATGCGGACGGGCTGGCCTTTTCGGCGACCATATTGCCATCCGCAAGCCTGGCGTGTGGCCAGCGGAAAACGGAATGCCCGTCGTGCATTGCGGCGATCAGGTTCTCATCGGTGATTCTTTCGTCCCCGCCGGTGCCCGGACCGGAAATCAGGTATGGGCAGCCGCGCCGCCGTCGCCACGGCCCGGCAAGCCTTGCGGGCCAGAATTGGGCAGGCATCTGGTTTCGGAAGTAAAGCGGCTTTGGAAATTCCGGACTGTCGGTGGCGAGATCGCCACGATCGGACTCCTTGGCTGCGCTTACTACGGTGCGTCCATACCATGGCGTCCGGCCGGATTTATCATCGGTGGTGCCGGTTCCGGAAAATCGTCTCTGCTTAATGTGCTGGCGTCCTGCTCGCCGCTTCATGCCTATAGTAATGACACGACCAAGGCAGGTCTGGAGCAATTGATCAATGGTCGGGCAACGCCCGCATTTATTGATGAGGCGTCAGATCGTGAGGATCAGCGCGGTGCGAAGGAGCTGCTTAATCTGCTCCTTGCCTCGTCCGGCGGATCCGGCACGCGTGGCGTGCGAGGCGGAAAGGATGGCACGGCGCGTGCGATCGAGGTCGCCGCATCGATCATCCTGGCCAGCATCGCGCCGCCGGACATGCAGGCGCAGCACCTTGGCAGGCTCACGATCATCGATCTCGATCGCCCCGACGAGGGAGCCGATCATTCGGCCGATCACGCCGAGCTGCTCGCATGGGGCAAAAAGCATGGCGCTGCATTATGGGGTCGCGCGTTGGCAGGCTGGGATCGCTACCGCGCCGCCAAACAATCCTTTCGGGATGCGCTGGCGGCGGAAGGCTGCCAGCCGCGCGAAATGGATCAGCTTGGAGCCATCATGGCTGGTTGGTGGGTGCTGACAGAGGACGGTGTGCCCGATGCACGCGGCGGTCAGATCGGTGTCGGTGCATTGCGCGAGTTTATGCGTGACACTGACGAGATCGTGCATCGTGATGCGCCCGCGCAGATGATTGCGCATCTGATGTCACAGCTCGTGATGGTCCAGAGGTCGACCGAACGCAAGTCGATAGCAGATCTCGTGGCGCGTGTGCTGGATGCCGATCCCGACAACGATCCAACTGTCAATCCTATGGCGCGATCTGTAGCTCGTGAGGTGCTTGCGCAGCATGGCATGCGCGTCGTCAGAGCGGACGAGCCGAAGGCACGGTCCGGTGCTGAAGCACCGCGAGGTTCAGAACATGATGGCTTGTGGTTTTCGCAGACTAATGCGACTCTCAAACGACTATTCGACGGCACTGCATATCAGGGTGACAAATGGCTTTACAATATTCGTCGCCTCGAAAGCGCCCGTGCCCCGAAATCCAAAGTAAGGATCGGCAACACGCCCCCGGCCCGCTGCATATGGGTAAACGCGCTCGAAATGGGGTTCGGAGAGGACGAAATGGCTTAAGTCACTGATTTTACTGCAATCGAACGTAGCCAACGTAGCCTTGAACGTAGCCAAAATAATCTAACAAAAACAGTAACGTAGCCAACGTAGCCAACGTAGCCGCATTTCACACTCGTGTAGCGTGCCGCCGGATTTGTGCGCTCGATCTCTATATACCCAATATTGGTGGCTACGTTGGCTACAATCATTATAATATATTGATATATATATGTTTTATCGTAGCCACTGAACGTAGCCAACGTAGCCACGCCATTCAGACCGAGGAAATGACAATGACATCACCATTCACGTGGCTGGATCATGGCCGTGATCTCGCCGATCAGATTGCCGAGCGTCTCGATGAGGCGGCCCGAACACTTGCCGTGCTGCCCTGTCATGGTCTTCGCCCTGCCAGCGTCAAGGCGGCGTGGCCGGATGTGGTGCAGCACTGGGTTGATCTTGAATGGCCGACCGAAAGCGACATACGCCCTCCGCGTCCGACTGGCGTGCAGATCCAGCAGATGGATGAGGCGCTAGGCTGGGTCGCACTGATCGGCAGCCATGAGACGATTTTGCGACGCGTGATCAATATGCGCCTCATCGTCCATCCGATATCACTGATGCACCGGTATAACTGGCGGCAGATTGGTGAGGCTATCGGAGTGAGCCATCACACCGCCAAGAGCCGCCATCGGCAGGCGTGCCAAGCGATCGCAAAAAAAATTGCGGTGCCTGCATTTTCTTCTTCCATTTCTTCCGTTTTTGCGCACTTATAGCCGCCATGATGTCGAGACGTGCGCCCCAAGGGTTCACGTCTTTTTTTATGCCCGGAGATCGTCACGATGCCTCGCCTGCGCAACGTCGGTCACGGGCTCACGATGGCCGATCCACGGATCGCTGCCGCCCCCGCCAAGCGCGCCGACTCGCTCTACCTCTCAAAGCCGTGGCGTGATCTTGTCGGACGGCTGATCGCAACACTCGGTCGCCAATGTGAGGCGTGCGGTCGGACCGGATGCCGGATCTACGGCGATCATGTCCACGAGCTGCGGGACGGCGGCGCGCCTCTCGACCCCTCGAACGTCCGCCTGCTCTGCGGCTCATGCCACACGGCCAAGACCGCACGGGTCCGCGCCGCCCGGACGCGGCAGGCAGTTAGCCCCGCGTCTGACGCATGACCTGACCGGCGATCCCTCCCCCCTCGCGCATGGCAGGGGGGAGTCGAAACCTTGGCCGGACAGGGGGGCGCAACCGCGCCAGCCTCACGCGCAGATTTTTCGCGTCCTATCAAAGAAATCAAGTTTATCAACATGATGGAGGGTATCATGGCGCATGGTGGTGCCCGCGAAGGCGCGGGACGTAAGGCCGGAAGCCGGAACAAAAAAGTCATCGATTGGGATGGCCCGCTGGTCGCGGACCCGGCCACGCTGTCGAGCGCGAGTGCGCCTGGCGACGACAGTCTCAGCGGCATGACGGCGGAAGAACTCAAAACGGCGTCCCCTCTGACGTTTCTGACCCGCGTTTTTCGCAACAGATCGGCGTCCGCGTCGGCGCGGCTTGCTGCTGCCAAGGACGCGCTCCCCTATGCCCATGCGCGTCTCGCGCCACCGAAAGACGATCAGCCCGGCTTTGGCGACCTATCGGGCGCGGGCGACAGTTGGGGCGATGACCTACCAGCCATGAACCGAAGGAACTGACAATGTGGGATCTGAGCCGACGCGACTGGGCGGATCGCCTGCGCGCTGGCCAGTCCCTGATGCCAGACCTCCCGCACCTCGATCGGGCGCGAGCCGATAAAGCGGTGCGGATCTTCAAGCGCCTGCGCATCCCCGACGTCATCGGCACTCCGACATTCGGCGAGGCTTGCGACAATTGGTTTTTCGAGATCGTGGCCGCGATGTTCGGCTCGTACGACAGCGCGACCGAGGATCGCTACATTCGCGAGCTCTTCCTGCTCGTCCCGAAGAAAAATAGTAAAACCACGAACGGCGCAGGCCTCATGCTCACTGCCGTGATCATGAACGAGCGTCCCCGGGCGGAATTCCTGTTCGTCGCCCCGACCAAAGAAGTCGCCGATATCGCGTTTAACCAGGCGTCGGGCATGGTGCTGGCGGATCGGAGCCTGCGCGGCGTCTTTCACCTGCAAACCCACCTCAAGCGCCTCACCTTCCTGCCAACGGGCGCAACGCTACAGATCAAATCCTTCAGCCTCGAAGTGCTCAATGGCGTCAAACCCGTCGGCATCCTCGTGGATGAGGAACACGTCATCGCAGAGCGTGCGGATGCCGCTGCCGTCATGGGCCAACTCCGGGGCGGCATCATCAGCCAGCCCGAGGGATTTCTCGTGCTGATCACCACACAGAGCAACAAGCCGCCGCGCGGCGTCTTCCGCGACGATCTGATACAGGCCCGCAAGATCCGCGACGGCGAATTGCAGAGCAACGTCCTGCCGATCCTCTACGAACTTCCTCCAGAAGTGCAGCAACCGGCAAAACTGCCAGGCGAGCCTGCGCCCTGGGAAAACCCGGACATCTGGCATTGGGTCCTCCCGAATGCCGGACGATCAGTCACCGTGCCGCGCCTCAACGAAGAATTCGTCAAGGCCAAGGCCAAAGGTATCGAGGAGCTGATCCGCTGGGCGTCCCAGCATCTGAACGTTGAAATCGGTCTGGCCCTTCGGTCGGATCGTTGGGTCGGTGCGGATTACTGGCTCGGCGCGGGCGACGACACGCTCACGCTCGAGGATCTGCTTGAGCGATGCGAGGTCGTCGTCGCCGGGATCGACGGTGGTGGCCTCGACGATCTCCTATCACTGGCGATCCTCGGGCGCGATCGGATCACGTCCGAGTGGCTGCACTGGCAGCGATCGTGGGTGTTCGAGGGCGTCCTGACCCTGCGCAAGCAGGAGGCGAGCAAGCTGCGCGATCTCGAGGCCGATGGCGATCTCATCATCGTCTCGGAGCCCGGTGACGATATCGAGCAGCTTGCCGATTGCCTGGCTCAGATCGACAGCGCCTCATCTCTCGCGCAAGTGGGGCTTGACCCGATGGGTGTGGGCGCAATCGTGGATGCGCTCGCGGCGCGGGGGATCGGTCGTGACCGCGTGGTCGGTGTCTCGCAGGGCTGGACGCTCTCCGGCTCGATCAAGACCGCCGAACGCAAACTTGCGGATGGCACCCTGATCCATGGCGGGCGGGGAATCATGGCCTGGGCGGTAGCAAACGCCAAGGTCGAGCCACGCGGCAACGCGATCATCATTACCAAACAGGGGTCGGGCAATCTCAAGATCGACCCGCTGATGGCGCTGCTCAACGCCATCACGCTGATGAGCAAAAGCCCGGAAGCGCCAAAAGGGGGCCGGGTCGATGATTTTTTAAGCACGGGGATCATAGCGATATGAGTGTGGCGTCACGCGTCCGGGACATGGCTTACAAGGCGGCAGGCGCCGCCATCATGTCCGTGGCGGGCGTCACGCTCACGGATCTGCGCCTCGGCGCATTTCTCGCGGGCGGCGCGTCCTACTCCGGGCGTGCCGTCACTGTCGATGCCGCCATGCAGCTCGATACGGTCTGGGCGTGCGTGCGTCTCATATCGGAGACGATCAGCTCGCTTCCGCTCAAGCTCTATCAGCAGACGGGCGATAATCAGTCGGTGCTCGCCAGGTCACACCCGCTCTACCAGGTGCTTGCCGTCTCGCCCAATGCGGATATGTCTCCGGTCGAGTTTTGGGGGTGCATAACCGCATCCCTGCTCGCATGGGGCAATGCGTTTGCTCAGGTTGTCCGGCGTGGCGACGGGCAGATCATCGCCCTCAACCCATTGCGACCGGACAGGATGACGGTGCGGCGAGACCCGGCAACGGGCGAGCTGATCTATACCTACTCCTATCAGGCGCAATATCTGACTCTGACAGAGGACCAGATATTCCACATCAAAGGGCTTTCGTTCGACGGGCTCATGGGGATCTCTCCGGTCACGGCTGGCTGAAATTCGATCGGCGCAGCCCTCTCTGCCGAAGAAACGTCGGGGCGAATGTTTCGCAACGGGTTGCTCTCGTCGACCTACATCTCGGCTCCGGAATACCTCTCAGGTCAACAGAAAGAGCAGGCCAAGGCAATCATGGAAGGGTATGCCGGTGCGATAAACGCAGGCAAAACCCCTCTCCTCGAAGGCGGATGGAAGGTCGAGAATATCGGCCTCGACCCTGACGCGATGCAGTTGATCGAGACCAGAACGCTCAACATCAGCACAATCTGCCGATGGTTTGCCGTGCCGCCCGTCATGATCGGCGCGATGGAGAAATCCACCGCATGGGGAACGGGAATGGAGCAGATGAACCTGTGGTTCCTGCAATACTGCCTTGTCCCCTGGCTGCGTCGCATAGAACAGGCGATCTCCCGATGCCTTTTGAGCCCGGCAGACAGGATCGATTACTTCCCGAAGTTCAACGTCGATGCCCTGATGCGCGGCGACAGCGCAGCGAGAGCGGCATTTTACCAGTCCGGGCTCCTTAACGGCTGGATGACGGCCAACGAAGCGCGCGCGAAAGAAAACCTGCCTCCGATGCCCGGTGGTGATGTGCTGACGGTCCAGTCGCAGATCATCCCCCTGACGGATGTCGGCAAGGTCGCGGTGCAACCCACGCTCAAGCCCGTGCCGGGTGGCGTGCCAACCCCCACGCCGGAACGGTCCGGCACTATCGCAGGAGGCGACGAGGATGATTGACGGCGAGTATCTGGCCGCCCCGCTGGAGGTCAAGTTCGCGCAGGGCTCCACGGACGGATCGTTCGAGGGCTATGGATCGATTTTCGGCAATCAGGACTCCCATGGCGATGTCGTGCTGCCGGGCGCGTTCGCGGCCAGCCTTGCCGAGCGCAAATCGCAGGGCCGTACGATCGCCATGCATGTCATGCACGGCGTTTTCGGCGGCGATGGCCTGCCGGTGGGCGTCTGGCAGGATGCCGCCGAGGACAGCAAGGGCCTGCATCTCAAGGGCAAGCTCTCGGGGATGGATACCGATTACGGCAAGCGCCTCTATGGGCTCGTCAAGGATGGCGCTCTCGGCGGCCTGTCCATCGGATTTTCAGTTCCGAAAGACGGCGCAATCAAGGGTGCCCAGGCCGGGGAGCCGCGTCGCCAGCTCAAGACAGTCAATCTGCATGAGGTGAGCCTTGTCGATGATCCGTCCAATGCCCTCGCGCGCGTCACCGAGATGCGCCGCCGCCTCCCTGGTCTCGAGACCAGGGCAACCGCGATGCCATCCGCCGCATCCGATGCGGTGGCCTCGGCGATCCGTCTGCATCAACAAACGCTCGCGGGCGGCAATGCGCCGACGGCGGCGCAGCGCGACGAGCTGCTCGCCCATCTCCAGGCGGCACACGAGGCCCTCACCGGGGCCAAGCTGCCCGTCAACGCCAAGAGCGCCACCTATACCGAGATGAGCGGCCTGATCGCCGATATGTCCTCGGCCCTCGGGCTGGCGCGCTCCGATGCTTTCTCCCTG
>Ga0157365_10000731_pt1 | contig 13978 bp, 12 predicted proteins | sample AttsexASBM3_FD_111478 | JGI IMG/M metagenome (GOLD analysis project Ga0157365, IMG submission 111478) | Fungus gardens microbial communities from leaf cutter ant in Ribeirão Preto, State of São Paulo, Brazil - Atta sexdens ASBM3 | ecosystem: Host-associated > Fungi > Mycelium > Unclassified ... | reverse complement strand
CTTGAACGCCTTCCGCGGTGAAACGGCAGAACTTGCGACGACGGAAATAACGTGCCATTTGGCTAGTCTCCAGAATCTATCAATTCAATCTGCTCGGCATGCAGCACCATTTTGCTCAGTCCGTTCTTTGCCTTGTGGCAACTGATGAACCCCTGAACGGTGACTGCCGTACCGACCGTTATACTGTGAGTAATGGCCTGGTTTTCGTGCCCGCTGATTATTACAGGCATCTGACACCACGCCTGCCGGTGGAAACCGGCTTCCTCCTGCACAGAACGATGCTCAAGCACGAACTGGCAATGAGGAATTCCTGATGGGCTGACCTTACGAAGCGGTGCCCTGCACACGGTGCCGGACAACACCAGACTGTTGGCCATCAGAATTACTCTTCAGAATCCCCAGCTTCAGCATCATCTGCGGTTTCGTTAGCGAAATCATCGCGACGCTCACGGCGCTCGTCTTTCGCTTTAACCATCGGAGAGGCTTCAGTTACGGCGTGTTTGGTACGCATAACCATGCTGCGGATAACGGCATCGTTGAAGCGGAAGGTAGTTTCCAGCTCATCGATCACTTCCTGCGGCGCTTCAACGTTCATCAGAACGTAGTGTGCTTTGTGCAGTTTGTTGATCGGGTAAGCCAGCTGACGGCGGCCCCAGTCTTCCAGACGGTGGATCTTGCCTTCTGCACCAGTGATGGCAGCAGAGTAGCGCTCGATCATGCCCGGAACCTGTTCGCTCTGGTCAGGATGGACCATAAAAACGATTTCGTAATGACGCATCGAATTGCTCCTTACGGATTATTCAGCCTCCTGTCTGGGTCAGCCGCGGCCCATGGAGGCAAGGAACGTGATTAAAGTGCGGCTGAAAAATTGACGCGTCATTCTACTTGCGCACCCCGATAAACTCAAGGCGATTGGTAAAAAAAAGCGCAATGGCTTTTTTGCATGGCAAGCCGCTAGAGATGACGGCGGAAAAAGGCCACCGTCGCCTCCAGCGCGTCGGGCGTGATGCGATGTTTTACGCCTGCCTCCCAGACGCACGTGAGGTTCGCGTCCAGCCCGTGTTCGCGCAGCGCGCTGGCGAGACGCAGGCTCTGCGCCGCGGGCACCACGTCATCGTCTTCCCCATGCCAGAGCAGCAGCGGGCGATCCGCGACGCGCGCCAGCTGCGTGCTGATATCCCAGGGCGCCAGCGCCGCCCGAATGGCGTCGGCCCCGGCGGCGTCTGGCGCAAAAAGCGTATGCGAAAGCGAGGTGAAGTAACCGGAGCCCATCAGCGCCGCGACGGCCCGCGCCTCGGGGTGATGCGTCATGATGCCGAGCGCGGTCATCGCGCCCATCGACGCGCCGCCGATGGCGAGCCGGTCATCCGCCACCAGCCCCTCTTCCCGCAGCGCGTCGCGAAGCCGCGGATATTCCGTGATAGTCGCATGAAGAATGTGCCAGAACCGCGTTAAGCGCCGCGCCGCGTCGCCATTAAAGCGCGCGCCGTGCCCGGGCGCATCCGGCATCACCACCCGAAACCCGGCCTGCGCCAGCGCGACGGCGAAATAGCTGTAGACCGTTTTGGACGAGGTAAAGCCATGATAAAACAGCACCGTCGGCAGCGCCGTGTCACCCGCGCCTGCCGGTACGGCGTGCAACGCCTCGATATCCGCAAACCGTCGTGTTGAAATTTCGATCATACTTGTCTCCTGCGCAGCGTCATGGGGCAGGTATGCCACGGCGCACAGACGAGCGCAATGCGTGAGGGTTTTTATCGGGTTGAGAGATGGCTTACGTTTTTTCGATTTTATTGTGAAAAAATCGCGCTTTACCCGGCAGAAACGGGATATTCAACGCCCTCATTCCCTTACACTCACTACACTTTAACGCTGAGGTAACGACAATGCCTGTACGACGGCTCATTCCTTTATTCATGGTGGCGACACTCACCGCATGCAGCGCCCTGCAGGGCACGCCGCAGCCTGCGCCGCCGGTGGCGGATCATCCCCAGGAGATCCAGCGCTACCAGACGCAGGGGCTCACAAAAATGGGCACCGTCACCACGCTGCAATATGGTTCGCCAGACGATGCGCTGCGCGATATCGCCGCCCAGGCGGGCGCTGCCGGCGCGGATTACTATCAGGTGGTCTCGAATGACGACACCCTGTTGCCGGGCCGCTGGCACGCGCAGGCCATTTTGTATCGAAAGTAAGCGTAAGCCGCCGTTTTATTTAGCGAAATTTACACTGCTTTGCGTGCATTGATCGTACCTCCTGCACAATACCTTTCGGACTGCGCCGGGAACCGGAGCGCTGCGTTTATCGAAACAGGTGTAAGGGAGCTGACAATGAAACGATCGCTGGCTTTGACGTCGCTATTATTATCCGCGGGTCTGATTAGCACTTCTGCGCAGTCTGCTGAAGAGGTGAATGCCGACCGGGCGACGGGCTTAAATGAAATCGGCCTCATTTCGGTTAATGATATTTCCGGCACGCCCCAGGAGATTGAAAAAGTCATTGCGTATAAAGCGGACGAACAGGGCGCGGCATATTATCGAATTATTCAGATGCATGAAAATCACCGGCCCGATAACTGGCGCGTGCAGGCAATTATTTATAGTTGAACGTTCTTTAGCTAAATTTTGTTTTTTATTTGCCCTTGCAATGATCTGCATCAAATTTTCTTGAAACAAATAGTTACATTTAGCCACTAAATGTTAGCGCTCACCTGCCGTTGAAGGTGCCGAATATTAAGCGCACATGGGCTAATTTATGACACTTTCATTTCAACGCTGGGGACTGGGCGCGAAGCTCTCATTCCTCACGGGCGTCGCGGTGGCGGCGCTTTTTCTGTTATTCACGTTTGCTTTAAGTCACAAAGCCAGCCAGCAACTGGAAGCGCTGGCGCTCGAAGATCTGCATAACCAGACCGCCAGCGTGGTCGATATGGCGCAGATGTTCGACAGCAGCCTCAATGAAGAAGTCGCGAGCTTCACAAAACTCTTCAACAGCTTTATCCCGCAGCCCATCAGCCGCGACGACAGCCAGATGCAGAGCATTAACGGCATCAGCGTGCCGATGCTTAAGGGCGGCGAAACCTCCCTGCATGAAAACAACGCGCTGCCTGATGATTTCCTGACCCGTACCGGTGCCATCGCCACGCTGTTTGTACGCAGCGGCGATAACTTCGTGCGCGTGGCGACCTCACTTCGCAAAGAAGACGGCAGCCGCGCTATCGGCACGCAGCTCGACACCGCAAGCCCGGCGTTCGCGCCCGTGATGAAAGGCGAAACCTACCGCGGTCTGGCGCTGCTGTTCGGTAAACGCTACATCACCCAGTATGAGCCGGTAAAAGACGCCAGCGGCCAGGTGATCGCGATTCTGTTCGTCGGGGTCGACATCACCAACTCCTGGCAGGTGATGCGCAATAAAATCCTGAGCCGCCGCCTCGGCGAAAGCGGGCATTTCTATGTTATCAGCCGCGCGCCGGGCAAAGCCTATGGCCAGTTCCTCTTCCACCCAAGCGAAGAAGGTAAGCGCCCGACATGGCCGGAGGCGATTCTCACGCCGGTGCTGACGCAGCCGCAGGGAACGCTGGAGATGGAAAAACCGGATGGCCGTACAGCGCTCCTGAGCTTTACGCAACTGCCGGGCTGGAACTGGGCCATTGTCGGCGAAGTGGATAAAGCGACGCTGCTCAGCGGTGTAAACAGCATGCGTAACCAGTTCCTCGCGGCCGGGATTATCGTGTCGCTGCTGTTTGCCGCCGCGTTTGTCTGGACCGTCCGCCACTGGCTGACGACACCGCTGCGCAACGTCATTACCCTTGCGCGCCAGTACGCCGCAGGCGATCTGCGTGAAACTATCGATACCCGTCGTCATGATGAAGTCGGCCAGCTTATCGACGCGATTAACGGCATCGGCAACGGCTTACAGCAGATTGTGACGCAGGTGCGCGACGCAGCAGGCGAAATCAGCCAGGGCACGCGCGCGCTGGCGTCCGACAGCGGCGAGATAAGCGAGCAGATCAACAAACAGGCCAGCAGCGTGGAAGAAACGTCCGCGAGCATGGAGCAGCTGGCTGCCACCGTGGCGCAGAACGCCGCGAACATGGAGCAGACGCAAAGCCTGGTGAAAGAAGCGTCTGACGCCGTACAGCAAGGCGGCGCGACCGTCAGCAATGCGGTGACCACCATGAACGACATTCGCAGCGCCTCCCAGCGCATCGCGGATATCACGCATGTTATCGAATCTATCGCTTTCCAGACCAACATCCTGGCGCTAAACGCCGCGGTGGAAGCGGCGCGCGCGGGTGAGCACGGCAAAGGCTTCGCGGTCGTGGCGCAGGAAGTGCGCGCGCTGGCGGCACGCAGCGCCAACGCGGTTAAAGAGATAGAACAGCTCATCAGCGATACGCTCGCCAAAGTGAGCGAAGGTCACGCGCTGTCCGAGCAGACGCGCCAGGCGATGGAGTCAATCATCGGGCGTATCGGGCAGATAAACCAGCTGGTGACGGAAATCAACCACGCCTCGCACGAGCAGTCGGCGGGCATTGGTCAAGTGAATATCGCCATGCATCAGATTGGCGAAGCCACTCATATCAACGCCGAGCGCGTGACGCGCAGCGAGCAGACCTCGCAGACGTTGCGTGAGAAAGGGAATCACCTGAACGAACTGGTAAGCCTGTTCCGCCTCAAGGCCTGATTAGCCTGCCCCACCCGTGGCGCGCAGCAGCGCCTGCGCCAGCACCGGCTCCGGTAGCGGGCTGTCGCCACGGGTATCCAGTATCATCCGACACCAGGCCTGCGCCAGCGGCGGCGTCAGCGAACGCAAGACCTGAGCGCCGGTCGCCAGTAAAAAGAGCTGGCCGGTAATGGCGCGACCGGCCGCTTCATCCGGATGCCGCAGTCGCCCGGCCAGTTGCCGCCAGGCGCGGTCGAAGTGCCGGTCCTGCCCTTTCACCGCCTCAAACTCGTCGCTCAGCATCTCCATGACGCCAGGCTGGCGCGCCAGCACCCGCAGCACGTCAAGGCACATGATGTTGCCAGAACCTTCCCAGATACTGTTGACCGGCATCTCACGGTACAGACGCGGTAATTCGCTCTCCTCGCAATAGCCGATGCCGCCCAGCGCTTCCATCGCCTCCGCCACAAACGGAATACCGCCTTTGCAGACGCCATATTTCACGGCCGGCGTGAACAGCCGCGCGAAAGCCACCTCATGCGGCGATTCGCGCCGCCCCCAGGCGCGGGCGAGGCGAAAGAGCAGCGCGGTCTGGCCTTCCAGTTGCAGCGCCATACGCCCTAACACCTGGCGCATCAGCGGCTGGTCGATAAGGTTTTTCCCGAACGCCTGACGCTGATGGGCGTGATAGAGCGCCACCGCCAGCGCGCGACGCATCAGCCCGTGACTGCCGAGCGCGCAGTCAAAGCGCGTCATGCCGCCCATACGCAGGATCTGGCGCACGCCTTCGCCCTCCTCGCCCAGCAGCCAGCCGAGCGCGTCCAGAAACTCCGCCTCGCTGCTGGCGTTTGAGCGGTTGCCAAGCTTCTCTTTCAGACGTTCAAGCCGCACCGCGTTACGCTGTCCGTCAGGCAGAAAACGCGGCACGAAGAAGGAGGAGAGCCCGCCTTTCGTCTGCGCCAGCACCAGGTGCGCGTCGCTTTGCGGCACCGAGAAAAACCATTTGTGCCCCACCAGCCGGTAGGCTTCGCCCGCGCCGCGTCGTGCGACGGGCTCCGCGCGGGTGGTGTTGCTAAGCACATCTGAACCGCCCTGTTTTTCGGTCATTCCCATGCCGATAAGCAGCCCGCGCTTTTGAGCGCCGGGCAGCAGGTGGGGATCGTAGCGATCGCCCGCAAGCGGCGCGCGCCAGTCGGCGAACAGCGGCGGCAACTGGGCCTGAAGGAGCGGCGTGGCGGCGAAGGTCATGGTAATGGGGCAGAGCGTGCCCGCCTCCACCTGCGCATGCAGCACAAAGCGCGCGGCGCGGGCCACCAGCGCGCCATCAGGCGCGGCCTCGCTCCAGGGCAGATTATGAACGCGGTTGGCGCACAGCCCCTGCATCAGCAGGTGCCAGGCCGGGTGAAAGCGCACATCGTCGAGGCGCTCGCCGCGCGCGTCGTAGCGCAGAAGCTCCGGCGGGTTGGCGTTGGCGAGACGCCCCAGCTCCAGCGATTCCGCCGTGCCAAGCTGCTGGCCGATGCTGGCGAGCAGTTCGGCGTCCCAGCCTGCGCCTTCGCGCAGCACCGCCTCGCGCAGCGCCGTATCGGAAAGAAAAAGATTGCTGTTATTGAGTGCGACGGGCTGGTTAAACACCGTATGGGTTTGCCAGTGCATATTCCCTCTCCTTACCTGTGGCAACGCCAGTAAGTATGGATGGAGAGGGAAAAGAAACCGCCCGCTCGCTTCACAAAAGCGAAAAGCCGTCAGCCGGCGATATAGTGCGGAACGAAGCGTGAAGTATCTTTAGTAATGAGCGAGCAATCCTCGCGGATGCCGATACCGGCGGGCTCGTCGCCGACGACCCAGCTGCCAAGCAGCGTATAGCTTTCGCCAAAGCGCGGCAGCGCCTGAAACGCCTGCCAGATGACCGGCTCATGGCCGTAGTCGCCGTCTTCCTGCGCCAGCACCCGCGCGTCGTTATCAAACAGCGTCACGTTGCCGCCTTCGCGTGAAAAGAGCGGCTTGCGCACATAGCCCGCATAGCCGGAAAGCGCCTGCGCCACGTCATGCCGTTCGCGCGCGAAGTCATCAGCAAACCAGGCCGGCAGCAGGTTCGGGTGCCCCGGAAATTGCGCCCAGAGCAGCGGCAGCAGCCCTTTGTTGCTGAGGATGCTTTTCCACAGCGGTTCATACCAGCGTTCCGCGCGCTTACGCAGCAGCGGGCCGTTGTCATCGCGCATCATCCACTCCAGCGGGTAGAGCTTAAACGCCTGGCGGATGACGTTATCGTCCAGATCGGTCAGCACGCCGCCGAGACCCAGCCCGATATCTTCGACATAGATAAACCGCGTATCCAGCCCCGCCTGACGCGCGCAGTCTTCCAGATAGAGCACCGTGCCGCGATCTTCCTCAGACTCCTGACAGCAGCTGAAATAGAGCGGATCGGGCGTGGCTATCCCGGCCAGACGAGCGATAAGCTTTTCCTGAATGGAGTTGAACTGATCGGCGTCGCGCGGGATGGTGCCGTGACGGCGGGCGTCTTCCAGCCACTGCCACTGAAAATAGGCGGATTCATACAGCGAGGTGGGCGTATCGGCGTTGTATTCCAGCAGCTTGACGGGTCCCTTGCCGGTCCAGACAAAATCCATGCGCCCGTAGAGCGACGGATCCTGCGCATTCCAGCTTTCGGCGATGGCGTCCCAGTACAGCTCGGGGATAGCCAGGCGCTCAAGCATCGCCTGATCGCGTACGGCGCGGTCGGCCACCTCCAGGCACATCTCGTGCAGCTCGGCGGTAGGCGATTCTATCTGCTCTTCTATCTGGCGCAGCGTAAAGCGATAGGCGCGGCTCTCATCCCAGTAGATCTCATCGTCGATGATGTGAAAGTGAAAGCCGTGGTCATGGGCGATACGCGCGAGATCGGGGCGTACCGGGGTTTGGTGGCGCAGCATTTAGCCTCCCCAGCTACTGCGGGAGCTTGATGAGCGGCCAAAACCGCCGCGTGAAATCGTCGTCGCGCTGCGGGTCACCAGGCTACGGCTGCTGCTCGCGGTCGTGCCTTTACTGCCGCGCCAGACGTAGTCGCCGGAGCCGTTCTGCCACACGGGCCGCGTGTAGTAGTAGTGATAACCCGTGCTGGAGGTCGTATAGGTCGAGGGGTTATCGTCCTGATCGCGCTTTTTATTCGCGTTGCTGGCCAGCAGGAAGCCGGCCATCATCGGAACCCAGGTTTTCCCCACGCCGTCGTAATAGCAGTTGTTGCCGTAGCTCGCGCTACACTCATCCCAGTTCATTTTCGCGGTGGGAATATTTCTTTCGAACTCGGATTTGGCGGTGTTCCACGCGTTCGTGCAGACATCTGCGGGCTGGCCGTCGGCGGTGCACTCTTCCGCCGTAGCGTAGTAAATGCCATCGCCGTCATTATCGTTATCGCCATCATCCTGACAGGCTTTGAGACCGAAAAACGCCGCCCCGCCCATAATGGCGAGCGTTAATATTTTCGCCCCTTTTCGGTCCGACTCGGGGCGCGAATACGATTTCAGTTCGGGCGAGTTGTCCACCGGCGTATACGGTTTTCTTCTGCCGCGTTTTTTCCTTGCTGCCGCCATATCCTTCCTTGTTTTCTCTTTTTACCAGGTCATGCAGGCCGCATTCAGAATACCGCCAGCCAGCGACGCCACGCCCATGAAAATACCGGCTGCGACGTTACGGTTAATAATTTTCTCGCTCAGTTTCGGCATGTATAAACGCACGCCGCCGTAGATTATAAGCTGTACGACGAGCGCGATCGCCCCCCAAATCAGATAGTCGGTAATGCTGACGGAGTTAATCGCGGCGCTGGCGAGCGGCACCACATAGCCTAAAATCGCGCCGCCGAAGGTAATGGCCGCCGCGCTGTTATTCTCTTTAATCAGCGTCCATTCGTCGTGGGAGGTAATACGGGTGTAGATGAACATAAAACAGTTGATCATCGCCAGCCCGATAAAAAAGTAAGCGCAAAACGCCATCAGTCCGTGGAATGTCTGCACGATTTCATCTCCTGAATCCAGTTAGAGGTAGGTAATTAACAGGTAAATAACCTGTGGCGCTTATAGTAGCAGCGCAGTTTAGCGTGATTGACGCTTTAATAAAACTTTACACAGGCCAGAGAGTTATCGGCAGGCGCGCGGCAAACACCGCGGAAATAAAAAAACCCTCCGCAGAGGGTTTTTAAGATTAGCTGCGCTGACGCACGGCTTCAAAGAGGCAAATACCGGTTGCGACCGAGACGTTCAGCGAGGAGACGCTGCCCGCCATCGGGATGCTGATAAGCTCATCGCAGTGCTCGCGGGTGAGACGGCGCATACCTTCGCCTTCCGCGCCCATCACCAGCGCCAGCGGGCCAGTCATTTTGCTCTGAAACAGCGTGTGATCCGCCTCGCCTGCCGTGCCGACGATCCAGACGTTCTCTTCCTGTAAGAGACGCATGGTGCGCGCAAGGTTGGTGACGCGGATCAGCGGGACATTTTCCGCCGCGCCGCAGGCCACTTTTTTGGCGGTCGCGTTGAGCTGCGCGGAGCGGTCTTTTGGTACGATCACCGCATGGACGCCCGCCGCGTCGGCGCTGCGCAGGCAGGCGCCAAGGTTATGCGGATCGGTAACGCCATCGAGGATCAGCAGGAACGGCTGATCGTGCGCCGCCAGCAGATCCGGCAGATCGTTTTCGCCATACTGACGCCCTGGCTTCACGCGCGCCACGATGCCCTGATGCACCGCGCCGTCGGCTTTTTCATCCAGCCACTGGCGGTTCGCCACCTGCACCGGCACGCCCTGCGCTTCGATAGCATGGATGAGCGGCAGCAGGCGTTTATCTTCACGCCCTTTCAGAATAAAAACTTCCTGAAAACGCTCGGGAGCGCGCTCCAGCAGGGCCTGCACCGCGTGGATGCCGTAAATCATTTCACTCATGAATGGTACTCGTTATGGGCGGCGAGCCGCCCGGTGTTAGGCAATACATTATCAAGCGGGCCTGACGCGCAGGCCCCGCGATTAGCTGTCGCGCTTTTTCTTCGCCGCGCGCTTCGCTTTCGTGGCGGCGGCGATTTTAGCGGTTTTCTCCGACGGTTTTTTACTGCTTTTCGCCGGTTTGTCACTCTTCTCAGCGCGAGCGGCGCCGTCTTTCTTCACCTTTCCACAGCCTTTCTCGTTACGAAAGGCGTCGTTAGGCTCGAAATTCTGGCGCTTGCCGACCTGACGACGGCTGCGGTTTTTGCCGCCGCCGCCACCGCCTCTTTTCTCACGCTCGCGCGCGGTTTTGCCGACGTTACGCGGCCCGCGTTCGCTCGAGATCAGCGAGAAGTCGATTTTACGCTCGTCCATGTTCACGGCTTCGACTTTCACTTCGACGCGATCGCCCAGACGGTACGTCTGGCCGCCGGATTCGCCGATCAACCGCTGGCCGACCTGATCGAAACGGTAGTAGTCGTTGTCGAGCGAGGAGACATGCACCAGACCGTCGATAAAGAGATCCGCGAGGCGCACAAAGAAGCCAAAGCCGGTCACGCTGGAGATCACGCCGGAGAAAGTCTGGCCGACCTGATCCTGCATGAAGTCGCATTTGAGCCAGTCCGCCACTTCGCGGGTCGCTTCATCGGCGCGGCGCTCGGTCATGGAGCAGTGCTGGCCAAGTTGCAGCATCTCTTCCATGGTGTAGTGGCAGCCGCCGCTTTCGGTGGTGTGGCCTTCATGGCCCTGCTCTTTCGCCAGCAGATATTTAATCGCGCGGTGCAGCGTAAGATCCGGGTAGCGGCGGATAGGCGAGGTAAAGTGCGCGTAGGATTGCAGCGCCAGGCCAAAGTGGCCGCGGTTTTCCGGATCGTAAATCGCCTGTTTCATCGAGCGCAGCAGCATGGTTTGCAGCATCTCGTGATCGGGACGATCGGCGATGGAATTCAGCAGCTCGGCGTAGTCGCGCGGCTCCGGCTTGCTGCCGCCCGGCAGTTCCAGGCCCAGCTCCGCCAGCACCGAACGGAACGAGGTGATCGCTTCGTTAGTCGGACGATCGTGAATACGGAACAGCGCCGGCTCTTTGTGCTTCTCGACAAAGCGCGCCGCCGAAATGTTAGCGAGGATCATGCACTCTTCGATGAGCTTGTGCGCATCGTTACGCTGGGTCTGTTCGATACGATCGATGCGACGCTCGGCGTTGAAAATAAACTTCGCCTCTTCGCTCTCAAACGAGATGCCGCCGCGCTCAGTACGCGCTTCATCCAGCGCTTTATAAAGGTGATGCAGCTCTTCAAGATGTTTCACCAGCGGCTGATACTGGCTGCGCAGTTCTTCATCGCCCTGCAGGATGTGCCACACCTTGGTATAGGTGAGACGCGCGTGCGAGCTCATGACCGCTTCGTAGAATTTGTAGCCCGTCAGGCGGCCTTTGGCGGAGATAGTCATCTCACAGACCATACAGAGGCGATCAACCTGCGGATTGAGCGAGCAGAGGCCGTTGGAGAGCACTTCCGGCAGCATCGGGACGACCTGCGAGGGGAAGTAGACCGACGTGCCGCGATTGCGCGCTTCGTCATCGAGCGGCGTCGGCGGACGCACGTAGTAGCTGACGTCCGCAATAGCGACCCACAGGCGCCAGCCGCCGCCGCGTTTCTTCTCGCAGAAAACGGCGTCGTCAAAGTCTCGGGCGTCTTCGCCATCAATGGTGACGAGCGGCAGGTCGCGCAAATCGACGCGTCCAACCTTCGCCTCTTCCGGCACCTCTTCTTTCAGGTGCGCAATCTGCTCTTCGACGGCTTTCGGCCAGACGTAGGGAATTTCATGGGTGCGCAGCGCCATATCGACGGCCATGCCGGTGCCCATGTTATCGCCGAGTACTTCGACGATTTTACCGATGGCTTTGGTGCGGCGGGTCGGACGCTGGGTCAACTCGACGACCACGACGTAGCCCATGCGGGCGCCCATAATCTCTTCCGGCGGGATGAGAATATCAAAGCTCAGGCGGCTATCGTCCGGCACCACAAAGCCGACACCGGCGTCTGTGAAATAGCGGCCGACGATATTGCTCTGCTTTGGCACCAGCACGCGCACGATGCGCGCTTCGCGGCGGCCTTTACGATCCGATCCGAGCGGCTGCGCCAGCACGATATCGCCGTGAATGCAGGTTTTCATCTGCTCTGAAGAGAGATACAGATCGTCTTTACGCCCTTCGACGCGCAAAAAACCGTAACCGTCGCGGTGGCCGATCACGGTGCCTTTTTGCAGATCGAGACGCTCCGGCAGCGCGTAGCACTGGCGGCGGGTAAAGACGAGCTGGCCGTCGCGCTCCATCGCGCGCAGGCGGCGACGCAGCGCTTCCTGCTGCTCTTCGCCTTCAATGCCGAGTTCGTTCGCCAGTTCATCGCGGTTAGCCGGTTTTTCACGTTTTGTTAAATGCTCGAGGATAAATTCCCGGCTCGGGATGGGATTGGTGTACTTCTCAGCTTCTCGTTCCTGAAAAGGATCTTGTGACATGGCGGTTCCTCCGTTGTCATCTGTGGCGCGAATGCGTCATTCCACCAGCAATAATTTGTAGAGCGGCTGGTTTTCATGCACTAAATCGGCCAGCGTGTAGTTATCCAGTTCCTGAAGAAAGCGTTCTACCGCCCCGCCCAGCACCTGCTTCAGGCGACACGCGGGCGTGATGTGACAGAACGCGCTGCTACAGTTCACTATAGACAGGGGCTCCAGCTCGCGCACGACATCGCCGATGCGGATGGTCGCGGCCGGTTTGCCAAGGCGGATCCCGCCGTTTTTGCCCCGCACGGCGGTAACATAGCCCGCACGACTCAGTTGGTTGATAATTTTGACCATATGATTGCGGGAGACGCCGTACACCTGGGTAACTTCAGAAATGCTGGTCATGCGGCCTTCCGGCAAGGACGCCATATAGATCAAAGCCCGTAGCCCGAAATCGGTAAAACTCGTTAACTGCACATCAACCTCAGAGTATGGGAGGGGAAAAACGCGGTTCGCCCAAGGGGCGATGTGTTGATGATAAACCAGCCAGATGTCAGGCGGCTAATTTATTTGAAAAAGGCGGGTAAAATCCGGGAAAAACAGAGGGCGCGATCGCCGCGCCCTGGGTGTCTTATGCGTCGAACGGATCGCGCAGGATCATGGTTTCGGTACGATCCGGACCGGTAGAGATGATGTCGATCGGCACGCCGGTGACTTCTTCAATACGTTTGATGTAGTTCAGTGCCGCCTGCGGCAGACCGCTACGCTCTTTCACGCCGAAGGTGGATTCAGACCAGCCCGGCATGGTTTCGTAGATCGGCTCGATACCTTCCCAGTCATCCGCCGCCATCGGGGTGGTGGTGACTTCACGGCCATCCGGCATACGGTAAGCGACGCAGATTTTCACCTCTTCCAGACCATCCAGCACGTCCAGTTTGGTCAGGCAGAAGCCGGAGAGGGAGTTGATCTGCACAGCGCGGCGTACCGCGACCGCATCCAGCCAGCCGGTACGACGGCGACGGCCAGTGGTAGCGCCGAATTCGTTGCCTTTCTTGCACAGGAATTCACCGATGTCGTCGAACAGCTCCGTCGGGAACGGGCCTGCGCCAACACGGGTGGAGTAGGCTTTGATGATGCCGAGCACGTAGTCCACATAACGCGGGCCAATGCCGGAACCGGTCGCCACGCCGCCGGCGGTGGTGTTGGAGGAGGTAACGTACGGATAGGTGCCGTGGTCGATATCCAGCAGCGTACCCTGCGCGCCTTCGAACATGATGAAGTCGCCGCGTTTACGCGCCTGATCCAGCAGATCGGACACGTCCACCACCATGCTGGTCAGCACGTCGGCAATCGCCATGACGTCATCCAGCACTTTCTGATAGTCAACCGCTTCTACTTTATAGAAGTTCACCAACTGGAAGTTATGGTATTCCAGCACTTCTTTCAGTTTGTCGGCGAAAGTGGCTTTATCGAAGAGATCGCCCACGCGCAGACCGCGACGCGCCACTTTATCTTCATAGGCCGGGCCAATGCCGCGACCCGTGGTGCCGATGGCTTTGGCGCCACGCGCTTTCTCACGCGCCACGTCGAGCGCGACGTGGTAGTCGAGGATAAGCGGGCAGGCTTCAGATAACAGCAGTCGTTCGCGAACCGGGATACCGCGGTCTTCCAGTTCCTTCATCTCTTTCATCAGCGCCGCAGGCGACAGCACAACACCGTTACCAATGATGCTGGTGACGTTATCGCGAAGAATACCTGAGGGGATAAGATGGAGGACGGTTTTTTCACCGTTGATTACGAGAGTATGGCCTGCGTTGTGACCGCCCTGGTAGCGCACAACATATTT
>Ga0157365_10000730_pt1 | contig 13982 bp, 10 predicted proteins | sample AttsexASBM3_FD_111478 | JGI IMG/M metagenome (GOLD analysis project Ga0157365, IMG submission 111478) | Fungus gardens microbial communities from leaf cutter ant in Ribeirão Preto, State of São Paulo, Brazil - Atta sexdens ASBM3 | ecosystem: Host-associated > Fungi > Mycelium > Unclassified ... | reverse complement strand
GATGTCTCGTTATCTTTTTCGAAGCGGTTGGCCATGTAGCCGGGATCCATGAAGTGCGAAATCTGGGATATGACATACGCCATCAGCCCCTCAGGATTGCCCGGAAACTGTGCTGAACACACGGCCACAGCAATGTGCCCAAAAAGATCATGAAAGCCATCCCCGACGCGTCCACCCCATCTGTCGCGTGCAAGTGTTTCCAGATCCCTGATGATGCGCTGGGAATGCTTATGGACTGAATGCTTCGCTTTAACTGGCATCGCGGTCACGTTGCTCTTGCGTCCTGCCTCCCGCGTTGCCTTGCGGTCAGCCTTTTCCTTTGCCCACATCTTTCCTCGGTCGTCATAGGCTTTCTGGCGTGCCTTGATGTTCTTCTTAATCTCGGCATCCTTGGCCTTGCATTCTTCCCAGCGTGCCACACCGGAATACGGTGCGATATCCAGCAGGGTATGCCGAAGGTCATGGGCTTTATATCGTGCCTCAGGATTCCGATAAACGACGCGACACAGACGGGATTGCCCATACTTCATATTCCACGAACCGGGGACGCGTAGCACGGTCTGAGCCGTTGTCGGCGTGTGATCAGCCATCAGGTATTTCAGACGGCGTTCGATCTCCTCATTCATTTCTTCTGCGACGTCCACGAATGTGCGGGGCTTGTGCTTCTGTCCCTTTGCTTTCCTGCGTTTGTCGCCCTTGGCACGTTGGGCATTGCGGATCACAAACGCGGGCTCATCAAACTGCCATAAGCAATAAGCGCCACCACCAGACAGGATGATCTCTGTCGGTTCAGGGATGCCCTGTAACGCGCATTCCTTGATCAGGAATTTTGCTTTGCCATCGTCGTCCAGCGGTGCCCATTCACGATAGATATCAGGACGATAGTGGATGTTTCTGATCATCCTCTGATTCTTTCCAGTGCCTTGCGTGATGGTTTCATTGCCCAGCTTGTCGATGTCCAGATCGATCCACAGATGTGTAATCACGGATACTTGGTCACGGCCATGGATCGTTGATGTCCTTGGTTTGCCGTCTGGTCCGATGTTGTTCCTTTTGGGTGGCGTAAAGCATGCCTGCGAGCGATACACAGCGGAATACAGTGGGCTGTCGATAAGCTCCTGCATGCGCTTCATGCCAGCTTCATTTGCGGTTATGAAGAACCTGCGCTGACCATGCTCCAAGCCTTGCGTGCCGTCTGCTCGTGTGATGGTTTTCATGTGCTCTTTTTTCAGAAAGCACAGCATGCTGAAATAATAGGGGAATTCTGTCTTCCTCGTTGGAAATCCAGATACGTCCCAGAAGATGCTTTCTTTGTAATCGATACTCATAATCCATGCTCCGTTTGCTACGGGCAGGAAATTTCTGAGTGCTAGTCAGTTTTATGTTGCGTTATGTGCTATAATGCTTTACATCGAAACTTGTTGACGACTGAACACCCGGCTCCTACCCGGTTTTGCCCCATTCGGAATTCCCGTTCCGGTGGGGTTTTTTATTTGTTCAGTCCAGTTTCGCGATTCGATCACGCAATTCCCTCAGACGGTCGCCCACATGGGCAATTTCGCTCTGTCGCTTCAACAGCATGTTCGCAATGCGATCCTCGACGGATCCAACACGCTCACGCTCGTTTCTCAGCGTTGATAGCCCCGACAGCTTCTTAAAGCGTGCATACCGATGGCATGGGAATATCGGCAGTTCGGCGATTGATTCTAGTAGTGTTCTCATCCTTCTATTCCTTCTGATGTGCGAATAGTAACACTATCAGTCGCATATGTCAAGAAATTCACACTAATAGTGCGAGACAATTGCCAGAACCCCGGATTTCCTTGGGTTTTTTGATGGTCGTTACGGGGAATCATCAGGGGCATCCATACAAAACATCGCAGTTTTGACGTCTGTGATTCCCTGAGGAAGTGGCGGATCTTCTAGTGTTTTAATGGGGTTTGGAACGCTCTATGAGTGATCAAGCGTTCGCGTCGTGTCGATCCGCTAAAATGGTTCCAGTGAAGAAGGAACCTGGATTATGAAAAAGAAATTAAGAAGAGGCGTCACGCTTCTGGATGTGCTCCTTGCATTAGGCATTTCGGCCGCTATGTATGCGAATATTGCTCAGATGCAGAATGATGCTCGCAAGAACCTTATTGCGGTGTCCTCAGCGGGCACGATGGAAGCGCTGGCGAATGCCTCGAATGCGTATATCACGACGAATTATCGCGTACTTACCACGCTGACAAAAGGTGGACCCATAAGTATCCCTATAATAAATCAGAGTAACTGGGAGGGCATCGGGGATCTGCAAAGCACCGGGCTTCTCTCCGACGATTTTACGCCTGTGATTGCGCAGGGTCAGATCGTCAATCTCGTTATTCGCGACATCCCCGCATCCGGGACGATCCCCGAACACATCGAAGGAATGCTAATCTCGACCGGCGGGACGGGCTTTGATGATCGTCAAATCGGAATGGCGATGGAAAAGATGGGTGGCAACGGCGGTGGCGTTATGGCCAATCCTCCGCCCGGCGTGGTGCAGGGCAACATTCAGGGGTCTTTCGCGTCATGGTCGGAGCCTGCGAACGAGTGGAGCGCGAGCGGAGTAACCGCAACAACGGGGCATATTGCCTACAATCTTGCGGGTTCAGCCGGAAATCCGGTGGCTGAATGGCTGAATCGTTATGACACCGGCAATCCAGTTGCGAACACGATGTTCACAGCGATTAATTTTAACAATCAAAACGCGAACAACGTTCAGGAAATCGATGGTTATGGAAACAATGACATCGCGATTGGTGACAAGACGAATCATACCGGACGTGTGAACATCAACAACGGCGGGATGGCGTGCGTTGGCGACGCGACCGGATGCCACTTCGACATTTCTGATGACGGTGGCTTCTATGATTACAATGATGGCTGGATCACCTACCAAGGAAATTCTTCCGGCGAAGGTATCAAGCTGTCGGGTGCCGGGAATAATCTTGTAGCGAACGGGCAGATCGTCGGTGACAACGGGCTGGAAACAAGCAACACAGCCGGGATCCAATGGGAAGCATCGCCGGGGGTTAATCAAACCGCATCAGCGACAGCAACGTATGCAAGCGAAAGCGGATGGCTGAACATTCAAGGCGATAGCGGTTTCCAGGGCGTTGCATCCAAACTCGTGAAAGCTACCGAATTCGTCGATGCCAACAATAATGCTTATTTCGTCATCCCCTCGGGCGAGAGCAGGATGGATGACATCGCGATGACGGGTCGCCTGGGCGTGGAGGGCCTGGATCCTGATGATGGTTACCCGGAAGGCTGGCAAGGCGGTATCCATGCGCATGACGTTTACAGTGACAGCACGATTGGTGCCGGTCAGGACGGGGGCGTCGCGACCTTCATGTCAGCGTCCGGCCAGATCGGGACGTATGCGAATGGCTGTAACACCATCGTCGGAGCCAAGGGTGGGTGCATATACGGGGATGACACGTCTCTCGGCTTGCGTGTGCCGTCAAACCAGGGGACCAGCGGGGGGAGCGTGAGCGTGACGGATCAGGCGGATAATCCTGCGGGGCTCAAAGCCGGTGCCCTGACAGCACAAGGACAGGTTTCCGAAATTCTGGATGAAGCGACGGCGGGCGGATATTCCGGCCATGCTGGACAAGTGTCGAGCATCAATGGCGATGTTTCAGCGCTAAACGGTAATCTGAACGCGTGGGATGTGGGCAATGGGCAAGGGTCCGCGTTCATCGAGCATAACCTGATCATCGGTCAAAACTCGAACGGCACAACGGAACACGCGAGCGATGCAGATGGCGAAGGGCCAGGTGGCGGGCTAATTCTTCGGGGAAATCAAGAGCTTACTGGCTCGATCAAGTTTATCTTTGACCCTAACGACCCCGCTGGTCCGTCTGGCGGGTTCGCGTCTCCCGGCGAACCGTGTGGTCCCGGGCATTCAACGGGGCCTGGGTCTATCGGCGTCGATGCAACACAGTCCAAGCTATCCATTTGCCAAAGTGACAATACTTGGCATCAGCTTCAAACAGTTGAACAGAAGTAGCCAGTTTGGCGGTCTTCTGCGGATCATGTTACAAACAGACGCCCGCATATAGCCCCCATAGGATACCTCATGCCAGATGAAGCCTTCCTCCGGATGACCGCCGATATCGTGACAGCAACGGTAAGCAAACCGGGGATCGCGACGGATGGCCTGCATGAGATCATCCGAGAGGTATACGACGCGCTGGTAGGTGCAATGGCCCCAGCGCAAGAACCCGCCCCTCCTCCCGTTCCGGCAGTGGATCCTAAGAAGTCGGTCTTCCGGGATTATATTATCTGTCTCGAAGATGGGGAGAAGCTGAAGACGCTCACGCGTCATCTATCTACGAAATACGGGATGACCCCGTTTGACTACCGCAGACGGTGGGGATTGCCAGACTCGTATCCCATGACATGCCCTGGCTACTCGGATCGTCGTGCGGAGATTGCTCGCAAACTGGGTCTGGGGCATCGCATGAAAGCGGAGCCCGAACGAATTCCTGAAATCGAGCCTGAGACCGGTCTCTCGTATATAGCTGACGATCCCGACCTGTCCAAAGACGTCGAAGTCACGAAGGTGCCCGCCAGGAAGCGTGGTCGGAAGCCGAAAGAAAAATAAGGCTCGCGACAGTCATTGCGAGCACCCTGCGGAATACTCAACGTCGAGGTTCTGGCCCGATTAAACCCGAGCGGGACCACGATTCAAGACCAGTTGAAACGGTTGGTGTTTTTTCTTTTGACATCGCCATGATGACAAAGAAGAATTGTGGGTTCCCAAATTGGACGATCGCAAATAGAGCCCCCTCCATTGCATTGTATCGATAAAAAAATTGCTCGTGAAGAGAATGAGAATTAGCCCGAATATCAGCAATACCCGGCAATCTATCCAACAGACTTTGAAACTCTTGCGCGAAGAAGGACTCTCTCAATAGAACGCTCGAAAATACCTCTCCGTGAAGAATTTCGCCATTATGATGGAAATATAAGGTCTGACCTAGCCAGCAACAAAATGAGTCGAAGATTTTTGTGATAGGAGGTCCGAATTCGACTATCTCCATATCGGTATATCCAAGTTGTCGCGCTACGTCGGTTGAACCAAATTTATTTCTGAAATACCTCTTCCTTGCGACTCCCTTCATAGGTCGTATTGCATCAAATACATCACGCCTATTATTGAAAACCGCCCGGAGCTTCTCTCGAAGAGTCGGCAGATCTCCCCAATGACCCTGTATGTGCATGATCAAGCTCATGGCCTGTTCATCCAGTCTTTTTAACCGATTGCAGGAGGCACAGGAAGGAAATCGATACCCCTGCGGAGCCACTCTGTCTCTAAAAAAATCTCTTGGCGGAAAATGGTCTTCTGTGTCTGCACGCGCACCACACAGACAACACCATCTGTTTTCTGGAAGGGACAAAAACTTTTTCTTGCTCATCTGGCGGTATTGGCGAGGTGTAAGCATCTCCGGATGCTACGGCATGCATCTGAACCTAGTCAACAGAGACAGTTTTTGTCCAATACTAGATTGCGACTTTTTGCCGTTTTTATGGACCGTCCCGACCAGAGGCGGACCATCCAGAGTTTGGGGAGCATCAGCGTTCCCCTTCGATTGTGATCCGGCTATCGTCCTTTGAACTGTGTTTCGCGTGGAAGTTTGCCTGCCGTATGTCCGCTCTGACTGATCTCCTCGATGCCCTCCGCCGTGCTTCCGTTTCCGAGAGCGAGAAGGGCACATACTTTGAGGAACTGATCGTCTGTTATCTGCGGAATGAACCCAGCTATGCGGACCTGTATGACGCAGTATGGCCATATAAGGCATGGGCCAAGGAACAGGGGCATCCTGTCAAGGACACCGGGATCGATCTCGTGGCCCGCACCCAAGGCACCGGCGAGTTCCACGCGATCCAATGCAAATTCTATGACCCAGATCACAAGATATCCAAGAAGGACATCGACACCTTCTTCTCTGCTTCCGGCAAGAGTTGGTTCACCCGGCGCGTGATCGTCGCCACCACAAATTTGTGGAATGGCAATGCTGAGGACACGCTGGCCAATCAGCATCCGCCGGTTAGCAAGATCGATCTGCTTGACCTGGAAACAAGCCTGATTGACTGGTCCAAATATCAACCGAAGAAACCCCCTGCCCTTCGCGACAAGAAGACCCTGCGAGAGCATCAGGAGACCGCCGTCAACAGAGCGCTAAGGGGATTCCAGACCCACGAGCGTGGCCGACTCATCATGGCTTGCGGGACGGGCAAGACCTTCACCAGCCTCAAACTGGCGGAAGAGCAGGTCGGTGCTGGCGGTCGTGTGCTCTTTCTGGTCCCCAGCCTGTCCCTGCTGTCCCAGAGCCTGACGGAATGGACGCAGGAAAGTCAGGTGCCTCTGCATAGCTTCGCCGTCTGTTCGGACAGCGACGTGGGCAAGAAAAAGGTCTCCAACGACGACGAAATCAAGATCAAGATCCACGAGCTTCGCTATCCCGCAACCACCAACCCCGCACGGCTGACGACCGAATACGAGAAGCGTCATGATGCCTCCCACATGACCGTGGTGTTCTCAACGTATCATTCCATCAAGGTCATCAGCGACGCTCAGAAAGACCACGGCTTTCCCGATTTCGATCTGATTGTCTGCGATGAGGCCCATCGGACGACAGGTGTCACCTTCGGGGGTGAAGATTACGACAGCGCCTTTGTGAAGGTCCACAACCAGGATTACCTACGTGGCAACCGTCGGATGTATATGACGGCAACGCCACGCATTTATGGCGATGTCGCCCAAGAGAAGGCCGAGAAAGAAGGGGCCGTCGTCTATGGCATGGACAACGTGGACATCTATGGTCCCGAATTTCACGTCATCACCTTCTCGGATGCAGTCCGGCGCAAACTCCTTGTCGATTACAAAGTCATCGTTCTGGCGGTCGATGAGGAAACCGTCAGCGCCAGGCTTCAAAAACTTCTGGATGACCCTGACAACGGCTTGAAGGTCGATGACGCGTCAAAGATTGTCGGTTGCTGGAAGGCGCTGGCGAAAGTCGATATGTCGCAGGATGGCGTTGACGACCCGGAGCCCATGAGACGGGCGGTCGCGTTCTGCCAAGTGATCTCCCCCGACTACAAAGGCCGGTCTGCCAAGGTCAGCTCAATCCAGATCGCCAATATGTTTCAGCAGGTGGTCGAGGAATATCAGGCACAGGACGGGATCGAGCCGGAGGCCCGCCTGATCTGCGAGGCCGAGCACGTTGATGGCGGGATGAACGCGAGTGAGAAGGAGGGCAAGCTCTCCTGGCTCAAAGCGGAGACTCCTGAGAATACCTGCCGGGTGCTGTCCAACGTGCGATGCCTTTCCGAGGGCGTGGACGTTCCGGCCCTGGATGCGGTTCTATTCCTGACCCCACGGAATTCACAGGTCGATGTCGTGCAGTCGGTCGGACGCGTGATGCGAAACGCTCCCGGCAAGAAGCGGGGGTATGTGGTCCTTCCTGTCGTCATACCCGCCGGGATCCCGCCAGAGCAGGCCCTGGACAACAACAAGACCTATCAGGTGGTCTGGCAAGTGCTCCAAGCCCTTCGTTCGCATGACGACCGCTTCGATAGCATGGTCAACAAGATGGACCTGCAAGCCAGGCCGGATACCTCCCGTATGGAGGTGATCGCGGTCACCAAAAAGATTACCCAGAGGACGATGGCCCTGACGACAGGGACCGCTCAGAAGGCTCACTCGTCCTACGAGCTGGGGAAACGGTCATCAACGCCTCAGACGGATGACCGTCAGGATACCCTCCAATTCGAGGTCGGGGAAATCGAGCGCGCAATTTACGCGAAAATCGTTAAGAAAGTTGGAAATCGTCACCACTGGGAAGATTGGGCCGGGGATATTGGCAAGATAGCTCAGACGCATATCACCCGCATAACCACGATCCTCGACAACCCCGATAATACGCGGGCCCGGGAGGCATTCGACCGCTTCGCCTCGGATCTCCGATCTGAGCTCAACGACAGCATCAACCGTGGCGAGATCATTGAGATGCTGGCTCAGCACCTTATCACCCGTCCCGTGTTCGAAGCCCTATTTTCGGGGCACAGCTTTGTGTCCGATAACCCGATGTCGAAGGCCATGCAATCGGTGCTCGACGCTTTGGACAAGCACAGCCTGCACAAGGAAACGGATACGCTCGAAGCCTTCTATACAAACGTGCGGGAACGGGCGTCGGGTATCGATACGGCCTATGGTCGCCAGAAGGTCATCAAGGAACTGTATGACGGCTTCTTTCAGCAAGCGTTCCCCCGTCTGAAAGAGCGCCTTGGCATCGTCTACACCCCGTTGGAGGTAGTAGACTTCATCATTCATTCCATCAACGACGTGCTGGCGAGTGAATTCGGGCAGACGCTCGGAAGCAAGGGCGTCCACATCATGGATCCCTTTACGGGGACAGGGACGTTCATCACCCGCCTCCTGCAAAGTGGGTTGATCACCAAGGAACAGCTACTGCACAAATACAAGCAGGAGCTTCATGCCAACGAGATTGTCCTGTTGGCCTATTATATCGCCTCCATCAATATCGAAGCCACATTCTCGGATCTCATGGATGGCGCATATGAGCCGTTTGAAGGCATCTGCCTGACGGACACTTTCCGACTGAACGAAGACCATGACCTGATTGGTTCTGCGCTTGAAGACAACAACAAGCGCATCAGGAAGCAGAAGAGGCTCGACATCCGCGTCATTATGGGGAACCCGCCCTATTCGGTCGGCCAAAAAAGTGAGAACGATAATAACGATAACGTTAAATACCCTATTCTAGATAAACGCATCGCGGATACCTACGCGAAACGTTCTAATGCAATAACTCAGAAGTCTCTTTACGATAGCTACATCCGCGCCATTCGTTGGGCTTCTGACCGCATCGGGGATTGTGGTGTTCTGGGCTTTGTGACAAATGCAGGCTTCTTGGATGCAAACACCGCCAATGGCCTGCGCCAGTGTCTGGCGGAAGAGTTTTCTAGCATCCATGTGTTCCACCTTCGGGGAAACCAAAGAACGTCAGGCGAGACCTCCCGTAAGGAAGGCGGCAAAATTTTCGACGCTGGAAGCCGTGCCCCAATTGCTATTTCTATTCTGGTAAAGAATCCGAATGCAGAAGAACAAAGGCCCATTCTGTTCCATGACATTGGGGATTATCTGACCCGTGAACAGAAGCTGAGGAAGATTGGAGAGCTGGCCAGCATCAAGGGCCTAACGGACGCGGGACTGTGGCAGAGCATCGCCCCTGATGAGCATGGCGACTGGCTCAGGCAGAGAGACAATAGCTTTGGGAATTTTATACCTCTCGGTATCAAGAAAAGAGAAGAGTCTTCTTTGTTTTCGAATTTCTCCCTAGGCGTTGCCACTAACAGAGATGCATGGTGCTGGAACTTTTCCCGTAAGAACCTGAGCGCCAACCTCAGAGGGATGATTGACATCTACAATTCTGAATTGGCTCGGTTCGATCAAGTATTCTCCACTGCCAGCAAGGCGGATAGAGACGAAGAACTCGGAAACTTCGTCCTCTCAGACCCTACGAAAATAAATTGGACACACAATCTCAAACAAGATTTTTCTAGATCTAAGGCTTTGTTTTTTTCGATCTCCCACATAGTGCCTGGGGTGTATCGTCCCTTTACATTTCAATGGCTCTATTTTGACCGCAGACTCATCGAACGAGTCTATCAGATGCCTCGCCTATTTCCTGATGCAGAAGCCGAAAATCTGGTGATCTGCTTCCGAGGAGTCGGAGGACTCAACGATTTTTCTCCTTTAATGGTTCGACATCTTCCAGATTTGTGTGTCGCAGATGGAAGGAACTCGCAATGCTTTCCAGTTTTTATATGCGACAACGGAACGTCTGTCTTAGAAGACGGAAGCGACTTGTTCTGTGAGACGTCGCAGAACGCGCAATTACGGCGACATGCCATCACCGATGAGGGACTTCAACACTTCCAAGACGCCTATCCGGGTCAAACCATCAGCAAGGAAGACCTGTTTTATTACATCTACGGGCTTCTGCACTCCTCTGACTATCGCGAACGCTATGCCGACACCCTGCGGAAAGAACTGCCTCGCATCCCCCGCGTGCAGACATACGAAGCCTTCAAGGCGTTTTCAGATGCTGGTCGCAGATTGGGTGAGATGCACGTCCATTTCGACACCCAGCCTATCTACGAGGGGGTAAAGGTCGATACGGGAAACAGGCGTCTTGCGCCCGAGGAGTATCGCGTCACTCAGATGAAATATGGCAAGGGCAAGGATAAGACCGTCCTGCACTATAACGATCGCATCACAGTCACTGGAATCCCGCTGGAAGCCTATGAGTATGTAGTCAATGGAAAGCCTGCACTGGATTGGGTGGTGGAGCGCCAATGCGTCAAAACTGACAAAGCCAGCGGTATCGTCAATGATGCCAATGACTGGGCAATAGAGACCATGAATAATCCGCGCTACCCGCTGGAACTGTTTCTCCGCGTCATCACAGTCAGCCTGGAAACAATGAAGATTGTGAGGGCGCTTCCCGCTCTCGATATCTTCGAAGCATAGCGTGATGCAGTCTTCCAAGGTTGCTGTCGTCTGTTCTCGTATCCATGATCCTTATCCTGTGAAGCCCCCACACGGCTTATCGTGGTGGCATGTGGGGGTTGGTGTATCCAGACACCATGAAAGCCATCCTGAGGCATCCTAGATAGCTTTCAGAGCGCCTGACTGTTGTGGTCAGACTGGCTCTTGCTCACCAGTGTTCTTTGAATATTTCCATATGAACGTCCCTCCCCCATATCGCTAGTGCGCGGGAGTGCACGCATACTTCATCCATCTCGCTTGCCATCTCTGTTAACCAGTCAGGCGCGTCATCGGGCGCACTGGTGATAGAAAGCGCCAATACAGGATTGTGGTGGAGTTCATTGACCTCATGCCACAAGAACCTTGCGAACATGTCCTGAACCTCACGTGGTGTATCGCTGGTGATGTCTTTATAATGACCAAGCGTAGAGCGAAGGCTTTCGTCATAGCCATCATCATCATTCCAACGGAAGTCACAGTCGTCAAAAGCTCTCTGGACCTCGTGTTCAAACTCACTCTCCTCGCATTTCGTCACATATAAGGTGAAATGCGTGTTTTCACATGTGCACCCGGATTTTAGCGGGTGAGAAACCATGCAAGAAAACACCGACGCCATTGCAGTCAGTTCCCACGAATTTTCAGTCGTAGCCCCTTTCTTTCGACGTATGATCTCCCGGATTCTCTTGTCGTACTCCTCTACATAGGAGTTCTGATCCGGCCAATGAAGATTCATGTCTTTCTGGACCATCTTGATTTCTTCCATCTTTGTCAGTTCTCTCGTTTGTGTTGTCATCGTCATTCTCCTCATGTTTCTCACCGTATCGGTGGCAGTGTGTTCAGGCACTGTATAAGCAATCCCAGAATCCTCAGGATTGTTTACAGAGTACCTGACTGTTGTCAGGTTGACTCTTGGTCGTGAATTCTTGGACCTTCCCGCGTCAGTTCCAGTTCTTGGAATACTGACTCGATCTGTTCGCAATGAGCCCAATCAGGAACATCGTTGCGGGTGGCCAGACCGGTGCGGATATCCGCTACCAGATTGGCCATAGCGTCCTTGACCGCGCCCATTAGTCGAAATCCGTCACGACATACCCCGGCATATCGAACGCACGCACGACGTCCATCTGCTCGGCGTGATCGATGATAAACATGTCGAAGGTAAAACCGCCTGTGGTCCTGACCCCATTGATGTCAACGGGGGACGTGGATGGGTCGTTCTTTTCCCATTTGTAGCATAGATCATCACCCCAGAACATCTTCTCGCCAGTTGTCCTGTAATGGCTTCCATCATGGGTGAAGTCGTGCGGGGGTCTGCTTCTCTTTCGAGTATCACACAAGGTGATATCAGATACATCGACATCAAATTCTATGTAGTCCGCATCATCGTTTATTTCGTACAGCCCGCACACGGTCTCTTCATCAGAGACATGCCGAAGAAACGCACGACGGCCTTTGGGATCGTCTTCATAGCCATCTAGTTCGGCTCTGCGGGACTTCTCGTAGCTCTCACGCACGATGTCGGAAATCTCTTCCTCGATATCTTCACGCGACGCACTGGCGGAAATCTCGAAGGAGAAATCGTCAGTCCCGTTTTCGTCCCCGAACGATCCGGAGATTTTGACCGTTTTCACTTTCGTATTCGTACTCATCGTCCTTTTCCTTTCAAAATTCCATCGCGATCCCACTCTTTCTGACTGCGTTGGTCTTGTGAGCAGTTATACCGGGTTTTGCACCTTTTGTCAACGTTTTTCTCTTGCGTTCCCCGGATTTTTGTGATCGTGAACCTCGCGACTCGGGAAGAGTGGCGGATTTCTGCGGTTTTCTGGGTGCAACTTTTTTTCGTCGCCATGGAATCACGGGGAATCATGAAAACAGTCTCGACGACCCCGGTCGCTCGCTCGACGTTGTTCCAACGCTCGTAGCATGCGAACCATCCGAACATGATCGGACGGCACCGCTCCCATGACGGAGACAGATCGATTATCGGGGGGTTTTATGGAATTATGTCGGTATTTTAGATCCGCTAAAAGGAATCTAAATGCGTAACGTGTTATCTGTTGGGGATTTTACTGGGGGCATTTGTGGGGAGTGGATCCCCATGCGGAGGCAGGACCGGCTTGACGGTCGTGGCTATGCCCATGCGCCTCCGTGGTGCGGAGCGAGCGCGGAAGATGGGCGCAATGACGTGAATGAAGAGGACTAGAAGACAGCCCGTATAAGTATCAGCAGGGAGACAGGAACAGCAGAGACAGGGAACAGGATTAGTCCTGCAAGTCTTCCTTGTAGATACGCACAGCTTGGCGCATCACGTCATCGTCACGCACGCGGTTGACCAGATACTCACGATCTTCGTCATCAACGAAGTGCAGGCAATCCGCGACGAAATAGGGATTCAACAGGATCTCGACAGGAACGAATTCAAGCTCGTTACCATCGCGCTCGACGGCTTCAAGGCACATGGCCTTATCGCGCAGATAATCTGGCACATGTTCAAGAGACAGCCCCAGATGCACTTCCTCAGACCAGTCACAGTCAACGATCTCAGGATCCACCCGCGCCATCAGGTTCCAGTCCTGGTCATCGTCCAGACGCGAATAATTGTGCTCGTAACCGTAGTCGTATGTCGCGTTATGTAAATATGGCATCGTCATGGTCTTGTCCTCTGCTACTTATTATATAACATAACAGGTAACGAGTTGCAAGTTATTTCTTCCGTTTATTTACGGGGTCCTGGAAATAAGCCCAGATCGCGCCTTTGAGTGCAAATAAGCAAGTCATCATAGCTCAAATGTCCTGTTGCACCGCAAGCATGCACAGATCGGGCGTGCGCATCTCGTCTATATGTAATCGCTGTGATGTGCATGATGTCCGCATATAATATTTGCGAACATAAAGGAGAAGGAACATGCATGAAATACTACCCGAACACCACGCGAAACTTAATCAGTATCAAGAAAAGCTTCGCGTGGACATCCGAAAGCAATTTGATAAGCAGAAGAATGCGACCATCAAGGAGCACATACAGAAGCGATATGCCGACGCGATGGACCTTGATGCGGAGGTAATGAAAAATCGTGTTGCGTTCGCTGAAATGGAAGATGCCGGATTGGGCATGCGTCCTGAGACAGATTTCGAGCGCGGTGCGAAAGCTATCGCGCAGATCGTGAAGGCCATCGCTACGCGGATCCTGGGCAAGATCGGCTTCGATATCGACCCTTCCCCTTGGGGTCGCCAGAGCGATTATGAGATACGTCAGAATCTTTCGAAAAGCATCGAGCGCGATGGCCAGCGTGCGGAAACAATACGCACAAACGCACGCACAGAAGCTGAGAACGTGCTAAAAATAAGGGGCTGGCGTCCGAAGAAAGACACCCCG
>Ga0157365_10000729_pt1 | contig 13986 bp, 18 predicted proteins | sample AttsexASBM3_FD_111478 | JGI IMG/M metagenome (GOLD analysis project Ga0157365, IMG submission 111478) | Fungus gardens microbial communities from leaf cutter ant in Ribeirão Preto, State of São Paulo, Brazil - Atta sexdens ASBM3 | ecosystem: Host-associated > Fungi > Mycelium > Unclassified ... | reverse complement strand
GTACCAATCCCTCGAATTGGATTTCGCCTGTGATCCTCCTGAACTAGACGATCCGAAGACAATGCGCTGGAAACCGAATGCCTCTATGACCGGTGTCACTGGATGCTCAGGTCAGACTTCGTGAGGTCACAGGCATATAGTCAAATACACATACAGTACATCTTAATCCTGCGCTTCCATTCTCGTTGCTCTTTGTCTCCTGAGTTGTCTTCCGTTGCGTCAGACAGTGAAGTTGATGGTGTAGCGATACCCCATGCCGGAGGTAGGTACTTGATACACACACACGGGAAAAGGGAAAGGGCAGCTACCCGCGTCTGGTATGTGTGATAAATTGGATTGTTTATCAATCTTGAAGTCGGCATATCCAAGTCAAGAGGAGGCGGAAGGAGGTTGGCTAAACCCGTCGTTGGGTCTTATGCCAATGAAATGCCAAAACTCCACTCACCCAAAAGGATAGAGGATTTTACTTCAAGTTCTGAGGTAGCACGTGTCAAGAATTCCTCCAGCCCTTCCGAGGAGTCATCAGAGATGCTTGTCTGGACCTCAAGTTCCACAGGCAGATCTTGCTGAAGAAGTTCTCGGAGACCTGCAGCTGCTTCTGGAGTAGACTTGGAGAACACAACAGAGAAAGAGACTGGGACACTGAATCTACTTCTTGCAGCAATTGCTATGGATATAGACGAAGGGTCCTCCAAGTCAACAGGGACCATGACAGACAGTACTTTGACGCCTCCTATTCTGTAACGAACGCGTCAATATTCGCATTTCAAGTTACATTTATCCCTCACTCTTTAGGCACTTCCTCGGCCTTGTCTACTGAGGAGGATAGAACCACACCGTGGGCACGGCTTTCGAGTAACCCGCCGACTTCTTTTTGCCACTTTTGCAAATCGGGATCTCCAATAACATGTGCATCCACAACTTTTTCCGGGTGAACTGTACTCGGACTGGGTGGCCGAGGGAATCTGTCTGAAACTCCAGAATTCGGTGGTGTTGATACTGTTAGATCAATACGGGGGAGCTGCCTTGGTCCCTTTCGACGACCTTGAATAGATCCTGAGCTCATAGAAAAAGTGTAGTTTGACAGATAAATTCTGCGAAAGGGCAATTCGATGAAGAAATCAACAGATGAAGTCTTGGACAGTGGTGAGCTTATCGTTTGGGAAGGGAACCAAGATCAAAGATAAGCATTTATCGGTATATTTATACCCTGTCGTGCAACCGTGAATGCAGACACAATTGCAGATGTGTGAGTTGACAAGTCAGGATGCTTAGTCAAGGTCAAATGACCCTTGGTGATGCACTTCCTGGTACTCGTGTTTCATCTTGTCTTGTTGTCTCCGGAGACGTGATTCTCCAGGAGTCAAGGTAACAACAAGATCACTTGCTTCTGGTCTCTCCAGGACGAGTGGACAGTGTTACATCGTCCGTTTCCGCGTAGCCAGAGTGTCCGAGTTCACGCCCCTGCCCGATTCCCCATTGGGTAATGGCTGCCCTCATTTCTATTCTCACATATTTTTAAAGCTTGTCTTAAAGAGAACGATCCTGCTGCCACTTTCAGTACTAGTAAAATGCCCCGGTAGCAACTCTGCCTAGCGAGTACCTGAATATATTGAATGATAATTGACTACGATACTCTTTTTCAGCTGATCTGACCTCCTTCACGACGTAATATGACGTACCGATCCTTGGGTCCACGCAACCAGATTCAACCGTAACGAGTGTGAGACGCTCTATATGCTCGTCACAGCATCAAGACAAAGTACTTTATACTTTAGTCAAATGTTGAGGGGACAACGTGCCCGTTGCTGTATCTGGAGCAACGTGATAGCAACGTGATCGTCTCGACGCTAGATCAGGACTCACTTGATGTTATTTCCATATAAGGCAGATAATACTAAAATGGAAATAATCTTCAACTATTGAATTCTGATCCGACAAGGAGTGTGGTACATGTCATCTATGCTGCTGCTACGATATATATATTTATAAGAATACCTACACAAGAACATAATTCAGTTAATTGATCCCCTCCTTTTTGAACCACTTTTTACACACTTTAGATATCAACTTAGTAAGTAAACGTCGCTCTGCTTCTACGCCACATTCCATTGCCTACTTTTTTGCTTCAAAATCACTCTGCATAGAGGGAGGAGAGTATCTCAGATGAGACGATCAGATTAATGGCGATATGAAGGGAACTAGCTTCCGGACAATTATGCACCACGTCAAGATCGGGTTCTGATTTCTTGAATATAGGGGAATAATCAAAGTAGCCATGTTGAGATATTTATACTTTCTCACGACGTGTACTTTCATTGCAACGGCGATCGCTGCTCCCTATGCAATATTGAAGAATCGCGATGTTGCATCGCTGTCAAGCGACGAAATTACAGGACTGAGACCATATACACAGTTTGCTCGCGCAGCATATTGTCCAACGACAAAACTCCAGGACTGGTCCTGTGGCAGTATGTCCATTCTAACCTTGATACAGTTTACACAATCTCGCAAAACGCTAAAACCACTGTAGACGCGTGTGATGCCTTGCCTGGATTTCAGCCTACTCTCGTTGGCGGGGATGGAGATGCTGTACAAAATTGTAAGTCTATCACCTCGAATTTATATTGATCAGATTACTCATGTCGAGCCAAGACTTTATCGGTTACTGGCAGGATCAGGACACCGTGGTTGTCGCTCATGAAGGAACGGATCCCACAAAATTGTGAGAAATCAATCCTGAAACGAAATCGCCATTGATCGTCTTCTAGTTTATCCATCTTGACGGATGTCAATATCGTGAAGGAACCGTTGAATGCTACACTATTTCCCGGAATTCCTTCTACTGTTCAAGTCCATGACGGATTCCGTGACGAACATGCTCTGACCGCTCTGCAAATTCTGGAAGAAGTCAAGAGATTGATGACTGTCCACAACACGCAGACTGTAACTTGTGTATGTCGGTCTTATATTAAACCACTTTAGTCTGTGTCATCCAAGATGTAGGCCGGTCACTCACTGGGAGGTGCATTGGCCGAGCTTGATGCGGTCTTCCTTGTGTTGAATCTACCAACCTCAACCAATATACAAGTATTCACATACGGCACACCACGCGTTGGCAATATAGCCTGGGCTCAACTCGTCGACACCAAGGTGAGATCCAGTATGCAGTCGGACCCTAGTGATATTTTCTTCTCACCGCACCTAATTCCTTTGCATAGGTACCTAACTTCAAACGCATCAACAATAAAAAAGATATTGTCCCGATTGTACCGGGCAGGTCCTTAGGCTTTCATCATCCTGCTGGTGAGATACACATCACCTCGTCCGAAAATGCAGTGTCATGTCTAGGTGAGTGTTTTCTACTCGACGGTCGACGCCTGAGTTTTGGAAAAATCTACTAGGTGACGATGATGCCACCAATGATCAATGCACCGTCAAAACTGTGCCAAATATATTGGAGGGAAATATCTTGAATCACGTAAGTGTCTGGAATCTGATGTTTGAAAAAGCAACCCTCATCTCACATTTGGTTAGCTTGGTCCCTACTTTGGCATCCCAATCGGAACAATCTTTTGCACTTGAACTCCTGAACTCGAGTCACAGATAGATATTGAGTTAATGGTAATAGATGTTGTATATCATGCTTGGAAATTATACTTGAGATTGAGAAGAAGAAAAAAAGATCGTGGGTTTTAGGATTGCATGTCGTCGTCCATGAGCCGGGCTTCTCTTTCCTCGTCGTCTGTTTCGCTGTCAATTTCTATCTGGTAGGCAGCCCAGATGCTAACTCCTTCAGGGCCATCAACAGCAAGATCCAAAAGACCACGAGCGATGTCTAGACAACACAGGTTAGAGATATAAGGAGTACAGTCAATCAATAACGTACCGACAAGACATTCTAATTCTTTTTTCCCTTCAATGTCAATCCAGTCAGGAGGATCCGCGTAACTGAATTGGCCAAAGCTAACTATGAACATATGCACAAGATTATCGAAATAAGAAAAGTGTTGTAATTTGTCGTGTAGCCGTACAATTGGATCGGAGGAATGTACAAGGTGATGAAGGAGAAAAAGACTTTGATTAATGAAGCGGATAAAACTGGATTTTGTTAAAAGAAAAAGAAAAACCAAGAGATAAAAAACTTACAATTGAGATTGAGATTTTGTAAGGCTCGATCCATCGTCATTCCAGAGCACCATAGAAATGTCAGCGATCATGTAGGTCAAAGTAGGAATTACTATGCTTGATTGAACCAATGATTCTGCTTGTGACAGGGACAACTGAGCTAAACAACCCAGTAAGTTGCCATAGCAAGTGGTATTCTGTTTGTATTGTCAGCAACAGATTTTTTTCTAAGAAAATCAGGAGCTCACTTCGATGAAGCTGCTGCGGAAGTTATCCAATAGGTATGTGCAGAGATGATGAAGAAAAGGTGGGTCTTTGTGATCGGAAGCTCCGGAGTCAGCATCCTGCACCGGGGCTAACATTTGCCCACGGAATGGACCGTCTAAAGCACGGTCAGCACAGTGATTTGAAGCAGAGGGAAAAAACCTACAAGTTGCTAAGAGAAGGAAAGATCGACTAAGGCTTTCCAGCGTCTCGTGTGAATGAGAAGTGTTCAAAATTTTCAGTAAAGAACTTATGCGGGTGGGTAAAATAAGTGCAAGTCTGATGAATAATTGTAAGTGGGATTGATGAGCGTCCACCCGAAAACAAACCTATCAGCTGTCTCGTCAGATATATTGAAAAGAAGGACCTCTAAGAGAGAAAATATTTCTTTGATGCATACTGCGTCTTTGTCCGAAGGAGATCCGGCAAGACGGTCCAGCAAGTCGAACAAAAGAATAAAAAGCAAAGTACCATTGTCACTCAAAGATTCTACGAGTTTGGAAAATTCGGGAAGCAACAACGCAAATGAACGCAAGAGATCTAATAAGGCAGCAGTTGATATACACTATAGGGGAATTTAGCTTATAATCGGCGGCGGAGGCGATAAAGATGCGTACAGAGTCAACGCTGAGAAGACACTGAAGAATCATGATCAAGCAATCAGTGACTTGCCGTGAGCAAATCTCGTAATCTGAATCATCAGCAGGATTGGATAGGGCGAGTAAAATCGATCGAGTGGCATGAGTACATTCTTTTGCTTGTGAGTCTGAGAGAGTCGTGATGAAGGGCAGATTGATCAGCAGCTGGAAAGTAGCCTCATTCGCCTCCATGTATGTATGCGTAAGGACAATGCGAGAAAGCTGAAATTGAATGCTAAAATCTGCGTATATCTAAACCACTTAGCACTAACCTCAGCTTTATCATTCAATGCACCAGGCTCCGCTTCCTCAGTCGCTTCCTCAAGATCATCGAATATAAGAGAGACATCATCTTCGGCAACATGAGGCATTGGATCATCAGAGGTTGGTGCAGTATCAACATGATCGTCAACATGGTCATCGAAATCAAAGATGTCAGCTGGACAGTGGTGTAAGGGGCCAACAGCTGCTGGCGTCACCCTCTGAAGAGGGGCCTCATTTGACTCTTCCCAGCACATATCTTTTCCTTTTCCCCTGGAATTGATCTTCATGTTGGGCTTGAGAGGAGTGGAAGCAAAAGAATTTTGAAAACCAGGGAGTAATCCGGTTCTTTTCATTACTTCAGGTGATTTACGAAAGGTACGCGCTGCCTGAGGACTCGAGCGGAGGAAAGGATCTCTACGTGGTGTTTGGTTGAGTCTTTCAGCGTCCTGATTAACCCTCCAAGCACTAATCGGACTGGGAACCTTTACAGGGGTCATAGGTGCATTCCTGGGGGTCCTCAGGGTTCGTGTTGAGGCAGGTCTTCGCAACAAAGCCTCGAGTTCGTGTTGCTAGAACGCACCTATTAGTTTTCAAGATAGAACACTCATTCATAAGGACCTGCTTTGAACATGAACTGTGTCTTGAACCTTTCTGTTTCCTCTTTCATATGACGCTCCATCTGTTTCTGCTGAGCTTCTGCTTCTTCTCTAGCACCCTTCAATTTGGAGATCTCTGTTGCATGACTTTGTGCTGTCTGAAACAGATAAGCCGCAAGACCGAACGATTAAGGAGCGAATGCACTTTTTCCATGTTTTTACGCAGAATAGAGACCTCTCCTTCTTTCGCATATCTGATCTCTGTTGCTTCTTTCAGGGCTGTTTGAAATCTCTGATTTTGCGTTTCAAGCTCCAGAAGTTGTGCTTGTAATCCCGCGATCTGTTTCTGAAGCTCAAGCTGTTTGAAATTCTCATGAAGGATGAGTCTGCTAGTTGACGTGGTATTTCTTGGCCGGGCATTGGGTGTAGGACTGATACGATTTGAAGCTGCAGAAGATATAGGCTGGAGGACGCTTGGTGCTGGTTGAGCGTGCAGAAATAACTTCTCACTCTGCAAATTCTGATCTCTGTGTACATTGGATGACTGAGTCTGGACAGATAGTGGCTGGCCGAAATTTGAGGACCCAGATGAGCCCGTGAAACCATAATTCCCATCCGCAGTGACTGAAATCTCTGGTAGATCGTCAAGCTCATGCTCGCGTGGTCGACTGCCGACGCCTGGGGACCACCCATCGCGCGTTTTCTGCTTCTTCGTGACCACGGGCGGTGGTGGCAAATGTGAGAAATATTTCTGCTCCTCTCTGTCCAAGATAGCGATCGTTTGTGCGTCCAACACGAGGTCATCGTCAAAATAGTCGTCACTATCATCCATGAAAGGGGCTAGCTAGGCACAGTGACCATTTGACAATGAGTCGCCTGACGGGTTATGTAATACAGTGTAGGGATCCACAGACACAATCCATTGCTGTCCTGCCATGGATTCAGCCTCAAATGGGGCACATGTGTCGTCAAGAACGGACGACGAGCGAGCTCGTCATGACAGGCGCGTCAGACTCAAGGAGCTCAACCTCAACCCCGGGCGGCAAGGTAGTTTTCTACCGCTCTCTTTCGGTAATCTCTCAACACTATCCACAGAATTCTCCAGGCTCGATTCCTCACTGAAGCGCCATACTACACTTATCAAGCGTATCCGCCAATCTATGGCCGCAGACAACAGGGATCAGATATTGAAGGATCTCGAGTCTTTGTCTCTTGAAAAATATATCGATGAAATAGCTGGTGCTGTAACTGAGGGTATAGCCCGCTGCAAGACAGATAAAGATACTTGGGGAGCGGTTGAAGTATGTATTTATCGCTCGCTCATCCAGCATCCAAAAGTTCACATTTTCCTTGAAGGTAATATCTCATCTACACCGTCGTTTCCCCAGGACTTTCACACCAGTCCTCGTGTCATCGCTGTCCAGTGCAATTGCTCCGCCTTCTAAGGCGAATATCAACACTTTGATCCCAGAGCAAAGAGAGAAAGAAGACAATGCACGTATATCGCGTCAGCGTCCTGTACTTCGCATATGTTCGGAGTTGGCATTGGTGGGTATCATCCGTGATACTCCTGAAAAGAGTGGCGGAGAGTGGGTAATGAAAGCGGTGAAGGAGCTGGTAAGCAAGTTTCGCAGTTTCTTATAATCGCAAACTATTGATCTAGTATGTCAGCTATCCAATGATCCGAGTCTCTCTTCACTACCTCTCCTGATCACGTTTTTGAAATCATATTCCTGGCCCTTCCTTGGAATTATGCCTCCTATGGTACCAAAGCAGATTCATGCTACTGGCGAACCTGGTTCGCTCTCAAATGTGCAGTCGAGTAGCAGTGATACAGAATGCCGACCCATCTCCGCCCACAAAGAAGAACATGAACTAATTGAACAGGATATTCGTGACCGTTTCAAGCGTATGTGTGAAGGGTACTTTGATAATGTCTGCAAAAAACTTGTCATCGAACACAAGGTGACCTCAATTCCGTGTCGCTTATTGCCGCTGACTTATCGAGATATTTTCAGCGCCTTCAGGAGCAAGATAAACGTAATCATGAAGCCTATATTCGCTCTGGAGAGATTTTCGAAGATCGTCAACAGGCTTATGAAAAGATGACGAAAGGTTATGAGAAATTACTCGCAAACTGCCAATCGTGAGCATCACCACCGTAATTTGATCTATATTTGAACTAGTATCCGTAGATTGTCGGAGCTTCTTTATCTTCCCCTCCCTTTGCTGCCTACAGCATCACAGAGGTCCGAGTCAATTCAAATTGGGTCCACTCATGGGTCCTTGTATAATGATTCTGAAGAAACGATAGTTGTGGGTGGTAAGTGGGAGGATGATGAGGAACGCAGATACTACGAAGATGTCCAAGACCTTAAAGATTATGTTCCGAGTAGTGTCCTTGGCATCGATATATCGGTTAGTGGGCCCAAAGTTGACTTGAAGGACGTAGACCAAGAGCGCATACAACAAGAAAAGGAAGAAGCTCGACAACTCGAAGAGGAACTTCATAATCTACAAAAAGACCACTCGGAGGAGATGGATGGCGTAGATGACGAGTCGCCGCTCTTCAAAGATGATGACGAGTGAGGATCAGTCATTTTATGTCCTAAATGTTGTAAATGCTTTTGATCAGTGCACGCACACCTACTCCTGGGTCCCCAAAAATCACATCAACTTCGTCTTCACCTCGAATTGCGCCTCAAGGTCCTTCTCAGCTTCTGACAGCTTTGCTTGTACGACTCCAGGATGCTACCAACAGGGGTCTCATTGACCAAACAGCAATTGATTTCGCCTTTCTTAACTCGAAGGCGGCTAGAAAACGCTTGATCAAAGTCAGGATTCCTACCATTTAGATGTTTCTTTCTCTAACATAGACGCCGGTGTCAGGCTTTGAGCCAAGTTCCTAAGAATCGAATCGATTTATTGCCACACTATTCGCGGCTTGTGGCTACTCTCAATAAATATATGCCTGATATTGGGACAGAACTTGTCGCTCACGTAAGTTATAGCATTCCGGCTTAACTACGCTAATCACCTTCATAGCTGGAAGATGAATTTCGATATCTGCAGCGTAAGAAAAATGTAGTCAAAGAACTAGCAGAAATCAGGACGAAGGTAGGTTCATGCTCAAGCGATCTCAGTCGCAGCTGAACATTGAATTTCAGAACATCGCATTCCTTTGTCATTTGACAAAATTCAAAATCGTCCCATTTCATGTCATCCTACATGTTTTCAAAGTTTGTTTGGATGATTTCACTGGAACCAACGTTGACAACATAGCCATGTTGTTGGAAGGGTGTGGTCGTTTTCTGTTAAGAAGTGAGGACACTACCGAGAGGTTCGGCACCATGGTTTGTTTCTCTTCTCATCCGCGTCCGATTCTGTTCCTACCTCGTAATTTCAGCTTGAACTCATGCGACGCAAACAAGGCATGCAACATTTTGATCAGCGTCAAATTTTGATGCTAGAAAATGCTTACTATCAAGTATGTAGATTATTTAAAGTCTCAATTTCCTCATCTTTTTTCTGTCATCAGTGCAATCCTCCGGAGCGTGCACCGAGGCAAGAGAAGGAACGAAGCCAAATCGAATTGTTTATCCGGCATCTTATTTATGATGTTCTTGCTAAGAAGACGATCGACAAGGTCCTCAAATCACTACGGAAGCTTGACTGGGAAAACGAAGAGGTGAAACTTGTTCTGTACAAAATCTTCACGAAGCCTTGGAAGATTAAATATAGTAGCATCTCCTTATTGGCGATGTTAACATACGACTTGCAACGTTATCGCCCTGCCTTTTCTATCTCTGTTGTTGACCAGACCCTAGAAGATATCCGTCGAGGCCTCGAACAAAACGTCTATAATGCCAATCAGAAAAGGTTGGCAACGATCAAGTTTCTTGGAGAGCTGTATATATATCGCATGTTCAGCTCAAGTATCATTTTTGATACTCTTTGGTCCCTTGTCACTTTTGGACATCGTGAGCTTGTTGCTTCTTATACTGTGACCAGTCTTCTTATCATCTTTATCGCAGCCGAAGGCCGTCCTCTACCCAATGCGACTGTCCCACTTGATATGCCTGATGATTTCTTCCGCGTCAGGCTTGTCTGTGCTCTTTTGGACACATGTGGAATGTGCTTCGATCGAGGCACTCAGAGGAAGAGACTTGATAATTTCTTGATCTTCTTTCAGGTTTGTCATTACATTTACAGTCCATGCACAACTTCGCCTGATGTACTTCTAGTACTATGTTTACTGCAAGCAAACTCTGCCTATGGACGTCGATTTTATGTTCTCTGACTCGATGGAGGTTGGAACTAAACATGCGCATTGTTCATGATTTTGGCTCATTCTGAATAATAGGCTGTACGGCCCAAAATGCAAGTTCTGAAGAATCTTGAGGAGGCTGCCCTGGCCGTTGATGAGATGTACAACTCTGCCTATCAGGCTGCCGGTTCGTGACGCTCATTTTGTTTGTCAATTATGTTTTGTACTGATATCATCTATAGGCCTTACTGATGAGAGCGAAGATAGTGGGGACGATGATGATGACGACAAACGCTCTAATGTTGATCACAATGAGGACGAGGGTGCAGACGAAGATGAGGATTTGCAAGAATTTTCGGTATGTGCACCTACTTTTACAAATATAATATCAATTGTTGACCCCGAGTTCAATATCGGTAGGTTGACGATCGTGCACCTTCTCCAGATGAGAAGATAATCCTTTCAGCAAGCAGCAGCAAGCAGGAAAATCTTGGACCATCCGAAGAAGCCGATGCCGAGTTTGCCAGGGAATTGGCTAAACTGGTTACTGACACTTCTGCAGAGTCCAGAAAGGTGGACAAAAAAACGGCATTGGCTCTCTGGGATTCTGCCATCCTACCTCCTGCGTCTCGAAAAAGGAGGGGGGCTGATGATGGTGATGAAGATCAGACCCTTAAAGATGACGAGTCTCAGAATATCATGAACTTCACCGTCATCACGAAGCGTGGCAATAAACAGCTTGTAAGTACCTTTTCTCTTCGTTTAAGAGAAGAAATTCACTAGCCGCAGGCGCGACAGCTTGCCATCCCCTCTGCATCTGCTCTGGCCGTTCATACAAGGAGTGCTCAGCTTCAAGATAAAGTTGAACAGCAACATCTGAAGCGGCTCGTGCTCGACTATGAACAACGTGAAGAGGCTGAAGAGCTCAAAGGTAGAATATGTCGATCTGTGAGACACAGTAGTGCCATTAACCAATACATCCCTCAGCTCTAGAAACACGCCACAAGGCTGGTGCTATCAAGATACGATACAACGGATGATAGACCAGAGGCACATATCCGAACGTGATTCGAGGGACAGCTGCATTTTGACCAATTCGGCGTTTATCAGGCACTTCCCCATTGCACTGACGACCTGCTCGCACTCCCGCGTACTCGATGCCTCTGGGGTCCTGTACTCAATCCTGAGCCCTGGATTTGTTGCTGTGTAGATGGCGGTGTGAGGATGATGATCGGACAAGGACTATTCGTTTAAGTGGCAATGTCGACCGTGTCTGAATTAGCTGCTTATCTGTTGGCAATCATCATTTCAAAATAGATAATTCACCGAAGAGGGGATCAACGGATTTGCAGTGTAAGCTGTAATGTGAGCATTATTGTGCAGTCTGCTATCTTCCTTGGATACTGTCGTGACAAAATCGGATATTATGACCTAATCAGGCGGGCATCGAACACTGTCTCTGAGGACACGGATAGATTCTCACTATACTATACTCTACTTGTCAATCACCATCTTCACCTTGTTCAGCCTATATCACTATGCCACAACCCACTAAACCTCGGGAGAATAGATCCCAAAGGGGTACTCCCTACAACTCCTCCGAACCACTTCGTGCCACTATTGAGCTTGCAACATCAAAAAATCGTGTACCTAAAATCAATCAATATCTGAAGGACGCTCGAATCGGCAAAGGACGACATGGCGAGGTCTTTTTGTGTCACTATCAAGAAGAACTAGACAGAAAGGTGGTAAGTACATCCCCTTGGTCCTGATCCATCCTGATGTGCGGCACTCAGGCCATCAAGACGGTCAAACGTAATAATCCAAGGGATAAAATCAGATTGTTGAGAAAAAGACATCAGCAGAGCGAGACAGTACTCGGGACTGAACGCATATACCCAATGAGTAGCACAGAAAATAGTATCAGGAAGGAAATAGCAATCATGAAGAAATGCCGACATCCAAATGTTGTTCAGCTGTTTGAAGTCATAGATGATCCTCAACAAGACAAAATCTATCTAAGTGGGTAGCTTCATCCCTCTTCCAAGGGCTGAGATGATCAAGACATACCCTAGTCATGGAATATTGTGCAGGAGGACCGATACAGTGGGCTACTGAGAGTAAAGAACCAATTCTTTGCCTCGAGCAGATACGGCGCATTATGCGGGATGTGATAGTTGGTCTAGAGTATTGTGCGCTTCCTTGATTGGAGAATGATCCTGATGTCGACTTATCCTTGCACAGTACACTCCCTGGGGATCGTCCATCGTGATATCAAGCCACACAACTTACTTTACTCTCGAGATAGAACAATGGTCAAAATCATTGATTTCGGCGTTTCCCACTACAACTCCCAACGTTCCGTGCCTTACTTGGCATCTCAGTCCGAACCTGAAGACGTCTCCTTATTTACTGGTTCTGACCTCCAAAAGACGCTGGGAACTCCAAACTTTCTAGCGCCTGAAGTAGTTTGGTTTGACGATGTTCATGAGGATCCATCTCAACCTGTGTCAAATCCTTCATTTGCGAATACTCGCGGGAAGATGAAAGTCCGTCCACCAATTACGGAAGCTCTGGACATTTGGGCACTCGGCGTAACTTTCTACTGCTTGTTGTTTGGACGCACACCGTTTAATGCACCTTCATCCAGTGATAATGTGCATCATGGTGAATGGTTGTTATATAATCAAATATGCACACAAGATTGGGAAGTAGACAAAGTAATGACAGTCGAAAGAATCCCTACAGGAGGCCGCCAACCTCGGGATCCGACTAGTGATGGTTATGCTGTTGTTTTGATGCTGGACTCGATGTTACGCAAGGATCCCTTGATGCGAGTGACGGCAAGTAATCTCAAGGTGCGAAGGATAACCATTCTCGTAGCTGTCGCGCACCTGATCCCTCTATAGTGTCACCCTTGGATCCTGACTCATATCACCAACCCCCAGGAGTGGTTGCAAATGACATCACCTTTTCCTAATCTCTCTGTCCCTCAACCGGTCCTAACAACATCTCGTTGGCTACGTTTTCTCAGTCGAAGGCTGTCACGAATTCTGCATCAGTAATTCCTTTTCTACCTCGGTTGTATGACACCTGCAGAGACGCGAATCTAAGTGCCATATGAACCTGGACTATGGACATTCTTGATCGCTACTCTATCTTCTGCTCCCTCCGCGTTTGGTTCGGTTCACACAAGGCGAATATCTCGGTGCCACCCTTGTAGTAATACTATGGTGACCTTGTATATCAGGGGATAATTGATGCCTGCACTCGCTCTGCCTCTGAACAATAATCTCCAAGAATCCATATCCTTTTGTCCTTGACCTACCAGACGACTTCATACTTGATTACTGCTTATGGTGATGTTAAAAGACTGACAGAACTATGGATGTGTTTAGAGTGGTCTGGCAGTGATATTCAGCATTGCCTACGTCACGCGAGGATCTAGAGCAATATGCCTTGGGTTTCCAGTGTAGTCTATCAACAAGGAACGGAATCCTCCTACCACGAGTCGTTCCTGTTCTCAAGAATGATCGACTCTGCTGCATCGACCTCCAGGATTCGACTTCCCGATATGTCCAAACCCTGCTGTCTCATCACAACCGTTCGAGTGAACTCATTCTCTTCAACACACTAACAGTGGTTGGAATATACTCTATTCGAGCACGGAATCTAAGGTTTCGAAACTATTTAAATTTAAATATATGCCACCTTGTTATGACCCCAGTCGAAGTTGTGTTAGATATGTTAGATATGTCTATATCGTGTGCAGTCGTGCGGGTATGTAGACTCTGTTGAGTTGAGATAGAAAAGGGGGGGACGAGCGAGG
>Ga0157365_10000727_pt1 | contig 13994 bp, 10 predicted proteins | sample AttsexASBM3_FD_111478 | JGI IMG/M metagenome (GOLD analysis project Ga0157365, IMG submission 111478) | Fungus gardens microbial communities from leaf cutter ant in Ribeirão Preto, State of São Paulo, Brazil - Atta sexdens ASBM3 | ecosystem: Host-associated > Fungi > Mycelium > Unclassified ... | reverse complement strand
CATCCCCCTGACATAAGCCATCCAGCAGCACGTCCAGCGCCGCACGGACTGGCTCCATTCCTACCTTTTCTTCAAGAAGCTGGCCATTGATGGCCAGCATGGCCAGCCCGTGTACCTGCGCCCAGCTTGCCGCCGCCAGTGCGCTGATGGCAGCCGGGCGGAAACTGCCGTTCTGTTGCCCCTCCTCCAGAAGGCGTAAAAGGATCCCGAAAGTGTCCATGGCTGCGTCATGCAGGTGCGTGTCCGCCGTCTTGTCCGCATCCGCGCTGAACATCAGGCGGTAAAGGCCGGGATTGTGGAGTGCGAAATCAATACAGGCCCCGGCTCCGGCAATGAATTTTTCACGCACGGAAAGACCCTTTGCCCCCACGGCTTCCGTCATGCCCTGTCCCAGCCGGATAAAACCGATCCGCGCCAGTTCCCGCAGCAGGTCCTCGCGATCGCGGAAATGCTTGTAGGGGGCAGCGTGACTGACACCGGTGCGGCGGGCAACCTCGCGCAGGGTAAAGGTCCAGTTCTGATCCGTGGCCAGCATGCCAAGGGCCGTGTCGATCAGGGCGCGGCGCAGGTCGCCATGATGGTAGGGACGGTCTGTCGTTTCACTCATTCGCGATAGCCATGTTTACAGAAGAAACTTTCGTTGACACCGGATCATTCTACTCCATATCCTGCCTGCATAAGTTTCTCCTGTAAACATGGAGGTCGTAATGTCCAATACTGTTTCAGAAAATGTTACCCCCGATGACCTGCGCCGTATCCTCGACCGTCAGCGGGCTGCGTTCGTCAATGACGGACCGCCCGTCCTGAAGCAGCGCCGGGCCGATCTGCGCCGTCTGAAATCTGAAATCCTGAAGCGGCGGACGGACATCACGCATGCCCTGAAAACGGATTTTGGCCAGCGATCAGAACGCGAAAGCGCAATTGTGGAACTGATTCCGCTGGTGCAGTCGATCAATTATATGATCTGTCATCTGGGACAGTGGATGAAACCGGAACGCCGCCACGTTTCCGCCTATTTCCGGTCGGGTCGTTCGTGGGTGATCCATCAGCCTGTTGGCGTGGTGGGCATTATCGCGCCATGGAATTATCCGCTATCCCTTGCTCTTGTACCATTGGCCACCGCGATTGCTGCTGGCAACCGCGCCATGGTCAAGCCATCGGAACTCACACCCGCCACATCGGCTGTGATCGGACAGATCGTGCAGGCTGCCTTTGCGCCGGAACAGGTTTCCGTCGTAACGGGGGATGCCGAACTGGGTGCCGCGTTCTCCGCCCTGCCCTTTGACCATATCCTGTTTACCGGTAGTACGGCGGTGGGAAAGAAGGTTGCCGCTGCGGCCGCAAACAACCTGACCCCGGTGACGCTTGAACTCGGCGGGAAGTCACCGGTAGTGATTGAGCCCGGTTTTACCACATCGCTTGTGGCGGATCGGGTGGCATTCGGCAAACTGACCAATGCAGGACAGACCTGTATCGCACCGGATTACGTGCTGGTTCACGAAGCGGATCAACACGCTTTCGCCACGGCGTATCAGGCCGCTGTGGAAAAGCTTCATCCGGGCGGTTACGCTGGTTCACCCGATTACACCGCCATCCTGAACCAGCATCATTACGAGCGGCTGACTGCTCTGGTCCGCGATGCCGAGGAACAGGGCGCGCGCGTCATCCGGATGGGCAGCGACTCAGCATCCAGTCATGTCCTCGCCCCGGTTCTGCTGCTGGGCGTTACAGCAGAAATGGCGGTCATGCAGCAGGAAATATTCGGGCCTGTCCTGCCTGTACTGACATATCAGACACTCGATGAAGCGATCGCCTTCATTAACGCCCGCCCCCGACCTCTGGCTTTGTATTACTTTGGCAGAAAGCGCGCTGACCGGGACAGGGTGCTGAAGCGCACGGTATCGGGGAGTGTGACCATTAACGGTACGTTGCTGCATTATGCGCAGGACGACCTGCCGTTTGGTGGCGTGGGGGATAGCGGGATCGGCGCGTATCATGGGAAAGAAGGCTTCATGACCCTCACCCATCCCCGTGGCATTTACCGGCAGGGTCGCTTTAATGCCGCCACGCTTCTTAAGCCTCCCTTTGGCAAACTGACCGATGCCATCACGAATTTTATTCTACGGTGAGAAAAAACGCACTCTGAAGACAGAATTCCCTGTGATGGGGGATCACGGTTGCTGGACCGGCGGGGCAGTCACGTCATGGCTTCCCGCCGGTAATGAATGTCGTGAACGATTTCCCCGACATTACAGACGATAGCTGAATTCACCACCGAACATCGCCGGGTCGCCGAGTTGCCCGTAAAACACGGCTCCGGCGGCAAGGGGTGTCATGGTAATGAAATACCGCTTGTCCAGCATGTTATGTCCCCAGAAACTGAGATCCCATTTGCCCGATTCAGGCCGGATGCCGATATGACCATCCAGCAGCCCGTACGGCCTTATGCGCGTATAGGAAGATTCGGATGCGTCGGCATAATAACTGCTGCGATAGGTATAATCCGCACCCACAAAGAACACGAGCTGTCGCCAGAACCGACCGGATACATTGCCGATGTTTCTGAGATGCGTAGTATATTCCAGACCGGCGGACAGGTTCCATCGGGAATTCAGCGGAATCTGGTTTCCCGTCAGACTGTACAGTCCTGACACGTTGGAAGATTCCAGCGGATGGGAGGCGTTATTGAATGATGCGAAGAAGGCATCGGTATAGGATGCGGACAGGCGGCCCTCCAGCCCGGGCAGGATGGTGCCGCGTGTTTCAAGTTCCAGCCCGCGCGAAACAACGTGTTTGGCGTTTGTCAGATATGAAATCGTGGTGCCAGCCGAAGTATAATATGCGGCACTGGTGATGTAATCATGCACGTTGTTCCAGAATGCGTCGAAATTGACCACGAGCCGTTTGTTGAAAAACGCATTCTTGCTTCCGACCTCGAACATGTCGTCGAGTTCCGGTTTCACGTCCGGATTGGCGCCCTGTGCGATGTTCAGGCTGACCAGATTGATCCCGCCATTCCTCAATCCGCGACTGTAGGTGGCATAGACCAGATTATTGCCGGTTGGACGGTACACAAGGCTGAGCGTGCCGCTGGGTTCGCTTTCCCGATGAAATGCGTGATAGGACGTCGCCGCCCCTAGCACCCCCGCAGCAAGTGACGGGTTGGATGAGTTGACGATGGTTGATGTATAGCTGCCTGACTTGGTGACAAAGGAATACCGGAATCCCCCTTCAATGGAGAGTTTCGATGTAATGTCGTATTTCGCGCGCACATAGCCCGCAAGGTCGTTGGTGATCGGATTATCCGATGATCTGAACAGCGCACCATTATAGGCGGAATTGTACACGGCCGGCGACAGGCCGTAGCCATAATACTTTGCGCCCTGCGCGGAAATCTGCCAGCGCGTATAATCCGGCACTTCCTCATACATGTAGAAAGCACCGGCGGATATGTGGAAACGGCGTCCTTCGGGGGACGATATCTTCAGTTCTTCCGTGGCGTGCTGTTCATATACCTGATTGTTGCCAGCGGTCAGCGTCCGCAACCCCGGTATGGTGCCAAGACCACCGGAAAATCCGTTATGCGGGTACCACAGCCATGAATGCCATGCCGCGGTATTTTCCAGTTTCCATCCATGCGGCAGCCGATAGGTAACATCCAGCGAGACACCGTACGTTTCCTGATCCACGGCCTGACTGCCGGTGGATGGCAGGGCCACCAGCATGTCACGGACGCCATGGGCGGGCAGCGTCTCAGCCCCCGCAAAGGCAGCGCGCTGCCAGTAATTTCCCACTACGGCCGCCCCGTTGGCATAGTGGGTAAGTGCCGTGGAAAAAGGTGTGACGCAGCAGCTTTCCTTAAGATGCGAATAATCGGCGATCAGGCGGATTGTCAGCCTGTCAGTCGGAACCGCCAGTATCTGCCCCTTTACGCCAATATCGTGATAATCCTGATAATCCCGCCCTGTCGTGACGTTTTTTATATAACCGTCATGATTGATCGAAAATCCGGACAGGCTATAGGCGACCTTGTCGCTGCTGCCAATCGGGCCGGTGGCCCGTAGCCGGACATTGGCGGTATTGTAACTGCCATAATCGCCGGTGACGGAGTAGCCCCGCGTAAAGGACGGCGCGAGCGTGGTGATGTTGATCGCGCCGCCATCGTTATCCACCCCACCACGCGTAGCCTGCGGGCCCTTGAGAACCTCCATGCCCGCCAGATCGCTGATGTCGCCCAGTACGGCGCCGGGCCGTGTCTGGTACACGCCGTCGATATAGACAGCCGTACCGTTTTCCAGCCCGTCCTGCGCGCTGGAACTGAAATTGCCAAGGCCGCGCACGTTGATGGCCGTGTTACGGGGATTGGTGACCTGAAGCGAGACCGCGGGCAGCAGTTTTACAGCCTGCTGTATGTTGGTGATCTGGTGGGATTGCAGATCGTGTTCGGTGATGGTCGTCACAGCCACGGGGTCGTTCTGCCGTGCAAGGATCTGACGCCGCGACAGGGAGCGCGTGGCAGTGACCTTCATTTCCTCGGGATGCGTAGCGATCACGGCGTTCGTGCTGCGCGTTGCGGGGGAATGGGACTTTACGGCTTTCGGGGCGCGCTGCGGATTGCTCGGGCTGTCGGCGGCATGGCCGGGGTTGATGACGGCCGTCGTCACCAGCAGCGAGAAGGCCAGGGAACAATGCGCGACCAGACGCCTGTCCGATGATGGCCATCGTAAATTCTGCTGTCCGTCCGGTATGGTGCGCATTGCATCCCTCGAAATAAACGAACTATATGTGCATATATGATTACCACTACATATAATCGTTCATAAGTTCGGATACGAGTCAATATGACAATACGAATCGTTTTAATATCGGTTGATCTGCGCGACAAAAGGCATGTGTGTATGCGAGATAATGTTGGAATGGTGCGATCTCGATTAATTTAATCATATTAAGTGTGAAAACCAATTGAACTACGATCAGCGATGTGGAACAATTCCATCATTGGAAATGATGATATAGATTAAAAACTACAGCGGGTGATCGTATGTTAAAGGCATCCCAGCCTACTGGTATCCACACGCATGGTCTGTCAACGGATGTGCTGTCCGGCCTTCTGTCCCGACATGGCCGTCTGCCCCGATGGCGCGATATTGCACGTTATGTTTCGCCGCTGGCGCTTGTGGCGTTGTGGCAGGGTAGCTGTTCGGTGGGTATTCTCTCGACGCATCTCGTCGCCTCGCCAGCCCAGATCGTCACGACGGCATGGTCGCTGATGCGCGATGGTACGCTGGAGGCCAATCTTGGCATCTCCCTGCTTCGCGCGGTGTCGGGACTGTCGATCGCGCTGCTGGTGGGTATGGTCCTTGCCCTGATTTCCGGCCTGTCGCGTATCGGCGAGGATATTGTCGATGCCCCGCTGCAGATCATGCGTACGCTGCCGGTGCTGGCGCTGGTGCCGCTGTTCATCCTGTGGTTCGGGATCGGGGAGACGCCAAAGGTACTTCTGGTGGCGCTCGGCGCGACCTTTCCCGTCTATCTGAATTTTCATAAGGGCATCCGCACGGTTGATCCGAAACTGCTGGAAATGGCGCAGACGCTGGGACTTTCGCGGGGGCAGACGGTTCGTGATGTCGTTCTTCCGGCGGCCCTGCCCGATCTGCTGGTCGGCGTGCGTTATGCCGTAGGGGTCGCGTGGCTGATGCTTGTCGTGGCCGAACAGATCAACGCCGAAAGTGGCATCGGGCACATGATGATGGATGCGGAAGATTTTCTGCGCACGGACATCATCCTGGTGGGGCTGATGGTGTACGGCCTGCTGGGCCTGCTGTCGGATAATCTGGTCCGTGGGCTGGAAACGTGGCTGCTGGCCTGGCGTCCGCTTTCGCCGCGACGGGGAGAGAACGCATGAACACCCTTTCCTCCCCCGCACAGACGCGACCCGGACCTATGGTCAATGCTGCCGACGCTGCCGTGACGGTCACCGGCCTTACCCGCCGTTTCGCCAATGGTCCGGCGGTGCTCGACGGGCTGGACCTGCATATCGCGCCGGGCGAATTCGTCGCGCTTCTGGGCCGGAGCGGATCGGGGAAATCAACGTTACTGCGTATGCTGTCAGGACTTGACCCGGTCACGGAAGGTTCGGTCCACCGTCCCGATGATGTGGCGGTCGTGTTTCAGGAAAGCCGGCTCCTGCCCTGGCGACGTGTATGGCAGAACGTGGTGCTGGGACAGAAAAAGGACGCTTCGGTCCGTGCGCGTGCCGAAGCGGTTCTGCAGGAAGTGGGGCTGGCCCACCGTAGCGAAGCCTGGCCGCTTACGCTGTCGGGGGGCGAGGCCCAGCGCGCGGCGCTGGCACGGGCGCTGGTGCGGGAGCCGGACCTGCTGATGCTGGACGAGCCGTTCGCGGCACTGGACGCGCTGAGCCGGCTCAGGATGCAGCGTCTGGTTGCCGGGCTATGGCAGCGCCATCGCTGCGCCGTGCTCCTTGTCACCCACGATGTGGATGAGGCCGTGCTGCTGGCGGACCGGGCGGTGGTTCTGGAATCGGGACGTATCAGGACGGATCTGGCTATCCCCCTCGACCGGCCAAGACGGCATACCGACCCGCAGTTCGAACAGTTCCGCCAGACGCTGCTGGATGCGTTGGGTGTTCACGATGACTGACACGTCAGACGCGCAATAATGGAAGGAAGGCAGAAAGTGTTATTTTCGAGACGTCGCGTTCTGGCCGCATTCGTGGCGCAGGGGATCATGGCCGGTATGGCACGGCGCGCCCATGCCGCGTCCCGGACCGTTCGGATTGGCTATCAGAAATACGGCACGCTTGTCCTGCTGAAAAACAGGGGATTTCTTGAGGATGCGCTGCGTCCCCTTGGGGTGTCGGTGGAATGGGCGCTGTTTCCTGCCGGACCGCCGCTGTTGCAGGCGCTGGTGGCCGGCGCGCTGGATTTCGGGCAGACGGGGGACCTGCCGCCCGTCTTCGTGCAGGCGGCCTCGCCCGACGCTCTGGTCTATGTCGGGCATGAAGCCCCGACTGGCACCAGCGAGGCCATCATTGTTCCCTCCTCAAGCCCCATTCACTCGGTGGCTGATCTGAAGGGCAAGCGTGTTGCGGTGACCCGGGGGGCGGATGCCCACTGGCTTCTGGTTGCCGCCCTGCGCAAATATGGCCTGAGCCTGAACGATATATCGGTATCCTATCTTCTGCCTGCCGCAGCGCGACCGGCTTTTGAGACAGGACAGGTCGACGCATGGGCAATCTGGGACCCGTATCTGTCCGGGGCCAATGCCGATACCCGTGTCATTGCGACCGGCGATGACGTGAATGGCGGCACCCAGTTCTATCTCGCCCGTCGGGGATTTTTCGAGGAGAGTCCGGATCTGGTTCGCGCCATTCTTACGGCGATCGCACAATGCGATGACTGGGCGACGAACCACAGGGACGATGTCATCGCCCTGCTGGCCCACAGCACGGGACTGCCCTCGGAAGTCGTTGCCCGTTCGGTTGCGAAACTGCATTACGGCCTGCTACCCATGACCCCCGAAGTGATCGCAGGGCAGCAGAGGATAGCTGACAGTTTTCATGCGGCTGGTTTGCTGGCTACATCCCCTGAAGTGGCGGCCGCAGTGCCCAGAATTCCTTGAGAGAATAGTAGGCCCATACGTTCATTAATTGAGGTTATCTTCAATAATTACAATAGACAGGGTACCTGCATGCCATGGCGTTCTATCTGGCCCGGATTGATGCAGTCGGTCGGCTGGTGTGGGAAATCCATGCTGTGTGTAGTCAGGGGTGCATGCTTTTGTGGTAGCGGCAACCGCATGGATTTTCGATACAGGCATCCCTTTTCCTTTTACGGTATGTTGCTCTGCTATCCAGAAACCATATTTTATGATGGGCATGGATAAGCGATTGCATCACGGCGGCCTTCCCTTCTCAAACATACGACGGAATGCTTCTGTGTGAAGAATACCGTAAGAAATGTAACCGCCCGCTCTTCTCGGCAGACTTTTCCGGCGATGTCGGATGGGTCGGAAAAATAGGACAGTCCCCGATGGTGAACGGGTAGCCTGTGTCCCTCGGCTGTTGTCCGTAAGATTTTGAGAGATACGTCTCGTGTGACCTTCAGCGCCCATCGCTATCCTGTCGGTCTGTATCTATTCATCCGTATTTTCACAGGAATTCACCGGGTCCCCTCTCCCGTCCTGTGGGACGGATATGGCGGAACGGGAAGATATTTCATTTCATATTGACAGTATGACTGCCGCCTCATAAGGAACGACACGGGATCGTTCAGTAATGGAATGATCCTTGTTTCGACCATATCAGGCAGGAGAAGTCGTATGATGTGACGACGCCTGTCGGGGCCTCATATGCAATGAATTTATCCCGGACTATTGGCCTGTGTTTTCTTATGGGGTCGCTGCCTCTTTATGATAAGGCACAGGCCCAGACGCACTGCGCGCCAACCGATGCAGTTATGGATATATCCGCGCGCCAGATCAGTGCGGGTGTTGGATATCTGTGGGGCCATGGCACATTGTCCGCTGGTGAACATGTTTACGCGTTTACGGTGCGTGGTGGCGGAATGCCGAGCATAGGCAGCATCTCCCTGTCCGGGCGCGGATGTGTCCACAATCTGGGACGCGTGCAGGATTTCAACGGTACATACTGGACGCTTGGCGGAACCCTTACCGTCCATCATGGTACGACCGGGATTGTTATGGAAAATGCCCGTGGGGTCGATATCGACCTTCATGCCCGGACCAGAGGCGCGCAACTGTCAGGCCAGATTTCGCGGCTGTCTTTCCGTCTGGTGAACCGGCCATTACAGCCCGCGACCCCCACGGTGGATAAGATACATCTGAATTGAGGCTGGCTGCCCTTTTCATCGGCTGTGGCTATGTAGTCGGGGCGGTTTTGCGTGATACCCGCCGGGGGCTTTCCCGCAGGATCATGTGCGCATTTATCGGCAAGCCACAGCAGAACGTTCGGATACCGCCCCCCTCCGGCTCCATTTTCGATATGGAAACCGTAGGGATAATCCGTTCTTCGGAAAGGGGCATCCGGGGGGATGCTCCCCTTTCCAAAGGGCTACTTTATTTCATGCAGTACAAAAGTTACGCCTCGATTGGCTGCAGGGGCTGGACGGGCTGGAGGGACGGGGGGGCCTGCCAGCGTCCTGAATCCACATTCCCGATTTCCTGATCGATTTCCTTGATAACCTGCCGCGAAAATGGACCAAGATGCAGGTAAAGGGCGCTCGTCATCACCACATAGGGCAGCGCCTTGGGGTTGTGCAGGGCGCAGTCCAGCAGCATGCGCCAGAACTGCCCTGCGGTTCCCGGTCCGGCCCGGTTGATGCGGAACAGCAGCCGGATAAAGCTGCGCAGATCACCCTTCACCATTTTATGGGTCCGCTCGCGCTTCAGCATGCGGCCAAGCCTGCGCACACGACCGAAATAGGCAACCGGATCATAGATCGCCTTGAGAACCGTCCTGTAGTCATTCAGCACGTCGCGACGCGGGCGCCTGGTCTCGAAGTTCAGGCCCGCCGTACACTGGTCGCCTGATTGCGTCTGTTCACTGCCGGAAAAAAGACGTCCTTCCGCCAGCAGGCGGCGCGTCAACTGGGTCGTAGGCAGGGCGTAAAGCAGGCCGACCATGCAGACCGGTATGGACGTATCCTCGATACAGTCGATCATACCCTGGGCGACGCTGCCCTTTTCGCTGTCGAAGCCGACGATGAAGCCTGCATTGACGAAAATGCCCGCCTTGTGGATCGTCTCGATGCTCTGTTGCAGGCTGCGGCGCGTGTTCTGCTTTTTCTGCATAAGCACGAGGGAGTCCGTATCCGGGCTTTCGATGCCGACGAAGATGGCGAAGAAATTGGTGTCGGACAGGCTGCGCAGCAGGTCGGCATCGTCGGCAAGGTTGATCGATGCCTCGGTCGAGAACTCGAAGGGAAAGTTCTTCTCGTTCTGCCAGCGTTTCAGGTCGGGCAGGAATTTCTTGAGGGCCTTCTTGTTGCCAATCAGGTTGTCATCGACAAAATCCACATGTCCGCGATAGCCAAGCGCGTACAGGGCATCGAGTTCGGCCATGACCTGTGCATTCGTCTTGGTGCGCGGGACCCGCCCATACAGTTCGATGATATCGCAGAATTCGCAACTGAACGGGCACCCGCGCGAAAACTGGACGCCGACATGCAGGTACTGGTCCAGTTTCAGCAGGTCGAAGCGGGGCAGCGGGCTTTTTGTAACGTCCGTCTTGCCCATCGGGGCTTCAAACACACCTTCGCGCTCTCCCCTGCGCCAGGCCGCGATGAAATCAACCATGATTTCCTCGGCTTCGCCCAGAACCTGAAAATTCGCGGCCGCGTATAGCGCCGGGCTGGATGTGACATCGGGACCGCCAACCACCACCGGCTTGTTGGCGGCACGGCACATTTCAATGATATGAAGGGCATCGTTGCGCTGCGGCAGCATGCCGCCGGTCATCACGATATCGGCCCAGCCGAAATCGTCATCGCCCAGTTGCTCGGTATTGCGATTGACCAGCCGGACTTCCCAGTTTTTGGGCAGCAGGGCCGCAACGGTAATCAGGCCAAGCGGTGCGGCAGGATAGCGCGCGCCGGACAGATCGCAGGCTTCCTTGTAATTCCAGAATGAATTTGCATTGAAAAGCGGGAAGATCATCAAGACCTTGCAGGTGTCGGTCATTATGATGAAATCCTTCGATTTACCCCCCCTTCACGATCGAAACGGCCTCCCCGGTTGGTAGCAAGGTATATGCGGGCGGACTGATCCATTTCGGGTGAAATGGGAATATTCCGGCGAAGGGTCGTCATATGGATCTTCCATCTGGATGAAAGGGTGTTTCTACACCTCCTGCCCCGCAATAGCGATAGAAGAGCTTCAGGTCGGCAGGATACCATTTTTGCGAAATGTAACACAAACACGACTGCCCGGAGCCTGCCTTCAGCCCCATACACTCGAAAAGGTTTTCTTCCCCCATACCATGCAGGCCATTACGAAAACTTTTCCTGTCAGCCGACATTGTCATTGCAAAGGGGGTCTCCGTCTCCCCAAACGGCACCCCTGTCACTCGCGGGAAACGGGAGCATGGATCATGCCACGTGGAGACAAGTCCGCTTATACGGACAAACAGAAGCGACAGGCCCAACATATCGAGGAAAGCTACGAGCAGCGCGGTATCGACGAGAATGAGGCCGAGCGCCGCGCCTGGGCTACGGTCAACAAGGAGACGGGCGGCGGCAAGAAAAGTGGCTCAGGCAGGGGGCATACCGTAACGCACGAACCCTCCCGCAAGGGCGGAAAGATCGGCGGGGCAGCCTCAGCCCATCGCCCGGCGGAGGAACGCTCCGCTTCCGCCCGGAAAGCCGCTGAAACGCGCCGGGAAAACGAAAAGCAATAGCGGAATACCTGTCCCGGCCGACCAGATACGCGGCCGAGTTTCCGGTTGGCGCGGTTGAGAACCCGGCAGCGTCGGGGCGGGAGCGAGCGCCCTGCCCACGAACAGGATGCCGATCAGGGATATGCAACGCGCCACCCGGTCAGGCATCAGAATCAGGCGATATGAGCGGGAGGGACAGGACAATGGCAGGCAGGCCGTTCTGGGCTGGGCATCTCAGGCTTTCCCTCGTAACCTGTGCCGTATCCATGATACCGGCCAGAACGGAAGCCGAGCGTATCCGCTTCCATATGATGAACCGGCAGACGGGAAACCGGGTGTTCGTTCAGTATGTGGATGCCGTAACCAGTACGCCGGTCGATGATGGTGATCTTGTAAAGGGTTATCCGTGCGGTGATGACCAGTATGTTGTGCTGGAGGACGACGAACTCGACGCCATTGCGCTGGAAAGCACCCGTACCATTGATATCGAATGTTTTGTGGATAGGGAGGCGATTGGCTGGGTCTGGTACGATACGCCGCATTATCTGCTGCCGGATGATGAAATCGGCACCGAAGCCTTCACCGTCATCCGTGATGCCATGCGTCATACCGGCACGGTCGGCGTTGCGCGACTGGTTCTTTATCGACGGGAACATGCCGTATTGCTGGAGCCAAGGGATAACGGGATTGTGGTATGGACGCTCCGTTACGGTGTGGACATGCGCGATCCGGCGGGTTCCCTTCCGGCGGGGGACATCCCCGCCCCGAACAGGCAGGATGTTGCGCGGCTTGGGAAGGTCATGGCCGGGCTTACCCGCCCCTGGAATGCGGCCATGGTCCATGATCCGGTGCAGGCGCGCCTGAAGGGAATCATTGATGCCCGCAGACGGTCGCGTAGAAGCAGGCCAGTCAGGCGGTCCGGACCACCGGTGGAGGAAAAAATCGTGCACATCATGGATACGCTCAGGGCAAGCCTCAAATCATCTGACAGGAACGGTTCCTAATGACCCGGCCGGGAAAGCATTGCTGTCGTGATCGGCTGACGCGCCGCTGGAAAATCCTTCCACGGGTCCGTGCGGAGTGAGGCAAGCCGTTCCATGGCGTTGTTTACCGTGAATTGCGCCGGACCGGTAAGCGTATCCAGTTCTTCCCACCCAACAGGCATCGAGACCGGTGCACCGGTGCGGGCACGCGTTGAATAGGGGGATACGGAGGTCGCGCCCCGTTGATTGCGCAGGTAATCAATCAGGATTCTGCCATGGCGCTTCGCTTTGGACACAGTCGCGACAAAGCGGTCCGGACTGTCGGCTGCCATCGCCTGCGCCATGGTGTGGGAGAAGGTTTTTGCCATATCCCAGTCGGCTGCGGGTTGCAAAGGCGCGACCACATGTAGCCCTCTGCCCCCGGACGTCTTGACGAATGCCGCCAGGCCACTGGCTTCAAGCCGTTCGCGCACTTCCTGCGCAGCCGTGATGACGGCCTGCCACTCAACCCCTTCCCCCGGATCAAGGTCCATGACCAGTGTATCGGGATGGTCCCAGTCGCGGCAGGACGCCCCCCACGGATGAATTTCCAGCGTTGCCCCCTGCACCAGCCCCATAAGGCCATCAAGCTCATGAATACCGATCAGATGCCCTGCGGCATCTCCCATCGGGTCATCCAGCGGCACGATATGGGCGTTCATGCCTTTCCATGCGTTTTTCTGGAAAAAGTGCGGTCCTTCCATCCCCTCCGGGCAGCGCAGCAGCGCAAGTGGCCGGTCGATAATAAACGGCGCGATACGGGGCCATACCGCCGTATAGTAGTCGGCCAGCCCTGCCTTGGTAATACCGACATCAGGCCAGTAAACCCGGTCGGGATGGGTCAGGGTGACAGTGCGTGCGGGTTGTTTTTCGGGCTGGGCCGATGATGTGTCCATGACTGGCATCTCACGAATGATCTCCTCAGCCGGTCTGTCGTCCCGGACACCGCGAAAGGCAGCATGCGAAGCCGGTTATCCGCCATCCACCCCGTGCTGCTCTCCTGACGGAATGGCTGGTGCCCGGGATGAAGAAACCGGCGTTTTTTCTGCTTTATCTATCCTTGGGAAAGGCGGCATGCCCTGCGCAATTTCGGTGATCGTCCGACCGCTTTTGACCGACAGGGGCTGTTCTTTGAGGATATCGGGATCATCCGCACTACGGGCGGCCTCATCATCGGCCTTGATCAGAAGCCAGTTGTCATGCCTGTCGCCTGGCCTGCCTTTCATCCTGACCAGATGCCAGTGCCCGGCAAGCTTCTGCCCGTGCAGTTCAAAATCAAGATGCCCCTTGGCCAGACCCTGTCCTGCGTCCCCTGCCGGGGTCCATGTGCCCCGATCCCATATGGCCACCGTGCCGCCCCCGTACTGGCCTGCGGGGATGGTGCCTTCAAAATCACCATAATCCAGCGGGTGGTCTTCCACCTGGACGGCCAGACGCTTTTCACCCGGCACAAGGCTTGGTCCTCTGGTTACAGCCCAGCTTTTCAGCACGCCATCCAGTTCAAGACGAAAATCATAATGCAGTCTTCGGGCATCATGCTTCTGGACAACGAAGTGCTG
>Ga0157365_10000726_pt1 | contig 13996 bp, 14 predicted proteins | sample AttsexASBM3_FD_111478 | JGI IMG/M metagenome (GOLD analysis project Ga0157365, IMG submission 111478) | Fungus gardens microbial communities from leaf cutter ant in Ribeirão Preto, State of São Paulo, Brazil - Atta sexdens ASBM3 | ecosystem: Host-associated > Fungi > Mycelium > Unclassified ... | reverse complement strand
TCCCGAATGAACCAGTCAAGACGCAGTCCAAAACCCCCGATCAGCAGCACGGCGTAAAAGGGGAGCGTCCCGAGAGCATGTTTGAAAGCCGGGCGCAAAAGAGACCTGAGAATGCTATCGAGTTCGATCACGCCAAAGCACCAAAAGCGCCTGTCTCGATCGTGCCCCGCAAACATCGGCCCGGTGGCTGATAAACGCCGTTGCCTGCAAGACAGGTGGCTGGGTTCTTAAAGCTCACGCAGTAAGTGCACCATGTCCCGAGGATAGAGAACGGCTGATGGCCCCCGCGACCAAGCAACCTGAATGCTATTGTCGCGTTAAAGACGTTCTCAGCCGGAAGGGCACAAATTGCATGCCCCGCCGGCGGACAAAGTTCCAGAAAATCAGAACGATCCTGTTTTTTCTGGCACTTATTGTAGGTGCTTCAGGCGTTTATTATTTTGCAGGAGACCATAATGGCCTGCAAAGTCATAGGCACGAGCCAGCCGCTTCCAGTGTGTTCAGTCCGAACCAGAAGGGCCACTGAAGGGTTCTGAGCCGTTACACCGTGGCTTCCTGTGCCTCTGGACGATCGGCATGGCTGTCTTGTATCTTGCGCCGTCGCTGAAAAATATTGAATATTCTTCCGGACAATTCGTTGGATGTGACGGCGCGTGATTTGATCGCTCCGACTGTCCTCCGTCGATGCAGACGATCAGATGCGCGTTGTTCTCGATTGGACGAGTCTTTGATGCCGCTGGCGCGCCGTGCAGAGGGCCCCCGGTAATCTCCGTTCCCAGCAAGCTGAAACATTGAGTGGTTAGATTATTGGCCGTGTGAACAGCGCGCGCAGACCTTTGACGGTCTCAGACATCAGCCCGACTTCAAGGTTTTTACCGCTCGGTAAGTCGGTGGCGATAGAGCAGACCATCTGAAAGTGCGAGTCAGGAGGACATACGGCTTTTGAAGCGCCTGTGACCATTGCGGGGCACAGCAGAGCGTCTTCGTTGCAGGTTTCGGGAGGGCGTCTAGGGCCCGTCAATCGCGTTGCCAGTAACCTCTCGCGACCACGCCGGAACATCTCTCCAGAAATAGAAGGCGCCAGTGTTGAGGTGCCGTTACGAGCAAATCATCAGCCAAACGCTTATTATCTAAATTTTTTGGTTTTTGGGGATTTCATGGTGCCCAAGGGCGGATTCGAACCACCGACACTGCGATTTTCAGTCGCATGCTCTACCAACTGAGCTACTTGGGCACCGTGCTGGACGCTGCCAGCCGGGGTGCTTTACCCCACTGATCTTTCGGGATCAAGCCGGGTTTGTCATTTTTCTGCATCATCGTCGCGATCGTCGTCCGGCCCCTCGGATGACGGGATGCGATAGGCCCCGGAAAACCAGCGCCCCAGGTCGACATCCGCACAACGTCGCGAACAGAAGGGCCGGAATTCCGTCGTCGCGGGACGCTGACAGATCGGGCAGGGGGCAAGATCGGACATGAAAGCACTCTCAGGCTTGGGGCGTCGCTATGTCAGCGCGCGGGACCATCTGACGATTCAACCCGCCAGCTCAGTGGCGGGAGCGACGGGGACAGCGCGGGGCTGAGCGTATGGCCGGTCATACGAAAGAAGGCCTCCCGCGCAAAGCCGTCCTCATCCCACGCGGCAAGGATACTGGTCCCGACGGCGACGCGCGGCGCGAGCCGCGTCGTCACGGTGCGCGCCAGATCAGCCAGCATGGTCAGCAAACGACCATGCGCCGACGACAACTGTTCATGCAGCGGCGTCCCGGTGCGGGGGCGGACGATCTCGAACAGGCCAAGCTGCGTAATGCCAAGGCATCGCGTACCCGCCGGATCTGCCCGCAGAGCCGCCTGGAGTTCCGGCAGCAGCGCGTGGCGCTTGCGGACCTGCAACCCCGCCACATCAATCAGGATCGCCCCGCCCAGTGCCCGCATCCGGATCTGGTCGCACAGGGCAGGCAATGCATCGCGATTGGCCGCAAACTGGGCAGTCTGCTTCGGCGCCGTGTCGTGGCCGTGCATGTCCATGTCTATGGCCACAAGCGCGGGGGTGGGCGTGATGCTGGCCGAGATCGCGCGGGTCAACGCGATCTCCGCCGACATCAGCGCGTCGGTCTGAGAGTGCGTGTCTGCGTCGAAGGCATCCTGCACACGGATCACACGCGCGTGCAGCGAAGGCGGCAGAAGGCTTGCCACATACGCATCGTCAATATGGATGGCCGACCCGGCAAAATAAGCGGCAAAACGCTCCACAGGCGATGGGGCTGACCGCAACAGTGCAGGGTCGCCTTGCAAAGACGCCTCAATCCCCTCAGCGACAGCATCGGCAAGGGCCAGACGCGCGCCTTTGCCGCCCTGCGGTGCGCGCGCAATCCGCACAAACACGACAGTGCCGTCATTCAGCTTCGCCGGGACATCACGCGCCGGTAGCAAGCCGCTCCGCCCACCGGGCAGCGTGACGAACCATGCTTCGAGGGAAGGCATGTAACGTGCGATGCGCCCGCGATACAGCGCGCCCGCCTGGTCGGGCGCACCGGGACGCCACAAGGCATAGTCAAGCAGCCCGTCGGGGCCCGTCACCGCGACGCGTGCCTGCCCGGGCGTGCACGCAACGCGAATGATCGGGCTCACCGCAGCCACGATCCCTTCTGTCCGCGCAAAAGCTGCGCGGTTTCAAACAGGGGCAGCCCGATAATCCCGGATGGGCTGCCCCCGGTCTGACGGATAAAGGCAGCCGCATGACCCTGAAGTGCGTAACCCCCGGCTTTCCCCTCCCAGTCCCCGGCATCCAGCAGCGATTCGATCTGCGCTTCGGACAGGCGGGAAAAGATCACCGGACTTTCGACGACGCGGGTCGCGGGGCGCCCTTCGGCCCATGCAACGCTGGGTTCCAGCGCAACCGCGGTCGTCACCATATGCCGACGACCGGAGAGCAGTTCGAGGCAGCGGCGCGCGGTCGCCCGATCTTCGGCCTTCGGCAAGATACGGCGCCCGACAGACACCACGGTGTCAGAGCCAAGCACCAGTGCCGGCTCATCAGTGCGCGCCGCGACGGCCCGTGCCTTGGCAATCGCCAGACGCAGGGCATAGGGCCGCGGCAGTTCCTGCTTGCCGGGTGTTTCGTCCAGATCGGCGGCATCGACGCGGTCGGGTGTAAGCCCGATCTGCGCCAGCAACGTCAGACGACGGGGCGACGCGGATGCCAGAACGAACAGGGGCCGGGTCATGGACGTGTCCCGGGCTGCGTGGCCGAGGTTCCGGTGTGTCGCGGCAACGGGCGACTTACTTGAAGCGGAACGTGATGCGACCCTTGGACAGGTCGTAGGGCGTCATTTCGACGTTGACGCGGTCGCCAGCCAGAACGCGGATGCGGTTCTTGCGCATCTTGCCGCTGGTGTGAGCCAGAATCATGTGTTCGTTATCAAGCTTGACGCGAAACATTGCATTCGGAAGCAGTTCCGTCACGGTGCCGCTAAATTCAATCATGTCTTCTTTAGACATAGGGTCCTTCAATCATCCTGGTGAACGCCACGACAGTGTGGCAGGTCGAGACGGCAAAAGGCGGCACGCTGCCGCCGGAAAGCCGGTAAAAATCGGGAATATGCCCGGGGGATATGGCGGACAAGTAGCCACCGGGTCAAGGTTTGTGCACGGTGCAGGGTCTTTCAGTCCGCCAGCCGGGCCTCGATGCTCATGGCATGAGCATGCAAACCCTCTGCCCGGGCCAGCAGCGCACCGGCCGGTCCCACCTGCGCCAGCGCCGCACGGCTTGCCGCAATCGACGTGGTACGCTTGAGGAAATCGAAAACCGACAGGCCCGATGCAAATCGCGCCGTCCGGCTTGTCGGCAGCACGTGGTTCGGTCCGCCGACATAATCGCCCACAGCCTCGGGGCAATACCGCCCAAGGAACACGGCCCCCGCATGGCGTATCTGCGCATAAAAGGAATCGGGATCGTCGAGCAGGATTTCAAGGTGCTCGGGTGCCAGTCGATCCACCAGTGCCACGGCCTCGGCAAAATCCCGGACCACGATGATCGCGCCGTGGTCGCGCCAGCTAGCCCGCGCGATGTCGGCGCGGGGCAGCGTCTGCAATTCGGTCTCGACCGCCTCGGCGACGGCGGTTGCAAAATCGTCGCTGTCCGTAATCAGGATCGATTGTGCGAGTTCGTCATGCTCGGCCTGCGCCAGCAGATCGAGGGCGACGAGACGCGGTGCGTTGCCCGAATCCGCCACCAGCACCACCTCCGACGGGCCTGCGATGCTGTCGATCCCGACATGGCCGAACACCTGCCGCTTGGCTTCGGCCACATATGCATTGCCGGGCCCGACAATCCGATCGACCGCCGCGATCGTCGGCGTGCCATAGGCCAGCGCACCAACGGCCTGTGCGCCGCCAATACGGTAAATCTCGTCCACGCCAGCGCGCCGCGCCGCCGCCATGACCAGCGGGTTCAATGCGCCACCGGGTGTGGGCACGCACATTGCCAGACGCTGCACCCCCGCCACGCGGGCCGGAATCGCATTCATCAGCACGGACGAAGGATAGGCCGCCTTCCCGCCGGGCACATACAGCCCGACCGCGTCCAGCGCCGTCCAACGCATGCCAAGGCGCAGACCCTGCGCGTCGGTAAATTCCAGATCCAGCGGCATCTGGGCCGCGTGGAACGCCTCGATCCGGCTGGCCGCAAGGTCCAGCGCTTCGAGCAACTCCGGTTCGACTTGCGCGCAGGCAGCGTCGATTTCCGCTGCGGTAATACGCAGTGTGTCGGGTGTGATGTCGGTCCGGTCGAACCGGTTCGTCAACTCGCAGACCGCTGCATCGCCCTCCTGACGCACGCGGCTGAGAATGTCCGCAACGGGTGCGGCAACACTCATTTCCTCGGCCGTGCGCCCGCTTACCAGCGCGTCGAAATCGGCCGTAAATCTGCTGTCGGCGACGTGCAGACGCTTCACGCAACACCGCCATTCTGTGCCAGCGCACGCCGGAAACGCGCAATCAGCGCACCGATTTCTTCCGGGCGGGTCTTGAGTGCCGTGCGGTTGACGATCAGGCGGCTGGTGACATTGGCAATCACTTCGACCTCCTCCAGCCCGTTGGCGCGCAGGGTTGAGCCCGTGTCCACCAGATCGACGATCAGGCTGGACAGCCCCAGCACCGGGGCCAGTTCCATCGCACCGTTCAAGTGCACCACATCGGCATTGATGCCGCGCGCCGCGAAATAACGCTGGGTGATGTTGGGATATTTCGTCGCGATCCGCAGCTGCGACTGGCGCGCGCTATCGGCCAGCGCGCGGCTGCCCTTGGGCTGCGCGATCGAGACGCGGCACCCGCCAATCCCAAGATCGAGCGGCGCATAAATCTCCGGATAGTCGAATTCCATCAGCACGTCCGCGCCGCACACACCGATGTGCGCGCCACCGAATGCCACGAATGTCGCGACATCGAACGAGCGTACGCGCACCACGTCCAGATTGGCATCGCTGGTGGGAAAGCGCAGGCGGCGGCTGCCTTCGTCAAGGCAGTCCGGCGCAGGCTCGATGCCCGTGCGCGCCAGGACCGGCGCCATGGCCTTGAGAATCCGCCCCTTCGGCAGGGCCAGCACAAGCGCGTTGCCAGCGTCGGAAGAAAGCGTCGGGACGGGTTTGAGGGCAGACATCGGAACTCCGGCGGGTCTGTTGCGCCGCTCCTATATCACAGGCGGCACCGGCCCGGAAGCCAAGGCGCGAGCGGCACCGATCATGGCTGAATTGCGGTCGAAAGTTGACGGAGACGGACAGACGTTGTCTCTCAGGCCCCAGATAGCGCTGGCTTACAGGGCCGGCAACAGATACCGGATAAGCAACGAATTATGATCCATAACAAGGCGACCCGATGACGCAACAAAGTTCCATCCCGTCGGCCTCAGGCGGCCGGAATGTTACTGATACGGTCGCGACGACCGACTGGCTCGAAGCGCATGAGGAGGGCTACCACAAGGGGCTGGGCAACCGGCAGATCCAGATGATCGCCATCGGCGGTGCCATCGGGACGGGCCTGTTCCTGGGCGCCGGTGCGCGCCTGCAGATGGGCGGCCCGTCGCTCGCGATCGTCTATCTGGTCTGTGGCGCGTTCTCGTTCCTGATCCTGCGCGCTTTGGGTGAGCTGGTGATGTATCGCCCCAGTTCGGGCAGCTTTGTGTCCTACACCCGCGAATTTCTCGGCCCCAAGGCGTCGTATGTCGCGGGCTGGATGTCGTTCCTGAACTGGGCGATGACCGGCATCGTCGATATCACTGCCGTCGCGCTGTACATGCATTTCTGGGGCACGTTCCAGGGGGTGCCCCAGTGGGTCTTCGCGATGATCGCGCTGTGCATCGTGACCACGATGAACATGATCGGCGTCAAATGGTTCGGCGAGATGGAATTCTGGTTCTCGCTGATCAAGGTGATTGCCCTGTCGGCCTTCCTGGTGGTCGGTGCCGCGATTCTGGGTCTGCGCGTGCCGGTCGGCGGTCATTCCACGGGCTGGCATCTGATCACAGATAATGGGGGCTTCCTGCCGCACGGCCTGATGGCAGCCCTGATCCTGACGCAAGGTGTGGTGTTTGCCTATTCGGGAATCGAGTTGATCGGCACGGCGGCGGGCGAATGTCATGATGCCCGCGCCGTGATTCCGCGCGCCATCAACAGCGTCATCTGGCGTATCGCGCTGTTCTATGTCGGGGCGGTCGTTCTGCTGGTCTGCCTGCTGCCGTGGTCTTCGTACCATGCCGGCGTCAGCCCGTTCGTGACGTTCTTCGCGGCCCTCGGCGTGCCGGGCATGGACACGGTCATGAACATCGTGGTCGTGACCGCCGCGCTGTCCAGCCTCAATTCGGGGCTCTATGCCACGGGTCGCGTGCTGCGCGCGCTGTCGCTCGGCGGGTCGGCTCCGCATTTCCTTTCGAAAATGAGCCGCCAGCATGTGCCGTATGCGGGCATTCTGACGACCGTCTCGATCTATCTGGTCGGGGTCGGACTGAACTATGTCATCCCGTCGCAGGTGTTTGAAATCGTGCTGAATGTCTCGGCGTTGGGCATCATCGCGACATGGGCATTCATTCTGCTGTCGCAGATCGCACTGCGTCGCTCCATCAACCGTGGCGAGCGCGCCGCGACGCCGTTCCCGATGCCCGGTGCGCCGTTCACCAGCTGGCTGACGCTGGGCTTCCTCGCCGCCGTTCTGGTGCTGACGGCGTTCGACTACCCCAACGGTACCCTGACTATCGCGGCCATTCCGGTGCTCGCGCTTATTCTGGTTATTGGATGGTTCCTGATCCGACGTTCGCCGCAGGTCCTGATGCCGCAGACCGTGCCGTCAGTCGCGCTGACCCGTTCGGTTCTGGAAAACGAGGACTGACAGTCGACGGGTCTGAATTTCGGTGAAAATCGACCCACGATTTACCGGTTGATAACCTTTCTGGGGCCATGCTCGCGTCATGGCCCCCTCTCCCGATCTTTTTGCTGCCCGTGTCGACGCCGTGGCCCTCCACCGCGCAGGCAATCTTGTCGCGGCTGAAGCCGCTTACCAGTCGCTTCTGGCGCGGTGGCCCGATGACCCGTCGACCCTGAACAATTACGGGGCCCTGATGCGCCGGGCAGGTCGTCTGGACACCTCGCTCGACTATCTCAAGGCCGCGCTGAGGGCCGATGAAACGGCCCCTGACAGTTGGTCGAATTTCGGCAACACACTGACCGAACTCGAACGCTATGACGACGCGATACAGGCCTTTGTGCAGTGTCTGAAGATCGCGCCCTCCCACAGGGATGCGCTGTCCAATCTTGGCGTCGTTCTGGACCGGGCCGGGCGGCATGCGGATGCGATTTCCATCTTCGATATCGCCATAGCGATGGACCCGGACGCCCCGAAATTCCACACCAACCGCGCGCTCGCCAATCTGGCGCTGGGCCGCTATCGGGAGGGGTTCGCCGAGTACGAATGGCGGTGGCAGACGCCCGACATGATCCGGCACCGCATCCAGGGGCCGGTCTGGGACGGCAGCCGCTATGACGGGCAGACCCTGCTGATCTATCTTGAAGGTGGTTTCGGCGACGTTATTCAGTTCGCGCGCTTTCTGCCGCAGGCGGCAGCGCTGGGCGGCCGACTGGTGCTGTGTGTGCCTCCTGCGCTGGTGTCGTTGCTGTCCCGTGTGCCGGGTGTGGCGCAGGTGGCGGATCGCCTGGATGCGTTGTGGCCGGTCGATCTGGTCTGTCCGATCATGGGGCTGCCGCATCGGCTGGGCATCGGTTTGGAGCAGATCGCGCCGGGTCGCGCCTATCTCCGGGCGCCGGAGAGTGCCGCGCGGTGGCGTGAGCGGCTTGGTCCGTCAGCGGGGCGGCCACGGATCGGTCTGGTCTGGAGCGGCGGCGCGCACCGGGAGCATGACGAGGCCGCGATGATGAACCTCAAGCGCTCCCTGCACGCCCGTCAAATGCGGCCCATTATCGATGCTATGCCCGGCGCGGAGTTTCATAGTTTGCAGGTCGGTCCACCCGCCGGTCAGATTGAGGCGCTTGCCGATGCGGGGCGTGTGATGGACCACGCGGGCGCCTTGACGTCGTTCGAGGAAACGGCCGGGCTGGTGAGTCATCTCGATCTCGTGCTGAGTGTCGATACATCTGTCGCGCACCTTGCCGGGGCGTTGGGTCGTCCGGTGTGGCTGCTGTCGCGCTTCGACCAGTGCTGGCGCTGGCTTGCCGGGCGAACGGACTCGCCCTGGTACGAGACGATGCGGATTTATCGGCAGCCCTCGCCGGCTGCGTGGGGAGCGGTGATCGAAGTCGTCGCGCGGGATGTTGTGAAAATTTGTGGTGATGCAGGCAATTTTTCCTGAAATCGTGCCGGGAGGCTTAACTCGGGATTAAGGTTTCCAAGGGACACTCAGCGCACTGCCAAAATGGCAGGTTGCAGGAGAAAATCCCATGACCCTTTCGATCAACACCAACATGTCTGCCCTTGCTGCGCTTCAGACCCTGAACGCGACCCAGTCCGAACTCAGCAAGACCGAAAGCGCGGTTTCGAGTGGCTTGTCGGTTGGCAGCGCTTCTGACGACCCGGCGATCTATGCGATTTCGCAGACGATGAATTCCCAGATTTCTGCGCTGTCGGGTGTCAGCTCGGGTCTGTCGTTCGCAGGGCAGGTCGTTTCGACTGCGTCAACGCAGGCCGCTTCGATCAGCTCGATCCTTTCGACGCTCAGCTCGACCCTGACGGAAGCCCAGACGACGGGCCTGAACCAGGACACGATGAACGCCTCCGTGTCTGCGGCCCTGACCCAGATCGATGCGGCGGCCAACAGTGCGACCTTCCAGACCGTCAATCTGCTGGCGGGTTCGACCGGCAATGGTGTTGATTACACGTCAGTCTCCACCGCGCAGGATACGAATGGCACGCTGTATACGCAGCAGGGCTATAACGCGACGTCCGCGGGGCTTGGTCTGTCGGGCCTGAACGTGGATCAGTCTGGCGTGCAGGTGTCCTTCGCAAGCTCCGCCGACTCGCTCGGCAGTGTCGCAGCGGGCGATACCATCACGCTGAACAACGCAGCCTATGGCACCACCGGCACAACGCCCGGCACCGCCAGCAGCCCGGCTGTGTCCTATCAGTTCGTTGCCGATAATTACAGCGCTTCCGGCAACATGACCGAAAATGCCGCGATCACGACAGCAGTAACCACGGCGCTTGGTTCGACCTATGCCGGCAGCGCCCTGACCGTTGCGGCAGACGGAACGATTTCGGCGGCTACGGCGTCAGACATCACCAGCACGAAGACCACGTCCAACGGCGATACCGTCTACTCTCTGGCTGGTGGCAGCACGATCACGGCGTCGAAAGACTCCAGCGGCAACTATAGCTATACCGTCTCGACCGCATTCGACACCAACGGCAATGCCGTGACGCAGACTCAGATCAAGGACGTCGACGTGGGCACCAGCTCCGCGCTGTCAACGTCGAAGGCTTCTGCCATGATGTCTGCGATGTCGTCGTCGGGCTTTTCCGTATCGCAGAATTCCTCCAGCGGGGCGCTGACGATTGCGGGTAACAATATCGACACCACCGATGCCACGGCCGTGACGGTCAACATCGCGGCGGTGACCACCGCACCGACAGTCTCCGAGGTCAGCGGCTCGACGGTCGCGCTGGCTGCGGTTCAGGCGGCGATCTCCAAGATGAACACGATCTCGAGCTCGCTGGGTGAATCGACGCAGCAGATCACGCAGTTGACCAGCACCGTCAGCAGCTTGTCCACCTCCCTGACCACCGGTGTCGGCGCCCTGACCGATGCCGACATGGCCAGCGAAAGCGCCAAGCTGACCTCGCTGCAAACCAAGCAGCAGTTGGCCATTCAGGCGCTGTCGATTGCCAACACGCAGTCGTCGTCGATCCTGAGCCTGTTCCGCTGAACGACGGAGGAGGGATGGGCCGTCTGGCTCATCCCGTCCGTTTTCGGCACCGTCCGTAAACCCGCCCTGAAGCCTCGCCGCCGGAAAAAGCCCATGTCTTACGCTGCTGCTCAATATGCGAAATTTTCGGGCAACGACATGCCGCCACGTGACGTCGAGGCAATGGCGCTGGCTCGCGTCAATAAAATGCTGCGGGATGAGGAGTACTCAGGAAACCGTCAGAAGGCCCTGAGCATGAATCAGCGTCTGTGGACGCTTCTGCTACAGCATCTGGGTGAATCCGGAGTCTCGGAGACGTTACGAGACGACTTGATTCGCGTGGGCACCTGGTCAAGTCGCTACAGCCTGATGGCGATGAACCGCAAAGTGCCGCTTGCGCCGCTCATTGATGTGAACAACGATATTATCGAAGGGCTTCGGGCCTGACACGAGCAGGCCTGATGCAATGTGCTTCCGGCATCGGCACCCATGTCCTCCCGGTCCGCGACATGTTAGACAGTGGGCATGGATTGCGAACTCTATCTTTTGACCCCGCCCCTGCGTCAGGCGGAGGGCTTTCTGCCTCTCTTGCGTCAGGCGTTGACGTCGGGGTCGGTCTCCGCCGTGTTGCTGCGTCCTGACGCAGCGGCCTCCGCGGCAGACGTCAGGGCATTGGTTAAGGCCCTGCAGCCGATCGCGCATGCTGCCGACGTGGCGTTCATCGTGCATGATAACGCGGACGCCGTTCGCGCCCTGAACTCCGACGGTGTTCATGTCGATGCGGCGTCGGAAGAGAGTGTGATTGCTGCCCGGCGTGTGGTCGGGGACGAGGCACAGGTCGGTGCCTCCTGCAGTCTGAGCCGCGACGCCGCGATGCGGGCGGGCGAAGCCGGCGCCGACTATATCGCGGTTGATACCACCCTGATGCCGGGCGAAGAGGACGAAAGTGCGAGCGATCTGATCCGTTGGTGGAGCCAGATGATGGAACTGCCGGTTGTCGCGATGGCAGGCGCAGGGAGCTTTGAAGAGGCCTGCCACCCGTACGTGGTGGCAGGTGCTGATTTCCTGGCGGTCTCAACACAGGTGTGGGACGACCCGCGGGGACCGGAACACGCCCTGCGTGATTTGGCGGCGGCGATCGCCGCCGTCTGACGTCAGCCGGGCGTCAGAACCGACTGCGTCAGATACAGCATGCCGTTGGACTGCGGCACTTCATGAATCCAGATCCGGTTCGTCTGGCCCGAAGCATTACTCAGCAACAGCTGGTTGCTACCGGCCTCCAGCCGCGCGGTCAGCAAGTCGCCCGACAGAGTCCGCAGAGCGATTGCGCTTGTTGCAGACCGTGCAATGGCCTTTCTGAAACGAGCCTCCGTCCAGCGACCATGGACGATTGTGTATCCCATAAGTCGCGTCGTCGCTGGCAGCGCCGAAGCGGAGAACAATTGTCCGGGCGGGACGCCACGGAAATGGCTTTCCATGGCCTCATTCGGAGCAGCAAAAACCGTAAACGGGCCGGACCGCGCGACTTTCGCCATCAGTCCGGTTTTTTGCAGCGCCGCGGTGTAATCGGCCAGTTCAATCACGCCGCTCAGATTTTCGTCCAGCGGCCTGTCGGCATAGGTCGGGCTGCTGGGCGCGGTGTAGGCGACGACGCTGTCTGGCGCGTCACCACCACGCGGATGGAAGGAATGGGCAATGGAGTTTGCGGGCAGAAGGACGGCTGCAGTCGCCCCCCGCGTCGTCAAATTGTCCTGATGAGCGTCACTTTCACACCCTGCGAGCAGCAGGGACGCTGCGACACAGGTCGGGAAGGCAAAGCGCGTCAGCATCCATCACCGCGCATGGTCCAGGCGCTGACCTTGCCGCCCGCCACTTCAAAGGTTGTCTGACAGCTGGAGGTGTAAGCCGTGCCCCAACCGGGGCCGCCACCATAACCGCCGAAGCCTCCGGGGCCACCGCCCCAGCCGCCCCAGCCGCCGCCCCAGCCGGGTCCGCCCCAGCCCCAGCCGCCGCCGCCCCAGCCCCAACCCCAGCCCCCACCGCCGCCGGTGTAGTTGGTCTGGCTGTCGATATAGGCGAGGAAGTTGTGGCCGTTGGCCGCAAAGCTGCGTGTTGGCACGCCGAACTGCCGGATCAGGCTGAGTTCGGGCTGGCCGACCATCGAGTCGAGAAGTTTGCGTTGCGCCGGGCTCGGGGTCTCGCACCCGGCCAGCACGAGCAAAGCTGCAAGTGGAATAAGCCTCGCGTAATTCATAACAACGCACACTCCTGAAAGGGCAGTCGGTCCTTGGTTCCAGCGTAGCTTCGGCCTATCGCGCCTGAAGGACAAGTAGCATCGCGCCCACAGCGCTATATGTTACGTTTCTTTCAGGCAAGCCACAGAATATCACCGATGCGCGGCGCCCCTGTTGCCAGCATCACCAGCCGGTCGAACCCCAGAGCAATGCCCGAACATGGCGGCATTTCGCCGAGCGAAGATAACAACGCTTCGTCCATCGGCCAGTTGCGGTTCGGGTCGTCGGGATACAACGCCGCGCGCCGGGCGCGGTCTTCCTCGAACCGGGCGCGTTGTTCTGCCGGGTCGGTCAGTTCCTCAAACGCGTTGGCAAGCTCCACGCCGCCCGCATACAGTTCGAACCGCAAGGCGGCACGCGGGTCCGCAGGGTCCCGACGCGCGAGGGCCGCCTGTGGGGCGGGCCAGTGCGTCAGGAACGTCGGGCGGTCCCGACCGATACGGGGCTCGATGCGTTCCAGCAGCAGCCGGAAAAACAGGTCTTCCCATGTCTCGCCGGGTCGCAATGCACAGCCGGCCTGCGCGGCAAGAGCTGCGGCGTCCCCGGTCGTGCCCAGCAGGTCGGCGCCGACGAAGCGGCCAAAGGCGTCCTGAAGCGTCAGGCGTTCGAACGGTCTGGTGATGTCGATCGGACCCTCGGCACGGGGGATCACCGGCGGCAGGACGCACCGCAGCAATGCCTCGGTCTCGTCCATCAGGGAGCCCATGTCGGCGTACGGGCGATACCATTCTAGCATCGTGAATTCGGGGGCGTGCAGGGCGCTTGCCTCGCCATTGCGCCAGACGCGGGCCAACTGGAAGATGGGGGTGCCGGTGGCCGCGACGATGCGCTTCATCGCAAATTCGGGGCTGGTGTTCAGAAACAGTGGCGTGATCGTGCCGTCCGGGTTCTCGCGCTCCGTGCGGAAGGTGCTCAGATGGACTTCTTCGCCGGGGGTCGGAACGGCGAAGGGGGTCTCGACCTCAAGATAGGACCGGGCATCGAAAAACGCGCGGATCGCCTGCGTCATCAGGGCGCGTCGGCGCAGCAGGGGCAGACGGTCGGCAATGCGCGCGGGGTCGGGCATGGGGCGGATCATGGCGTGCCACCCCCCCTGTGTCACGGCGTTTGTGACGGGTGCCTGCACGATCATGTTCCCAAATCGCGCCGCGAGCGGTAAAGGCGGGCGCATGAAGCCGCCTGCCACCCGAACCCTGCGTGATGTCGATGCTCTGGTCGAGGCCGGCTTCGTCCCGGAATCCGCGCGTGCGCCGCTTGCCCGCGTGGCGGAAGTCTATGCCACGGCGATCCCGCCTGCCTTTG
>Ga0157365_10000724_pt1 | contig 14030 bp, 13 predicted proteins | sample AttsexASBM3_FD_111478 | JGI IMG/M metagenome (GOLD analysis project Ga0157365, IMG submission 111478) | Fungus gardens microbial communities from leaf cutter ant in Ribeirão Preto, State of São Paulo, Brazil - Atta sexdens ASBM3 | ecosystem: Host-associated > Fungi > Mycelium > Unclassified ... | reverse complement strand
GTTGCACACCAACAAGGCGTTCGATGTGCTGATCCCCGCGATGCGGAAGGTGCCCGGCGCGCATCTGGTGATTGCGGGCGAGGGGCCGGAGCGTGTGGCGCTGGAAACGCTGGCGCGACAGGCCGGTGTTGCGGCGCGCGTTCACTTGCCGGGTTGGGTGCAGGATACCGGTGCGCTGTTGGCCGCGTGCGACGTGCTGGTCTGCCCGTCGCGGCACGAACCGCTGGGCAATGTCGTGATCGAGGCGTTTTCCGCGCGGTGCCCGGTGGTGGCCAGCAACATTCAGGGACCGGCAGAACTGATCCAGTGCGGGCGCGATGGCCTGCTTGTGCCGCCCGAAGACCCGGAGCTTCTGGGAGATGCGCTTGCGTCAGTGCTGGAAGACCCGGCGTTGGCCGCGCGTCTGGGCCGGGCCGGGCGGGCACGGTTCGAGGAAAGCTTTGCCAGTGCGCCGGTGCTTGCCCAGTGGCAGCATTTTCTTGAAACTGCCGGGAAAGCCTGACGATGTGTGGAATTGCCGGACTGTGTTGTGCCCGTGGGATGGCGTGTGATGCGACGATGCTGGAACGCATGGCGCTTGCCCTGGCGCATCGCGGGCCTGACGGAACGCGCACGCGTCTGATGGGCAGCACGGGTTTTGCACATACCCGTCTGGCGATCATCGATCTTGCCGGTGGCGCGCAGCCCATCACGGTCGGCAGTGGAACGCTGGTCGCGAATGGCGAGATCTATAACGATCCGACCCTGCGTGAAAATACCCTGCGCGGCGAAGCGTTCGAGACCAACAGCGACTGTGAACCTGCCCTGCATCTGTGGCTGCGGGAGGGCGTCGGGTTCGCCTCCTCCCTGCGCGGCATGTATGCCATTGCGCTGGGCGAGGGCGGCAGCGGGCATCAGGAACAGGTGCTTTCGCGCGATCCGTTCGGGATCAAGCCGCTTTATTACGTTGAACGCCCGCACAGCGTTGCCTTTGCGTCCGAACCGCGTGCGTTGCTGGCGGCGGGTGTTGCAACGCCCACGATCAACGAGACCGCGCGCGACGAACTGATGGCCCTTCAGTTTACCACGGGGCGCGAAACCATTTTTCGCGATATCAAGCGGGTTCTGCCCGGCGAGACGATCCAGATTGCCGATGGCCGGGTGCTTGACCGGCGCCGCATCTCGGCGTTGCCGGACGGCCCCACGGAAAGCCTGAGTGAAGAGGACGCGCTGCTGCGTCTGGATCAGGCGCTGGAGGACAGTGTGCAAGCCCACGAACGTGCCGATGTGCCGTTCGGCATGTTCCTGTCCGGTGGAATCGACAGTGCGAGCGTGTTGGCCATGATGGCGCGTCTTGGTCGCACCAACGGGCGCGGACGCCTCAAGGCCTGGACTGCGAGTTTCGATGCCAAAGGTGCGGCCGACGAGACTGAGCGTGCGGCAGTGCTCGCACGCGCGACCGGCACCGAGCACCGCATCCTGCGGATCACGCGGGATATGGTGTGGCAGCATCTGCCCGCCATCGTCGGGTGTATGGACGACCCCGCCGCCGATTACGCCATCATCCCGACATGGCTGCTGGCGCGTGAAGCCCGGCAGGACGTGAAGGTGATCCTGTCGGGTGAGGGCGGGGACGAACTGTTCGGCGGATATGGCCGGTATCGCCGCGCGATGCGCCCGTGGTGGCGTGGTGGGCGCCGGATGCGCCGGCGGGGCATTTTCGATGGCTTTGGCGTGTTGCGAAAGCAGCCCGAGGGCTGGCGCGACGGTCTGGGTGCTGCCGAATTGCTGGCCCGTAACGCGGGCGATGGGCTGCGTGCAGCACAGGCGGTCGATATTGCCGAATGGTTACCCAACGATCTGTTGCTGAAGCTGGATCGCTGCCTGATGGCGCATGGCATCGAGGGGCGGACGCCGCTGCTTGACCCGGTGGTGGCGCAAGCCGTCTGGCGTCTGCCGGATTCGATGAAAGTGCGTGACGGGCGTGGCAAGTGGTTGCTGCGTCAGTGGCTGGCCCGCCATCTGCCGGAAGCCGAACCGTTCGCGCCGAAACAGGGTTTTACCGTGCCGATCGGCACATGGATCGCGCAGGACGGCGACCGCCTTGCAGAACTGGTGGCGCGTCAGCCGGGGGTGGCAGAGCTGGTTGTACCGGCCCGCGTGCCGGGGATTTTCCGCGCGGCGTCCAAGTCACATCCGGGTGCTGCGGCGTGGAACCTGCTGTTCTATGCACTGTGGCACCAGATCATGATCTTGGGCCATGCGCCGGATGGATCGCTTGAAGAGGTTCTGGCAGCGCGATAGCACTGTCGTCAGCAGCGCAGCGTGGGCTCAGAAGGGGGATATCGGCATGCATTACGACCTGATTATTCGTGGAGGCACCTGTGTTCTGCCGTGGGGCGAATGCGTGACGGACATCGGTGTGCGCTCTGGCCGGATCGCGAGCCTTGCCGTTCAGTCCACCGACGATGCGGATCAGGAAATCAGCGCTGCAGGTCTGCATGTCCTGCCCGGTCTGATCGACGCGCATGTCCATCTGCGCGATCCCGGCGATGCCACGGTGGAGTCCATTCCCACCGGCACCAGGGCCGCCGCACTGGGCGGGATTGCGTGCGTGTTCGACATGCCCAACACGGCGCCTTCGATCGTCGATGCGGAAATGTTGCGCTGGAAGCAGGAATATATCTCGGCCAATGCGTGGGTCGATATGGGGATGTATGTGGGTGCCACGCGCGCCAACACGCCCGAACTCGGCACGCTGGAGCAGTTCGATGGCGTCTGCGCGATCAAGGTCTTTGCCGGTTCCAGCACCGGCGACCTGATGATCGAGGACGATGCGGGGATCGAGGCTGTCCTGCGAAGCGGGCACCGGCGCGTGGCGTTTCATTCCGAAGACGAATATCGCCTGCAGGAACGCAAGCCCCTGTTTACCGAGGGCATGCCGTATGACAACCATCGTCTGTGGCGTGACGAAGAGTGCGCGTTTCTCGGCACGCGCCGCATCATGGCACTGGCACGGAAGACGGCGCGCCCGGTGCATATCCTGCACACCTCGACGGCTGAAGAACTCGACTACCTGCAAGGGTATCGCGATGTCGCAACGGTCGAGGTGCTGGTCAATCACCTGACGCAGGTGGCCCCGGACTGCTATGAGGAACTGGGCGCACGCGCCATCATGAACCCGCCGATCCGCGACCGGCGGCATTTCGATGCAAGCTGGGAAGCCGTGCGGAACGGTACAGTCGACGTCATCGGGTCCGACCATGCGCCGCATTCGCTGGCATCCAAGGCGCGCCCCTGGCCCGGAACCCCGGCGGGCCTGCCGGGCACGCAGACGCTGGTGCCGATCATGCTGGACCACGTCAACGCCGGGCGACTGACGCTCGGGCGGATGGTCGATCTGCTGGCGGCAGGCCCCGCGCGGGTCTATGGCCTGCAGGCCAAGGGACGGATCGCCGCAGGGTATGACGCGGATTTCACCCTTGTGGACATGAAGGCGCAGCGTCGCATCACCAATGACTGGATCGCAACGCCCGCAGGCTGGACCCCGTTCGATGGCAAGCAGGTGCAGGGCTGGCCCAAAGTGACGATCGTGCGGGGCAATGTCGTGATGCGCGATGACGCCATCGTGGGTGAACCCCTCGGCCAGCTTGCGAAATTTACGCCATGATGATGCCGTAATCGGACGGCTAGACCATGCAGCGCTCTTCCCTCTCTTCAACGGAGGGGGAGGGTGCTGATTTACACGTCTGTATGTGCAGGTGACTTCGTGGTGCTCCGTTCCTTTTCCTATGCCCTGTTATTCGGGTTGTTCGCAGCGGCCTGCGGTGCGGCCGTCCATGCCGCACATGCGGAAAGCTGGACGGCGACGGCGTGCGGCGCCGAACCGCAGGCGCCCAAGGCCGATGTGTCCAGCGTTGCAGCGTATAATGCCAGCGTGGACAAAATTACCGCCTATCAGAAGGCCGCCCGTACCTATGATGCCTGCATGAGCGCCAGTGCCTCGAAGGACGAGACGGCCATCAGTGAGGACGCCCGGGTGCGGATCGGGCACATCCACGATGCTGTGGTCGCGGCACACGGGCGGATTGCCGCCAACTTCACCCATCAGAACGAGATGTTGCAGGCTGCCAGCAAGAAACTCGGCAGTCACTGACGCTGTTTTTATCTGCGATCTACAGCAACGCCGCTCCCGACCCTCGGGGCGGCGTTTTTTGTTGCGTGCTTTTCCGGAGGAGCGATTGCAATGTTATATCATATCATTTAACACGGTCTGGACGCAGTCGATGCGTCTTGCTTCAGTAGCCTTCGGAACCATGCAATGCCCTCACGCCAACGTTCGCGCCTGCTCTGCCTCAAAGCCGTTCTTCTGCTGGGGACGGCGACGTGTCTGAACGCAGCGCATGCGCAGAGTGTGACCAGCGCACCGGCTGCCGCCACGGACACGCCGCTACAGAAGCAGGCTGTGGAACGCGCATCCGGCACACCCGAGATCGTGACGGTGACGGCGCGTCTGGACCGAGCGCGTGCGGACCTGGAGCCTTCGACCGGGGCGACGCTGTATCGCTTTACCCGCCAGTCGATCGAAACCAATCCCGGCGGCGACAACGCGCCGCTGAACGGTCTGCTGTTGCAGGCGCCGGGCGTGGCACAGGACAGCTATGGCCAGATCCACGTGCGCGGCGATCATAACGAGGTGCAGTTCAGACTGGATGGCGTGCAACTGCCTGAAGGGCTCGCGGTCTTCGGGCAGACGCTGATGACGCGTTTTGCGAATTCGATGTCCATGACGACCGGCGCGCTGCCCAGTGAATACGGGCTGCTACAGGCCGCTGTGATCGACATCACGACCAAGAACGGCACCACCAACCCGGGTGGCGATCTTTCGGTTTATGGCGGTGCGCGCGACTATTTCTTTCCCTCGCTGCAATACGGAAATCATGCGGGGAAATGGGACTATTTCTTCACGGCGGATTTTCTGCACAATCGCGTCGGGATCGAGAATCCGACCTCCAGTTTCAATGCCCTGCATGATCTGAGCAACCAGTATCATTTCCTGGGTCATGTGCGATACACGGTGGACGACACGACACGGATCAGCCTGATCGCGGGCGTTTCGAACGCCGAATACCAGCTGCCGAACAATCCTGGTCAGCAGACGCAGTTTCAACAACCCAGCTATGTCGGCAGCGCTCTGGCGCAGTCCGCGCAGGGGAGCGTCGCGAGCGACAGTCTGAATGAACACCAGAAGGAAATCACGGATTTCGCCGTTCTGGCCTTGCAGAAATCGTTCGAAGCAGTCGATCTTCAGTCCTCGGTCTTCACCCGCTATAGCTCGTTGGGATATTCCCCCGATCCGGTGGGCGATCTGGTGTATAACGGGATCGCGCAGACGGCCTCGCGCTCGGTGTTTTCAACCGGCACGCAGACGGACGCCACATGGCGCGTCAGTGCGGCACACACCGTCCGCTTCGGCTATCAGGTGTTTGTGGAGCGTAATGCGTCCAAAACGGACTCCGTGGTTTATCCGGGAACTGGCGTTGATACAGATGGGAACGAGCAGTTTTCAGCAAACCCGATCAGCGTGCACGATGGCAGCGGCAAGACCGGCTATGTCTGGGGGCTTTATGCGCAGGACGAATGGAAGCCGCTGCGCCATCTGGTTGTGAATTATGGCCTGCGTGCCGACGGCGTTCACGAATACACGCACGAGGCACAGCTCAGCCCGCGGGTGAATGTCGTCTGGACGCCGTGGCGTGGTGGCACGATTCATGCCGGCTATTCGCGGTATTTCACGCCCCCGCCGTTCGAGGTCGTGGCGGGCAATTCGGTGGAGAAGCTGGCCAACACCAGTGCCGCCGCACCGGGAACCGGCAATTCGACCGTGAAAGCAGAGCGCGATCATTATTTCGACGCCGGGATCGAGCAGATCGTGATGCCGGGCCTGAAAGTATCGTTCGATGCGTATTACAAGATTGCCCACAACCTGATCGACGAAGGGCAGTTCGGCGCACCGATTATCGAGACCGGGTTCAATTATCGCCGGGGCGAAGTGCATGGGTATGAGGTCGCAACGTCATACGATCACGGGCCCCTGTCGCTGTATGGCAACATGGCCTGGTCCCGTGCGATCGGAAAAGACGTGACCAGCGCGCAGTTCAATTTCGATCCGGCTGATCTGGCCTATATCAAGCAGCACTGGGTGCATCTTGATCACGACCAGCGTTGGACCGCGTCTGCTGGCGGGGCTTACAGCTTCTTCCATCGCACGGGCCACCCGCTGCGTCTTTCCGCGACGATGGTTTATGGCAGCGGCTTGCGGGCCGATGGCGCTGTGCCGAATGGCATCTCACTACCGCAATATGTGACGTTCAACCTTTCGGCGGTTCAGTCGTTCCAGGATCTGTTTCACGTACCGTTCCTCAAGCGGACGCAGTTACGCCTTGATGTGACGAACCTGTTCGATCGGCGCTACGAATTGCGTGATGGCAGCGGAATCGGTGTCGGTGCGCCGCAATATGGCCTGCGCCGGACAATCCTGACGGGCATCTCGCAGAAATTCTGACATCTCGTTTCGAGGCGATGGTTTAGCGGGTTCCGCAAGGCCAGCCGGATGCTTACAGTGTCGTTCCTGTATCGTTGGGAACGACCACTTCATGAGCGCCTCGCCAGTTGCATCGCCTTTGTGGCGCCGTTTCGCGCTGTTTACAGTGCCGATGATCGTGACCAACGTGCTCCAGTCGCTGGAAGGCACGATCAATATGGTCTGGCTCGGGCATCTGCTGGATGTCCGGGCTGTCGCTGCACAGGCCGCGTATTTCCCTGTTCTGATCCTGTTTGCGGCGGCCTCCATCGGGGTATCCTCCGGGGCTTCGGTCCTGATGGGGCAGGCGTGGGGCGCGCAGCGGGTGGATCGCGTGCATGAGGTGATGGGCACGACGCTGGCCCTGACGGTATTGACGGGGCTGGTGATTGCTGTGTTCGGTGCGCCGAACGCTCACGCCATCCTGCACCTGTTCAACACGCCCCCCGAAGTGATCGATGCGGCCACAGGCTATGCCCGGATCATGATGGCGGGCACGCCGATCTTCTTTCTGCTGATCGTCTTCAGTTCACTGATGCGCGCGGTGGGGGATGCGCGAACGCCGCTTGCCCTGTTGATCGCAGGCATTGCCGGAGCACTGGTGTTTTCACCGGTGTTTATTCTGGGTCTGCTCGGCCTACCGGCCATGGGTGTGCGGGGGGCTGCGTTGGGGATGCAGGTGTCCTGGGCAGTGTCGCTGATCGGTGTGACGGTGTGGATGGTTCTGCGGCACCATCCCCTCGCGCCACGGGCTGCGACCCTGCGGGGATTGAAGATGCCGGTCGCAACGGTGCGGACGGTTCTGCGTCTCGGTCTGCCTGCCATGTCGCAAGTGACGTCGGTGGCACTCTCGGAAATGGTGCTGTTGGGATTGATCAACAGTTTCGGCCCGCATTCTGCTGCGGCTTACGGCATTTTCCTGCAGTTGTTCACGTTTGCCCAGTTTCCGGCGATCGGCATTGCCATCACGGTTTCGGTCATGTGCGCGCACGCGATCGGGCGTGGAGATACGCATGAGGTCGCACAGGTCACGCGGCTGGGACTTTACTCCGGGTTGGTGATCACCACGCTGATCGTGCTCCTGATGGCCGTATTCGCGCTGCCAGCGGCGCATATCTTTACCCAGGATGCGCAGGCGTCGGCGTTGATCGTCAAGCTGCTACGCCTCGTGGGGTGGAGCTGCATCGCCTATGCGTTGTCGGGGGTGCTGTCGTTCACCATGCGCGCTGGCGGCGACGTGCTGGTGCCCAGCCTGATTTCGATCGGTGCGATCTTTCTGGTGGAAATGCCGGTTGCGTACCGGTTCAGCGGCATCTGGGGGGTAGAGGGGGTCTGGCTGGGCTATCCGGCGGGATACTGCGCGACGTTGCTCGCCACGGCGCTGTATTATGGTCTGGTGTGGCGTCGACGCCCGATCCGGGCCTTGGAGGGGCATGCCCCGGCAGAGGCGTCGCAGATCTAGGTTGCGCGTCCGAAGGCTTTCAGCCGCAATTCTTTCAGATGCTCCTGACCGCCGGAGATTTGCGGTGCCAGCGCCAACATGCGCTCCCACGCCGACAGGGCAGCCTTGTAATCCTTGCGGCCCATTTCGGCCTGCGCCAGGGTTGCCCACGCCTGCGGATCGGCGGGTTCGGCTTGCAGATAAATCCCGAGATCGGTGATGGCGGCATCGTAGTGCCCAGCGGCGATCTGGGCTGCGGCACGGTCGCGTCGCAGAATGGTCTGATCCGGCTGCAACGTCATGGCGTCGGACAGGTCGCTGACGGCCTCGTCATTCTTCTGGGCGTCCAGATCCCGTGTGGCGCGGTGCTGCAGCAGTGCCGTCGTGGGATCGGTGTGCGCGCGACGCAGTCCGTCCATATCAGACAGGATCATGGCGGATTCGGTCGGGCTGGAAGCGTGCAGCAGCGCAGCGCTGTAGTCCTGCAATGTCGGCGTCTTGTGCGCGGGCTTGTTGCTCTTCGGCGTGGGGGTGGCGGTTTTGGGTGCCGATTGAGCGGCAGGCGGGGCGGCATGGGCTGGACCGGAAGATGCCATCAGCACCGCCGGGGCGATCAACAGTGCCGCGCGAAGGCCGTAAAAGCAAAAACGCGCCCGCGCATGATGCACGGACGCGTTTTTATCCCGGAAAACCGACATCAGGAGCTGATCAGCCCTGACGTGCCTTCATGCGGGGGTTCTTCTTGTTGATGACGTAGACTTTGCCGTGGCGACGGACAACGCGGCAATCCTTGTCGCGGGTTTTGGCCGACTTCAGGCTGTTGCGGATCTTCATGATCTGACTCTCACTGGCGGCCATGCCGCTGGGCTGGATACTGGCGACGAAACGCCGCGAAGGTCGGTCGGATACCGTTTGGACCCGGCAGAGTCAACCACTTCATACCACAACCGGTTGTTTTTCGGCCTGCAACGCCGGGCCAAGGCCACTGAACAGCCGCCCGAGTGCCAGAAAGTCGTCGGCGCGGGGTGAACGCGGGCGCCACGCCAGTCCGATCATCCGTGACGCCGGTGCGTCCAGCGGGCGGACCACAACCTCCGACCCGCTGAGAATCGACGATTCGACCGCGAGGCGCGGCAGAAGCGCGATGCCCAACTTCTGCGACACCATCTGCACCAGGGTATAGAGTGTAGTCGCCGTGAACTCCTGATCCGTGTCTGTCAGAGACCAGCCGGTTTCCTGACGGCAGATGTCCAGTGTCTGGTCTCGCAGGCAATGCCCGTCTTCCAGCAGGATCATCCGTTCGGATTCGAGTGCCGCCAGGGGCACGGATGGTAACGCAGCCAGTGGATGTCCGGCCGGCAGTGCGACCATGAAATCGTCACGCCACAGCGGGATCGTGTGCGCTCCGTCGCACACGCACGGCATGGCCAGCACCAGCATGTCCAGTCGTCCGAGCGCCAGCTTTTCCATCAACCGATCCGTCAGGTCTTCATAGAGCGACAGCCGGATCTGTGGAAACCGTGCGCGCAGCAGCGGCACGATGCGCGGCACCAGAAACGGCCCGATCGTGGGAATGACGCCCAGCCGCAGGGGGCCGGTCAGCGGTTCGCGTGAGGTCTGGGCGGCCTCGCTGACGGCTTCCAGTGCGGTCAGGGCAGCCTGCGCGCGGATCGCGATTTCCTCCCCCAGTGGGGTGAAAACCACGCGTTTGCCGACGTCGCGGTCCAGCAGTTTTGCATCGAGTTGACGTTCAAGAGCCAGAATTCCAGCCGAAAGCGTGGACTGCGTGACTGCGCACGCTTTGGCCGCCCGCCCGAAATGACGCATTTCGGCAAGGGTCAGCAGGTATCGAAGCTGCTGGGGTGACGGGAGTGGAATCATCGGAATGTTCGATCATTGGCGTAGTAAATTATTCATTGGCATCATATCGGCCGGGTGGCCATAAAGGCAACTGTGCACGGCGCGACGCGCGGGGTAACCCGGCATCGTTGCCGTTTTGCGCGGGCCATTGCGGCCGCGATACCTGTTCTTAATTATGGAGACGTGTCTCATGCTGACAGTCGGCGATAAATTCCCGAGCTTCGATCTCACCAGCGTTCCCGGCGGTCCGGAAGGCCTCAAGGGCAAGTTCATCCAGATCTCCGACGCGTCGGACGCGGGCAAGTGGAAAGTCGTGTTCTTCTGGCCGAAGGACTTCACCTTCGTCTGCCCGACCGAAATCGTGGCGTTCGGCAAGCTGGCCGGGGAATTCGCCGACCGTGACACCGTGATGTACGGCGTGTCGATCGACAGCGAGTTCGTGCACCTGAACTGGCGCGTCCATCACGAGGACCTGAAGTCCCTCGAAATCCCGATGCTGGCCGACATCAAGCGCGAGCTGTCCAGCGCTTGCGGCGTGCTGGCGAAGGACGCGGGCGTTGCCCTGCGTGCGACGTTCCTGGTCGATCCCGAAGGCATCATCCGTCATGTCAGCGTGAACGATCTGTCGGTTGGCCGTAACCCGCAGGAAGTCCTGCGTATTCTGGACGCGCTGCAGAGCGACGAGCTGTGCCCGTGCAACTGGAACAAGGGTGACGAGTTCCTGACCGTCTGATTTTCGTTCTCGAAAGCAGACCCCAAACGCGGCCCGTCGCCCCAGTGGGGTGGCGGGCCGTGTCTTTTTTCAGATGATCCCGAAAAGGGAAGGAGACGCATCATGTCGATCGAAACTCTCAAGCAGGCGCTTCCCGAATACGCCAAGGATCTGAAGCTCAATCTCGGGTCGCTGGCCAACGAAATCGGCCTGACGCAGCAGCAGTTGGCTGGCACATTCGTGGCCTCGGCCATTGCCTCGCGCAATGCCACGGTGATTGAAGCCGTCACGGCGGAATATGCGCCGAAGCTGACGGCCGAGGCACTGAATGCCGCAAAGGCAGCCGCGGCGATCATGGGCATGAACAATGTCTATTACCGCTTCGTGCACATGATGGGCGGCGATTATGCCCAGATGCCGGCGAAGCTCCGCATGAACGTCATTGGCCGTCCCGGTGTGGAGAAAGTGGATTTCGAGCTGTGGTCGCTCGCCGTATCCGCCATCAATGGCTGCGGCATGTGCGTGGAAAGCCACGAGAAAATGGTCCGTCATGCTGGCCTGTCGTCCGAGCAGGTTCAGACGGCCGTGCGGATTGCCGCAACCGTTCACGCCGTGGCCGTGACGCTTGAAGGCGCAGTTGCTCTGGGTGATCACCCGGCGGGCTGAAGCGAATGACGCTGGGATGGGGGAGTTCGCGCCCCGTCCCGGCCCCTTGTGTCAGGGGATTTTCGTCACAGGTCCCGTGGGCTGGATATAAAGCGTGTGGTTCGGGTATGCGATCCAGACGCGATGCGTCCACAAAAACGACGCACCGATCAGCGTGGTATCGGTTTGCAGCACCGGCAGCTTCTGGTCGTGCAGAATGATATGGCCGATTTGGATTTCGTGAAATGTCTGCGCGTAGCCTGTAAGCGCACGATCGTCCACACCCCGGAACGTGCCTGCCGCGTTTAGCTTCAGGCTTGCCTTTGTGATGCCGGCATCCAGCGCATCGGAGCGGCTGATGATTGTCTGCGAAGCGCCGCTATCCAGCACGACGTTTTCTGCGTGGCCATTGATTTTCATGGTCACATAAACATGCGTATCGCCTTTGTTGGCGGGTTCGATAGGCATCGGATAGGACGCACCGGACCATAGCGGCAACGACGCTTGGTCGCACCCGGCGGTTCGGTACAGATTGATCTTGTGATCGGGTAAATCCAGGACCACGTCGTAAAGCATCAGAAAATCATCGCCAAGCAGCCCGACGATCGGCAGCTCGCCAAATTTCCGGTGTGATGGAAAATCGGTCAGAAAAAATGCCCGACTGGCCGACGCTGTCCCTAATCCGACGTCACGCGCCATTGAGACACCGACGCTGACGTCGCCACCCAGTCCCGTCATCCGAACGGTCTGATCTACGCGTTCCATGTTATAGGTGTCGACGGCATCGTTCGTGATCATCGAATACTCCGCGCCTGTATCGACGATGAACGCAACGGGCTTGCCAGAGATTGTCGCTGCCACAATGGGGGAGCCACGATCGTTCAGCACTTTCAGATCTGCAACGGAGGTCATCTGACACGCACCACCGGGGGGCGTGCAGGCGCTCAGTCCGATCATGACGGGGGCGATGATGAGAATCCTGAATATATACGCCTGCATAAAATGAAGATTCCGAAGAGCAGTTGATAAAGCGTGCGAGCACCATGTGCTCGACACGAAGTTCGGATTATTCTCGAATGGTTCGTAGGGAATAATCAGTTTACGACGTCCAGCTTACGCGTCGGTTGAATGTACATCATGTGGTCCCGTTGCGAGATCCAGACGCGGTGCGTCCACAGAAAGGGTGCACCGATCAACGAAATTTCGGTATCGGCGACCGGAACATGCTGATTATACAACGTGAGCGGACCGATCTGCAGCGTCTGGAACGTATGCAGGTGGCCGTTCAGGGGGGTATTGTCGACACCGTGTAGCTGGGCTTTCTGACCCTGATCGAGTTCACTCTTCGTCAGTCCCGCATCAAGTGCGGTGTCTCGATTGATCAACGTGGTCGATGAGCCACTATCGAGGAGCGCCTTCTCGTGGTGGCCATTGAGCAGGATGGGGAGCAGAATATTGATGTAGTCCCGCCCTGTGGTACTGACATGGACCGGATACGAAGCGCCAACCCATAACGGCAGGTTATCCTGGTTGCATCCGGAGGTCAGATAGAGGTTGACGCGATGATCGGGCAGATTCAGCACGATGTCATAGTTCATCAGCACATTGTTCCCGATCAGGCCAATGATCGGCACGCCGTTGATTTGCTTTTGACCGGGATAGTCCGTCAGGAACTCTACCGTGCGGGCGGTCGCGTCTCCCAGTTTCAGATCCTGTGCTGCCGAAATGCCGACCATTGCAGTCCCGCCGACGCCGGTAATCCCAACGAAATGACCTGTCGGGTCCATCTGGTATTTCTGGGCGGCTTCGTTGTTCACCATCGAAAACTGGGCACCGGTATCGATCATGAAGGCTACGGGCTGCCCGTTCAGCGTGGCCCCGACGATTGGCGAGCCAAAATCGTTCAGAACCTTCAGATCGCCGATACTCGTGAGATGGCACATCCCGTCATTTGGGGCGCAACTGCTGAGAAACACCAGAACTGTGCAGGTGACGAACATCCGGATATGGCGTATCGGCATTTATGGAACCCGTTCACGATCGCAATGTAACAGTTTGTTAATAAGGGCGTGAACCGGGCATCAAAGTCAATCCAGCGGGGTGCTGGTTGTTTCTGTTGAGGAATGGAATATACCGTGTCAGATCGCGCTTCTTCTCCAATCGTGCCGGTTACGCTGACCGGGCAGCATGTCCGTCTGGTGCCGCTGTCGCATGATCATCATGACGGTCTGGTGGCAGCGATGCGTGATGGGGACCTGTCGGATCTGTGGTACACCGCTGTGCCAACGGCGGAGGGAATGACGGCCGAAATCACCCGACGCCTTGGGTTGCAGGCAGCAGGCTCCATGCTGCCGTTCACCGTGTTCGATGCCGTGGGCCGGATTGCGGGCATGACGACCTATATGAATATCGATGCCGCCACCCCGCGTGTCGAGATCGGATCGACCTGGTACGCGCGCCGGGTTCAGCGCACGGGCCTGAACACGAACGCGAAGTACCTGCTGTTGCAGCACGCGTTCGAGACGCTGGACTGCCAGTCCGTCGAATTTCGCACGCATTTCCTCAACCAGCAGAGCCGCCGCGCGATCGAACGACTGGGTGCGAAGCTGGACGGTGTGCTGCGTCAGCACCTGCGTATGGCCGACGGATCGATGCGCGACACCTGTTCGTATAGCGTGATTGCCGCCGAATGGCCTGCGGTGCGCAGCCATCTGCGCTGGCAGATGGACAAGCCGCGCGCATGAGGGCGACCGCCATCCCCCGGCGCGATCCGCGCGATCGTGGCATTCTTGTTCTCTCATTGACTGAAG
>Ga0157365_10000723_pt1 | contig 14034 bp, 8 predicted proteins | sample AttsexASBM3_FD_111478 | JGI IMG/M metagenome (GOLD analysis project Ga0157365, IMG submission 111478) | Fungus gardens microbial communities from leaf cutter ant in Ribeirão Preto, State of São Paulo, Brazil - Atta sexdens ASBM3 | ecosystem: Host-associated > Fungi > Mycelium > Unclassified ... | reverse complement strand
TACCAATCCTACCCGCAGGCGGCGGCGCACGCTGGATTATTACGTGCTATTCCTGTTTCAGGACAAACTATCCTATGTCAGGTGCCGTGATGCGCTGGAAGGAATGTCGGCATAGGTGGTGGGAGGACTTCGCACCATCTGCTGGCCATGGCGGGGAACCCGGACCACCGTGCCGTCGATCATCGCGTATTCCATGTCGGCATCGTCCATCAGAAAGGGACGGGAAACCACTTTCTGAACGGTTCCACCAGGGCAGGGTAATGCTGCCTGTTAACGACAGGGAGTAACAGTGCCCCGGCTGGCATGTGTACATGACATATGGCGCGGGTACGCCAGATGGCAGCCTGATCGGACTGGTTAATTACTGCTTATGGAAATAAGGGAAAGACCGGATGGTGGGTGCGACAGGGATTGAACCTGTGACCCCCGCCGTGTGAAGGCGATGCTCTACCGCTGAGCTACGCACCCATCCGCTTCGGTGGGGCCTTATTAATCCAGCCGCGCAGGGTGCGCAAGGGGGAAAAGATGCAGGCAATGCTATTTTCGACCTGGCCGGCGGATGCGGTAGGCCAGGGCTTCGGCAATGTGGGGACGTTCCACGTCCTCGGCAGCTGCCAGGTCGGCAACCGTCCGCGCAACCCGCAGCAGGCGGGTAAAGCCACGGGCGGAAAGATGCATCTTTTCAGACGCCTGCACCGCAAAATCGCGCGCCGTGGCCGTTATGCGGAAATCATCTATGGGGGCTTCGGCATTCCGGGCCGCACCCTGTCTGTCATGCTGGCGCGCCACGGCTTCACGGACACGCGCGGCCACGGTGGCGCTGGGTTCGCCGCCCGTGGTTTCGGCAATGCGGGTCAGGGGCATCGGTTCGACATGGACGGCCATGTCCACACGGTCCAGCAACGGGCCGGACAGGCGCGCCTGATAATCCTCGCCACAGCGAGGGGCCTTACGACATTCCTGCGCCGCATCGCCCAGATAGCCGCATTTGCACGGGTTCATGGCCGCGATCAGCTGGAAGCGGGCAGGGTAGGTGACATGGGCTGCGGCGCGGGCAATGGATATGGATCCCGTTTCCATGGGCTGGCGCAGGATTTCCAGTGCGGCGCGGGAGAATTCCGGCAATTCATCTAAAAACAGGACGCCACGATGCGCCAGGCTGACCTCACCGGGGCGGGCACGCGCGCCGCCACCGCTCAGGGCCGTGGAACTGCTGGAATGGTGTGGGTCGCGGAAGGGCGGCCGGGACACCGGCTGTCCGTCCTTCAGCAGGCCGCCGATGCTGTGGATGCGGCTGATTTCCAGCATCTCGACGGGCGTAAGGTCGGGCATGATACCGGGCAGGCGCGCGGCCAGCATGGATTTTCCAGCGCCCGGCGGGCCAATCATAAGTAGCGAATGGCGACCGGCCGCGGCGATTTCCAGCGCACGACGCGCGGTTTCCATGCCCCGGATATCAGCCAGGTCGGGCAGGGCGGCCAGGCCTGCATCCATGCGGGCAGGCAGTTCAACGGGGTCGATGACCTGCTGCCCACGGAAATGGTTCAGCAGTTCGGGCAGGGAACGGATGGCGAGGATATCCATGTCCTCGCTGGCCCAGCGCGCTTCCACCCCCTGGCTGGCGGGACAGATCAGCCCCAGCGACAGTCCGGCTGCCGTCATGGCGGCAGGCAGCACGCCGCAGACCGGGTTGACGCCACCATCCAGCGACAGTTCGCCCAAGGCTGCGTAACGCTGCGCCATATCGCCTGACAGCAGCCCCATGACCACCAGCAGCGCCAGCGCGATGGGCAGGTCGAAATGCGATCCTTCCTTCATCAGGCTGGCGGGCACCAGATTGACCACGATCCGCTTGGCCGGCAGGGCCAGCCCCATGGCGGACAGCGCCGCGCGCACGCGTTCGCGCGATTCATTGACGGCCTTGTCCGGCAGGCCCACGACCAGAAAGGACGGCAGACCGACGGAAAGCTGGACCTCGACTTTGACAGGAACGGCTTCGATGCCGGAAAAGGCAAAGCCACAGATGGATGCAAGCGCCGTATCAGTCATGGCATGATGATGCCGGATTGCGGGCGGCTTGGCCATGATGGAACATGGCGGACCGGACCGGATTCCGGTGCATGCTGATCCGGATCTCATTATTTGTTGGCATAATATTTCTTATAAAACTTTTCGATGTGCGGAAGGGAGGGCATGCCTGCCTGTGCCCATATCCTGTCCATCCCACCCCTGTGCAGTTTCCCGGCACGAAACGGTCCCAATCGGACAGGACTGGATGTTCCGCCATGCGGCTCCGCGTCATGTGGCGGATATGGTACAGTGACGCACGACAGCCCATGTCGTGCGTCACTTACACTCAGCCCTTAAGCGTCATGCACCATGTCCAGATCGGCAAAGCGCGTGAACTCCCCTTCGAAGAACAGGTGCACCGTCCCTGTCGGCCCATGACGCTGCTTTTCCAGGATCAGTTCCGCACGGTTGTGGGCCAGATCCATCTTGCGCTGCCATTCCTCCATCGCGGTCTGGTACTTGTCCTGTGAGTCATAGGACGTTTCCTTGGGCTGGCGCTGCTGCAGATAGTACTGGTCACGATAGACGAACATCACCGCATCGGCATCCTGCTCGATCGATCCCGATTCACGCAGGTCCGATAGCATGGGGCGCTTGTCTTCCCTGCTCTCCACCTGACGCGACAGCTGCGACAGGGCTATGACCGGCACCGACAGTTCCTTGGCCAGCGCCTTGAGACCCTGCGTGATCATGGAGATTTCCAGCACGCGGTTTTCCGCCTTGGATCCCACTGATGGCCGCATGAGCTGCAGGTAATCGACCACCACCAGGCTCAGCCCCTTGGTGCGCGCCAGCCGACGGCAGCGCGTGCGCATGGCCGACAGCGAAATGGCGGGCGTGTCGTCAATATGCAACGGCAGCTGCGCCAGTTCGCGGCTGACCTGTACGAAGCGGTCGAATTCCTTCTGCCCCAGATCGCCCCGGCGGATCTTTTCACCCGATACGCTGGCCTGTTCGGACAGGATACGGGTGGCCAGCTGTTCGGACGACATTTCAAGCGAGAAGATGGCCACCGACCCCTTTGGCTTGGCATCGGCCGGGGCGTCGCGTGCTTCCTCCATGATCGCGCGCGCGGCGGAAAAGGCGATCTTGGTTGCCAGCGCCGTCTTGCCCATGGCCGGACGGCCCGCAAGGATCAGTAGGTCAGACGGGTGCAGGCCACCGGTTTTCTTGTCCAGGTCACGCAGCCCGGTGGTCAGGCCAACCACGTCGCCGCTGCGGTTGAAGGCCTGCTGCGCAATTTCCAGCGCATCGGCCAGCGCGCGGTCAAAGGACTGGAACCCGCCGTCCTGCCCCTTTTCCGTCGCCAGCTTGAACAGGGCTTCCTCGCTGGCGGCAATCTGGTTGGGGCCATCAAGGTCGGGTCGCGCGCCAAAGGCGTTGTTGACCACGTCCTGACCGATGTCGATCAGCTGGCGGCGTATCCACGCATCATGGATCACGCGCCCGTAGTCGGCCGCGTTGATGATGCCGACCATGGATGTCAGCAGTCTGGCCAGGTACGCCGTGCCGCCTACGGAATCCAGCACGCCGGTATTTTCGAATTCGGCCCGCAGCGTGACCGGATCGGCCAGTTGCCCGCCTTCGATACGGCGGGAAATGGCATCATAGATGCGGCCATTGACCTCATCGGCGAAATGCGCGCCGGTCAGGAAGTCGGATACGCGGTCATAGGCGCGGTTATTGGTCAGCAATGCGCCCAGCAGCGCCTGTTCCGCCTGCAGGTTGGCGGGTGGCAGGCGCTGCGAGACGCCAAGAAGTGAGTCCTTTTGCCCGGACTCTGCGGAGGGGGGATTCTGAATCGTATTCACATCCCCATTCTACCTGATCACCCCGCGTGACAGGAAGGGGCATGATGGCCGGGACGTCAGCCCTGCCGGGCCTGCACCAGCGATTCCGCGCGTCGGATGACGGCATGGGCCATGGCATGGACCGTATCCGTGCCGTAGCGTTGCAGGATATCGCTGCGGGCCGCGTGGCCGATCCGTGCGCACAGGCCGGGCCGCGCATGAAGGTGCAGGATCTGTGCCGCGAGCGCTTCCGGTGTCGATGCAGGCAGCAGGAACCCGTTCTGCCCGTCGCGGATGATATCGGGAATGGCGCCGACCGGCGTTGCAATGACCGGCAGTCCCGCCTGCATGGCTTCATGCACGGCAATGCACAGCCCCTCGAAATGGGATGGCTGGACATACACGTGCAGCCCGCGACAGAATTCCAGAGGGTCCGGCTGGAACCCCTCGAAGCTTATGGCGTCCGGGGCCATCCGGGCCGCCAGCGCCTGCAGGGCCACCATCTGCGACCCGCACCCACACAGCGACAGGTGGATGCGCGCATCGGGCCGCGTGGCGCGGATGATGCCCATGGCCTGTATAAGCAGCTGCATGTTCTTTTCGGGTTCCAGCCGGCCCAGCGACCCGACATGGAAGGTCGCCCCCGGCTGCCCGTTCCATGGCGTGGCGGGCGGGACGCTGGCGCTGGCCATGAACAGCGGCCAGGTGCAGATCCGCTCCGGTGGCAGGCCAAGCTGGGTACGGGTGGTACGCGCCACGTATTCGGAATCCGCCACCCAGAACGCGCTCATGTAACGCGACCGTCGCAGCAGGAAGCGGTTGGCGGGCTTGAGGAACGCGCTGTGCTGCCAGCTGACGACGGGAATGCGCAGCAGCCTGCCGATGACCTGGCCGAACAGGGTCGCGCGCGTCAGCGATGTCCATAACAGGTCGGGCCGGTTGGCGCGGACATAACCCAGCACCTCAGGCAGGGATGCGAACCGGTCGGGATCACGGTCATTGACGATATGGTAATCGATCCCGGCTGCTTCCAGCCAGGCAATGGCGTTCCCTGCCTTGCGCGCCAGTGCCACGACGCGGATCTCATGCCCGCAGGCGCGCATCATCCCGATCACAGCAGGCAGTGGTCGTTCGGCGCCGCCGCCATTCAGGCTGTTAATAAGATAAAGGATACGCATTCATTACCAACAACTGATCCGCCCGGGGCTGCCCCTGCCGTCATTTTTTGCAACCGGAACACCGGATATGCAACGGCAGGAAGGCTTAATAGGGCAGTTTTACCCATTAGAAAACAGCATGACCGGCAATATCGGTGGTAAATCGTGCGGGCATGGCCCCTGCCCTGATCATGGCCGGCCACAGATACGCTGCATTGACGGGTTGTGTGCGCTGGCATTTCTGATTACGCGTCGTGGATACTTTCCCGTGGAAAATGGTTCATGACCGTACTCAACAATACGTCCCTGCCCCACCTGCCGGCCAATATCGTGGTGCCTGCCTATGACCGTAGCAAGGTCACGCCCGGCATTGCGCATATCAGCGTGGGTAATTTCCATCGCGCCCATCAGGCGGTTTACATGGATCGCGTGCTGGCCCGCCCCGGTCAGGCCGGCTGGGGCCTGCTGGGCATCGGGTTGATGGAAAACCCCCATGAAGCCGGGAAGGCAAAGGACATGGAAGCGCAGGACTGCCTGTATTCCCTGACCGAATGTGCCCCCGACCTGCCCAACGTGGTGCGTGTGATCGGGTCCATCACGGAATATATGTATGCCCCCGCCGACCGCGCGGCCACCATTGCGCGCCTGGCTGATCCCGCGATCCGCATTGTCAGCATGACCGTGACCGAAGGCGGGTATTATGTAGATGAAAACGGTGTTTTCCCCGTCGATCATCCCGTGATTGCCGAGGACCTGAAGCGCGAGGTGCCGCATACCGTGTTCGGCCTGCTGACCGAGGCGCTGCGCAGGCGGCGTGAAAGCGGTGCCGGCCCCTTCACCATCCTGTCGTGTGACAACCTGCCCCAGAACGGCCATGTCGCCCGGACGGCCTTTCTTGGCTGGGCGCGCGCGCGCGATGCGGGCCTTGCGCAGTGGATGGAGGAAAACGTCACCTTCCCCTGCACCATGGTCGATCGCATCACCCCGGCCGTCCACCCCGATGATGTCCGCCGCCTGGATGCGGAAAGCGGGCTGGATGACCGTATTCCCGTCTTCTGCGAGGATTTCATCCAGTGGGTGGTTGAGGACAATTTCTGCGCCGGTCGTCCCGAACTCGACGCCGTGGGCGTGCAGTTCACCGATAATGTCCAGCCGTATGAGGAGGTGAAGCTGCACATGCTCAATGCCTCCCATTCGCTGCTGGGCCTGTCCGGCGTGCTGTCGGGCTATCGGGTGGTCAGTGAGATCATGGAAGACCTGAACGAGGTCACGCTGGTCGAGCAGTATCTCGCCTTTGACGCCGAGCCGCTGCTGCATGCCCCGCCGGGCATGGCGCTGACCGAATATGGCAGGCGCCTGCTGCACCGCTTCCGCAACCGGGCGATCAGCGACCAGCTCCTGCGCATTGCATCCGACAGCACGTCCAAGCTGCCCATGTTCATCAAGAGCACGGCCATGGGCGTGATCGCGCATAAGCGCCCCGTGGCGCGCATCGCCTTTGTCGTGGCCTGTTATGCCGAATACCTGCGCGGGCATGATGACAAGGGGCAGGCCTACGACATTGTCGAGCCGCACCTGACCGATGATGACCGGGTGAAGGCGGCCTCGTCCCATCTGGAGGACGCGCTGGACATGAGTGCCTTTGCCGGGTGGGAACTGGCGGAGAATCCCGGATTCGTCCAAACCTACCTTGCCCTGCGCCAGTCCATCCGCGCCAGCGGCACGCGGGCGACGCTCGCAACGGTTATATCTGGCGGGAAATAGACGTTCCAGGGGGCGTTCATGCCCCCTGAAATGTTTAGACACACGATTTATTCATCAAGTTAGGCTTGACCCGGCGGTAAGTCCTCCGTTTTCTCATGGGAGAATGTTCGGACTGTATCACGGTAATCAGGAAAACTTATGAATAGCCTTATACGCTCGGCTCCCCTTCTGGTGGCTGCCATAGCCGTCTGTGCGCTGACAGGTCTGTACCTGCTGGGCGGCGGCCTGTGGCTGTGCCTTATCGGAGGTTCATTTTACTACGTTGTCGCGGGTATCCTGCTGCTGGTAACGGCATTCCTGCTGTTCCGGCGGCAGGCATCCGCACTGACGGTCTATGCGGTGCTGCTGCTTGGCACGATGGCATGGGCCGTCAACGAAGCCGGGTTTGACTTCTGGGCCCTCGCGCCGCGTGGGGATATCCTTGTACCCATCGGTATCGTGCTGGCCCTGCCGTGGGTGACGCGGCACCTTCAGCCTGCGGGTATGGCTGCGCGCGTGCCGCTGGTGGGCGCGATTGTCGCGGCTGTCGTCGTGGTGGGCATCGCCCTGACCGGCGATCCGCAGGATATTGCGGGCAACCTGCCCCCGGTGGCCAGTGACGCCCCCGAACCCGGTGATGCCCACCAGATGCCCGATGGCGACTGGCAGGCATATGGCCGTACGCAGTTCGGGGACCGTTTCTCCCCGCTCCGGCAGATCAATGCGGACAACGTCAGCAGGCTGAAGGTGGCGTGGACGTTCCGCACCGGCGACCTGCGTGGCCCCAATGACCCCGGTGAGATCACCGATGAGGTCACTCCCATCAAGATCCGTGATACGCTTTACCTGTGCACCCCCCACCAGATCCTGTTCGCCCTGGATGCGAAAACGGGCAGGCAGCGGTGGAAGTTCGATCCGAAGCTGTCCTACAACCCCACGTTCCAGCATCTGACCTGCCGTGGTGTGTCCTATCATGAGGACAAAGCCGACACGCAGGCTGCGGATGGCGCGACCGCGCCGGTGGAATGCGCGCGCCGCATTTTCCTGCCCACCAACGACGGACAGCTGTTCGCGCTGGATGCCGAAACCGGCGCCCGTTGCGCATCGTTCGGCAATAATGGCGTGGTGAACCTGCAGGACGGCATGCCCGTCAAGACGCTGGGCTTTTACGAACCCACGTCTCCCCCGGTCGTGACCGACACCACCGTGATCGTGTCCGGCGCCGTGACCGACAACTATTCCACGCATGAACCTTCCGGCGTGACGCGCGGCTTCGACGTGCATACCGGCGCGCTGAAATGGGCGTTCGATCCCGGCAATCCCGATCCGAACGAAATGCCGTCCGAACACCACACCTTCGTGCCCAACTCCCCCAATTCGTGGATCACGTCGTCCTATGACGCCAATCTGGACCTGATCTACATCCCGATGGGCGTGCAGACGCCCGATATCTGGGGCGGCAACCGTGGCGCGGATGCCGAACGCTATGCCAGCTCGATCGTGGCGCTGAACGCCTCCACCGGCAAGCTGGTATGGAGCTACCAGACCGTTCACCATGACCTGTGGGACATGGACATTCCGGCCCAGCCCAGCCTGGTCGATATCCGCAACGAACAGGGCGAGGTCATTCCCACGCTGTATGCCCCGGCCAAGACCGGCAACATCTTCGTGCTGGACCGTCGCAATGGCCACCTGGTCGTCCCCGCGCCCGAGCGCCCCGTGCCGCAGGGGGCTGCCCCCGGTGATCACCTGTCGCCCACGCAGCCCTTCTCCCAGCTGACATTCCGTCCCAGCAAGCTGCTGACGGATGCCGATATGTGGGGCGGGACGATGTATGACCAGCTGATCTGCCGGATCATGTTCCACCGCCTGCGTTACGAGGGCACGTTCACGCCGCCTTCGCTGCAGGGCACGCTGGTGTTCCCGGGTAACCTTGGCATGTTTGAATGGGGTGGTCTTGCGGTTGATCCCGTGCGGCAGATTGCGATTGCCAATCCCATCGCCATCCCGTTCGTGTCCAGGCTGATCCCGCGTGGTCCGAACAACCCGGCAACGCCTGACCGGTCCCTGCCCTCGGGCAGTGAAAGTGGCGTGCAGCCGCAGTTCGGCGTGCCGTATGGCGTAGACCTGCATCCGTTCCTGTCGCCGCTGGGCCTGCCGTGCAAGCAGCCGGCCTGGGGCTACATGTCCGGTATTGACCTGCGCACCAACAAGATCGTGTGGAAGCACCGCAACGGCACGATCCGTGACAGCGCGCCGCTGCCGCTACCGATCAAGATGGGCGTGCCCAGCCTGGGCGGCCCGCTGACCACGGCGGGCGGCGTGGCCTTCCTGACCTCGACGCTGGATTATTACATCCGTGCGTATGACGTCACCAATGGCCGCGTCCTGTGGCAGGACCGCCTGCCCGCCGGTGGCCAGTCCACCCCCATGACCTATGCGGTGGATGGCAAGCAGTACATCGTGACCGCGGATGGCGGCCACGGGTCGTTCGGCACGAAGCTGGGTGACTACATCGTCGCCTACAGCCTGCCGGACCAGAACTGAGCATTGGAAGCCGGGGAAGGATTTTTTCCTTTCCCGGCTTGACATGACCGGTCCTATCTATATTCATCTGTATATAGATATTGCTGTTACAGGACACTGCAGACCCATTTATTCAAGGGTTTGCGGTGGTTCTGCTATATTCATATCATAAACAAATAAGTCTTATTACAGCTTTGATCTTACGCGCCCCCAAACGGCTTGATTAGGAAACGGTAATACAAAAGTTTCCGCCGTGGCGCCGATGTTCCCGCACATCCGGCAGTTCCGGTGCCTTCTGAATGGCGCAACGATGCGCTGTTTCGTGTGTTTCGCGCCATATCGGCACTGGAACCGGGCGGATGATACGGGGTGATATGATGACTTTCACAACCGCGAGAACATCGTGATTAAACGTATTGCAGCAGCGATTGTGGGAATCGGTGTCGCCGGCGGCGTCGGGTTCCTTGCCTATGCGTGGTATCCGGCCATTGCGCCGGTTGCTCCGCCTCCTCCTTCCTCTTTCTCCGCAGCGCAGATCGAGCGCGGGCGCGTGCTGGCCGCTGGCGGCTACTGCGCCGAATGCCACACCCGCACGGATGGCAAGCGCGGTGTCGAGCTGGCGGGCGATTACAAGATGGACACGCCCTTTGGCGCCATCTTCTCCTCCAACATCACGCCGGACCCCGAAACGGGTATCGGCCACTGGTCGGAAGCCGCCTTCAGGCGCGCCATGCGCAAGGGCATTTCGCGTGACGGCACGCAGCTTTTCCCGGCCTTCCCGTTTGACCACTTCACGCACATGACGGATCAGGACATCGATGATGTCTATGCCTTCCTCATGACGCGGGAACCTGTGCACTCGGTCAAGCGTGACAACACGGTGGGCTTCCCCTTCAACATCCGTCTGGAACAGGCGGGCTGGAAGCTTCTGTTCCTGCACGAAGGGCCGCTGAAGAACGATCCGTCGCATGATGCCGAATGGAACCGTGGCGCCTATCTGGCCGAAGGCCTGAGCCACTGTTCCGCCTGCCACACCCCGCGTAACCTCATGGGGGCGGAAAAGGCCAGCGCGCCGTACGATGGCGCCCCGGTGGACAACTGGATTGCGCCGCCGCTTAACGAACATAACCCCACCCCGGTCGTCTGGACCGAGGACGAGTATTTCAAATACCTGCGCTTTGGCTCCGCCCCGCTGCATGGCAGTGCTGCCGGCCCCATGTCGCCCGTGGTCCACGGTGGCCTGAGCGAAATGCCGGAATCCGATGTGCATGCCATCGCACATTATCTGGCTGACATCGACCATGCCTCCACCCGCGTAAGCCAGGACCCCAAGGCCATCGCATGGGCCATGCAGGCGTCCATGAAGGATCTGGTCGGGCCGCAGGTGAACCCGAATGCGAAGCTGTATGCCGGCGCCTGCGCCGCATGCCACGCCAATGCCGGCCCGCAGCCGGTTGAAGGCCGCCCCGACCTGGCGCTGAACAATGCGCTGTGGCTGGATGAGCCGACCAACCTGTTCCAGGTCATCCTGCGCGGGATCGGGACGACAGAAGGCATTTCCACCGTTTCCATGCCCAGTTTCTACCATTCCTTCTCGGATGCGGATCTGGCCCGCCTGGCAGCTTACCTGCGTGCGACCCGCACGACCCTGCCACCGTGGACCGATCTGGAGAAGAAGGCGGCCGAGGTTCGCAAGACCCTGCCCGCCCCCCCAGTCGCGTCGTCCCATTGAGCTGAAAGACGGAGCTAGAACATGACGACCTTTCGCCTCAATGGACGGGAAGTAACCGTTGACGTACCGGGTGATACCCCCCTGCTGTGGGTCATCCGTGACGAAGTTGGCCTGACCGGAACGAAATTCGGTTGCGGCATCGGCATGTGTGGTGCGTGTACCATCCATATCGGTGGCCGGGCCACCCGTTCCTGCGTGACCCCCATCAGCGCCGCCGAAGGCGCTGACATCACCACGATCGAAGGCATCGATCCCGAGGGTAATCATCCCGTGCAGCAGGTCTGGCGTGAAATCCAGGTGCCGCAGTGCGGCTACTGCCAGTCCGGGCAGATCATGCAGGCCATAAGCCTGCTGAAGGATTACCCCTCTCCCACGGATGAGGAAATCGATGCCGTCATGGCTGGCAGCCTGTGCCGGTGCATGACCTACATTCGCATTCGTGAGGCCATCAAGAAGGCCGCGGCCACCGCACGCGGAGATGCATCAAATGGGTAGATTAAACCGCTTCCGCCTTGGCAAGGACGGACGCCGTGAACAGGCTTCCCTGTCACGTCGCGGCTTCCTTGTCACCTCTCTGGGCGCCGGCGTCATGTTTGGCTTCGCGCGTCCGTCATCCGCCAACCAGATTTTCCCGCTCGACCGGTCGCTGCCGGGGGACGGGGCGTTCGAACCCACCATCTGGTGTTCGATCGCACCCGATGGGGAAATCACGGTCAACATCATCCGCGCGGAAATGGGCCAGCATATCGGCACTGCCCTCGCCCGCATCATCGCGGATGAAATGGAAGCCGACTGGAGCAAGGTCCGCATCAATTACGTGGACACCGACCCCAAATGGGGCCTGATGGTCACCGGTGGCAGCTGGTCGGTGTGGATGACATGGGATGTCTTCCGCCAGGCCGGCGCCGCGACGCGCACGGCCATGGTGGAGGAAGGCGCCCGCCTGCTGGGCACCACGCCGGACAAATGTACCGTCGCCAACAGCATTGTCAGTGCCGGTGGCAAGCAGATCAGCTTTGGCGACATTGTGGCCAAGGGGCATCCGTCCCATTCCTTCACGCCGGAGGAAATGGCCAGGCTGCCGCTCAAGCCCGCCAGCGAGCGCAGGCTGATCGGCAATGCCGAACTCAAGGCGCTGGATATTCCCGCCAAGACCAACGGCACGGCCATTTACGGAATCGACGCCAGGGTGGAGGGCATGCTGTATGCACGGCCCAAGATGCCGCCCACGCGCTATGGCTCCAAGGTGCGTTCGGTTGACGATACCGACGCCAAGAAGATCAAGGGCTATGTCCGTTATCTGCTGATCGAGGATCCGTCCGAGGTTGTTCAGGGCTGGGTTGTGGTGCTGGCCGAAAGCTACAGCGCTGCCATCCGCGCGACAGATGCGCTGAAGGTCGACTGGACGCCGGGCGAGACGATCCACACGTCCGAACGCGACATTCAGGACCGCGGGCGTGAACTGATCAGCAACAAGGAAGGCGGCGTTTACATCTTCAATGATGATGGCGTGGATCAGGCCTTCAGCAGCGCGCATACGGTCATGGAACAGGAATATACCTGTGCATCCGTGCTGCATTACCAGCTGGAACCGACCAATGCGCTGGCCTTTGAAAAGGACGGCGTGTACGAAATCCATGCGGGTAACCAGTGGCAGAGCCTGATCCTGCCCACGCTGGCCAAGTCGCTGCAGGTGCCGGAATCCAAGGTCATCCTGCGCAGCTACCTGCTGGGTGGCGGATTTGGTCGCCGTCTGAACGGGGATTACATGATCCCGGCCGCCCTTGCGTCCAAGGCGCTGGGTGGCAAGCCGGTCAAGCTGATCCTGACCCGGTCGGATGACATGCAGTTCGATTCCTTCCGTTCGCCTTCGGTCCAGCGCGTACGCATGGCCTTTGACGGCAGTGACCGGATCACCTCCATGGATTACCAGGCTGCTGCAGGCTGGCCCACGGGTGTGATGGCCGAAGCGTTCATGGAAAAGGGCGTGGATGGCAAGCCGTATGACCAGTTTGCCATCGCTGGTGGCGATCACTGGTATGAAGTTGGCGCCTTCCGGGTGCGTGCGCTGCGTAACGACCTGGCGGAAAAGACCTTCCGTCCCGGCTGGCTGCGTTCGGTCAGTCCCGGCTGGACCAGCTGGGGGATCGAATGTTTCCTTGATGAGGTCGCGCATCGCCAGAAAAAGGATCCCGCCCAGTTCCGCCTTGAACTGCTGACCGCGCAGGGCCGGAACAAGGGGCAGGCACCCGATTCCGTTGGCGGCGCGCTGCGTCAGGCCGCTGTCGTGCGCAGGCTTATGGAAAAGGTGAACTGGGGCAAGACCACCCTGCCCAAGGACACCGCGATGGGCCTTGCCACCACGGCCGGACAGGAACGCGGCATGCCGACATGGATCGGCTGCGTGGCGCAGGTGCATGTGGACCGCAGCACGGGCGTGGTGACATGCCAGAAGCTGACCATTGTCGTCGATGCCGGCACCGTGGTCGATCCCGATGGCGCGAAGGCCCAGACCGAGGGCGCCGCGCTGTGGGGGCTGAGCATGGCCCTGTTCGAAAATACGGAAATCGTGAACGGCATGCCGGTTGACCGTAACCTGAACACCTACACGCCGCTGCGTATTGCCGACACGCCGGAAATGGACATCGAGTTCCTGCCCAGCACCGAAAAGCCGATGGGTCTGGGTGAACCCGGCACGACGGTGGTCGGGCCTGCCATTGGCAATGCCATCTTCAACGCCGTGGGCGTGCGCCTGCGTCATATGCCGGTCCGCCCGGCGGATGTTCTGCGGGGTCTGCAGAACAGCTAGGCGGTCATGGCCTGAATACGGAAAACCCCGGCATGCGGTGCATGCCGGGGTTTTTTATTGTCTGGATTGACGACGATTTAAAAAAGGGGCTGGCATAGGTAAGCATTGTTGACGACGGTTCACGCGGGCAGTTTAGCCCATTGAGTGAGGATTTTCAGGAGTTTTGCAGGTGAGCGGATGTTGAAACGCCACTCGCACTCGGCCAGG
>Ga0157365_10000722_pt1 | contig 14041 bp, 10 predicted proteins | sample AttsexASBM3_FD_111478 | JGI IMG/M metagenome (GOLD analysis project Ga0157365, IMG submission 111478) | Fungus gardens microbial communities from leaf cutter ant in Ribeirão Preto, State of São Paulo, Brazil - Atta sexdens ASBM3 | ecosystem: Host-associated > Fungi > Mycelium > Unclassified ... | reverse complement strand
TATTGAATATTATATGTTTTTCTAACCCTTAACACGCGCGCGCGTTTTAACTTAAATATATTCTTTTAACGTCTACGGGGCTCTTCCTGCTGGGGATATGTCTTCAGCGACGTTCTTCGTGCCGGGGGCGGTCGAGGGGCGAGTGTGTTTAAACGCTTTGCTCGTAGCGTTTAAACGGTATGCAATTATTATTTCTCTGTGCCCTCCGCAGGGGACAGCCAGTGGGCAACGAGCTCACGATCAGGGCTCGGATGGAAGTTTATCGGCCTTGGGCTAAAAGCACGGCGTTTGGAAGATACCTCCGGGTTTTGTTTTTCAATGGCTGTGGAGGAGGCAGGTGGCAGCTCTCTTTTGGGCAGCTGTGAGGGCAGTCCTAAAATAAATTTCCTCACGTGCCGCGTGAACTGACTATAGCTCATCTGAAGGACATCGTGATGTTTTTGGAAGATATCTGACCTGTTGTAACCTTGTTCCATCTCTTCTGCGATGGCGGTTTTTAGGGCGAGAAACCTCACGCGAGCCATACCTTTCTTATTTGGCGTCATTGTAAGTACTCCCCTGATATGCCTAGCGCGTTAGAACGCCAATATAATCCAATATATGCAATTATAGGCGAATATATGCGAAAATCTTCCTGATCGTGAGAACGAGGATGCATTCGCGCATAATTGCATATTGTTGCGTGATATTTGAAAGCAAGATGTGTTGCCCCCTATGGGGCAACGTGCTTAGTCGCCTTTGGCTCTACGCTAGAAAGGAGGGCTTCGCCCGGTGAATGACGCCAAGAAAGGCCGGAACAAGCATGTCGGGCCGCGCGCTGAGCGACCAATATGGGTGGGTGTGACTGACGCGGAGCGTCTGACCATCACCGCGACGGCGCGTGCTGTCCGCTTGCCTGTTTCAGCACTGTTACGAAAGCTGGCACTTGGCTATCAGCCGCCGAGCCTAATCGACCAAGAAACCCTGTTGATGATCATCAAGCTCAGGGGTGACTTTGGACGACTGGGTGGTCTGTTGAAGCTCTGGCTGGTTGAGGAGCCGGGTAAGACTGTTTCGGATAACGAAGTCCGTGCAGCACTGGACATGATCCTGATGAAGCAATCGGAGTTGACTGACCTTATCAGTCAACTCTCGGAGATCATTCCGGCGAAACCTTGATTGAGCTGGCCCTAAATCTTCTGTCGCGAGCGGAAATCGGCTGTTCAGAAAACGGTGGTTTTCGGAACATCCCAGAATGACGCATTTTACCTTCATGAAAGCCGTCCGCTAGTGTTAATATTGCCGTTAAGCTTTCAATGTTCCGGATGCGTCCATGAATCAACGCATAGGATACGCCCGCGTATCGACTGATGATCAGCACCTCGACCTTCAACTCGATGCGCTCCGGAAGGCTGGGTGCGGCGCGATTTACAAGGAGGCAGCCAGTGGCAAGAATACGGCGCGGCCGGAGCTTGCACAGTGCCGCAAGGCTCTGCGGGCAGGGGACACACTTGTGGTGTGGCGATTGGATCGGCTCGGGCGCAGTTTGCCTGACCTGGTGCAAATTGTGACCGATCTTGAGCGGCATGATATCGGCTTCGAAAGCTTGACAGAAAAGATCGAAATCAGCAGCGCGGCGGGCAAGCTGATTTTTCATGTGTTCGCAGCGCTGTCCGAATTCGAGCGTGGCTTGATTCGAGAGAGAACGCATGCGGGCCTAGCTGCTGCTCGTGCCCGAGGTCGGGTCGGTGGGCGCAAGCCAAAGTTGGGGGAGAAACAAGTTAGGGAGATCAAAGCCCTTTTACGCGATCCTGACATTCAGGTCTCGGAAGTGGCGCGTCGGTACGGAATCTCTCGTACCACGCTCTACAAGTATGCTGGGGTGATTAAGCCTCGCGAAAAAATTAGTCAGAAGTGAGCGAGGGTGTCCATGAAGTTAATCCAAAACTCTGGAACACAGCGCGTCATCGACTTAATAAGGCCCCACCTCAAGCACGGCAACCGACTCGACTGTGTAACGCCTTCTTTTTCTCTCTACGCCTTTGGAGAAATTCGGGAGGCGTTGTCCGCTCTGGATCGAGTCCAATTGATCGTTCCTACTGATAGCAAGGCACTTGAGCTCTTGGGTAATGAGGGTGATCGCGCTGCGCGCAATCGTCTGCAGGCACGCTGGTTGGCCAATCAATGCGCGAAATGGATCACTGAGAAAGTGGAGCTTCGGCGAGCATCAAAAGGGGTGCCACAGGGGGCTGCCGTTATGCGCGGGCCGGACGGGGCTCCTGCGCAAGTGATTCTGGGTTCTTTTGCCTTCAACACGTCTGGCCTTGGCCTGACGCCGGGCAACCCGCTGAACCTGATCCAGGCATCAGAAACGGCCGACGAAGCCGCGCAGCTTGCCCAATGGTTTGATCGCCAGTGGGCAGGCTTGCATGGTGCTGATGCCACCGACTTCAAAGGCCAGCGCAACGAGACTGAGTCCATCCTTGAAGCACTACAGGCCCTAGGTGAGCACCGCGATCCCTTCACCATCTACACCTTGATGCTGCATCGCCTGTTTCAGGGCAGAGGTGACGAGATGGACGAGGAGCGCATCGTCAAGTCCGCCACCGGCATTCGCAATACCGTGGTGTGGAAGAAGCTCTTCAAGTTTCAGCGCGACGGTGTGGTGGGTGCCATCGACAAACTGAGCCGCTTTGGTGGTTGCATCATCGCCGACAGCGTGGGGCTGGGAAAAACCTTCGAAGCCCTGGCCATCATCAAGTATCACGAGCTGCGTAACGACCGCGTGCTGGTGCTAGCTCCCAAACGCCTGCGCGACAACTGGACGCTTTACAAGGCCAACGACAAGCGCAACACCCTTGCGGCTGATAGGTTCAACTACGACGTGCTCAACCACACCGACTTGTCGCGTGATGGCGGCCTGTCGGGTGACATCGACTTGTCTCATGTGAACTGGGGTAACTACGACCTCGTAGTGATCGACGAGTCACACAACTTCCGCAACAAGGCCACGCACAAGGGCAAGGAATCGCGCTACGACCGCCTGATGCGACGCATCATCCGTGAAGGTGTTAAGACCCGCGTGCTAATGCTCTCCGCCACACCGGTGAACAATCGCTTGGCCGACCTGCGCAACCAGATTGCCTTTGCCACCGAAGGCGATGACGCCGCTTTGATGGAACATGGCATCGCCAGCATTGAGGCCACGACCCGCAAGGCGCAGGCGCAATTCAATCGCTGGCTGGCACTGGACGAGGCTGAGAAGACCCCCACCCAGTTGGTGGAGATGCTGGGTTTTGACTACTTTACCCTGTTGGACCATCTCACCATTGCCCGCTCCAGGCGGCATGTGGAGAAGTATTACGGCACCAGCGAGACCGGCCGCTTCCCCGACCGACTGCCACCCATCAACATCAAGGCCGACGTAGACCTTGCGGGCGAGTTCCGTGCCATCCGCGACATCAACCAGGAAATCCGTCGGCTCACCCTCGCCAGCTACGCGCCGCTGCGCTATGTACTGTCCCACAAGCAGGCGGCCTACGACGCCAAGTACAGCACCCAGGTTCGTGGCGGCGAAGGTTTCTTCCGCCAGGCAGATCGTGAAGAAAGCCTGATTCACCTGCTGCGCGTGAACGTGCTCAAACGCATGGAAAGTTGTGTGTTGGCCTTCACCCTGACCGTCCAGCGCCAACTCAAAGATGTAGAGAACACGCTGGCACGCATCGAATCCCATGCCGAAGCGCTGGAGGAAATCGACATTGCCGACGTCGATATCGACGACCCAGCGTTCGAGGCCTTGCTGGTCGGCCGCAAGGTCAAAGTGCTGCTGGGCGATGTGGATCTAATTCGCTGGAAGCAGGATCTGCTGGAAGACCGCAACCGCCTGGCGACCCTGCTGGCGGCAGCGCGCCAAGTGGATGCCGCGCGTGATGCCAAGCTGGCGGCTTTGCGCGACATGATTGCCCGTAAATGCGCCCAGCCCATTAACACCCACGATGGCAAAGCCAACCGCAAGATCATCGTGTTCACCGCCTTCTCGGACACTGCCCATTATCTCTACGCTCAGCTTGCCCCCTGGGCGAGGGATACGCTGGGCATACATGCGGCGGTCGTCACCGGCAGCGCCGGCATCCAAGCCACTTTGCCAAGCTTGCGCAAAAGCATGGGCGATGTGCTTTCGGCCTTCGCGCCGCGCGCCAAAGAGCGCCCACAAGACATGGCGGATGAGGGCGAAATCGACCTGCTAATCGCCACCGACTGCATTTCCGAGGGGCAGAACCTGCAAGACTGCGACTGGCTGATCAACTACGACATTCACTGGAACCCGGTGCGCATCATCCAGCGCTTCGGGCGTATCGACCGCATCGGCTCGCCCAACCAGCGCATCCAGCTCGCGAACTTCTGGCCCAACATGGAGCTGGAGGAATACATCAACCTGGAACAGCGCGTTAGCGGCCGCATGGTGCTGCTCGATGTCTCGGCCACCGGCGAAGAAAACCTGATCGAGCAGCAGTCCGGCAACGCCATGAACGACCTGGAGTACCGGCGCAAGCAACTGCTCAAGCTGCAGGACACGGTGATCGACATGGAAGACCTGTCCACCGGTGTGGCGATCACCGACCTTACCCTGACCGACTTCCGCATCGACTTGGCGCAGTTCCTGAAAACGCATCCCGGCAAGCTGGACACCCAGCCGCTGGGCGCTTATGCGGCCACCACCACGCTGGATGCCGACATTCCGCCCGGCGTGATCTTCTGCCTGCAAGCCTGCGGCCCGGTAGCAAAGCCCACCACAACGTCCGACTACCCGCTGGCGCCGCACTACCTAGTGCATGTCAGCGATGACGGCACCGTGTTGCTGCCGTACCCGCAGGCCAAGCGCATCCTGGATCGCCTCAAGCGCTTGGCGCTGGGGCGAGAACGGCTCGATGACAGTGCCTGCGCGCGGTTCGACAAGGCAACTAAAGGCGGCGAAGACATGCGCCACGCCCAGAAGCTGCTCGCTGCAGCGGTGGCCTCCGTCGCTGGGAAGCAAGAGGAGCGGGCCTTAGCCAGCCTGTTCACGCCCGGTGGCACGCACGCGATGAAAGGCGAGTTCGCTGGCAGCGGCGACTTTGAGGTGGTGGCATTCCTCGTCGTGCTGCCCGATCAGCAAAGTATTTGATTACAAGGACCAGCATGAGCTTTCGCACCGCCGAACCCGCATTGAAAGATGTCCTCGATGGAATTGCATCGGGGCAAATCCAGCTTCCTGACTTTCAACGCGGTTGGGTGTGGGATGACAACCATATACGGTCGTTGATCGCGAGCCTCTCGCTGTCCTACCCGATTGGTGCGGTCATGTTTCTGGAAGCAGGCGGGGTGCCATTCAAGCCCCGACTGTTTGCCGGTGTGAATCTGCAGCCTGCGCCTGCTCCAAAGACCTTCGTACTTGATGGTCAGCAACGCCTGACCTCCATGTACCTGGCGCTGCGCAGCGGCCAGCCAGTGCCGACACGCACGGAGAAAGGCGCGGACATTCGGCGTCTTTATTTCTTCGACATGAGCAAATGCCTGGATGAATCGGCGGATCGTGAAGATGCCGTACTCGCGGTGCCGGAGACGCTGCAAGTCACGTCGGATTTCGGCCGAAAGGTCGATCTGGACGTCAGTACGCATGAATTGCAGTTTGCCCAGCGTTTGTTCCCGGTTGCCCTTCTGCTCGATGCCGAAGGCTACATGACCTGGAAGATGGGGTTCGCACAGCACCACGCACAGAACCCTGAGGCGGCCATGTTCTTGATGCGCTTTGATCAAGCCATCTGGCTACGCTTCCAACAGTTCAAGGTGCCCGCCATCGAACTGACCCAGGACACGCCACGCGAAGCCGTGTGCCAAGTCTTCGAGAAGGTCAATACCGGCGGTGTCACGCTGACCGTGTTCGAGTTGATGACCGCCACCTTCGCAGCGGATGAATTCAACCTGCGCGATGACTGGGAGGCGCGGCAGGAGCGACTGACCGCCAAGCACGATGTGCTCACGGCGGTGGATGGCACCAGCTTTCTCACCGCAGTCACTCTGCTGGCCAGCTATCGGCGGCACAAAGCGCATGGCACATCCGTCAGTTGCAAGCGCGCCGACGTGCTGAAGTTGCCACTCGCGGATTTCAAGGTGCTGGAATCCGATGTGGAGAGAGGCTTCAAGCGGGCTGCCGAGTTGCTGGCAGAGGAAAAAATCTTCGATGACCGAAGCCTGCCGTATGCCACGCAGCTCGTTCCGTTGTCGGCCATCTGTGCACATCTGGCAGACCGCACGACGCAACATGGCGTCAAGCAAAAGCTGCTGCGCTGGTACTGGAGCGGTGTTCTAGGCGAGCTGTACGGCGGCGCCAACGAAACCCGTTTCGGAATGGACATCCAGGATGTGGTCGCCTGGGTCGAAGGTGGCAGCGAACCGCGCACGGTGCGCGACGCCAACTTTGCGCCGACGCGCCTGCTGTCCCTGCAAAGCCGCCTCGCAGCCGCCTACAAGGGGCTGGCCGCCTTGCTCATGAAACACGGTGGTCGGGATTTCGTCAGTGGTATGCCGATCGACCTCAACACCTACTTCAACAACGCCATCGACATCCACCATGTGTTCCCCCGTGCCTGGTGCGAAAAGCAGAAATTGCCCAAGGAGAAATGGAATAGCGTGGTCAACAAGGCCCCTCTGGCCGCTGGCACCAATCGTTTCATCAGCGGGGATGCGCCCAGCGTATACCTCGCCCGCATTCAGAAAGCCAAGCAGGTGGCCCCCGATAGCCTGGACGAGTTTCTGCTCTCCCACGTGATTCCGGTGCCTGCGCTGCGCTCGGACGACTTTGACGCATTTATCTGCCAACGCGCCACCGCCCTATTGAAGCTAATCGAGCAGGCCATGGGCAAAGCCATCGCCGGGCGCGACAGCGAAGAAACGGTCAAAGCATTTGGAGCGGCACTCTCGTTATGAACAGGTCGGATGTCGTCAGTGCCCTGAGTCTCCCGAATAGCTCGCGGGTGAATCAGCGCGTGCCTAAGAAGCTATTGCTGGAGAACGGTGCGCCCACGGCGTCTGACAAGCGCTTGATCTCCGATGCGATTGAAGACATCCATTGGTTGGCCGCCCTGAAGCCCAACACCATCGGAGTACCCGAGTACCGCGATACGCAGCGCGAATACCTGGAGGTCGCGGTGCTAGCCGCCACTTTGCGCGGAGTCATCAAGTCAGCCAGTCTTTCACGCCTTGCAGAATTGGTGCACCGGGCCGTGCCTTATCCGGTACTGTTGCTGCTGGATGAAAAACGGGCTGAAGGGCCCACACTGACTCTCTCTCTAGCGCATAAGCGCTGGGCGCAGAACGAGGCAGGCAAGATCGTGCTCGACGGTGACTTGGTATTGGCCTCGCTGCTTCAAGCAGCCGATGGCACACTTGGAGCTGATGCGAAGGCGGCTTCGGATATCGAGCAGGATTTCATGCAATCGCTTGTAGTTTCGCGTCAGTCCCAAGCGTCGCTACATGCCCTCTATGAAGGCTGGATCGTATGCGTGCAGGCCCTCCACGCAGCGCGACGGACAGGAATCTATCAAACCGCTGCAACACCCGCACAGACCGCGGCGCGACGACAGGCATTGATCGATTGCCAGCAGCTGGAAGGCGAAATCAGCCGCCTGCGTGCCGAGGCGGCCAAAGAAAAACAACTGGCGCGCCAAGTGGAGCTGAACCTGACACTCAAGCGCATCCAGGCCGAACTGGCCGCGGCACAACAACAGCTTTGAATATTGAACGAATGACGGAGAAAACCAAGACCATGGAAAAACTCACGGCAGCCAGCCCCGAAGCCCAATCCGCCGACCTGCTGGCGGGCAATATCGAACAGCTCAAAGCGCTGTTCCCAGAATTGATTACCGAGGGCGCGGACGGCGTTGCGGTGAATGTGGACGTGCTCAAGGCGCTGGTGGGCGATGCTACTGTCACCGATGCCGACGAAAAGTATGGGCTCAACTGGCACGGCAAGCGCCGTGCGCGGCAATTGGCGCTCACGCCCAGCACCGGCACCTTGCGACCCTGCCCGGAAGACAGCGTGGACTGGGATACCACCCAGAACCTGATGATCGAGGGCGACAACCTCGAGGTGCTGAAGCTGCTGCAAAAAAGCTATGCCGGGAAAGTCAAGCTGATCTATATCGATCCACCGTACAACACTGGTAAGGATTTTGTCTACCCCGACAATTTTCAGGATAGCATAAAAAACTATCTGGAATTGACCGGCCAAGTCGAAGGTGGGCAGAAGACCAGCAGCAATACCGAAACTAGCGGGCGGTTTCATACTGATTGGCTAAATATGATTTACCCGAGGTTGAAACTTTCTAGAAATCTTCTCTGCAAAGATGGCGTGATCTTCATATCGATTGATGATGGTGAGGTTGCAAACCTGCGCAAGTTAGGTGATGAGATTTTTGGCGAGGAAAACTTTATCGCCAATATTGTATGGCAAAAGAAATATACACGATCCAACGATGCCAAATGGTTTTCTGATAATCACGACCATATTCTTGCTTATGGGAAGAACAAGGATTTGGTGACGCTCAATGGTCAGGAACGTAATGAAGATCAACTCGCGGCCTACACCAATCCAGACGGCCATTCCAAAGGTCCATGGAAGGCTACGCCGCTTCATGCAAAAAGCGGCACCAACACGACTGCTTTCACTTTCACCAATGGCATTGTCTGGGCGCCGCCGAAAGGCACATATCGCCGCTTCAATGACACGACCATGCAACAAATGGATGACGGAGGTGAAATTTGGTTCGGTGAGGATGGCACCCAAACTCCGCAAAGAAAGTCTTTCCTTAGTGAAGTTAAGCAGGGCGTAACGCCGGTCACACTATGGCCTTATCAGGAGGTTGGACACAATCATGAGGCCAACAATGACCTAAAAGCTTTGGGGTTGGGTGGTATGTTTGACAACCCGAAACCTGTCCGCCTGCTGCAACGGATGATTGGTCTGACAACAACTACGGATCAGGAGCATATTGTTCTGGATTTCTTTTCGGGCTCTGGGACTACAGCTCATGCGGTGTTGGAGGCCAACATTCAAGACGGCGGTAACAGACGTTTCATCTGCGTCCAGCTTCCTCATCTACTATCTAATCCTGTGCGAGATAATGGGCTATCGCTCACCACAATCGCTGATTTGACGGCTGAACGGATTCGTCGGGTAGCTGCAGCCCTGCAGACGAAACGCGGAGATTCTAAGGTTGATTTGGGCTTTCGAAAATATAACTTGAGCAATTCAAATATTCAGGCTTGGAATCCAAAACCATTAAACTTGGAACAATCTCTATTTGATAGCGTAGAGAATATCATCAAGGAACGTAATGAGATTGATATTCTCAGTGAGCTTTTGCTGAAGCTCGGCCTCGATATGTGTGTCCCCGTTAGCTCGCGCACTATTGCGGGTAGTGAAGTCTATTCCGTGGCAGATGGAGTTTTAATTGCTTGTCTTGTTCCATCCATTGATTCTGATGGTGTGGAGGCTTTGGCGGCAGGCATTGTTGAGTGGCATCGGGAACTAAGTCCGCACGTGAGCACCACTTGCGTATTTTTAGACAACGCATTTTCTGATGACGTCGCGAAGGTAAACTTAACCGCGATCCTTCAGCAGCACGGAATCAAGAACGTCCGCAGCTTATAAGGTGGTAGCGATGTATATTTTTCCTTTGCAGCAGGCACTGTGTTCGAACAGACGTCAAGTTAGTTCTGGGCCAGAGCCTCAAAATTGGATTGCCCCTTCGCTGCCAGATGGATGGCGGCTGGTAAGTTTTCATTTTTTTGTAAATTGGAACTGTAATCCTCCTTTAGTAGCGGACCAAATATGGATGACGCGACAGCTCGGATTTTACTCCGACGTAAATTTGCTCAACATCGATGGAGCCGATATTTTGAATATATTCAACTTATCTTCCGCTAAGCGAGAATTTGATGATCTGGAAATAATTTCATCCGGCTACGGCTACAACACAACTGCTGTCATACTTCCTGATATTCCAGTTGCTGCTATTTCTGATGAAATGCCGGTCTGGATTATTGCGAAGTCTGGTGGCGCGTACAATAGGGTCAAGCAAATTACCATCTCAAATTTGAAAAGTGCCATTCAGAGGCATTCTGGTGGCCCGGTTCGGGTGGGTAGTAAAGGACTGACATATGGTACAAGCGCGGTGGAATGCTACTTATCTAAGACTGATGCCGCATTTCCGGGTGATGCGGATGCGGTGATTGTTGACATGCAGAATCGAGTGAGATGCGTCATTGAGTATAAGAAGCATACTTTGCAAGAGCCAATTGGCGAGCATCTAATGACCAAATATTACCCGCGACCTGACGGGCGAAAGTATCAAAGACTTGTCGCGCTCGCCAAACGCTACAAATATTTTCCTGATCAGAGCGTTCCACTGGTTGTGTTCTATTATTCAACAAGGCAGCCAGTTATACGTCTGCAGGAAATAGGTTCTCTTGATGAACATAGCGCAACGATCATTCGGGATTCGGGCGACATATCAACTTGTGGTCGCTTCGAAAAAGCGATTTCCGATGATGTTGTGCGCTGGCTTGGGGTGTGCTGATGAAACTGCATTTTGAACCCGATCTCGATTATCAAATACAAGCTATCGAGGCGGTTTGCGACCTGTTTCGTGGTCAGGAGGTCTGCCGCACCGAATTCACAGTAACCATGAAGCTCCCCGATGAAGCTCAGATGTCACTGGGCGTGGTGCAGTCCGACCTTGGCATCGGCAACCGATTGACCCTGCTGGACGATGAACTGCTTAAGAACTTGGCAGACATTCAGTTGCGCGGTGGCCTACCGCCCTCCGGCTCGCTCACGTCCGGCGACTTCACGGTGGAAATGGAGACCGGCACCGGCAAGACCTATGTGTACCTGCGCACGATCTTCGAGTTGAACAAACGCTACGGCTTCACCAAGTTCGTGATCGTAGTGCCGTCGGTGGCGATTAAGGAAGGCGTTTATAAAACCCTTCAAATCACCGAGGAGCACTTCAGGGGGCTCTACGCGGGCGTGCCTTTCGATTACTTCCTGTATGACTCGGCCAAGCCCGGCCCGGTGCGCAATTTTGCCACCAGCGCCAACATTCAGATCATGGTGGTGACAGTGGGTGCCATCAACAAGAAGGATGTGAACAACCTCTACAAAGAGAGCGAGAAAACCGGCGGCGAGAAGCCCATCGACCTGATCAAGTCAACCCGGCCGATCATCATCGTGGATGAGCCACAGAGTGTGGATGGCGGCCTGGCGGGCCGTGGCAAGGAAGCACTGGATGCTATGAACCCGCTCTGCACGCTGCGCTACTCCGCCACCCATGTGGACAAGCACCACATGGTGTTCCGCCTCGATGCCGTGGATGCATATGAGCGCAGGCTGGTCAAGCAGATCGAGGTGGCATCGGCTATGGTAGAGGACGCGCACAACAAGCCTTTTGTGCGCCTGTTGAAGGTGGAAAACAAGCGCGGCCGTATCAGCGCTAAGGTCGAGCTGGATAAACAGACCGCCACTGGCGTGCAGCCGGGTGAGGTGACGGTTAGCGATGGTGACGATCTTCAGCAGAGTGCTGATGGCCGCGCGATCTACGCCGGTTTTCGGGTGGGAGAGATCAATACGGCCAAGGGCGAAGAGTTCATGGAGCTGCGCTACCCCGGCGGCGAAGTGTTTTTGCAGCCTGGCCAGGCCCACGGTGATGTGGATACGTTGGCCGTACAACGCGAGATGATCCGCCGCACGATCAAGGAACACTTGGACAAGGAAAAGCACTTGCGCCCATTGGGGATCAAGGTATTGAGCCTGTTCTTCATCGACGCGGTGGACAAATACCGTCAGTACGGTGCGGACGGCCAGCCGGTCAAGGGCGTGTATGCGCAGATGTTCGAGGAGGAATATCGCCGTGCCGCCAAGTTACCGGCCTACCAGAGTTTGTTTGCCGAGATCGATCTGGAGTCCGCCGCCGAGGAGGTGCACAACGGCTATTTCTCCATCGACAAGAAGGGCAGCTGGACCGACACCGCTGAGAATAACGCGGGCAACCGGGAGAATGCCGAGCGGGCCTACAACCTGATCATGAAGGAGAAGGAGAAACTACTGTCGTTCAGCACGCCGCTGAAGTTCATCTTCTCCCACTCCGCGCTCAAGGAGGGTTGGGACAACCCCAACGTATTCCAGATTTGCACCTTGCGCGATATTCAGACCGAGCGTGAGCGACGCCAGACCATTGGTCGTGGTCTGCGCCTGTGCGTCAACCAAGATGGCGAGCGAGTACGCGGCTTCGAGGTCAACACCCTGACCGTGGTCGCGACGGAAAATTACGAACAGTTTGCAGAGAACCTGCAGAAGGAAATCGAGCAAGACACGGGCATACGCTTCGGTATCGTGGAGCAGCACCAATTTGCCGCAATTGCCGTGACTGGCGCTGATGGGCATGCCGCACCGCTGGGTATCGAGCAATCGAAGGCGTTGTGGGAGCACCTGAAAGCCGCCGGCCATATTGATGCCAAGGGCAAGGTGCAGGACTCACTAAAAACGGCGCTGAAGAATAGCACCTTGGAACTGCCAGCTGAGTTCGATGCGCAAAAGGGCCAGATTGCCGAAGTGCTGCGCAAGGTGTCGGGTCGGCTCGACATAAGGAATGCCGATGAACGCAGGCAAGTGCGACTGCGCAAGGGCAAAGATGGCAAGGCCGTTTATCTGAGCGACGAGTTCAAGGCACTGTGGGACCGCATCAAGCACCAAACAACGTACCGCGTGCAGTTCGATAACGCCAAGTTGATGACGGATTGCATTGCAGAGTTGCAGAAGGCTCCGGTGATTGCCAAGGCACGGCTGCAATGGCGCAAGGCCGACATCTCTATCGGCAAGGCGGGTGTCGCCGCGACGGAGAAAACGGGTGCGGCGACCGTGGTGCTGGACGAGGCTGATATCGAGCTGCCGGATTTGCTGACCGACCTGCAGGACCGCACCCAACTTACCCGACGCACCATCGTCAGTATTCTGACGGGAAGCAGGCGCCTGGACGACTTCAGGCGCAATCCGCAGCAATTCATCGAATTGACCGCTGAAACCATCAACCGCTGCAAGCGCTTGGCACTGGTCGACGGCATAAAGTATCATAAGCTCGGTGACCATCATGTCTATGCGCAGGAGCTGTTCGAGAAGGAAGAGCTCACCGGCTATCTCAAGAACATGCTGCTGGATACACAGAAATCGATCTACGAGCATGTGGTGTACGACTCGACCACCGAGCGGGACTTCGCCGATGGGCTGGAGAAAAACGACGCCATCAAGCTCTACGCTAAGCTGCCAGGCTGGTTCAAGGTGCCCACGCCGCTGGGTACCTACAACCCCGACTGGGCCGTGTTGGTGGAAGAAGATGGCACCCAGCAGCTGTACTTTGTGGTGGAAACCAAAAGTAGCCTGTTCACCGATGACCTGCGCGACAAGGAAAGCGCCAAGATCGAATGCGGCAAGGTGCATTTCGCTGCGCTGGGAGTTGGTGAGAACCCCGCCCGCTATGTAGTTGCCCGGTCGGTTGGTGATCTCTTAGCCGAGGCGGAAAAGGGTTAGGTTTTTTCGCTGCGATGGCATGAGGCAACCCGATCCGCAAGCGCCTCAAGAATCCTGCAACGGATGCTTGAGGCGCACGTTTTTTAGCCTCTAGATCGGAGGAGTGAGTATGACTTACCTGAATCTAACCTACTCGACCGAGCCGTGTTTCATCAGCGACGTCCCGCTGTCCAATGACCTGCCTACCCCTCGGCATCGGGCCCGAAGGGCGAGCTCAGCCTCTCTTAGTGTTTTATGGTATTTTTCATGGCATGATAATGGTGAGTAAAAAAGAAAATACTGATATAAAAGGGAATTTGTCTCTTAATGACAATTGAGTGGGAGTAAGGGCTAAGCCCTGAAAGAGAAAAGGCCTGCCTCGAAAGGGGCAGGCCTTTTTTATTTTAGTGGTCCATATGATGCTTGTGACCGGTCAGCTCGGTCGTGAGCTGGGCGCGG
>Ga0157365_10000721_pt1 | contig 14043 bp, 11 predicted proteins | sample AttsexASBM3_FD_111478 | JGI IMG/M metagenome (GOLD analysis project Ga0157365, IMG submission 111478) | Fungus gardens microbial communities from leaf cutter ant in Ribeirão Preto, State of São Paulo, Brazil - Atta sexdens ASBM3 | ecosystem: Host-associated > Fungi > Mycelium > Unclassified ... | reverse complement strand
CCACCGCCGTCGCACCCCGCCCAACTAGAACCTCGATCTCACGTAGCTTCGCGATGATCTGCTCCGGCGTAAATCTCTGTCGTCCCATTGTCTTGTCCCTTCCTCGCGTCCCGCAGGACTCTCTTCAGAATTGGACCATTTTCTCCAGGGCAGACCAGAGAACCGCACCCTTTCGGCGTCACGTCGCCTCATCATCGCGGCGCATCCGACGCTACAGGAACGGGCGCAGACGAAGACACGGGACGTCATGGCAGCTCTCACGATGGCGCTGCGGGACCGCGGCGTTCCGGATCGGGCGGCCGGGCTCGTCGCGCAAATGGCCATGACGGCGATGAGTCACGCGGTCAATGCCTGGTTCGAGAACGATACGGGCGATCTCGGTCTAGAGATTGAGCAGGCGTTTCGGGACGTGCATGATCTGTCGGCGGGCGCATCTCCGCGTGCGTCCCAACGAAGCCGGGCCAAACGAGCATGTTAAGCGGCTTCGCGTCAGAGTGGCCGAGCCAATCACTTCAGGTTCAGGGCCTTGTCCTCGACGCATGCTTGATAGACTCACGGACATTCCGGGAAGGGCTTCAGGTGTGTCCGTCACCCGTACATGATCCATCAAATTAGTTACATCTCTGCTATATTGTTGCGAAGATGCTTGAGCTCTCGTCATAGTTGCCACGGTCGCCTAAACATCGTCGAGAGATCCACTCAAATGTTGAGTGGCGATACAGGAGATTTCACGCGTGACGTTTGAGGATCAATATGTGCTATCTGAGCAGATCGGTCATTTGCTTCGTCGCGCGTATCAACGTCATACAGCCATTTTCCAGCATGAGATTCCGGATGAGCGATTGACGTCTGTCCAGTTCGCGGTGTTGGTGGCAACCAGAGACCTTCGGGCAGCTCCTATCGTTCAGATCAGTCAAGTCACTGGCATCGACCACGCGACACTTCGGGACATCGTGTTGCGTTTGAAAAAGCGGGGCCTGCTAATTGTCCGCACTGGTGTAGAGGATAGGCGTCAACGCCTCGTGTCGCTTTCGCCGTCTGGCACGGCCCTTGTGGACGAGACAATCCCGTCGGCAGCGCGCGTGACGGAAAACACCCTGGCCCCTTTAAATGCCTGTGAGAGAATTGCTGCTCTTCATATTCTGACAAAGCTCGCAGCACTGCCGGATTGAACCCGCCACTTCCCGTCGTTCGACCCGCAAGCGAAACTGTCTGTTTTCGATATAAATTGCTTGACGGACCACCGCGTCCTCTTTCACTGTGAGATATCGCGTATACGTTGCAGTTAGTTTTTGCTCGCTGCGAGGATGGCCTGGAATGGAAAAAATGTCACACACGCAGCGAATTGGCATTGTCGGTGCCGGCATGGGGGGGATCGCCGCCGCCGCGCTGCTTGCACAGGCGGGGTTTGACGTCGTCCTCTACGATCAGGCGGAAACGTTCGTTCGGCTCGGGGCCGGCATCCAGTTCGGCCCCAATGTCATGAAGATCCTGCGGCGTCTGGATCTCGAAGCGCCGATCGAGGCACGGTCATGCCTGCCCGATTACTGGGTCAGCCGCAAATGGGATGACGGCGCGGTTCTTGCCAATATTCCTCTCAATGCCGAGCGTCCGCGTTATGGCGCGGCCTATGTTACGATTCATCGTGGCGACCTGCAGCAGGCGATGCTCGATGCCGTTCCGCGCGATGCCATTCGCTGGAACCATAAACTGGTCGATTTCCGTGATGACGGGGGCGGCGTTTCGCTCGAATTCGAGGGCGGCCAGCGCGATCGTGTCGATATCCTGATTGCCGGGGACGGCATCAATTCGCGTATTCGCGAGAAACTGTTCGGTCTCGATATGGATGTGTTCACGGGATGGATTGCCCATCGCGCGATCATTCCCGGGGCGGCCGCCAAGGCGCTCGGGGCGGACGTCAATGCGAAGTGGTGGTCCGCCGACCGACACATCGTCTGTTATTATCTCGATCGGAATGAAGACGAGTTCTATCTCGTCACCGGCGAGCCGGCCGAATGGACATCCCGGGCGGGGCAATTGCCGAGCACCCGGGCTGAATTCAAGGCCGCGTTCGAGGGCTATCACCCGATGGTGCAGGGCTACATCGATGCGGCCGAAACGATCACGAAATGGCCGCTGAAAACGCGCGCGCCTCTGGATTGCTGGCATCGCGGGCGCGTCGTGCTTTTGGGTGATTCCTGTCATCCGATGAAGCCCCACATGGCGCAGGGCGCCGCGATGGCCGTCGAGGACGCGGCCGTTCTTTCCCGCTGCCTCGTGGAACTCGGGACGGACGATCTCGAAACCGCATTCGGTGCTTATTATCGGGCCCGTAAGGACCGGGCGACTAGGGTCCAGCGCATTTCCAACGCCAATACCTGGCTGCGCGAACCCGAGGACCCGTACTGGTGCTACGGTGATGATGTCTACACGCTCGCTCTGAAGCCCTGAACGCGGAAAGAGCACTATGGAGCGCTCCGTTACCCTCCTCGTGAACGGTGCTCGGCATGAGCTTGGCGTGGATGCGGACGCCACCCTGCTGGACGTGCTGCGTGGACGACTCGGCCTGAACGGCCCGAAATACGGCTGCGGGCTGGGTGAATGTGGCGCGTGTGCCGTGCTGATCGATGGCAAGGCCGCGCGGGCGTGTTCCATAAGGGCGCATACGGTAGCGGAGCGCGCGGTCGTCACGCTTGAGGGGTTGGCCGGAGACGGCGCGCTCGATCCCGTGCAGGCGGCCTTTGTCTCCGCGCAGGCCGCGCAGTGCGGCTACTGTCTCAATGGCATGGTGATGACGATCCGCGCGCTGCTCAATGCCGGCCCCGTGCCCGACCGCGACACGATCCGCGCCGCCCTGAAATTCAATCTCTGCCGATGCGGCACGCATGTCGAGATCCTGCGGGCCGCGTGTATCGCGGCAGGCCTCGACAGCCCCGAACTGGCGTCCATTGCATGACGGATACGATCGCACGAAGCGGAAAGCTGGAAATCTACCGTGATGCGGAGCCTCCGAAGGGTCTCTCCGCGCGTGGAGACTTCACGCCACGGCAGGACGTCTTCCTTACGGTCACAGCCGATGACCGGGTGCGGGCATTCTGCGGGCACGTGGACCTCGGCACCGGTATTGCAACCTCTCTCGCGCAGATCGTCGCCGAGGAGTTGGATGCCCGGCCCGATCAGGTCCGCATGGTGCTCGGTCATACCGATACGACCCCCGATCAGGGGGCTACGATCGCCAGCGAAACCATTCAGGTTACGGCGATCCCGCTCCGCCATGCGGCGGCGCAGGCCCGGCACCTGCTTCTGAAGCGGGCGGCGGAGGTGACCGGGCGCGATCTCGCATCCCTGGACCTGCGCGACGGCGTCCTTGTCTGCGAACCGCCCCTTCCGAACCATACGTTGACCATCGGAGATCTCGTCGAGGGAACAGCGGAGCGGATCCGGCTCGACATGGACACGCCGGTCAAGCCGCCGTCCTACTATCGGCTGGTCGGACGCGATCTGCCGCGCATCGATATCCCGGACAAGGTGACGGGACGCGCGGTCTATGTGCACGATGTCCAGGTGGATGGCATGTTGCACGGTCGGGTCGTGCGGCCGCCGTATGGCGGGTTCGATCACGGTCCGTATGTCGGTCGGGCCTTGAAGCATGTCGACCGGAGTTCGGTCGCGGGTCTGCCGGGACTGGTCGATGTCGTCGTCATCGGGGACTTCGTCGGCGTCGTTGCGCACTCCGAGGCGCAGGCGCGGGCCGCGGCGGAGGCGCTCGTTGTCGAATGGGCGCCCCTCGCCCTGCCGGATCTGGTCGATCCTGAAGCGGCCGTCCGAAAAAATCCCGCAACGCCGCGCGTCGTTCTTGATCGCGGCGCGATCGAATCCGCGATCGAAGGCGTGACGCACAGGCTCGATCGCGAATATTTCTGGCCCTATCAGATGCATGGGTCGATCGGGCCGTCCTGTTCTGTCGCGCACTGGCACGAAGACGAGCTGACAGTGTGGTCGGGCACGCAGAACCCGCACATGCTGCGCGCGGATCTTGCGCTTCTTATGGGCTTGAAGCCGGATGCGGTGCGCGTCGTCCGACATGAAGCGGCGGGGTGTTACGGACGGAACTGCGCCGATGACGTGGGCGGGGACGCGGCCCTGCTGTCGCGGGCTGTAGGCGCGCCGGTGCGCGTGCAGCTCACACGCGCGCAGGAGCATGTCTGGGAGCCGAAGGGTGCTGCGCAACTGATCCGGATCGAAGGCGGCCTGGACGCAAACGGTGCGCCGCATGCCTATGATTTCGATACCAGCTATCCCTCGAACGTCTCGCCGCTTCTGGCGCTCGTGCTCACGGGCATGGTGCCGGCCGAGGTGCCGGGCGTGGTCCCGATGGGCGACCGCACGTCCGTTCCGCCCTACGCATACCCGCACGCGCGCGTCACCGTCGAGGACATGCCGCCGATCGCGCGCGCCTCCTGGTTTCGGGGGGTTTCGGCCCTGCCCAACAGTTTTGCGCATGACAGTTATATCGACGAACTCGCCGCCGAGGCGGGCGTCGATCCGCTTGAATATCGACTGCGGCATCTTCCCGACGCCCGCGCCGCCGACCTGCTGCGTGCGACGGCGGGCCGCGCGGGATGGACGCCGCGCACCGAACCGGTGCGACCGGACCCGCATGCCGACATCCTGCGTGGGCGCGGGCTGGCCTATGCCCAATACGTCCACGGAACGTTTCCGGGCGTTCCCGCCGCGTGGTCGGCCTGGGTCGCGGATGTCGAGGTCGACCGGCATACCGGCACCGTAACGGTCACGCGGGCGGTCGTCGGGCAGGATGCGGGCATGATGGTCAACCCTGCGGGCGTCCGCCATCAGCTTCAGGGCAACGTGATCCAGTCCACCAGCCGGGTGCTGAAGGAAGAGGTGCGGTTCGACGACACCGGCGTCGAAAGTCGCGACTGGGGCGGCTATCCGATCATCACCTTTCCTGAACTGCCGGAGATCGAGCCGATCCTGATGGAGCGGCAGCATGAACCCCCGCTCGGCGCCGGGGAATCAGCCTCGGTCCCCAGCGCCGCCGCGATCGCGAATGCCCTGTATGACGCGACCGGCGTCCGGTTTCGCGACGTTCCTTTCACGCCTGAAAAGGTCAAGGCGCGATTGGACGCAGCACTTGGACCGTTGCAGGCGCCCGACCTGACGCGGGTGGCACCTTTGCAGGTTGGGGACGCCGCCGCCCGGCCCGCTGCTGCGCGCACGACATGGGGCGCGTCGTTACGCAGGGGCGCGATCGCAGCGGGTTTCGCCGCGATCGGGGGGGCGGTTGCGGCGTTCGTGCCGTGGCGCACTGCGATCGCGCCGATCTCGCCACCCGAACCAGGTCTGTTCTCGGCGGATGCGATCGCACGCGGCGCGCGTGTCGCGGCAGCGGGCGACTGCGCGGTCTGTCATACTCGGCCCGGCGGTATCGAGAACGCGGGCGGCCTGCCGCTCGATACGCCGTTCGGCACGATCTATACGACCAATCTGACGCCGGATGCCGAAACGGGGATTGGCGCCTGGTCGCTCGAGGCATTCACGCGCGCTATGCGTCACGGGATCAGCCGCGACGGACATCATCTCTATCCCGCGTTTCCCTACACAGCCTTCGCCAAGACGTCCGATCGGGACATGCAGGATCTCTACGCCTATCTGATGGCGCAGAAGCCGGTTTCCTACGCGCCGCCGCAGACGAAACTGTCGTTTCCTTATAATATCCGCGTTTCCATGGCAGGCTGGAACGCGCTGTTTCATGACGCGCGCGCCTTCGCGCCCGATCCGGCCCGCTCGGCTCAGTGGAACCGGGGTGCGTACCTGGCCGAGGGGCTGGGACATTGCTCGGCCTGCCATACGTCACGCAATGCGCTGGGTGCCGAGCGGTGGCAAAGCTCTTATCTCGCCGGCGGCGAGGCGGAGGGCTGGACGGCGCCAGCCCTCAATGGTCTCTCCCACGCGCCGCTGCCGTGGAGCGAAAGCGATCTCTACGCCTATCTGCGCACCGGCTATAGTGCGTCGCACGGCCCGGCGGCCGGGCCCATGGCTCCTGTCGTCCATGCGATGGCGGCCATGCCTGACGATGACGTGCAAGCCATCGCCCACTACATCGCGTCGTTCGACAATCGTGTGGCCCCTGACGGCGTGGCGACACGCCGCGCGGACCTTCTGGCCGCGGCCCAGCGCCGTGCGCCGATGGGGGCGGGCGAAGGGGCGCGTATTTATGCTGGTTCCTGCGCCGCCTGCCATGAAGGCGAAGCGGCCCATCTGTTCGGCACGCGGCCGCAGCTTGCCCTGAATTCGAACCTGCATGCCGACAAACCGGACAATCTGCTGCACGTCATCCTGAATGGCATTCCCGATCCGGTTCATCCGGATGCGGCGGCGATGCCCGCCTTCCGCGACCACCTGTCCGACCGGCAGATCGCGGAACTCGTCACCTATCTGCGCCGGACTTTCGCACCGGACCGCCCGGCCTGGTCCGGCCTTACGGAGCGGGCCGCGCGGATCAGGGCGCAGGCGGGTCACGGCCCGTGACGCGCCGCGTCTTTCCCGCCTGGCGGCAAGCGACCGGTTCCGGCAGCATCGGGATCGAGGAGCACGCGGGCGTCCCGCAGACGCTTCTGATGGGTGCACAGCACGTCCTTGCGATGACCGGGTCCACCGTGATCGGCCCGCTGCTCATGGGGTTCGATCCCAACGTGGCGATCCTGTGCTCCGGGCTGGGCACGCTCCTGTTTTTCGTGGTGACGGGCGGCCGGGTGCCGAGCTATCTCGGCTCCAGCTTCTCGTTCATCGCGCTGGTCGTGGCCCTGACGGGGTATCCCGGTCACGGTCAGAACCCGGATGTTCCCCTGGCCTGTGGCGGGATCATCGCCTGCGGTTTCCTGTATGCGTTGATCGGCCTGATCGTGAGCTGGACGGACTCGGGCTGGATACAGCGCCTGATGCCGCCGTCCGTCACGGGCGCGGTCGGTGCCGCGATCGGGCTCAATCTCGCCCCGGTCGCGACACGCGGTCTCGGTCACGGCGGAATGGCGACGGCCTGCGGTGTTTTCGCGCTTCTCTGTCTGGCGGTATTCGCTGTTTATGGGCCGCCCATCGTGCGACGCCTGTCGATCGTTGCGGCGCTGGTTGTCTCGACATGTGTCTATGTGGTTGTGGCCAACGGGCTGGGCCTTGCGCCAGAGGTCGATCTGCAGCCGCTTCGGACGGCGGCATGGTTCGGCTGGCCGCATCTGACGTCGCCACACTTCTCCGGGCATGCGGCGATGTTGCTCGCCCCGGTGGCCTTCGTGTTGGTGGCTGAGAATCTCGGGCATTTGAAGGCGATCGGCGCCATGACCGGGCGCTCACTGGACCCGCTCGCCGGTCGCGCCTTTCTCGGGGACGGACTCGCCACGATGCTGGCGGGCAGTCTCGGTGGAACGGGTGTCACCACCTATGTCGAGAATATCGGCGTCATGGCGCTGTCGCGCGTCTATTCGACACTCGTCTTCGCCGCCGCCGGTGGATTCGCGGTACTGCTCGGATTTTCGCCGCTGTTTGGTGCCATGCTGCGTGCCATCCCCGAACCCGTTCTGGGCGGCCTGGCGCTGGGGCTGTTCGGTCTGATCGCGGCGACGATGGTGCGCGTATGGATCGATAACCAGTGCGATTTCACCAGGCCCGCTACCCTGTTTCCCGTCGGGTGCGCGCTGGTCGCGGGGGCGGGTGATCTGACTATCCATCTTGGCCCGGTCACGCTCGGCGGCATCACGACCGCGACCATCGCCGCCGTTGGCTTCAATCAGTTTCTGACCTTTCGATCCGACCTCAAGGAGCCGTCATCATGCCCGTAAGCGATTTCGAACTGGTGCAGGCTTGGCGCCAGGTGTTGACACTCTGCAACCTGGAGCCTGGGCAGACGGTGACGCTGCTGACCTCCCTCGGCAGCAACGAGCAGACTTTGCGTTGCGCGACGCTGGCCGTCCGGGAAAAGGGGGCGATCGCGAACCGGCTTGACGTGCAGCCAACGAATGGTGCCGCGTCCCTGTCGCGTGATCCGCTGGCCTTCGTCGGCATAACGCCGCTGACAGGCAATCGCGCTGCCGTCGAGATGCTCAAAGCGAGCGACCTAGTGCTGGACCTCATGACGCTGCTGTTTTCCGCCGAACAGCACGAGATCCTGTCGGCGGGCGGCCGGATCCTTCTGGCCGTCGAACCTCCCGAAATTCTCGTGCGCATGGTTCCCACGCTGGAGGATCGCACGCGGGTTCTGGCCGCGTCCGCGAAGCTGAAGGCGGCGCGCGTCATGAAGGTCACGTCCGCGGCGGGCACGGATGTCTCGTTCGGCCTCGGGCAATATGCGATGCTCGAGGAATATGGCTTCGTCGATGCGCCGGGACGGTGGGACCACTGGCCGAGCGGATTTCTGGCGACCTGGTCAAACGAAGGTTCGGCCGATGGCACGATCGTGCTGGCGCCCGGCGATATCCTGCTGCCGCAGAAGACTTACCTGACGCAGGATGTCACCTTCCGGATCGAGCGCGGTTACGTGCGCGCGATCGAAGGTGGTTTCGAGGCGGACCACCTGCGCGATTACATGGAAAGCTTCGGCGATCCCGAGGTCTACGCGATTTCGCATATCGGCTGGGGATTGCAGGACCGCGCGCACTGGTCCGTCATGGGTTTCTACGACCGCGAGGCGACGATCGGCATGGATCCGCGCGCCTGTGCGGGCAACTTCCTGTGGTCCACCGGGCCGAACAACGAGGCGGGCGGCACGCGCGATACCGCCTGTCATATCGATATTCCGATGCGCAATTGCACCGTCCTGCTCGACGACGAGGCGGTGGTGCGCGATGGCCGCGTGGTGAAGGGCTGAGTCATGACGAACGATACGAGAGACGAGGCGCGCTATAAAAAGCAGGGTTTCGGCAACGAAATGGGGATCGTGGGCCGGATCGGGCTGCTGATCGTCGATTTCGTCAATGGGTTCGCCGACCCGGAAGCGTTCGGCGGTGGCAACATTCCCCAGGCGATCGAGCGTACGCGTGATCTGCTTGCGACGGCACGGCGTTTGGGCTGGAAGGTCGCGCATACGCGGATCGTTTTTGCCGATGACGGCGCGGATGCGAATATCTTCTCCCTCAAGGTTCCGACGATGCTCGGCTTGACCGAGCACAACCCGGCATCGGCGATCGTTGCGGAACTGGCACCCGAACCCGGCGAATATGTTGTGCGCAAGACGGTGCCGTCGGCCTTTTCGGGAACGCCGCTTGCGGCATGGCTCACGACACACGGCGTGCAGACTGTCGTCGTCGCCGGGTGCGTGACCTCGGGCTGCGTGCGCGCGAGCGTACTGGACGCCATGCAGGCCGGTTTCCGGCCCGTGATCGTCTCCGACTGCGTGGGCGATCGTGCAATCGGCCCGCATGAAGCCAACCTGTTCGACATGTCGCAGAAATGCGGCGATGTGCTTGATCTGGACACGCTGCTGTCGCGGCTTCCCAATCATGATGCCGCGAGCGTCACGCCATGACAAAAATGCTCTATCGCATCGGACAGATCGTCCCGAGTTCAAATGTCACGATGGAAACCGAAATTCCGGCGATGCTCGGGGCGCGGCAGCTCATACGGCCCGAACGCTTTCTTTTTCATTCGAGCCGGATGCGGATGAAGACCGTCACAAAGGACGAGCTCGCGGCAATGGACGCGGAATCCGACCGCTGCGCGCTCGAACTCAGCGATGCGCGCGTCGATGTCCTGGGCTATGCATGCCTCGTCGCGATCATGTCGATGGGGCTGGGATATCACCGTCGCTCGCAGACGCGTCTGCATGCCGCAACTGTCGCGAACGATGCCGCAGCGCCGGTCATCACCAGCGCCGGAGCACTCGTTGATGCGCTGGCGGTGATCGGTGCGCGGAAAGTGGTTGTCGTTGCGCCGTACATGAGGCCGCTGACGCAACTCGTGGTCGATTACATCGCGGCGGAAGGCATCGATGTCATTGATCATGTCGCACTCGAGATTCCCGATAATCTCGATGTCGCGGCGCATGACCCCGAACGCCTGCCAGCGATCGTCTCGCGGCTCAACTACCGGGACGCCGATGCCATCGTCCTGTCTGCCTGCGTGCAGATGCCGTCGCTGCCCGTCGTTGCCAAGGTCGAGGCGCTGACAGGCAAGCCAGTTATCACCGCGGCGATCGCAACGACGCATGCCATGCTGTCGGCGTTGGGTCTCGAGCGCGTCGCTCCCGGGGCCGGCGCCCTGCTGTCGGGTGCTTATTAAATATCGAGCGGACGAATATCCATGACGAACACCAGATTTCTTTACGGCGCGAACGTGCATGCCAATCAAATCCGTCAGCATTATCTCCGCTACGGCGGCCGGGGACCATCGCTCGTTCTCATCCCCGGCATTACGAGCCCCGCGATTACCTGGGGCTTCGTCGCTGAGCGTCTCGCGGAGCGATACGATGTCTACGTCCTCGATGTCCGCGGGCGCGGACTGTCCTCGACCGGGCCGGATCTCGATTACGACCTCGATACCTATGCTGGCGACCTGCACGGATTCGTCGCGGCGTTGGACCTCGACGATGTCACAGTGCTCGGCCACTCCATGGGCGCACGGATCGCCATCCGTGCCGCAGCGCAAGACGAAAGCAAACTGGCGCGGCTCCTTCTGGTCGATCCGCCCGTCAGCGGACCGGGCCGCCGCGCCTATCCCGCAAAACTCGACTGGTACACAGAGTCCATCCGCCTTGCCCGGCGTGGTATGACGGCGGAAGACATGGCGCGCTTCTGCCCTACGTGGACGAAAGAACAGCGGGTCTTGCGGGCCGAATGGCTGCATACCTGTGACGAGCTAGCGACACGGATCACGTTCGAAAATTTCCATTCCGAGGACATTCATCAGGATCTCCCTCGATTGACGATACCGACGAGTTTGATTGTGGCCACACGCGGAGGTGTTATTCTTCCGGAAGACGAAGACGAAATACGTGCGTTAAATCCAGCAGTCGCCGTCACCCGCGTAGCTGACGCAGGTCATATGATTCCGTGGGACAATCTGGACGGGTTCCTGGATGCTGTTAACCGACGGTAGATCGCAACAAAAATAAATAACGTATACGCCAATTTATTAATTGCGATTCTGGAATGGAACGTTTTAGGCTCGTCTCCGCGCTAGTTGCCGTATCCTGGCAACGGGTCCGAAATCTGAAGTTTCGTAACCAACGGCCATAACGGGCCGGCTTTCCCGGGAGACGGAAATTGAAACGGCACTTGTATCTCACAGCGCTCCTGTCTACCGCCGTCATGCCAATTTATGGTGTATGCGCGACAACGGAGCATGCTGATCGTCATTCTTCCGGCGTCAGCACACATGCGAAACACGCCGCGTTGACGCCCGCGCGGCATCGTGCCCCGACGCCTCCCCACGCCGAGGAACTGAGCGTTATTGGTCACGGGTCCACACGCCAGGTCCAGACGCTAAGTGCCGCTATGATGAGCCAGTCTGTTCCGGGAACGAGCCCGCTCAAATTGGTCGGCGCACTGCCGGGCGTTGCATTCAACTCCGCAGACCCGCTTGGGATCGATCTTTGGTCTCAAAGTCTTTACATGCACGGGTTCTTTCAGGACCAACTAGGCTTCACGCTCGACGGTATGCCGCTCGGGCTGCAGAGTTACGGCAGTTCGCAAGGGCTGAACGTCATCAACGCAATCTCACAACAGAACATCCGCAAGGTCGATGTATCGCAGGGGGCAGGGTCTGTTGATGTTCCTTCGTCCAGCAATCTCGGAGGGGTCCTGCAGTTCACGTCGATCGACCCCGCCGACCACCGGGGTGGTAAGATCACGCAAACCTTTGGCAGTAATGATAGCTTTCTTACATTTATTCGCCTCGACAGTGGAAAACTGAATAGCTCAGGCACGAAGTTTTTTGTTTCTTATAATCGTGGAGATGAGAACAAGTGGAAGGGAACGGGAAGCCAGTTTATTCAGCAGGTCAACGCCAAGGTAATTCAGCCGTTGGGTCGGGCTACCACACTTTCGGCCTTTTTTGATTGGGATCAAGTTTCAGCCGACACTTATGGTGATCTCTCACTTGAGAACCTGCACAAACTCGGCTCACGGGTAGACTACTATAAGTCTAACTACGCCGCCGCATATCGTACTGCTCTTTATGGCGACGGCTTGCCCGGAGGGGCACTACCCGCTGGCTATGCCAGCTTATCTGATCCTGTAGATGCCTCCTATTATGATGGTCCCGCGACCAGTCACGACTATTTCGGCGGTGCCACAATCGACAGTCGTCTTCTGGAATCGCTTGACTGGAAGACGACCATCTACGGCCATGGTAAAGGCTTCAATGCCTTCTGGACCAATCCTTATGTCTCTTCGCCTAGCGGCGCGCCGTTGGCCGAGCAGGATGAAGGCAGCACGTCGGAACGGGGCGGCGGCACAACCGATCTGACATACAAGATCGGTCACCATGCGCTCAACGTCGGTGTCTGGTATGAATACGGACAGTACTCCCCATTCTATACTTTCTACAATGAGCCTGTTTTGGGAGAGGGTGCGCCGATCGATCCCAAAAGCAGTCTCCCCGTGCCTTTCGCCGAGGCATGGCATTTGAATTACCACAATAACACCGTGCAGACCCATATTCAGGATACATGGCGTATTCTGCCTAATCTCCGCCTAAATGCTGGCTTTCGTTCTCTCTTATTCAAAGGAACAAGTTCGATCCAAGAGAACGATCCAGATTATTCAGGAGGCAATCCTCCCTCTGGCTCACTCCGGAACGACGCGGCCTTCCTGCCACAATTCAGTATCAATTATCAGATAAATCATCGCAATGAACTGTTTTTCGATTTTTCGAAAAACATGCGCATCTTTCCCGAGGCCGGGTATAACCAGTCGACCCCCTGGGGTGTCGGGAACCAAGCGTTGTTCGAGCAGGAAAAGCACACACTGAAGCCGGAGACTGATTATGTCTTTGAGGGAGGCTACCGCTATAGCTCGCCGATCGTTACGGGATTGGTGACGGCTTACCACACAGATTTTCATAACCGCCTGGCCTCGATCAACGAGGGCAATCTTGTCAGTTCCGTCTCTCTTCTTGCCAACGTCGGTAACGTTGAGATGAACGGCGTTGACGCGATGCTCGCGGTTCGTCCAATCGAAGGGCTGAGCCTGACAAACAACATCAGTTACAACAGTTCAGAATACGGATCGAACTTGACCGAAGGCGGTATTCGTTATCCTTTAAAAGAAAAGCAGGAAGTCAATTATCCGAAGTTTATGTGGAAAACGAATCTGTCCTACACATACAAGGGGGCATTTGCGCATATTGACGTGACTTACATGAGCCGACGTTATCTCAGCTACACCAATGATACGAACGTGCCAGGATACTGGCTGGCCAATTTGGGATCTGGATATCATTTTGGAAATTACGGGTTCCTGCGTGATCTGACGGCAAGCTTTAACGTCTACAATCTCTTCAACACGACCTACATCTCCGATGTGGGTGAGTCGGGGAACCCGTTGTCTGGAGATTATCAGTCGTTCCAGATTGGGGCACCAAGGCAGTTTTACGGCACGATCAGCGCTGGATTTTGAAAACGTTGGAGAACTAAGCGATATGGTCCGCGCCTGTGTTATGTGTCTGGCTCTAGCGATTTTTGGTTTTGGACGGTATGGAACGGCGGCCGCGGCGCCAGCCTGTCGTGCCGACGTGTTGCAAGCTATTGGAGCAGTCGGCTTTCACCCTCATGCCATCGGTAATTTCGGCGCGGTCAACCTTTCGCCGCCAAAGGAGGGCGCCAAGCCGGGCAAGATCGGCGATACGAGCTACTGCTTGGTGACTGGCTCGATCGAGCTCGGACAGGGACCGAACGATACTGCAAACGTGGCTGCGTTGTTACCGGATCAGGCGCGATGGAACGGGCGGTCGTTGATGGTTGGCTGTGGTGGTAATTGCGGCACTGCATTCGTGGGGGCAGCTCCACTAGGCTGGCTTGCACAGGGCTACGCT
>Ga0157365_10000720_pt1 | contig 14046 bp, 16 predicted proteins | sample AttsexASBM3_FD_111478 | JGI IMG/M metagenome (GOLD analysis project Ga0157365, IMG submission 111478) | Fungus gardens microbial communities from leaf cutter ant in Ribeirão Preto, State of São Paulo, Brazil - Atta sexdens ASBM3 | ecosystem: Host-associated > Fungi > Mycelium > Unclassified ... | reverse complement strand
CACCGCCTTCGGCCCGCTGCAGGGCAAGGTGTGGCGCATCGGGGCCATGGGCTACAATGCCGAGAAGTCGAAGGTGCTGCTCACCCTCGGCGCGCTCGAAGCCGTGCTGCGTCAGGAGGGCCATGCCTTTACCGCGGGCGCAGGCGTGGATACGGCGCTTGCAGCTTACAACGCCATGACGGTTCCCGCCTGACCGATAACCTCACGTCAGGACGGGTTTCCGGCCATGCCGGCAGGATGACAGATGGCGGAAACCAGATTACATCCCGTTACCGGCAACAGGCATGACTTCCGCTGCCTGCTTTCCTGCAAACCAGCGGGTTTTCAGATATTTATTCCGCTTTGGGCGTCAAGACCTGAAAACCCATACATGATCAGGCTGTTTTTCTGGCCGCTGCCCGCGCGGCTTCCTTTTCTTCCTCGGTCCAGATCTTGCGCTCGCGCTTGACCTGCGGCTTGATTTTCTTGACCGGCCCGCCACCCAGAACCGGTGCCCGCATGGTCGAGTTCCGCGCCGCTTCCGAATGCCACGGATGATCGGTGTGGACCGTCAGGCTGCGTCCGATCTCGCGCTCCACATCATGCAGCCACGCACGCTGCTCGGCATCGCACAGGGTAATGGCGATGCCGCTGCGTCCTGCGCGGCCGGTGCGACCTATGCGGTGGACATAGCTTTCGGGCAGGCTGGGCAGGTCATGGTTGAAAACATGCGTGACCGTATCGACATCAATGCCGCGCGCCGCAATATCCGTCGCCACCAGCACCTGCACGCTGCCATCGCGGAACGCATTCAGCGCCCGTTCCCGCTGTCCCTGCGACCTGTTGCCGTGCAGGGCCTCGGCCGTGATGCCCGCCCCGGTCAGAAAGGCGCAGACTTCGTTGGCGATGTTCTTCTGCAGGGTAAAGACGACTGCCTGACCGATCTCCGGCGCCTTCAGTTGCGCGAGGAGCGCTTCTTTCTTGTTGGCTGCATCAAGGAACATGACCGACTGTTCAATCCGGTCCACGGTGGTTGAAGGGGGCGCGATTTCCACCCTGGCCGGATCACGCAGGAGGCTTTCAACCAGGGCTGCGATGGACTTTGGCATCGTTGCGGAAAACAGCACTGTATGGCGATCCTTCGGCAGGGTCGCGACAATGCGCTCGATCGGCCTGGCGAAACCCATGTCGAGCATCTGGTCGGCCTCATCCAGCACCAGTGCCTCAAGCTGCGACAGGTCGCACAGCCCCTGCTCGATCAGGTCCAGCAGCCGCCCCGGCGCGGCCACGATGATATCCACGCCATCCCTGAGCGCATTGACCTGATGCAACTGGCTGACGCCACCGAAGATCGTTGTCACGCTGAACGGCAGGTGACGGCCAAAGCTCTCGAACCCGTCCGCGATCTGCGAGACCAGTTCGCGCGTCGGCGCAAGGACAAGGACGCGGGCACCGCCCCGGGGGGCCGGACGGGGATCCGCGGCAAGGCGATGCAGCAGCGGTAGCGCGAAGGAAGCCGTCTTGCCCGTGCCTGTCTGGGCCATGCCCAGCAGGTCGCGGCCTTCCAGCAGCATCGGGATCGACCGGGCCTGAATGGGTGTCGGGTTCACGTACCCTTCCTCGGCCAGTGCAAGGAGCACGGGCTCCGCGAGGGAGAGGTCGGCGAAAGTCATGGACATGGTGAAGCGGCGCCTCCGGCGCTCGGTAAGGCTGCGCCTGGTCGGGCTTCGCTGGTTGAAAACGAGGGCTTTTTACGGAGGATGTTCAACTGCGTCAATATGACGCAACGGGACGGCGGCACGTCCTGCCCCTGAAGCAGCCGTATTAAGGAACGGCCGCCCGTCCAGCCAGACCGGCCGCAGGCTTTCAGGGACTACCGCGCGGGCGGCCCTTCCGGTGGGGGCAGGGTTGCGCGGATTTCGTTGGAATAATCGGCGTCGATTACGGCGCCGGGCGGGCGGATGATGCGGCTTGCGGCGTGCAGCGCGTTAAAATCGGGGTAGCGCGCCGGGTCGTAGGGACCAAGCAGGTCCATGTCATAGGCCATGGCCGCCGTATGCCCGCTCAGGATGACCCGCCAGTCCAGCCGGTAGCGCAGCCGTGCGCCCGCGCGGGCCAGTATGCCGGTGGTGCAGTTATCGGTCAGCGTGTTGTACCATACGGGATGGGCGATGATGTCATGTATCGCGCCGACATAGCTCAGGAACAGCCGCTCACGCACGGCGGGGGTTATGTTCAGGCGGTACAGATATACGCGCTCGCGCCGTGTGTCGGTGCGCACGCCAATCAGGTCACGTTCATCGGCGGTGACGAAAAACAGTTCGTAATGATGAAAGAACCCCGCAAGGGTGGAATAGGGAAAACGCGCCTGCCGCCGGGTCTCGATCGAGATGGCGAGGTGTTTCCCATCCGCGAAGCCGAAGCTGAGGAACACATGCGCAATCGCGTCCCCCGCCCAGTAGGAGGTGACAAGGTCCACGCGCTCAAGCTGCTTCAGGTCATAGGTGGCGTCATACCATGCGGGTATGTAATCGCTCTCGCTCCGGTAACGGAAGTTGCGGACATGGCGCACATGCACCACATCGCCGTCACGCCACGCATCGGCGGGAATGGCGTATTCCTCGGCCCAGTCACGGTCATTGCGCGGCGGGTCGGTTACGTACCACGCCGCATACACGCCAAGCACCGCCACCCGCCCCGCGCGCGCCAACCAGACCGGGCGCAGCCACCGCGCCCCCACCATCACCACCACGAACCCGCCGGTCAGCCCCAGCCGCAGCGCATCGGGCATGAGGGTGGAATAATACAGCCCCCCTGCCCCCAGCGCCACGCCCGCAAGGCCCGCCATGCGCGTAATCCACCACCATGCCCGGCGGCTGCGCGGGACCGTGGGGCGGCCCGCCGCATCCGGGTTGCGCCGCATCCGTGCCCGCAGCCGCGCGGCCCATCCCGTCATGGCCGGGGCGCCTGCGGCGTGGCGATTGTGGGGGATGCCGGGGCCTGCACCTTACGCGGGGCAAGATCGGGATTGGCGGCGAGTTGCAGCAGCAGGATGCGCCGGACTTCCGCAATGGTGAAGGGGTTGGACTGCGTGGAATGTTCCGAATGGCGGACCACCAGTTCGGAATCCACATCCGGTATATGCGCGCTGGCATAGGCCACGACGCCATCATCCGCAGTCGCCAGCGGCTCCCCGTTACCACAGACGGGAATGATGGAATGGGCATGCACATCGGGCATGATGGGAATGGTGGGCAGCGTGCGCATGAACGCGCTGCGTGGCGACATGGCATAGACGCTGCCCAGACGGAACACGCGGCTGGCCAGATGGGTGCTGTCGCCTGATCCGGTCAGGATCTCGCGCGCGGTCTCGCTCACGCGCAGCGGCAGGCTGGCCATGCTGCCCACCCACTGCGCCAGCGACATGCCCGCAAGGTAGCTGCCATGCTGCGGCGTGGCGATGAACACCACGCGCTGGATTTCGGGCATGGGGGTCGGGAACATGGTTTCGCGCACCATCTGCCGGGTCCTGCGGTCCAGCCGGAAGGTGGAAAGCGGGCGGCCCGCCGTGCCGTTCCACAGCCTGTCGCCGGGATTGATGACCAGCATGCGCGCCAGCAGCCCGCCCTGGCTGTGCCCCACCACGGTAATGTGCCCCAGCGCGGGATCGGCCTTCACACCGCCCAGACTGTCCACCGCCTGCGTTATCGCGCGCCGCAGTTCCCATGCGGAATAGGGAATGGGGCTGGATGTGGCGTAGGAGTAGAACCAGAAATCGAAATGGTCGCGTATGCGCCGGTCCTCCAGCAGGTCATTGACCATGCTGGCCCAGCGGTACGGGCTGGACGCCGTGCCATGCACGAACACCACCGGCATGTTGCCCGGCCGGTGCGGCGTCATGGCCACCAGATGGGGGTGCGTGCCGTCGAAGGTCGTGCCCTGCAGGAAGCCGGTATATTCCTGCGCCCACAGCGCGGAATCCCGCAGGCTCAGCGCGCGGGCCGCCGTCTGGTCGTATTCGGCGGGGACGGTGGCCTGACCGATGCGGGTATCGGGGCTGTCATCCATCACCCGCAGCACCAGCCGCCCGTGCAGGTGATCCGTCAGCACCTGCGCGCGCGGATCGTCGATTTCCAGCAGCAGGCTGGCGGGCACGCGCAGCCGGTCCGATATGCTGAAGCGGTCCGTATCATCGCCATCCTGTGTGGCGGCGCGGGCCGTGGACGGGGGAACTGCCATGTTGGGGTAGGCCGGGTCCGGGCGGCCCAGCGCGGTCAGCGGTTCGCCAAGGCCGGGGGTGCGGTAGACATTGCCGATGCCGCCCACCGCCAGTGTTGCGGTCGGGCGCAGGTTTTCCAGTATCCGCCCCTGCCAGCGCAACTGCGCGGGATCGGCGGCAAGGTCGATGGTACCAAAGGGCAGCGCGCGTTCCTGCGCCGCAAGGCTTACGGGTGCTGGAAACGCCGCCGTCAGGCCAAGGTTGTACAGGTCGCATGCCTGCCGGAAACGTTCGTCATACGGGCTGGGGCCACCCGCGCGCCCCGGTTGCAGGAATGCGTAGGCATAAACGGCGGCGGCAAGGAAATCCTGCGCATGGTGATGGCGCAGCCCCTGCCGGTAGCTCAGTTCCGCCAGCGCGAACAGCATGTCGGCACTGTCATCCGCCATGGCCACCGCCGCCTGCGTGCGCAATGCGGCTATGGCCCGGTCGGGGTGATTGCGCCACAGCGCCAGCAGCCCGCGGCGGCGCAGCACGATCATGGTGTCATTACCCGGCGCGTTGCCCTGTAGCGCGCTGCGGCTGGTGGCGCGGTAGCTCTGCACCAGCGAAACCTGACGCACCGTAACCGGCCCCGCGCATCCCGCCAGCATCACCAGCGCCATAAACCCGCCCATACGGCGCATGGCCATGCCCGCACGGGGTTGAACAGCGCGGCGCGCGCGCATGGAAATCCGTCTCATTACGCCAGATTAGGCATCTGGCGCATAACAGGAAACAGGCAATCGACATGAACCCGCGCCCGCGTGGTCTGGAACCCGCCGGACTTTGCTGATAGCAGGTCGATATGACATGCCCTGAACCGAAAGTGGCCTGACCTGACATGAACCCGTTTGCCCGCCTGTCCCGCCCCGCCATCCGCGCCCTGCGCGCCACGGCCCTTGCCGCATGCGTGCTGTCCATCGCGCCGTGCGCCAGCGCGCTGGCCGTCACCCCCATCGGCATGGCCAACCCGGCATCGAAATACTGCGAAAATCGCGGCGGCCGGGTGGAAATGCGCCGGACATCAACCGGGGTCGCCGGGTGGTGCCACCTGCCCAACGGGACGGTGGTGGATGAATGGAAACTGTTCCGCGCGGGCCATCCCGCCATGCACCGCCGCTGATGCCCGGGCCGCTGGCGCACGCGGCGTATCGGGGGGTGATGATGGCGGCCCTGCTGGCGCTGGCGGGGTGTGACGATGCGCTCATGCACCATCACCTGCCCCCGGCGCAGGACTGCGCGCAGCGGGGCGGGTCATGGCGCGTCCTGCGCGGTGGCCATGTGGGGGTATGCACCCTGCCGCCGGGCGGCAGGGTAGCGGGCTGGACCATCGCGCCCCATCCCCGCGCCAGACCGCCACGGGGCTGATGCAACCGGCAATCCTTCCGCCCGTTTTTCGCGGTATATGGAGGAGGAAGCCGTGCCGACCGCATATGCAAACCATCCGCGCCGGTCCATCCGGCTGGGCGTTGTGTGCCGTCTTTCCGCATCGCTGCTTGCGATCCTGCTGCTGGCCCTGCAACTGGCGCTGTCGGGGTGCAGTCGCGCGGTGGGCCGCGATGCGTGCATCACCTGCGCCGGTGAGGTGCTTCCGGGTGGAAAGCCCGTCACGCGCAAGGCGGGGGAAGAACGGGTGATCGTGCCACCCCCACCCGGCACGCAACCGGCCAGCCGCGGCATGAGCGACACACCCGAACGCGACCTGGCCTGATCCGTCACACCTCACACAAACGTGCGCGCAGGCTACCCGAATGACGGCAAACCCGCGCCCCCTTTCCCACGTTTCTTCCCCGTAACCCCAACAGGATAAAGGGAGGACAGACGATGCAACATTCGCTTATCCACCACCTGCCCATTACGATGGGAATGGGGACCGGGCGCACCGTTCACGCGCATGGCGCACCCGTTGCGCCGTTGCAGCAGGCGCTGGGTCGCCGGACCACCCTGCCGTGGTCCCGCATGCCAGCCCGTACGCATACGGCCATGTCCGCACCGCGCCTGCGGCGCTGAACCGCCGCCCGCGCCCCTGCATGCCGGGACACCGTGCAGGAACCACAAGGCAGAGTCCCGCTAACAAGGGGATGCCGCAGGGCCAGTGCCCCGGCGTTTCCCCCTGATGTGTTAACGGAGCCTAACATGACGATTTCCCGTAATGTATCCGACATCACCACCCGTATCGGCGATTTCCTGACCGGGGCGCTGGGCGACCGTTCCGGCGCGGTCTCGGTGCTGAACGATATCCTTGGCCCGCTGCCTGCCCCCGATCACCCCAAGCATGCTGGAAAACCGTGCCGAGACGCAGGGCATGCTGCCCCTGATCCGCACATGGCAGGCGCAGGACAACCCGGAACCGGCGGACGAAAGCACGATCCACGCGCTGTTCAAACCCGTGGAAATCGAACGCTTTTCCACCCAGACCGGGCTGTCGGGCATTGCCGCGATGCAGATCCTGCGCGAGGTGCTGCCGATTGCGGTACGCCACCGCGCCCTGAGCGCCCGCGCAGGCTGGCAGCAGCCCAACATGCATTAACGCCTGTCCGGCCCCGGCCGGCACGGCATGGGCGGGATGCACGCAGCACCCGCCCCACCTGACCCGCCCGCTGGCGTGATACCCGGCGCGGCGGGTTTCTGTTATCCGGCGCGTGGTGGCGCGGGCTTTGTCGTCCCGTCACATGCAGCGTAGCGAAAACAGGCCGGATCGTGATCGTTGACCATGCCCGCCGCCTGCATCCACGCATAGGCGATGACGGGACCGACAAAACGGAACCCCCGCGCCCGCAATGCAGCCGACATGGCATGCGACAGCGGGGACGACGCCAGCACCTGCCCGCTGTGGTTATGTACCGGGGCATCGGGCACCATCGACCATGCGAAGGTTGCAAAATCCTCCCCCTTTTCCCGCATGGCGATATAGGCGCGTGCATTGCCGATGGTCGCCACGATCTTGGCGCGCGCGCGGATGATGCCGGGATCGGCCATCAGGCGTTCCACATCCGTATCATTAAAAGCCGCCACGCGGTCGGGATCAAAACCGGCGAAGGCGCGGCGGAACCCCGCGCGCCGCTTCAGCACCGTACGCCATGACAGACCGGCCTGAAAACTTTCCAGCGCCAGCATTTCCCACAGCATCCGGCTGTCACGCACCGGCTGGCCCCATTCGTCATCGTGATAGGCCATCATCATCGCATCCGCCTGCGCCCAGCCACAGCGCGGGCGGGCGGGATCGGGGACCAAAGGGGAATCCGTCAATCTTCGCCCTGCTCCATTTCCTCACGCAGTTCGACCAGCGTTCTGCCCTGATATTTCCAGTAGCGCGGTCCCTGATACGCGACGTTATCAATCCCGGTCCGGCTCCCGATTTCGCAGGCGGCAGCACTCAGGCTGGTAATTTTATTTTCGAATTCGATCTTTCGGTCATCAACGACACGACAGGTAATATCAGGATTATAAATCCATTCCAGTATCGTGCCCGGCTTGATATCCACCATTTTAAAATTGAAAACGGATGCTCGCCTGTTCGCCGATTTCAGGGCTGCGATATCACTGCTTTCTTCCGCCCCTGCATCTTCGCCTATGGCGATTTCCTCGCCCGGCAGCAGATTGAAAATGACCCTGACACGTTCGGGATCAATGCGGAAGAATTCGCGGTTTTCATTAATCCGGTGATCGCCAAAGGCCGTATGCAGCGTGGCTTCGACCTTTGCATAATCCTGAACGCGCTTGGCATACGCACATTCAAATGGAACCGGCACGCCGCAGGTATACAACTGCTTCATTCTGGCCGGTAAATCCCCGGCGGTAATCCCTATCTTGATCAGTCCGGGCATGACCGGATTGGTCAGGATATAGACGATCCCGACCCCGGAACCGGTATCAGATGAATATGTCAGTGCGGTTGACTGCTGCGCGTCCATGTTCAATCCCTAATGGAATCCGCTCAGGGCTGGCAATGTTTCAGTTGGTTATGACAGGGATGCCGCAGCATTGCCATCAGACAGACAGCGGCGCCATCACCACGTTTTCACGCACCGGGGCCAGCAGGGTCAGGCCGGACCGGGCAGCGACGCGGATGGCGCGTGCGGTGGGTGCGGATATGGCGGCCAGCGCGGGCATGCCCGCCATGATGGCCTTATGCGCCATTTCGTAGGAACAGCGGCTGGTAATCAGGCAGAACCCACAGCCGAAATCCGTGCCCGCGCGCACCCCCGCCCCGATCAGCTTGTCCAGCGCGTTATGGCGGCCCACGTCCTCGCGCACATGCACGATTTCACCATCGGGCGCGCACCATGCGGCGGCATGCAGCATATGGGCGCGCGCGTTAAGCACCTGCCGCCCGCGCAACCGGCCCAGCGCGGCATGGACGGCGGCCAGTTCCGGCGGGGCGCAGGGCACGCGCGGGGTGGGCCGTTGCAGCACGTCGCTGGCATCGGTGCCGCATACGCCGCAACTGGTGCGCCCGGCAATCGCGCGCCGCCCGCGCTGGAGCAGACGCTGGAACGACGGGCCATCAATCCGTGCGTCAACCTGTATATGTTCTGCTTCCACCCGCACCGTCATGCCTTTCAGCGCGCTTGCGTCGGGCACGATCCCTTCGGTCAGGGCGAAGCCGGTCACGAAATCCTCCAGATCCAGCGGGGTCGCCATCATCACCCCATGGGGCATGGCGTTGAAGGTCAGGCTGACGGGGGTTTCTTCCGCAATATCCAGCGTTTCAATGGCCGGGGGTACGGCGTTGCGGTGGGACTGCATGCGGCAGGCGACGATGGCGGGGGGCAGCGGGCGCGTCATGCAGAGTGGTCCATGCGGATGAAGGGGCCGGGGCATCGCGCCCGTGCGGGAGCAGGCCAGCATACGGCCCGCGCATACCTGCGCGCAACCATCCGCCCATCCGGCCGCGCGGGCTGCGACGGGTGGCATGTCCCGTAGAGTCTTGAGTTTACGGGCGAATGATGTAGTGCTGTCGGCGCGGATGCGGTGGCCATGCCCCGCCGCCGCACGGTCCGATCGTTAAGGAATTCCGGCTTGTTTCCAGCTAAACCCCAACCCGTTGACACCGCGCTGACACGATCGGCGATGTTTCTTGTCCTGACCCTTGACCATGGCGCGCAGGCCGCGGCCACGGTGCGCGACCTGTGCGGGGATCTGGCGGCGTTGCGCCGTGGCGTGGGGTTTCGCGTGCCCGATGGCGACCTGTCCTGCATCATGGGGATCGGGTCCGATGCGTGGGACCGGGTCTTTGGCGCGCCCCGCCCGGCGGAACTGCACCCGTTTCGGGAAATAGACGGCGTTCACCACGCCCCCGCCACGGCGGGCGACCTGCTGTTCCACATCCGCGCGGCACGCATGGACCTGTGTTTTGAACTGGCGCGGCACATCGTCTCCCGCCTTGAAGGCGTGGCGCAGGTTGTTGATGAGGTGCATGGCTTCAAGTATTTCGACGCGCGCGACCTGCTGGGTTTTGTCGATGGCACGGAAAACCCGGTCAGCGATGAGGCGACGGACGCAACCATCATCGGGGCGGAGGACGCGCCCTTCGCCGGGGGCAGCTACGTGATCGTGCAGAAATACCTGCATGACCTGAAGAAATGGGACATGATCCCCGTCGCGGCGCAGGAAAAGATCATCGGGCGCAGAAAGCTGTCCGATATCGAACTGGCGGATGAAGCCAAGCCCAGCTACGCCCATAACGTGCTGACCAATATTGAAGAAAACGGGCAGCAGCTTCAGATCCTGCGCGACAACATGCCCTTTGGCGATGTGGGCAGGGGCGAATTCGGGACCTATTTCATCGGCTACGCGCGTTCGCCCGGCCGGGTTGAACGGATGCTGGAAAACATGTTCATCGGCAGCCCGCCGGGCAATTACGACCGGCTGCTGGATGTCAGCCGCGCGGTTACGGGCACGCTGTTCTTCATTCCCACCGCCACATTCCTTGAAAACGCGCCACAGGCCACGCCGGGCGGGGCGGATGAAAACCCCGCCCCCGCGCAGCCGGTCATGGCGGAGGGTTCTCTGGGTATCGGTTCGCTGAAGCAGGCGGACTGACGCGACCGCTCCCGCCCTGACCGCCAGCGTCGCGCCGGTTATCCGGCATCGGGTGGCATCACTACCCCTGCCCCGCCATGATCGCGGCGCCGGAACGCATGGCAGCACCCTGAATCCGCAAGGGAACCATCGCCGGGTGGATGCGTGTGTTCAGGATACGCCATTGCGCTTCCGCAGGGGCATCCGTCACATAAGGGCACCAGATCATTCATAAGATCGGCATACTCTCCCGCTGGGCATTTGCCGGGGCAAGCAGCCTTCTCATCCTTCTTGCGGTCCTGCTGCTCATCTCTGGCATGGTGGGCCTTGTTTCGGCCTTTAATGTCTCGCTGAACCACGGGCGCGAGGAAATCCTCCAGACCATCAGCTACGTCGTCATCGCCATAGCCGTGTTCGACGTGGCCAAGTATTTTATCGAGGAGGAGGTCCTGCGCCCCAAGGGCAAGCAGTCACTGGCCGAAGCCCGCATCAGCCTGACCAAGTTCATGACCACCATCATCATCGCCGTCTTTATCGAAGGGCTGGTGGGCGTATTCGAGCGCAGCAGCAAGGCCCCGCAGGACATCCTCTACCCCGCCGTGCTGCTGGTGGTCGCAACCGCCATGGTCGTGGCGCTGGGCATTTACCAGAAACACAGCGTCGGGGCCGAACGCGAAAAGAAGGAACGCGACCTGATCGGCTAGGGCATGCCGACGGGCCGGGGATCATCGCATAGCAGCGCCCAGCGTTCATGATCGCGCCATTGCCCGCCAATACGCAGGTAGCGCGGGGAAAACCCTTCCAGCCGGAAGCCAAGGCGTCGGACCAACGCGATGGAGCGCAGGTTTTCGGGCTGGATGTTGGCTTCGACCCGGTGCAGCCCGATTTCGGTAAAGGCATGGGCCAGCGTCTGGCGCACAGCCTCGGTCATCAGGCCGCGCCCGGCGGTAGCCACCATGCCGTAATAGCCCAGATAGGCGCTCTGGAATCCCTTAAGGAAAATCTGGTGACACCCACAATCCGGCCTGACCCGGCCTCCCGCGCGACAAAGGCGGCCTGCGCGCCGGTACACAGGGTGGCGAACCATTCGCTGAACCCTTCCATCGTGATGAAGGGATGGGCGAAGGGGGCGTGGTAATCGCGGCTGTCCCGATTGGCCTGCACCAGTTCGCCCCCGTCGGCACGCCGGACGGGGGCCAGCGACAGGCGGGGCGGCTGCGTTTCCACCATGGCCGCTCAGACCGTGGCGGGCCTGGCGCCGTTTTCGCGTTCGTCAATTTCCAGCGCCAGACGCGCCATTTTCAGCGCCCCTTCCCGGCTGCCCGCGCCGCAGATGAAACGTGCGGGATGGGCGAAAACCGCATCCGGCACGCCACATACCGCAGCCAGCGCGCTGCCATCCAGCCCGCGCCATGCTTCAGGCAGGGAGACACGCTGCCCGAAATCACCACGCACCGGCGGCACCGCCTTCACGTTCCAGCGGTCGGCCCCCACGGGGGAGACGACATAGACGACCGGCAGGTCATGTTCAAAAATCACCTTTTCGGTCGGCATGCCGGTTTCCATCAGCAGGATGCGCTTGTCCTGCGCATTGGCATAGGCTTCCAGCACGCGGCCGGTGGCCTTCAGGCTGGCGCGCACGCGATCGACCATGTTGACCAGATGCGCCGCGACCGCCGTTGCGGCATTGGCGAAGCCAAGGGATTCACGCGCCCTGGCTTCATCCGCGCCATACAGTTCCGCCGTGTCCCACGGCGCGCTGCATGCCGATACGATATCGGCCAGCGACAGCTTGCCCATCTTCACCACGCCGTTGTCATCCTGATCGATGGGCAGGACCAGCGAACGGTCCAGCGCCTTCCAGATCGCGGCAAGGGTGGCGTCGTCCTGCGGCACTTTCAGCAGATTGCGGATCGCGGCCATGCCGTAATCCTTCCACAGCAGGCCCGCGGCGCTGTACGGCGTGCCGTCGTCGCGCAGCGGCTTGTCCTTCATGTGGTGGTCGTAGCGCCCGTGGGCGGGGTCATAGACGCCGCCCACGTCAAATACGATGTCCGCTTCACGGATGCGTTCGGGCGAACGGGTGCGGGTGAAGGTCAGCCGGTCGGCGGGCGCATCCCCCAGCACACGGCCGCGCAGGTCGCCCTGTGGCGCCAGCGCGTAATGCAGGATGACGTAGCCCAGCGTCTCGTCCACATGGAAATTGCCCGAATGGGTCAGCGCCCGGATGGGAGTGGTCCCATTATCAAGACCAATGGGGGTGTATTCGGACATATGCGGACCTGCTGACTGAAATGAATGAAATCTGTTGGCCCCTCATGCCGCAAAGGCCGCCATCATACAATAAACTTCCGTGTCGATGCCCCCGCCCGCCCCGCCGTGGCGGCGGCGACATAAAAAAACCGGGGCCGACAGTGCGGCCCCGGTTCAGGGTGCTGGCTATGGCCAGTGTTGCGTCAGTTCACGTTGTCCAGCGCATAGACCACAAGGTCGTCCGTAACCGGCGTCATCATGAAGTGATGGCCACCGGCCATGATGGCGACGTACTGCTTGCCCTTGTATTCATACGTCATGGGCGTGGCCTGTCCGCCACCGGGCAGGACATCGTTCCACACTTCCTTGCCGGTATGGATGTCGAAGGCATGGATCATGTTATCCGTCGTCGCGGCAACAAAGATCAGGCCACCTGCGGTAATGACCGGCCCGCCATTGTTGGGCGTGCCGATGTTAAGCGGCAGATGCGTGGGCAGGCCGAACGGACCGTTGGCGCGCGCGCTGCCCAGCGGGTGCTGCCACAGCACCTTCTGCGTGTGCATGTCGATGGCGGTAATCATGCCATAGGGCGGACGGTTGCACATCATGCCCGTATATTCATCCCAGAAGGGCGAAACCACGATACCATAGGGCGTTTCCGCCATCGCACCCGCGCCTTCGGCCCCGCCGCCGCCGGGCTTGTAGTTGGGATCGTCCACCGGCATCAGGCCAAGCTGGTCCGCCTTCTTGCGGTTGACCAGTTGGTCATACATCGGCGTGTTGTTCCAGTTGGCGATCAGGATGCCGGTCTTTTCGTCATAGGCGACGCTGCCCCAGTCGGACCCGCCGTTATAGCCGGGATATTCCAGCCAGGGCTTGTCGATGCTGGGGGGCGTGAACTCGCCCACGTAATGCGCGCGACGATATTTCAGGCGGCAGTAAAGCTGGTCGATGGGGGACATGCCCCACATGTCCGCTTCCTTCAGCGGGGCGAAGCCAAGGCGCGGCATGCCAACCGACCAGGGCTGCGTGGGCGCGCGCGTATCGCCCGGCACCATGCCCGGCGAAGGCGCGGGCCGTTCTTCCACCGGCAGCACCGGGTCGCCCGTGCGGCGGTCCAGCACGAAGGTCTGGCCACGCTTGGTCGGCATGATCAGGGCCGGAACCGTCGTGCCATCAGGTTTGGTGAAGTCCATGAGCGTGGGCTGGGAACCGATGTCGTAATCCCACACGTCCTTATGCACGGTCTGGAACACCCAGCGCGGCTCGCCCGTTTTTACGTCGATCGCCACCACGGCGGAGGACACCTTGTTTTCCTCCGGCGAACGCATGGCGCTGTAGTAATCGGCGGCCGAGCTGCCCGTGGGCACGTAAACCAGCCCCAGCGCGTTGTCGCCAATCATCGCCGCCCACGAATTGGGGGTGCCACGGCTGTAATGCTCGCCTTCCTTCGGCTCGCCATGTTCATGGGGGCGGTTGACATCCCATGCCCACAGGAAGCGCCCGGTTTCGGCGTCATAGCCACGGAT